>Ga0335074_10017709_pt1 | contig 10052 bp, 6 predicted proteins | sample Lox_Sample_23_FD_206715 | JGI IMG/M metagenome (GOLD analysis project Ga0335074, IMG submission 206715) | Soil microbial communities from Loxahatchee National Wildlife Refuge, Florida, United States - Lox_Sample_2.3 | ecosystem: Environmental > Terrestrial > Soil > Wetlands | place: USA: Florida...
ATCGAGGACCTGACTACCGGTGCCGGCGCCGGCCTGGTAGAGCTGCCGTGCGACGCGCAGATTCTCTTCTGCCTGTGTGACCGCATCGGCGGCGCTGGTCAGGCGCGCGCCGGCCTGCGTGCGATCAAGCCAGGCCTGCTGGACCTGCAGGCGGATGCGTGAGGTCAGATCCTGCAGCTGCTGCTGCTGGGCGCGTGCGGTCGCGCGCAGCGCATCGGCGCGCGCGCGGGTCTGTCCACCATCGAACAGCGTCCAGCGCAGCCCCACGCCCACGTAGCCGAAGTCCTGTCGGTCCAGCACCGTGCTGTCGAAGTGGTAGTAGCCCAGATTCAGCGCCAGCTGTGGGCCGCTCTGTGCGGCTTCGGCGCGCGCCTGCTGCTGGTAGGCATCAGCGCTTTGCGCAGTCGCAGCCAGCTCCGGGCGCGCGCGCAGCGCGCGCTCCATCAGCGTCTGCAGGTTGGCGCCGATCAGGGCCGCAGCGCCCGCGGGCAGCTGCTCATCGAGCTGCGGGACGCGCTCGAGGTCCTGGCCGAGATAGCGATTGTAGGCCGCGATGGCCAGCTGCAGGGCGTTCTGCGCGCGCAGACGTGCCTGATCGGCATTGGCGCGCGCCACGCGTGCCGCCAGCACATCGGTCAGCGGCACGCTCTGCGCAGCGTAGAGCCGCTGCGCATCGGCCAGGTGCGCCTGCAGGCTCGCGAGCTGCGATTGGGCTACGCTGAGGGCTTCACGGGTGCGCAGGACATCCACATAGGCCTGCGCGACCTGCAGGCGCAGATCCTCGGCGCTGCGTGCGTGCAGATCGGCCGCTACCGCCGCGCCGGCACGCGCCGCCTGCACCGCGGCATCGATGTGTCCGCTGGTATAGAGCGGCACGGACACCTCCGCCGAGGCGATGCCGACACGGTTATCGGGAAAGATTGCCGGCGACAGCAGGCGGCCGCTGGCCGTGGCAATCGACAGCGCCGGCGCATCCTGCAGCTGGTCCACCGAGCCACCGACCGCAAGGCTCGGCCAGTGCGCCGCGCGGGCGGCGCGCAACTGCGCGTCGGCCGCGTCCTGCTGGCTGGCGCTGGCGGCGAGCGCCGCATCATGCTCGGCGGCCATCTGCCAGGCCTGCTGCAGCGTTTCGGCCCGGGCAGTCGCCACCCCGAACGTGCCCAGCACCCCGAACGTGCCCAGCACCCCGAGCGTGCCCAGCACCCCGAGCGTGCCCAGCACCCCGGGTGTGCCCGGCATCCGGAGCGTCGCCAGCCATCGCGCCGCGTGCATGCTGGCTCCTAGCCGGCCGAGCGCTTGAGCGTTGCGATGCCCAGCGTCTTGAGGATGTAGGTCTCGTAGATCGGCGCAAGCGAGCCGGTGCGCACCTTGCGCAGGAAGTACTTCTCGAAGGCGACCTTGGCGAGATGCACCCACTTGCCCTCCTTGGACCAGGTGAGATTGCGCGGTGGGATCTGCGGCAGGGCGACGAAGGCAACGCCGGTGTCGCCGAAGTCCGCCAGGCAGATCGCATTCCAGGTCGCCTCGGCGGTGGCCGGTCGGCCCTGCAGGTCCGCGGCAATGTTCTCCACCGTCGCCGAAACCATCGATTCGATCATGTAGCCGGTCTTGGGAGCGCCGGTCGGCACCGGCGTGGACTCCACCGGTGGAATGGCGATGCACACACCGACCGAGAAAATATTGGGATACTTCCTGCTGCGCTGGTGGCCATCGACCAGCACGAAGCCGCGCGGATTGCACAGCTCCGGTACCGCGGCGACGGCCGGTGCGCCGCGAAACGCCGGAATCACCATGCTGTAGGCAAAGGGCAGCTCGTGCTGCCTGCGCAATGCGCCGGCCTCGTCGAGCTCCTCGACCTGCATGGAGTGCTCGTGAACCTCCTTGATGCGGGCGTTGGTAATCCACCTGATGTGTCGCTCGCGCAGCTCCGACTCCATCAGCCCCTTGCTGTCACCCACGCCACCGAGCCCCATGTGTCCGATGTACGGCTCGCTGGTCACGAACGTCATCGGCACGCGGTCACGGAGCTTGCGGGCGCGCAGATCCGCATCGATGATCATCGCGGTCTCGTAGGCGGGTCCGAAGCAGCTGGCCCCCGCGGCGGCACCGACGACCACCGGCCCGGGGGACTGCAGGAACCGCTGGTAGTGCTCCCAGGCCGCGATCGCGTGCGAATGCGTGCACACCGACTGCGTGTGGCCCTGCGGGCCGAGTCCCGGGACCTCGTCGAAGGCGAGGGCCGGTCCGGTGGCGATCACCAGGTAGTCGTAGGCGAGCACCTCACCGCCTTCGAGGGTCAGGCGCGAGCCGGGGGCATCGATGGCGGTGACGGGTCGGCTGATCCACTCGATGTCGTGCCGCGCCAGGGGGCGCTGCATGGCGACGCTGGTCTGCTCGGGCGTGCGCCAGCCGACCGCGATCCAGGGGTTGGAGGGCGTGAATTCGAAGTGCGTGCGCGCGCCGATCAGCGTCACCCGATGTGCCTTGCCGAGCCGCTCGCGCAGACCGAAGGCCGCGGGGATGCCGCCGAGCCCTGCACCGACCACGATGACATGAGCCATGGGATTACCCTCCTGTGGATGCCCGGACAGCAAGCCGGCGTTGGTAGCTGAAGAACAGGATCGGAATGACCAGCAGCGTCAGCAGTGTCGACACCATGATGCCGAACAGCAGCGACACCGCCAGACCCTGGAAGATCGGATCATCGAGGATGAACACGGCCCCGAGCATGGCCGCCACCGCGGTCAGCAGGATCGGGCGCGCGCGGATTGCGGCCGCATGCACCACCGCCTGCTCGAGCGCCACCCCCTGCGCCAGCTGTGCGCGAATGAAATCCACCAGCAGGATGGAATTGCGCACGATGATGCCGGCCAGCGCGATCATGCCGATCATCGACGTGGCGGTGAACTGCGCCCGCAGCAGCGCATGGCCCGGCATCACGCCGATGATGGTCAGCGGAATGGGCGCCATGATGATCAGCGGCAGTGCGTAGGAGCGAAACTGCGCGACGATCAGCAGGTAGATCAGCACCAGGCCCACCGAGTAGGCGAGACCCATGTCACGAAAGGTTTCGTAGGTGATCTGCCACTCGCCGTCCCATTTGATGCCCACCGCCTCGGGCCGCGTGGGCGGGGCGAGCAGATGCTGCTCGATGAGGCGCCCATCGAGCCGCCGGTGACGCAGGCTCGCCATGAGGCGGAACATCCCATAGAGCGGGCTGTCGAGGGGACCCGCCATGTCGCCGGTCACGTAGGTGACCGGCAGCAGGTCCTTGTGATAGCGCGGCGCATCCCAGAGTGCGTGCTGCACCTGCACGAGCTCGGCGAGCGGTACGCTGTGGCCGTCGGCGGCGCTGATGGGCAGGGCAAGCGCGGCGGACAGATCGGCGCGATCGGCGCTGGCCAGCTGCAGATGCACCGCGATCGGGTCCTCTTCGGGTCCGCGATGTACGTAGGTCACGTCCTCACCTGCCAACGCGACGCTCAGGGCGCTCACCACGCGCTGCACGGGTACCCCGAGCAGCCCCGCCTTGGCTCGGTCCACCGTGACGATCAGCCGTGGCGCGTCGCTGCCGACCGAATCATCGGTATCCACGATGTCGGGCGTGCTGTCGAACAGCGCGCGCAGCGAGCGGCCGAGGCGGCGCTCCTGCGCATAGCTGGGCGCGTAGATCTCGGCCACCAGCGGGGCCTGCACCGGTGGACCGGGGGGCACCTCCACGACCTGCAGAGACTCGGCACCCAGCCGAGCCGCGGCGCGTGCCAGCGCCGGGCGCAGCGCGCGCGCGATGTCGTGGCTCTGACGGCTGCGCAGGCTCTTGTCGACCAGGTCGACCTCCAGATCCCCCTGGTTGGGTTCGGCGCGCAGGTAGTACTGGCGCACCAGGCCGTTGAAGTTGATGGGGGCGGAGGTGCCGGCATAGGCCTCGTAGTCGGTGACCTCGGGCGTGCGGGCGACGATGCTGCCGAGCTGCCCGAGCACCGCGGCGGTGCGCTCCAGCGGCGTACCCTCGGGCATGTCGAGGATCACCTGGAATTCGCTCTTGTTGTCGAACGGCAGCATCTTCAGCACCACCAGGCGCACGCCCACGAGCGCCACCGCGAGCAGGATCGCTGCACAGATGCCGCCATACAGCCAGTGTCGGCGCCGCCGCGCGCGCTCACCGCTCAGGAAGGGGACCAGCACGCGCCTGAACAGGCGCTGCATCGCGCTCTCGGCGCCGGTCTCGACGGCCGGGTGGGCGCGCTCCCGGGTCATCAGCACGCGGCAGAGCCAGGGGGTGAAGATGAGGGCGACCGCCAGGGACAGCAGCATGCCCATGCTGGCGTTGATCGGGATCGGACTCATGTAGGGCCCCATGAGTCCGGAGACGAACGCCATCGGCAGCAGCGCTGCGATGACCGTGAGGGTCGCCAGCACCGTCGGCCCGCCCACTTCGTCCACGGCGCGGGGCATCAGCTCGATCAGGCGCGTGCCCTCATCCTGCAGCTGCAGGTGCCGGTGCACGTTCTCCACGATCACGATGGCGTCATCCACCAGGATCCCGATCGAGAAGATCAGCGCAAACAGCGACACACGATTGATCGTGAAGCCGTAGGCCCAGGAGGCGAACAGTGTCGCCGCGAGCGTCACGATGACCGCGGCGCCGACCACGGCCGCCTCGCGCCGTCCCACGGCCAGCAGCACCAGCAGCACCACCGAGACGGTGGCGAAGATCAGCTTTTCGATGAGCTTGTTGGCCTTGTCGTTAGCGGTGACGCCGTAGTTGCGCGTGACCGTCACGTGCACGCCGGCGGGCAGGTAGCCGCTGCGCAGCTGCTGCACGCGCTGCAGAATGCCGCGCGCGACGTCGATCGCGTTGCTGCCCGGTTTCTTGGAGATCGCGAGGGTGACCGCCGGCTCGGTGACGCCCATCGGCAGCCCGAGCGTGCGGCCCGCAGTCCCCGCGCCGATCCAGGCGTATTCAGACGGTGCCTGCGGCGCATCGGTTACCCGTGCGACGTCGCGCAGGTAGACGGGCTTGCCGTCGCGCGTGGCCACGATGAGACCCGCCACCTGATCGGCATCACTGAGAAATTCGCCGGCCTGTACCGGCATGAGCCGTCCGTCATCGACCACATCGCCGGCCTGACGCACGAAGTTGGCGGCGCGCAGCGCGCTCTGCAGCTGATCGACCGTCAGCCCCACGGCCGTGAGACGCGTGGGGTCCAGGCGCACGCTCAGCACCGTCGGCTGGCCACCGACGACGTCTACCGTGCGCGTGCCCGGCACGCGCTGCAGCTGCGACTGGAGCGCACGGGCGACCTGTCCGAGCTGCAGCCCTCCCATGTAGGCATCCGTGCTCCACAGCGTGAGCGTGACGATCGGCACATCGTCGATGCCCTTGGGTTTGATCAGCGGTTGGCCGACCCCGAGTCCCGCCGGACGCCAGTCCTGGTGCGAGTACACCGCGTTGTAGAGGCGCACGAGCGCATCGTTGCGGTGAATGCCGACCTGGAACTGGACGCTCACCACCGCGACACCCGGGCGCGAAACCGAATAGATGTGCTTGATGCCGGAGATCTCGGCGAGCACGCGTTCCATCGGCGTGCTGACCAGATGCTCGACCTGGGCGGCGCTGGCGCCGGGAAACGGCACGAAGATGTTGGCGAAGGTCACGTCGATCTGCGGATCCTCCTCGCGCGGGGTCACCAGCACCGCGAACAGCCCCGCCAGCAGAGCGATCAGCGCCAGCAGCGGCGTCAGCTGGCTATAGAGGAAGTGACGCGCGATCCGACCCGTGGGTCCCAGATGCACGGAGGGCTCGTTCACGGCGCGCCTCGGGGCCTCAAGGGAGCCTCAGGGGAGCCTCGGGGATGCATCGGGTGTGCCGCCGGCGGCAGACGCGGCGGCCGCCTGCACATCGGTGGCGACCCGCTCGCCCGCGCTCAGTCCTGCAAGCACCTGCACGCGCTCGCCGAAGCGGTGGCCGAGGCGCAGGTAGCGCAGCGTCCAGTGCCGCCCCTCGAGCACGTAGGCGCAGGTGAGCTCACTGCGATATAGCACCGCCGTGCTCGGGATGAGCAGGTGCTCGGCCTCACCGATCACCACCCCCACGGACACGTACATACCGGGGTCCAGGTAGATGCCTGGGTAGGCCCGCAGCGCCTCGGGCGGCAGCTGCAGTCGCGCATGGATGGTGCTCGAGACGCTGGAGGCCTCAGGAAAGATCGTCAGCCGTGTCGCGGGGATGCGTTGTCCCTGCACGTAGATCGCCGCCTGATGCCACTGGCGCACGGCCGTGATGTCACTCTCGGGAATCTCCACATCCACGCGCAGGTGCTCGGGGGCAAGACCTTCGATCACGGCGCTGCCTGGACCGACCAGCTCGCCGACCTGCACCAGACGCCGCGTGATCACCATGGCATACGGGGCGCGGATCTCGGTGTAGTCCAGCCCCTCGCGGGCCCTTGCGAGGGCGGCCTGTGCCGCGGCAAGCTGCGCTGCGCGCGCGTCACGCGCGGCGAGGGCGCGCTCGTCGTCGGCTTTGGGCAACACGCGTTGGCGATACAGAGAGTCGACGCGCTGATAGTTGGAGGCCGCCTCATCACTGTCGGCCTGCGCGGCACGGACCGCAGCCTGCGCCTGCTCGAGACCCGCGCGCTGTTGTGTACCGCGCAGGTGCGCGATCACGGCGCCGGCCGGTACGAAATCATCGACGTCGTAATCCAGTGCGGTGACCCGTCCCGCGGTCTGTGCGGACACGGTGGCGGTGTCGATGGCCTCGACCGTGCCGTCCAGCCGCTGCTCGAGGGGCACGCGCATGAGCGCCGCGGTCACGCTCGCCACGGCCTGCGAGGCCTGCGCCGCCGGTGCGGAGCCGGTATGGCTGCAGCCACTCAGAGAGCTGCCAGCGGCCAGCAGCAGCCCGACTGCCACGATGGTCGAGGTTCGCCCCCGGGAATTCATCGGCGTCCCACGTGGTCGGAGGCGAGCACGCTCAGGCAAAGGCCCGGCCCGCGGGCACGCCCAGCCGTTTGAGTATCGCAGCGAGTGGACAGAAGCCGCTGAAGGCCGATTGCAGCAGATTCAGGGCCACGAAGGCTGCGAGCCACAGCCAGTAGGCGCTCACGAAATGCGCCAGCAGCAGACTCATGAGCAGCACGCCGCCGGCAAAGGCCAGGACGATGCGGTCGATGTTCATGACGGGTTGCTCCGTTGGCAAGCTCATGCTCGGCCATGCTCGGCGCTGCACAGCGTCCCGACCATTCGTAGCAAACGCAGGTGCTAGGTATTAGTGCGAATGGCGCCGCAGGTGCCGCGGCCGCCGGCCGCACGGCAGATGCAGTGATGCCAATGTCGAGCGAGCAGAACCGGCATCTGCGAGAATGTCGGCGCGTCCATCGCGAGGCGAAGCACGCCGGCGGCGCACGGTTGCAGTCGAGGAGGGTGGGTGATCGATGACTGCGGTGAGCGCCATTCTGTCGATTCTCTCGGGCAGCATGGTGGGTCTCACACTGGGCACGATCGGCAGCGGTGGCTCGATCCTGGCCGTGCCTCTGATGGCGTACCTCGTGGGTCTGCCGCCGCATGTTGCCATCGGCACGAGCGCCGTGGCGGTGGCGGCCAGTGCGCTCGCCAATCTTGCCGGTCACGCGCGAGCGCGAACGGTGAAATGGTCCTGTGCCCTGGTGTTCGCGCTGAGCGGCGTGATCGGGGCCGCGCTCGGCGCGCAACTGGGCAAGCGCGTCGACGGCCGGGCGCTGCTCGGGGCATTCGGTGTGCTGATGCTGGTGGTTGCGGGGCTCATGCTGCGGCCGCGACGCGCCGGCCATGATCCGCAGGTACGTTTGACGCGCGCCTCGGCGAGGCGCCTGTTACCGCCGCTGGCCGGGATCGGATTTGCAGTGGGTGGCCTCTCGGGGTTCTTCGGTATCGGCGGCGGCTTTCTGGTTGTGCCGGGGCTCATCGCGGCCACTTCCATGCCGGTACTGAATGCCATCGGTTCATCACTGGTGTCCGTGTCGGCCTTCGGGGCGACCACGGCCGTCAGCTACGCGGTATCGGGACTGGTCGCATGGCCCGTGGCGGGCCTGTTCGTACTCGGCGGACTGGCGGGCGGGTACGCCGGCATCGAAGCAGCCAAGGCCCTGGCTCGGTACAGGCGCCTGTTGACGATGTTGTTCAGCGGAATCGTCGCTCTGGTGGGCGCTTACGTGACCGCGCGAGGCTTGGCGCGCTTCATCTGAGCGCGGTATCCCGCCCATTGATAGCGCATGCCGGCGCGGGATGGGCGCATCCTCAACGAAGCATCGAATGCGGGCGGGCTACAGGTCGCCGAAGAGCGTGCCCGAACAGACTATACTGCCCCGTGGCGCTATGCAGGCCGTGAATCGGGATGTGAGCCAATGACGGCTGGGATGAATCCGCGAGTGACTCAGGCGCACAGCCGGGAGAAGCGCTGGAGCGCCGAATATGCCGTGCTTCGACAACTGTGCCTCGCGTCCGGCCTGCATGAGGCAATGAAGTGGGGTCAGGCGTGCTACGATCTGGACGGCCGCAACGTGGTCCTGATCCACGGTTTCAAGGATTACTGCGCCCTGCTGTTCATGAAAGGCGCTCTGCTCAAGGAGCCCAAGGGCATTCTCATTCAGCAGACCAGGAACGTGCAGGCCGCCCGGCAGATCAGGTTTGCGGGCCTTGCGGATATCCATCGGCAGAAGGCGGTCGTAGCCGCGTACCTGCGCGAGGCCATCGCCGTTGAGAGAGCCGGCGCCAAGGTCAAGATGAAAAGCGTGGCGCGCTTCGCGGTGCCGGTGGAGCTGCAAAGCCGTCTGGATGATGACCCCAAGCTGGCCGCAGCCTTCCGTGCGCTGACCCCGGGACGGCAGCGAGGCTATTTGCTGTATTTCGGCGGCGCCAAACAGGCGGCGACGCGCGCGGCGCGCGTGGAAAAGCACGCGGCGCGGATTCTGCGGGGACTGGGCCTGGGCGATTGATCGAGCTCCAGCTCGAGCTCGCGCGCCGGCTCAGGTCTCGGCGCCGCGCTCGCGGGCCAGATAATCGCTCACCGGCAGGCGTGCGATGACGCGACCGGTCTCCATGACCACCACCTCGTCCACGAGGCCGGCGAGCCCACTCAGCCGGTGCGTGATGAGCAGCACGGTGCGGGCGCACGCCGCGGTCTGCAGCGCACCGTACAGCGCGCGCGCGGTGCGCGCGTCCAGTCCCTCCGTGGGTTCATCGAGCACCAGCACCGATGTGTCCTGCAGCAGCGCTCGGGCGATGGCGATGCGCCGGGCTTCGCCGCCGGAGACCAGCGCGCCCCCCTCGCCCAGCAGGGTGTCATAGCCCTCGGGCAGACGAGCCACGAAGCGGTCCAATTGAGCCAGTGCGACCGCGCGCCCTATCCTGGCCGCGTCGGCCCCGGGCGCAGCCAGCAGCAGATTGTCGAGCAGCGACAGGTTGAACAGCACGGTCTGCTGCGCGATGACGGCGATGCGTCGGCGCAGCGCATCCCCCTGCAGCTGCTGCAGCGGCTGGCCGCCGAAGAGCACGCGCCCCTGCTGCAGGGGGTACAGCTTCAGCAGAGCCGCCAGCAGAGAGCTCTTGCCGGCCCCGGAAGCACCCACGACGGCCACGCGCGCGCCCGCGGCCAGCACCAGATCGACGCCCTGCAGCGCCCAGGGTGCCTGCTCGGCATAGCGCAGATAGGCGTTCTCGAACACGACCGTGGGCGCCGCCGGCAGGGGCGCGGAGCTCTCGGGCTCGGTAAAGGCCGGTGGCGTATCGGCGAGCTCGAACACGCGCGCGCCGGCGACCGAGGTGGCGCGCGCCTGCGCCAGCGCCTCGGACAGCGGCGCGATGAGCTCGAACGATGCCAGGATCAATAGTGACAGCATCACGATCAGGGGCGGGGAGAGCGTGCCGTGATGCACCGCCGTCGCTGCGAACAGCAGCACGGCCAGCAGCGTCAGCTGCGCGAACCCTCCCACCAGGCCGCCGGTCACGGCCTGCAACCGCTCGATGTGTCCGCGGCGCGCATCCAGTCGTGCCGCCAGCGCCTCGATGCG
>Ga0335074_10017710_pt1 | contig 10052 bp, 7 predicted proteins | sample Lox_Sample_23_FD_206715 | JGI IMG/M metagenome (GOLD analysis project Ga0335074, IMG submission 206715) | Soil microbial communities from Loxahatchee National Wildlife Refuge, Florida, United States - Lox_Sample_2.3 | ecosystem: Environmental > Terrestrial > Soil > Wetlands | place: USA: Florida...
CACCCCGTCCAGGGCGTCGAGCGCCGCGACGTCCAGCGGCGGGCCTACCGCCCCGGCGAGCAGCGCCGACCACTCGGCCGGGAACCCGTCCGGCACCCCGATCCGCTCCGCCCCGCGGGCGGCCACCGCATCCGCGATGATCTGGGCGACCTCGTCCTGGCCGCACCGGCGCACGGTGGCCCGGTAGTCGCTGGCCCGTTCCTCGAACCGGCTGACCAGCTCCTCGTCTGCCGACCCCGGCCCGCGCCCGGCCGGCCGGTAGCGCCGCGGCACCTCCGGCCGCCCGGTGATATCCGCGGTACCTGCCCGGATCCGCGCCAGCATCTCCTCCCGGCTGCTCACCGGGACCGCCACCAGTCGCGGAACGTCTGGCGGGGCGGGCGGGGGAGGTCCCGGGAGGAGGTCCAGGCCGCCAGCGGGCCGGGCAGGTGCCGGATCCGGTCGTGGTGCCGCCCGAGCAGCCGGCCGGCGCGCCCGGCCCGCAGGGCCCAGGTCCAGCGGCGCGGATCGCTCATCGTCCAGGCCAGACCGTGCATGGCCGCGGCTTCGGGCGTCCGGCCCTTGTAGTCGACCACCCGGGAGCGGAGGTGGACGAGCATCGAGGGAATGTCGATCGCGACCGGGCAGACCTCGTAGCAGGCGCCGCACAGGGACGACGCGAACGGCAGGTCGGGGTTGTCGGCCACGCCGGTGAGCTGGGGCGACAGCACGGCCCCGATCGGTCCCGGGTAGACCGAGCCGTAGGCGTGCCCGCCGGTGCGCTCGTAGACCGGGCACACGTTGAGGCAGGCCGAGCAGCGGATGCAGCGCAGCGCGGCCCGGCCGCGCGGGTCGGCCAGCGTCGCGGTCCGGCCGTTGTCCAGCAGGACCAGGTGGAAGTCCTGGCCCTCGACCGCCCCGGACCACATCGAGGTGTACGGGTTCATCCGCTCCGCGGTCGACGAGCGCGGCAGCAGTTGCAGGAACACCTCCAGGTCGCGCCAGGAGGGGAGGATCTTCTCGATGCCCATGACGGTGATCAGGGTCCGCGGCAGGGTCAGGCACATCCGTCCGTTGCCCTCGGATTCCACCACGGCCAGGGTGCCGGTCTCCGCGATCGCGAAGTTCGCGCCCGAGATGGCCACCTGCGCGGCCAGGAACTTGCGCCGCAGGTGGGCGCGGGCCGCCGCGGCCAGCTCGGCCGGCTCGTCGGACAGCTGCGCCGGCGCGTCCGGCATCTCGCGCAGGAAGATGTCACGGATCTGGTTCCTATTGCGGTGGATGGCGGGGACCAGGATGTGGCTGGGCCGGTCGTGGCCGAGCTGGACGATGAGCTCGGCCAGGTCGGTCTCGGTCGCCTCGATGCCCGCGGCGGCCAGCGCCTCGTTCAGCCCGATCTCCTGGGTGGCCATCGACTTGACCTTCACCACGCTGGTCTCACCTGTCGTGTGGATCAGGTCGGCGACGATCTGGTTCGCCTCGTTCGCGTCGGCCGCCCAGTGCACCGTGCCGCCGCGCGCGGTGACCTGCTCCTCCAGCTGCAGGAGGTAGCGGTCCAGGTGCGCCAGCACGTCGTCCTTGATCGCCGCGCCCGCCGCGCGGAGCTCCTGCCAGTCCGGCACCTCGGCCACGGCGGCCGCGCGCTTGGCCCGGATCGTCGAGGTGGCGTGGCCGAGGTTGCGCCGCAGCTGGCTGTCGTCCAGCGCCCGGGCCGCCGCGACCGGGAACGGGGCCTCCTGGCGGAGCTGCCCCACGCCCGGCGGGGCGGTCGGCATGCCGAGGAACGTCATCGCTCCCTCCGAGTGACAGCGAGGATCTCGGCCAGGTGCCGGGTACCGATGCCGGTACTCAGCCGGGTCAGGCCGCCGCCGATGTGCAGCAGGCAGGATGCGTCGCCCGCGGTGGCGAATTCCGCGCCGGTGCGCCGCATCGCCGCGATCTTGTCGGCCAGCATCGCGGCGGAGACGGCCGGGTTCTTCAGCGCGAACGTTCCGCCGAACCCGCAGCACTGCTCGGCGCCTGGCAGCTCGACCAGGTCGATGCCCTGCACCGCGCGCAGCAGCCGCAGCGGCCGCTGGCCGACCCGCAGCAGCCGCAGCGAATGGCAGGTCGGGTGGTAGGTCACCCGGTGCGGGAAGTACGCCCCGACGTCGGTCACGCCCAGCACGTCGACCAGGAACTCCGACAGTTCCCAGGTCCGGGCGGCAATCGCCTCCGCCGCCGCGGCCAGCGCGGCGTCTCCGGCCAGCCGGGCCACGTCGGCGTGCTGGTGCCGGATCGCGGCCGTGCACGACCCGCTCGGCACCACGATCGCCTCGTAACCCTCGAACGCCGCGACGTGGTTACGGACCAGCGGGATCGCCTCCCGCGGGTAGCCGGTGTTGACGTGCATCTGCCCGCAGCAGGTCTGCTGGAACGGCATGTCCACGGTCACCCCGACCCGCTCCAGCACCCGGACCGTGGCCTTCGCGACCTGGGGCACGACGCCGTCCACGAGGCAGGTGACGAACAGCGCGGCCCTCACCGCCCCATTCTAAAACAGTTAGCATTCCAGCCAATGGAAGATGACCGTGCGCCGCGTGCCCGGGGCAAGCGCCCGCCGCAGGGCGAGCCGGTGATCGACCGCGCGCTGTCGCTGCTGTCGGCGTTCGACGCTGGCCGGCGCCGGCTGAGCCTGGCCGAGCTGAGCCGGCGCAGCGGCATCCCGGTCAGCTCCACGCTCCGGCTCGTCCGGCACCTGGAGCGCTGGGGCGCGCTCGAGCGTGACGAGGAGGGGCGCTACTGCGTCGGGCTGCGGCTGCTGGAGGTCGCCTCGCTCGCGCCGCGCGGGCACGGGCTGCGCCAGGTGGCGATGCCGTTCATGAGCGACCTGGCCGAGGTCACGCGTCAGCACGTCCAGCTGGCCGTCCGCGAGGGCACCGAGGCCACGCTGGTCGAGCGGCTCTCGGCGCACGCGGCGGCGCCGGTGCAGTACCGCATCGGCGGTCGGCTGCCGCTGCACTCCACCGCGGTCGGTCTGGTCCTGCTGGCCTTCGCGCCGTCCGGGCTGCAGGAAGAGTTCCTGGCCCGGCCGATGTACGGCGAGCCGGACCACGTGCTGATCCCGCCCGAGGTCATGCGGCGGACCCTGGCCGAGGTGCGGCGGGAGCGGCTGGCCGTCTACCGGCGCCAGGAGCAGGAGGTCATCGTGGCCGTGGCCGCGCCTATCTTCGGGCCGGATGACTCGGTGGCCGCCGCGCTGGGCGTCCTGCTGCCGGAGCGGGTCGCGCAGCCGCGCCGCCTCGGGCTCGCCGTGCGCACCACCGCGCAGGGCATCTCCCGCGAGCTCGGCGCCCGCCACGCTATCGGCCTGGGCTAGGACCGGCCCTTCCGAGGGCCGTCCGCACCGCCTCGTCGACGCTGAGCGCCATCCCGTTGGTGTAGGCCCGGTCGAACAGCTCGTCGCCCAGATGCGCGCGGACCTGGGCGAGGTTGTGCTGTCGATACCGCGCCTCAACGTCCTGCCACGGTTCCCCGGACCTGTCGAGGAAGGCCTGCGCGACGCCGTGGAGGACGGCCGAACGATCCCAGTCGCCCAGATCCGCGGCCAGGCAGCCCAGACCGAGGAGAGCGTAGGCAATGCCCGGCTGTTCACCGGTCCGGCGGCCGATGCGAAGACCCGTTTCGAACGAGGACCGTGCGCCCTCCGGATCGCCTTCTTCGCGCTGGACCCAGCCCAGGTTGGCCGCTACGTTCCCGCTTTGCTGGCCGATCGCCCGCTCGGCTTGAGCCGCCTGGTCCAGGTGGGCCCGGGCGGCCGGGATGTCGCCACCACTCAGGGCATGAACGGCGGCGTTGTTGTGCAGGTAGGAGAGCAGGAGCTGATTGCCGGACCGGGCGGTGCAGGCGATGCCTTCGGCCAGCAGCCGCGCAGACTGAGCCGGCTGGATGAGATCGCCTGACAACAGGCAGACCATCAGGCACCGGCCCAGCAGGACGTCGTCGCCGACCTGGCGGGCGCGGTCGACGGCCTCCCGGCCGAGCGGAAGCGCGCGGTCGGCCTCGCCGGCGAAGAAGTACATGGCGGAGACCATGGCAAGGGCATCGGCGAGCAGTCGGTCGTCACCGAGTCTGCGGGCCAGCTCGACCGCCTGGTCGCCGTATTGCCGGGCCGGCGCGATATCAACCAGTGGAGCGACGCAGGTGACGGTCACCAGCGCCGCGCCGAACAGCCTCGGGTCGGCGCTGGCTTCGGGGCGGTCCAGAACGGGCAGCAGCAGCCCGAGTGCTTCCCGGTAGCGGGAACGCGCGAGCCAATAGCCGCGGAGCGCGACGGCGCAGCGTAGGATCCGGGCGGTCCCGTCCGGATCGTCGGCGGCATGCTCGGTGGCGCGCCGCAGGTTGGCGTGGTCGGCGTCGAGACGCGCGAACCAGCGGCCCTGCTCAGGTCCCTCCAGGTGTGGGCCCGCCGCCTCGGCCAGCGCCAGGAAGTACTGGCAGTGCGCCGCGCCGACGGCTGCCGCCTCGTCGCCTGCTTCGGCCAGCCGATCGGCCGCGAACTGCCGGATCGTCTCGAGCAGCCGGTAGCGGAGGGCGCCGTCGGCCGGCTCGGCCACCACCAGGCTCTTGTCGACCAGGGAGCCGAGCAGATCTGCGGTGCCGAATGTCTCGAAGTCGCCGCCGCACACCCCTTCGGCGGCATCCAGGTCAAAGCTCTCGGCGAACACCGACAGCATGCGCAGCAGCGCCTTCTCAGCCGTGTTGAGCAGCGAGTACGACCAATCCACCGTGGCCCGCAGCGTCTGCTGCCGGGCCAAGGCGGTGCGGCTGCCGCCGGTGAGCAGGCGGAAGCGCTGGTCGAGGCGGTCCCGCAGGTCGGCGAGCGATAGTGAGCGCAGCCGGGCGGCGGCGAGCTCGATAGCCAGGGGCAGCCCGTCCAGCTGCCGGCAGACGGACACCATGAGTGGCAGTGTCTCCCCGTCGAGGGGCAGGTCGACACCCTGCTCCCGGGCCCGCTCGGCCAGCAACGCGATCGCGTCGCTGGGCGCCGGGGCTGGGTCGCCGGGGTCCGGAAGCGACAGCGGCGGCACTCGGTAGATGGTCTCGCCGCCGATGCCGAGCGGCTCGCGGCTGGTGACCAGGAGGTGCACCCCCGGGCAGCGCCGCACGATGGCGTCGGCCGTCTTGGCGCACGCGTCAATCAGGTGCTCGCAGTTGTCCAGCACGATGAGCACGGACTGGAAGGCCAGGGCATCGAGCAGGCCGTCCAGGACGGCCAGGCCCGGCCGCTCACCGATACCGAGGGCCGCGCAGATGGCCGCGGGTACCGCATCCTCGTCAGCCGCCGCGGCCAGCTCCACCAGCCAGACCCCGTCGCCGGATCCGTCGAGCAGTTCGGCGGCCACCTGGAGGGCTAGCCTGGTCTTCCCCGACCCGCCGGCTCCGGTCAGCGTGACCAGGCGGCGCGACTCAGCCAGGACGCGGACTTCGCTCCTCTCCCGGTCACGGCCGACGAACGCGGACAGCTGGGCCGGGAGGTTGTTCGGCAGCTCCGGGTTGCCGAGCGATCGCAACGGCGGGAACCCGGCTGGCAGGTCCGCGGCGTCCAGCTGGAAGACCTGCTCCGGCCGTCCTAGGTCCTTCAGCCGATGGACGCCGAGATCTCGCAGCGCCGCGCCCGAGGGCAGCGAGTCCTGCACCAGGGCCGCCGCCGTCTGCGACAGCAGGACCTGCCCGCCGTGCGCGATCGCCCCCACCCGGGCGGCGCGGTGCACATCCAGACCCACCAGGCTGCCGGTGGCCGTCGTGGCGGCCTCACCGGTGTGCACACCCATCCGTACCCGCACGTGCTCTCCACCGGGCCATGCCCGGGCCTCCAGCGCGCGCTGCATCTCTACCACCGCCGCCACACAGGCTGTCGGCGAGGAGAACACGGCGAAGAACGCGTCCCCCTGGGTGTCCACCTCTTTGCCGTCATGAGCGGCCAGGCCCGCGCGGATCAGCGCCTGGTGGTCCGCCAGCACCCGGCCGTACTCTTCTTCCCCCAGGCGGCGCAGCAGCGCGGTCGAGCCCTCGATGTCGGTGAACAAGAACGTGAGTGTCTCCACCAACCCAGCGTAGGAGCCATCCCGGATAATCCTGGTCATAGGACCAAACACCCCTGGAGGCTCTTGATGATCGGCCGGCCGGCCGCGCTCGCGGCCCTCCCGGACAGTTACGGCCCGCTGTTCGACCGGGCGGCGGCCGTGTTCGAGGCGGACGAGCGGGTCCGCGCGATGTGGCTGCACGGCGCGCTGGCGCGCGGCGCGGCGGACGCGGCGTCCGACATGGACGTCTCGGTCGCGATCGCGGACGACGGCTTCGACGGGTTCGCCGCGGCGTGGCGGGACTGGCTGGCGGCGATCACGCCGACGCTCACCGCGCGCCCGATCGCGGCGGGCAGCTTCTACGCGCTGACCCCGTCGTGCGAGCGCTTCGACGTCATCGCCGAGCCGGTCAGCAAGCTACCGGATACCACGCTGGCCAGGCGAGTGGTCGTCTTCGATCGTGACGGGCTGGACCAGCTGATCCCGCCGCCCGCCGACCCGCCGCCGAACCCCGCGGTGATCACCTACCTGATCGAGGAGACGCTGCGGCAGGCGGCGAACTTCCCCACCGTGCTCGTCCGCGACGACTGGCTGCTGGGCGTGGTCGCGGTGCAGCAGGTCCAGATGTTCCTGTACCAGTTGTTCGCCGAGTCGAACAAGCCGGCGCCGCCGACCGGCCCGAAGCAGTGGAGCTTCAAGCTCACCTCCGCCCAGCGCCAGGTCCTGACCGGCTTGCCCGTGGCCGCGCCGTTTCCGGACTCGGTCCTGGCGGCGCGCGAGGCGACGTTCGCCGTGTTCTTCCGCGAGGCCCCGCCGATCGCCGCGCGCAACGGCATCGCCTGGCCGTCCCGCCTGGAGCAGGCCGTCCGGGACTACCTGCGCGAGCAGGGCGTCCCGCTGCCCTGACCTGCCTGCGCGTGCAGGAACCCGATCGAGCGCCGGATGATCGCGGCCACGTCGCTGGCACCCTTCCAGAAGTGCGTCGCGCCCGGCACGAGCTCCAGCTCGACCACCGCTCCGACCCGGCCGAGCGCCTCGGCCAGCCGGATGCTCTGCGCCGCGGGCACCAGGTCATCCACCGTCCCGTGCAGCAGCAGGATCGGCGGTGCCCCAGCGTGAGCGTGGGTCACCGGGCTGGCCTGCCGGGCCAGATCGGGCACTGACGCGGCGGGCGCGCCCAGCAGCCGGGCCTCGCGGGACTCTGGCCCGGGATCGGCTGCGCCGCCCGCGTCGGCCAGGTCGGACGGCATGGCCAGCAGGTCGGTGACCGGGAACCAGGCCACCGCGGCCTGCACGCCGGTCCCGGTCAGCGCCGACCCGGTCAGGGCGGCCAGCAGTGCGAGATGGCCGCCGGCCGAGTCACCCCACACGAACACCCGGCCTGCGTCCAGCCCGTAGGCACCGGCGTTCTCCCGGACCCAGCCCACCGCGGCGCGCACGTCCTCCAGCGGCGCGGGGAAGCGCGCCTCACCGCTGAGCCGGTAGTCGATCGCCGCCACCGCGAAGCCCTCGGCCGCGATCTGGTCGTAGAAGTCCGCATCGAGCAGCGGCGGCGGATCGCGCCGCGAGCCGCGCTGCCACCCGCCGCCGTGCACGTACACCACCACGGGCAGCGGCCCGCCGGACCCCGGGGGCAGGTACAGGTCCAGTTCCAGCGGGCGGTAGCCGAGCACCTCGCCGTACCGGATATCTGGTATCCGCCGGGCGTTCGGCGTCATGCCGCTGACAGCTGTCCGGTGAGCTTGTAGAAGGTTCCGTTCTGCATAATGGCCAGGAGATTGGCGGGGTCCTGCAGCACCGTGACGTCCTGGGCCGGCTCACCGCGCACCACCAGCACGTCGGCCAGGTAACCCGGCGTCAGCAGCCCCACCGGCAGGTTCATGACCTGGCCGCCGTGCTGGGTCGCGGCGCGCAGGGCCTCGGCCGGTGAGTAGCCGAACAACCGGACGAACAGCTCCAGGTCCCGTGCGTTGCGCCCGATCGGGTTGTTCGGGAAGCCGTAGTCGCCGCCGGGCAGCACCCGCAGCCCGCGTTTGCGCAGCTCGGGGTAGAGCTCGGTCATGGCCCGCAGCGCCTTGACCGACCCCATCTTCTCCGCCATCGCGGTGTCGATGCCGTACTCGGCGCCCTCGTGGACGTTGGCCCACATGATTCCGACCGCGGGGGACAGGAAGATCGAGTCCTTGTGCTCCTCCAGCAGGTCGATCGCCTCGGCGTCGGCGTAGGTGCAGTGGTAGATCGAGCGGAACCCGTTGCGGACCGCCAGCTTGATCGACTCCGGGGCCTGGGCATGGCAGTTCAGCCAGACGCCGGACTCGCGGGCCTGCTCACCGGCGGCGCGGGCTTCGGAGGGGCTGTACTGGGTGATCATCGAGCCGCCCTCGACGAACACGTCGTCGTTGCTCATCAGCAGCTTGACGGCATCGAAGCCGATCGCGGCCTGCTCGGCGATGAACTCGCGCACCGCCTCCGGGCCGGTCTTGCGCGGCCTGGGACCGTCCGGGCCCATCTGCACCGGGTTGTTGTCGCGCTCGAACGACGCGGCGCGCATCCGCGGGCCCGGTGTCAGCCCGGCCGCGATCTCGTCGCGCAGCCGTACCTCGGTCGGCACCGGCGTGAGCGAGCCAGCCGAGTACGCGCTGGTGAAACCGTGATCGAGCACGATCTTCGCGTTGCGCTTGGCGATCGCCAGGTGCTCGTCCGGGGTGGGCATGTGGCGGAAGAAGCTGACGTCCAGCGGCGGGTTGAACGAGGGGTCGATGTGCCCGACCGCGGACGGGAACGTCAGGTGCGAGTGCGACTCCACCAGGCCGGGCATGACCGTGGCCCCGGTGCAGTCCACCACCTGGTCGCCGTCCCCGGCCTGCGTGCCGCCGCGCGGCCGGACGCTCTCGATCCGATCGCCCCGGACGATCACGTCGGCGGGCACAGCCGGGGCACCGGTCCCGTCGAAGACCTGTCCGTTGACGAACAGGATGCGGTTCTCTGTCACACCAGAAGTGAACGTCCCCCGCTGACCGCGCGGCAACGTCCTTTCCGTTCAATGGCACACCTGGAGACCCGCGCCAGCCGGCTGATAACACTGGAGGCGTGACGACCGTCGACGTGCTGGTCATCGGGTGCGGCCCGGCCGGGGCCAGCGCGGCCATCGCCGCGCACGACGCGGGCGCCAGCGTGCTGGTGGCCGAGAAACGCCGCCACGGCGGCGGTAACGCCCTGGTCGCCGGCGGCTTCCTGTGGGACGTCCACGGTCCCGAGGCGGTCCGGCACGTCGAGACCCTGTTCTTCGGCAAAACCGATTCCACCGTGGCGCAGGCGTACGTCAGCGGGCTGGGCGACCTGCGGTCCTGGATCGCCAAGCTCGGCGGCGACGTGGTGGACGTGGAGCCGCCGCCCGGCTCGTTCCCGGCGGTCCTGCCGTCCTGGCCGCACGTGCCCGGCGCCGACGGCGTGCGGTACTGGGTGGTCGGCGGCCAGCCGTCACTGCGGCGCGGCGAGGCGCTGTGGCATCTCCTGGCGGGCAACCTGGCCGCGCGCGAGATCACCGTCCGCTACGGCCGCGCCGCGACCCGCCTGCAGATCGCCGAGGACGGGCGGATCTGCGGCGCGGAGGTCGGCGGCGAACTGGTCACCGCCACGCACGGCGTCGTCCTGGCCTGCGGCGGCTTCGAGGCCGACGAGTACTTCAAGGACGCGTTCCTGCCGGTCCCGCACCTGCACCGGGTCGGCCACGACGGCAACACCGGCGACGCCGTCCGGATGACCCTTCAGGCCGGCGGGGCGCTGTGGCACATGCCGGAGTTCTTCGGCTGGTTCGCCTTCCAGGCCGCCGAGTACGACGCGGCCTTTGCCATCGACTTCCACGGCCCCGGGTTCCTGCTGGTCAACGCGGCGGGCCAGCGGTTCTGCGACGAGACCGGCTATGAGGTGCACGAGCGGCTGCGCGCCCTGGTGAACGTGAAGCCGGCCCTGGGCTATTACCCCGCGCTCCCGGCCTACGGCGTGTGC
>Ga0335074_10017711_pt1 | contig 10052 bp, 7 predicted proteins | sample Lox_Sample_23_FD_206715 | JGI IMG/M metagenome (GOLD analysis project Ga0335074, IMG submission 206715) | Soil microbial communities from Loxahatchee National Wildlife Refuge, Florida, United States - Lox_Sample_2.3 | ecosystem: Environmental > Terrestrial > Soil > Wetlands | place: USA: Florida...
GGTGTATATCGACCAGCTCGCGGACGCCGCCGCCATGAGCCGTGCGCTGGCGCGCCTGCAGCGTGCGGGCATCCCGGATGTGCACGCGGGCAGTGGGCCCGGCGGCAGGCCGTGGATCTCGTTCGGTGTGTTCCAGGATCAGCCGCACGCCGTGCGTCGCGCCGAGCAGGTGCGCGGACTGGGTTTCAAACCGGTGCTCGACATTCATCAGAGCACCTCCACGACGCGGTGGCTGGACCTTACGCTGCGGGCGAACGAGCCCGAGCCCTTGGTGGAGCAATTGCTCGGTGCGGGCGCAGCGGGCGCTGCTGCGGGCGCGGCGGGCGGTGCGGGTGCTGCAGCCGTTGCCTTCAGCGACTGTCCCGCCAAGGGAAGCTAACATCGGCTGACGCGTTGCCGTCAGGGCGCTTACCGTGCCGGCTTAGCTCAGTGGTAGAGCAGCGGTTTTGTAAACCGTTGGTCGGGGGTTCAAATCCCTCAGCCGGCAATCCGCAATCCGTCTAAATCCAACGACTTGGAAGTTCCTTCTCGGTTCAAATTTTCGCTCAAACCGGTGGCTGTGGGGGATTTGCGGGACTTTTCGTCGTCGCAGGCCTTCTCCGCCGCCGCAATCAGGTTCGCCAACTCCGGCGCCGAATAATGCGTCGTGATCCGACCGCTCTTGTGACCGAGCAAGTCCTGTCGATCCTCGAACGACACACCCGCCGCCCGGAGTCTGCGTCCGAAGGTGTGCTTCAGATCGTGCACACGCACTCTCCGAAAGCCCTCCGGGGCCGGCTTGCCCGTTGCTTCCCCCCACTTGTCCGCCGCGCGCTCCCTCGCATTCTTCCATGCCGTCGAATTCATCGATGCCACGGGTCGCCGCTCCGGAACGGGCTGCGCGCCCGTTGTGGCCTTCCTGGGCGGTGGTGGAGCGTAGGTAAACACGAAATGCCGGTGAAGCCCCCGCTGGGACTCGATGATCGACCGGGCGACCCGATTCAAAACGACCAGACGGTCCTGGTCGTTCTTAACCCTGTCGCCCGGAATGATGAACACCGAAGTCCCGAGCTCGGGCACCTGTACCTCGTAGTCCCACCGGAGGCCGCACACTTCCCTTGCCCGGCATCCCGTATTGACCTTGAACAAGGCCATCCTCGCCACGTAGTCGGGTAGCTCCTGGAAAAGAACAGCCTGTTCCTCCCGTGACAGGGGGTAGGGGGCGCGGCCGTCTCTGACCTTCAGCAGCTTGATCTTCGGTGCGTACTCGAGCCACGTCAGACCCTGCTCATCGCGCCACTCGGAAGCGGCGAGATTGAGGATGTGGCGCACCAGAGCGAGCGCGTTGTTGATCGAGCGTGTCTTGACCCCATCATCCTGCCGCTTGGCGATGAACCGCTGCAGGCTTCCCATGTGCACTTGCCGCAGGATCGAGTCTCCGATGAGAGGATCGAGCTGCTTCAAGAGCATGGCATCGTCGGCTAGGCTCTTCTTGTGCCGATTTTCCGCTAGGAACTTGGTAGCCGCCGCGCGAAAGCTACGATCGGACCGCAGCCCGTAGAGACTTGCGGTGCGGATTTGGTCGATCCGCTTCGCAAGCAGTTCTTGGGCTTTGGTGAGATCGCCTGTTGAAGTGCTCTCGCGAATGCGCGTTCCTCTGAACACTTTGTCGATATGCCAGACCCCACCGCGTTTGGTGAGGCCTGACGATTTGTGGTTTCCCATGGCTTTATCCTCTCGGAATGAGCCGCGGGACGCCCGTTGCGCCGCTTATGGTCCTCGGCCCAGGCATCAAGGTCAAGGCGATCAAAGGCGACGCCCTGCAGTCCGATCGGGATGACAGTTAGTTGCGGCCGGACTTCCCGGTTGAATCGATTTTTGTCCATGCCGAGATACGACGGAGCGTCGCGAAGGCGGATGAACCGTGCGCTGCTGCTAGCCTTCATCGCGTGTACTGACTTCCAATCTAGGACGGAACGGAAGTCGGCCTAAACTCCGCCATGCCAGCGCCTGGGCGTGCACGGCTGTCGAAGTCGTCGCGCTGGACATGGCGCGGCAGACCCGAGCGGAAGGCACATCTGGCGATTCCTTGCTCGGACCGAAGGCGTTCTACCTGGTGTGCGGCAGCCTATGGTTCCGAATTCTTCGGCCATCCATTCGAGCACATCGCTGCGCAGCCAGCCGATCCGCCGGCCACGAAATCGCCGCTTCCTAGGGAAGCGCCCGATCAGCGCCAGCGCGGTTAGTATCCATTGGCGGCGTCGCGTGAGTCGTGCGACGTCGTGGGGACTCAGGAGCTCTTGATAGGATGGAATCCTTTCATTCGCCCACTTCGAGAGTGATATGCCTTGGGCGCGTCCACGATCGAGGGATTGCAGCGGCCCAAACTCGTCGATGGCCATGATGGAATTGGCTCATGTGTGGTTCCGGTCGTTTAGAGACGAGTTGTCACTCAGGCGCGATCATTCCACTCGCTACAAAATATGACGAGAGCCAGTTTCGCCGAAAAAAGCGCCGAAACTCGCCGCTGGCCTGCAATCAGCGGGGAGCTTTTGGACTCGAGTAGTCTTCCGCCCGCATGGCAGTGAGGCCCAGATCGCTGTTGGTCTTGACGGCTGTCCGGGTAGTACGTCCAGCGCTATCCAACTGCGCAAGCGCCTGGGCACCGTAACGCAACGCAATTTCCGTATCCGAGCAGAGCAAATTGATCAGCGCCAGTCTTCCATCTAGCCAATAGTGCGTCCGCTCAGCCAGCGCCGTACATTGTGCGATCCAGCCTGGCCGTCCAAAGGCAGCATGTACAAGCTGCCGCTCCGCACGTGTGTCGATGATCTGGAAGCCTCTTCGATCACACTCTGACCGTAACAATGACCGCATAGCGGCGGTTGAAAATGGCAGCATCTGCAGCGGCAGCCCGCCCAATCGCCCCGGCCGCACCTTCGCGCGCTCACGTGGCGTATCCACATCGAGTACCAAAAGCACGCCGGCGATTCCTCCTACCAGGCGCCTCAGGAACCCGACCATCGCGTTGTTCATGTCTACGATGTGATCGAGTAGTAACACCCCTTGGCATTTGTCCGCAGCTAGCCAGAGCCGTGAGCGGGCCGCACGTCGGCGAATCGCGCTGACATTAACTGTCGGATAGGCCTGCTCCAGAGCCTTTGTGATGTCATCCAAGTGTTCGGTGACATTGGCGTGCCCGCAAGGTACGTCATCACGCATTAAGTCTTCACGCAGCTCGGCCACCAGCGTTGATTTGCCTGAGCCGCGGCGCCCGAAAAGCACAACGCGCTCCCCCTTGCGGAGGCGTTTGTACAGCTCGGGTTGCAGTGGAATGTCGAGCATCGGGATCAGCTGAGACGAGCAACAAACGACGGGCGACCGCTAACTACCGTGGACGACGGGCCTCCCGTCGCGATTTCTCGCAATGCCAGCCACGGCGCCCGACGACTCTCCGAGTCATCCACCGCACACCACTTACCGTCGAAACCCGGCTACCCTCCTAAGGGGTCACCAACCGACGGGGGGTCTCGCTTATCGGGGTTGATGACACCGAAGTGGGCCGGAATGCTGGCGTAAAACAATCGAATATTCTCGCCGTGCAGCAGCTCGAGGAGCTTGTTGGCCTCTTCCGTGGTGACGATGAACTCCACTTCAATCGCGGTTTGTCCCGCGAGTTCGAAGAATTTGGCTTCATGGAGGGTATGGTGCCGGCCGAAACCGGCCATGGCCCGAAAAGCCGAGCCGCCACGGATGCCGAGCTTGTTCGCGCGCTCCAACATCCATTCCCAAACCAACCGGCCGTGATGCCGGTGGTCTTCGTGTACGTAGAATCTCAGAAATGACCCCTCCATAACTGCTCCTCCTTTCGGGATAGTCGCGTCCTCCAGCCTATGTTGATCACCCATCCGCTGGGCCTCTAATCCAAAGTACCGTGCCGATGCCTGCAAAAGTCATGAGCACCGATCCGCCTAAGTGAATCAGTGCCTCGCCAACGGCCCAGGAGCTGCGTCCTTGCTGCAACAGTGCAACGAGCTCGGCGGAAAACGTGGAGAACGTAGTCAGTCCGCCGCAGAAGCCCGTGATTATCAGTAGCCGCCACTCCGGCGGGAGCGCGGAGAAGCTTGCAAAAAAGGCGATGCCGGCGCCGATGACATAGGCGCCCAAAAGATTGGCCGCCAGCGTTCCGGGCGGCACCAGCGTGAAGTAGCGGTTGAGCTGTGTGCCGAGCCACCAGCGTAGCAGCGCACCAAAGCCCGCTCCGATGAATACCGCCGCGACCGATTTCCACATAGTTGTGCTCGCTCACCGAAGTGTCAGCGCAAGGATCAAGACCAATAGTCCACCAATGAGTGCGAGATAAAAGTTGAGATCGCCCGATTGCAACGCGCGGAGCCAGCGCGCGAGTCGCCAAATGCCATGGCGAATCGGTGTGAACAGCAAAGGCCCGAAGACGTCGGCGATATCATGGTCGAATTCCAGTCTTTTGATGAAATAGGCCACTTCACGATGCTCGCGGGCGGTGTCGAGCGTCGGTCGATAGATAAAGCTGTAGAAAGTTCGCATCGCATTGGCAAAGGTGAGCGATGTGGTTGCGGCGCGCTGCGCATTCTCCCGCAGGCCTCCATACCAGGTGTGGGCACGGCGCAGGCCATGTCGTCGCAGGTTCAGAAGAAGTGCCAGCGGTATGAGCGCGAGCAGGGGCATGACGATCACGAGCTTTGATGGGGAGATAAAGGCAAAGGTGTTTGTCAGGGGCACCAGGATCCAGTCGGTGGTCATCGCGCGAGCGCTGTGAGCGCCGAATTGCACAAAGTCCGCATTATCCAAGCCGGAGAGCCAGATCGGCATACCAGCCGCCAGCACCAGCACTGCGATGCCCAGTAGAAAGGTAGCGAGGCCATAGCGCCTTGGGATCCGCGGCGCGGAGGATTCGCCGGCGCCGAGCAGACCGACGCCGAGCAATTTGACGAACGTTGCGAAGGCGACGGCAGCGGTCAGCGCAATTCCGGCACCGGCCAAAGCAAGCGTCAAGCGGCCACCCAGGGTACTCAAGTGAAAGCCCTGAAAGAGCGTCTGGAAAGTGAACCATTCGGTGACAAAGCCGATCTGCGGCGGCATGGCGGCGAGGCTCATTGCGGTAAAGAGAGCGCCGATGCCGAAGGCGACACCTGCACGTCGCAGCCAGCCGTTCTGCGCGATGCGATATGCGCCTCCCGCCGTATACACGCCATCTGCGCAGAGAAACAGGCCGCCTTTGGCCAGTGCATGACCGCCCAAGTGCAACATGGCGACGGTCCACGCCAGACCCGCGAGTGCATTCTGACCGTCGTTACGGAAGATCAGGCTCGCGCCGAGCGCCGTCACCGCTATCGCAGCATTCTCCGCCGAGGAAAACGACAGGAGCCGACGCCAGTCGTCCTGCTGGAAGGCGTAGAGCACAGAAAGGATGGAGGAGAGCACGCCGACTACAGTCACCACGGTGCCGAGAAAAAACGAACCCCCTCCGGCCGGCGGCAACCAATCAACGAGACCCCGTGACAGTGCAAAAAAGGCGGCGTTGAGCACCACCCCTGATAGCAACGCCCCGGAGGCTCCACTGCCCGAGGCGTAGGCGCCGGGAAACCACTCGTAAAACGGCAAGAGCCCAAGCTTGGCGCCAAATCCAGTGAGCAGCAGAATGCCAATCCAGATGCGCGCTGCCGGGGAGAGCGACGATGCGCTTGCCAGGAAGCCGGCGAAACTTAGGGTTCCTGCTGCGTGGTGTCCGAGCAGGAGTAGCGCCAAGAGGAGCGCTACGGCCCCGACCTCAAGCAGTGCGAGCATAAACAGAGAACAAGTGCCCGCCTGCCCGGAGAGACGCTCGGACAGCAGCATCACGGCACCGCCGAGGCTCATGAGTTCCCAAGCGATCAGGAACGCATAGCCGTCCTGCACCGCGTAGACGCCAAAGGCGCCCAGCAAAGAAAGCAGGGCGCCCACCAGCCAACCTGGCCTACCGGAGCGAGCAGGTGTCGAGAGCCAAATCGCAAAGGCGGCCGGAATAAGCCCAAGCCCCATGAGCCAAAGTGCCTCTGGGGAAAAATGGATTGCGAGTCGCTGATCGGCCAGCGTCAGTGCAAAACTGGAGGTCACGGTCCCCTGCGGTAGTGCTGCCAGCGCACCGACCACCCCGACTAGCGCACCGATGCCCCCCAGAACGCGGGCCACGTTGACCCATCGAACCAATGCACTGATGAGCGCAGCGATCCATAACCAAAAGCACGCATCGAGCAGTGCGTTCATGGCGGCGCGCCCCCGACCACTTGGCCGCCATGTATGCGCTGACTCTGACGTTCGAGCAACATGAGTAGCGCATGAATGATGGCGGCGGGATTGGGCGGACAGCCGGGCAAATAGACATCGACAGGCAACTCTCCGTCGAGTCCGTGACCGCAGGCATAGCCTCCGCCGTTGGTGCCGCCGGAGACGGCGCACGTGCCCACGGCCATCACAAAGCGAGGGTCTGCCATGCCCTCATAAGCTTCCTTGAGCGGGCCTCGCATGGCATAGGTGACAGGTCCCGTCACGAGCAAGAGGTCCGCGAACCGAGGAGAGGGCGTGAAGAAGATGCCCAGGCGATGAAGGTTATAGAACGGATTGTTCAATGCTTGCAGCTCCGTTTCACAGCCGTTGCAGGATCCGGCATCGACATGGCGAATATGGAGGCTTCTGCCAAAGACCCGCCGAATTCCGCTCTTGAGCGCTTGCGCGTCGGACGAGGCCAGCGCTTCGGCCCAGAGCAAATCCTCGCGTCGGCGAACGCCGAAGGCCCAGTCATGGGAGGCCGTGAACGCCTCCGCGGGGCAAACCTCGACGCATAGCTGGCAGTTCACGCAGCGCCCGTAGTCCACGTTCAACTTCGCGGGCCCGCCCGGTTCCGCTACCGTGATGGCGTGCGGCAAACAAGCTTCTGCACAGCGCTCGCACCCCTCGATGCAGCGCTCTGGATGAAAGCGTGGCATCCCGAGCACTCCGGTTTGCCCGTCGGGACCTCCCCGCGGCCAGCTTGTGCTCGCGTTGCCCCCCTTCAACCCAAACAGTGTCCACAACGGCATATGAATGTGTCCGTTAAGCGAGCTAACGATCGGCACCGGCGATAGTCAGCCCGAAACTGGCCTCGTTGATCGCGTAATCCATCATGTTGGTGTCGTGGACGGTGTACGGAAACACCCTCCAATTCGAGAAACTCGGCGATTTGATCTTCACGCGCGCCAAGCGCCCGTTATGATCGACGTGCGCCGCGTAGTAGAGTGAGCCGCGCGGCGATTCGCTCCATCCGAGCCCTTCACTGCTAGGCGGCGGGTCGCAACGTGCGCGGATCGGCCCCTCCGGCATTTCGTTCAGGACTCGATCAATGATGTCGAAAATTTGGGCGGTCTCGGCAATGCGCACTTGTTGGCGCGCGTGCGCATCCCCGGCCTCCTTGATCGTGATTTGAATGGGGATTTCACCGTACGCCGCGTAGGGCTGATCACGACGCAGATCGCGATCAAGGCCTGAGGCCCGCTCGACGGGACCGGTTGCGCCTTGATCAAAGGCCACTCGCCTGGGTAGAACACCTGTCGTGATGAGCCGATCCAGGTGCGTGGTAGTTGCCTCGAGCATCGCGGTGTACCGCAATGCCTCCTCTCGAATGGGCCGCAAAGCCTCGCTGATTCCGACGAGGTTCGGCTCGCGCCGCAATCCGCCTGGGATAAGTAGGCCGCGCAGGAGGCGATGGCCGGTGACCATTGCGTTGACCTGTTTGACGCGTTCCTCCAGAAGCTTGCCCTCTGCGTCACCCACCTTGAGCGTCGTGGTGTGCGAGAGATGGCCGAAGTAATGAAAGTGGTTATAGAGCCGCTCGAGTTCGGCGAGCAGCACACGCACCCACCGCGCCCGCGCCGGCACCGCACAGCCGGCAGCCGCCTCTACCGCCTGGCAGCAGGCGAGGCTGTGGGCAATGCTGCCGACACCGGAAACCCGCTCGGCGAGGATCGCGCCGAGCTCGGGTGTTAGGCCCTCGAAGCGCTTTTCCATGCCGCGGTGCTTGAAGAAAAGCTGCGGGTGGTAGTGCAGGATCGCTTCGCCAATGTAGTAGTAGTCAAACTGCGCCGATTCGAAGACGTCGGCACGGATGGGCCCCCAAGGGAGCACCTGCACGTCTTCGGCCATGCGGCCCGACACCTCAGGCATCGTCGGCGGCATTGGGGTGTATCGCATCACCGCCTCGGTGCCGGGCTCAAGCGGCGGCGCGGAAAGCTGGGCGCCGGGCAGCAGCACCAACGGCTCGGGCTGCGGCGCACCTTCGAAGTGTAGTCCGCAGAGATCCGTGATCTCCCGCTCGTACCAGGAGAGCAGGGGCGCGATGCCGGCTAAGCTCGGTAGGCTAGGCGTGCGCGGTCTGCAGCGCCAGATCTGTAGCGGCGCTGCGCCGCTGTGCACGACATAGCGTACTTCTGGGGCATCCCGGGAACCTGCTGGATACCAGGCGTAGGCCATCTGTAGCCGTCCGCCCGCGCCGATGGTATCCCGGCAGCGTGCTCGCAAATCTTCCACGTCAACGTCACGCAGCTGCGGCGGGCCGACCCAACGGCTTGGGGCAACAGCTGCAGTAGCGTTCATGGCGAGGCACCGGCGCTGAGCTGCGCCGAGACAACTGCGAAGTAATGCGAGAACGAGTGCGGCCACCACAGTCCGAGCACGAGCAATGGGATCAGGGCAAGCCACATCGGCACCAGACACCAGCCGCTGAGAGGGGCGTGTTCCCTGACGAACGGAGGTGGGTCAGCCTCAGCTTGAACGGCCGCGGGGCCAAAATACATCGCGCGAAAGTGATTCAAGAAACCAACGAAGATCACGATCAAGAGCAGCAGCATCACGAAAACAGCCCAGAGATTGGGTCCCGCCAGTCCGGCACGTAAAATGGTCATTTCGCTCAGGAAGAGACCAAAGGGCGGTGCGCCGGTAATCGCTACCGCGCCGGCGAGCCAGAGCAGGCCCGACACCGGCAGGGCAGCCAACATGCGATGAATTCGGCTAATGCGCTTGGTGTGGAACACTTGCATGGCGTTGCCCGCGCCAAAGAACATCAGCGACTTATTGAGCGAATGACCGAGCATGTGGTAGAGCGCCCCCGCGATACCGAGGGGACCTCCGAATCCGAAGCCAAGCGCCATGACACCCATGTGCTCAACACTGGAATAGGCCATGAGGCGCTTGATTCCCGTCTGCCGGGTAATGAAGAGCGCAGCTACGAATAGAGAGAACGCGCCGATCGCGACGACCACTGCACGGGGCATCAGTCCGAGGTGCGCGGCATCGGAGACTTGAATGAAGCGGGCGATGCCGACCATGGCGGTATTTAGGAGCGCGCCAGACAGCATGGCGGAGACGGGCACCGGGCCCTCGCTGTGGGCATCGGGAAGCCAGGTGTGCATGGGTGCGAGGCCTACCTTCGTCCCGAAGCCGATAAACACCAGCAAGAAGGCCGTGAGGGCCACGGTGGCATTGAGCTGCGGGGCGACACTACGCAAATTCGACCAGGTCAGGTCGTAGGTCGCCGTCAGGTGTAGGCTTCCGCCCCAGTAGAACAAGATGATGCCGAGCAGGGCGAGGCTGATACCCCCAGAGACGACTACGATGTATTTCCACGCCGCCTCGATGCTCTCGCGGCCGAGCTCAAAGCAGACGAGAAAGGTACTCACCAGAGTCGTCAGCTCGATGGCAATCCAATAGACGCCGATGTTGTTCATCAACGGTCCCGTCAGGGTCGTAAGCGCGAAACCGGCGAAGAGCGCGTAGAAGCGATAAAGACGGGGGTCTTCGTTGAGATGACGCATGTAACCAATGGCATAGATCGAGGCCAAGACGTACACCGTCGCCACACTCAGGAGCACCCACACCCCGAGCGGGTCCACGATCAGATAGCCGCGCAGGAGCGTGCGTGTTGTGTGCAGAGCTTCCGGCAACAGCCGCAGCACGGCAACGAACACCAGGACCGATGCGACGAGATTGAGCCATTCGGAGAAGCGCGCGCGACGAGTGGCGAG
>Ga0335074_10017712_pt1 | contig 10051 bp, 9 predicted proteins | sample Lox_Sample_23_FD_206715 | JGI IMG/M metagenome (GOLD analysis project Ga0335074, IMG submission 206715) | Soil microbial communities from Loxahatchee National Wildlife Refuge, Florida, United States - Lox_Sample_2.3 | ecosystem: Environmental > Terrestrial > Soil > Wetlands | place: USA: Florida...
GTGTTTGAGCTAAGGGGACTCGAACCCCTGACCCCCTGCTTGCAAACAACAGGCAGACCGTCCACCCGCGTCCATCCCCGCAGCTCATCGTCTCTGAGCGTGTCTCCGGGTCCGTGCGGATCCGGGTCTGTTGCGGTACTTCTGTGCTGTACTCCCCTGGGAGGTCAGGCTTCCCTGCCGGGGCACAGATCGGCTCACTTCACAGAGCGCTGGAGTCAGCTGGCAAGTGCCCGCTCGACCAAGGCGCGGTAATCGTCGACCAGGCCGGGCAGGAGGCGCAGATGCACAATCATGCCATCGCCCGCAGGCACAAGATCGACCACCTGGCACACCGCAGCGGCTTCCTCGTCACCGGCCACCACGAGAGCCCCGGGATGGATCTGGGCAGGATCGCGGGCCTCGTCGAGGAAGGTCCAGACGTAGCCCGTCTCGTCCTCGTCGTTTAGGTCAGCTGTGATATCGACCAGATACACCTCAGCCCTCCCCTCGCCAGGTCACGCTTCTAGCGTACGCGGGATTGGGCTGCACGACACCGAGAGCCTCTAGCAGTTCCCAGAGCTCCTTATCGTCGCCGCGGCGCAGCCGCACGGTGAAATGCGGGCGCTGACCGGTAGGCAGCAACTCGAATCCGCGATCAGCCAAGCCGCCGACGGTGGGCAGGTAGACAGTCCGGAACGTGGCGAACCGGCGCCGAAGCAGATCATCGAGCGGCTCGTCGAGGACTGCGAAAACAGAAATACCCAGCAACGGCTGCCCATCCAGTGACCAGGCACGCGCCGTGCGCTGAACATGGCTGCGAAGCTTCTCCGGGGTATCACGGCCACCCCGTACCACAACCGTTGCGGTAGCGGGCGGCTCCTCGGCCCGCAACCGGGAACGCTGCTCGATCCGCTGACCCGGCATCCGCCAAAGCTACCGCCGGGCGCCCGGCAGGTGCGGCGAACCGGATCCCCAAGCAACCGCAGGTCAATGAGATCACACTTAGTGAGGAGAAAGTCTCGGAGCGCAGTGCCGCCGATAGGTATCGTCAGGTATGCGCGATCCCTGGGCGACTGCTCGCGAGCAGATGGTGGCATTCTGCGCGGGATGATCCTTGACAGGTTTCAGCGCAGGGCGCGGAAGGCGGCGCGCAGTTCGTCGGAGAACAGTTGGGGTTGTTCCCAGGCGGCGAAGTGGCCGCCCCGTTCGGCTTGGTTGAAGTAGATCAGGTTGTGGTAGGCCTTCTCGGTCCAGCTGCGCGGCGCCTGGACGTACTCGTCCGGGAACACCGTGACGGCCGCCGGGAGGGAGACGTCGGCGGCGGCGTAGAAGTTCTGGCCGGTTATGGCTTGTTGCCAGTACAGCCGCGCCGCGGACGTCGGCGTGTTGGTGAGCCAGTAGAGCGAGGTGTTGTCGAGCCAGTCGTCGCGCGTGATGGCGCCGTAGGGGTGTCCGGCGAAGAGCTGTGCGAGGTGCTCGTAGGTGGTCGCGTCGTGGTCAAGGAGCCAGGCCGCGAGGCCGACGGGTGTGTCTGCCAGGCTGTAGCCGATCGTTTGCGGGCGGGTGCCCTGGATGACGCCGTATCCGCGGTGGTACGTCGCGAACGCGACCTGCTCGTAGGCGCGCTTTTCCGCGTCGGAGAGCCCGGCCGGCGCGGGATCGCCGTTGCGGATGTGGCCGAGCACGCCGGGCGGGACCATCTGCGCGAAGTTGACGTGGATGCCGAGCAGCCCGTCGGGTGCCTGGCGGGCCATCGCGGCCGAGATCGCGGTGCCCCAGTCGCCGCCCTGCGCGACGTAGCGCGCATATCCGAGCCGCTCCATCAGCACGGCCCACGCGCGGGCGATGCGGTCGGGGCCCCAGCCGGCGGCGGCGGGCTTGCCGGAAAACCCGTAGCCCGGTAGCGACGGGATCACCACGTCGAACGCGTCCTGCGCGCTCCCGCCGTGTTCGGTGGGATCGGTGAGCGGCTCGATGATCTTCAGCTGCTCGATGATCGAACCGGGCCAGCCGTGCGAGACGATCAGCGGCAGCGCGTTCGGCTGAGGGGACCGGACGTGGATGAAATGGATGCCGAGTCCGTCGATCTCGGTCAGAAATTGCGGGAGAGCGTTCAGCTTCTCCTGGCATCCGCGCCAGTCGTATTCGGTGGCCCAGTAGTTCGCGAGGTCCTGTACCGTCGCGAGCTGCACGCCCTGTGACTGGTCATCGACGGGCTCGCGCTCGGGCGGCCGCCACGCCGCGATCCGCCGCCGTAGGTCAGCGACCGCCTCTTCGGCAATATCAACATGAAACGGCCGGACGGCTGGATCAGCGTTCCTGGCCGCGGTGTCGGTACTCATGATTCGTGTCCCTTTCTGCGCGTCGGAGACGATTGCGTTGATGGGTTGCCGGCGCGCGATCACAGCGCGCCCTTCTGGCTGCTTCTGGCCGGATGCGGTACGAGGACCTGCGCGTCCAGACCTCCCGCTGGGGTCATCCCGTTCCCGGTGTGCAGCCACCTAGCGGAGCGGCCGGAAGCCCGCGCGGATTTCTTCGGAAAACAGTTCCGGCTCTTCCCAGGCCGCGAAGTGGCCGCCTTTACCGACCTCGCCAAAGTAAATGACGTGGGGGTAAAGCTTCTCGGCCCAGCTGCGCGGGGCCCGGAAGATCTCGCCGGGGAACATGGTGAAGCCCATCGGGAGCTTCATCTCCGGGCGAGCCTGCCCGGCCGCGTGAGCCGCGGCCTGTCCGCCGTCCCAGTACAAGCGGGCCGCCGAGGCCCCGGTGCCGGTCAGCCAGTACAGGCTGATGTTGTCCAGGACGTGGTCGCGGGTGAGATTGCCCGATGGCGGGCCGCCGGTGAAGGCGCGGGAGATCTTGTAGTAGCTGTCGGTGTCGTGGTCGAGCATCCAGGCCGCCAGCGCGACCGGTGAATCCAGCAGGGCGTAGCCGATCGTCTGCGGCCGCGTGGCCTGCTCCAGGAAGTAGCCGGAGCCGCTCGTCCGGAAGGTGTTGATCGCGGCGAGCGCGGCGCGTTCTTCCTTGGAACCCGCGGGCAAGCCACCGGCGCTGGCCAGCGCTTCGCGCAGGAAGTTCAGGTGGATGCCGGCCAGCCCGTCGGGTGCCTGGCGGCCCATCGCGTCGGTGACGGCGGCGCCCTGGTCGCCGCCCTGGGCGACGTAGCGGGTGTAGCCGAGGCGGCGCATCAGCTCCGCCCAGGCCTGGGCGATGCGGCCGGGGTCCCACCCGGTCTGGGCCGGCTCGGCGGAGAAGCCGTAGCCGGGCAGCGACGGGATGACCAGATGGAAGGCGTCCTGGGCGGAGCCGCCGTGCGCGGTCGGGTCGGTCAGCGGGCCGATGACGTCGAGCATTTCCAGGATCGAGCCCGGCCAGCCGTGCGTGATGATCAGCGGCAGCGCGTTCTCGTGCCGGGACCTCACGTGGATGAAGTGGATGTCCTGCCCGTCGATCTGGGTGGTGAACTGCGGCAGCCCGTTCAGCCTGGCCTCGCACGCGCGCCAGTCGTAGCCGGTGGCCCAGTAGCGGGCCAGCTCCTGGATCGTGACCAGCTGCACGCCCTGCGACCGGTCGGCGACAAGTTCCCTGGACGGCCAGCGCGTCGCGGCGATACGCCGCTGCAGGTCGGCGATCGCGTCGTCGGGCATGTCGACCTGGAAGGGACGGATTTCAGTTTCGCTGGACATGAGTCTCACCTCTCTGGACTGACGCCGCCGCCCCCTGGCGTGGGCGGCGCAGTTGCTGGATCGCTCAGATCGTCCCGTGGGCGGCGCCCCATAGCTGGTTGGCGGGCACGCTGCCCGGATTGCCGGTCAGGTGCTGCATGATGATCGGCGTGAAGTATTGGTGAGCCGGGTTCCCCCGGATGGTCATCGCGAACGGGTGGACGAAGTCGGTGTCCGACCCGTTGACGATCGGGAAGGCGATGCTCAGGAGAACGCGCGCAGTGCCGCCGTTAGGGGCGGCCGCCGCCCCGCGCGGGCGCTGTGCAGCCACACAAACTGCTGTTCTGTGCTGCCCAGCCACAGCGACCTTCCCCCAGACGTCCCAGGACTGAACGGGTTCGACCATCCGGTCCGCGTCCTCGCTGAGGGCCTTGTCTCCTCCGGTTCTCTCAGCTGCTGGCTGTAAGGAATTCGTCGACGTCGGCAGCGAACTGGGCGTGATGCTGAAACAGGAACCCGTGCGCTGCGTCAGGATAGATTTTCACCCTGGCGTGCGGGATCAGGCCCGCGAGCAGGTACGAATAATGCGGCAGGATCATCGGGTCGCTCTCACCGTTCGCCACGAACACCGGCATATCCAGGGCGCTGACCCGTTCGAGCAGCGCATGATCGGGCAGTCCCCAAGCGCAGACCGCGTCGTACTGTGCCTCGCGAGTGGCCCACGTCGTTACCGCATCCCGGCCCTCGGTTCGGGCGTACATACGCTGCAGGGCTTCCTTGCCTGCCTGCCGGCTGGGCTTCGACCGGGTGAAGAACACGCTGAGGTATTCCTCCGGACCGGTTTTCGGGGTGCCGACTGCGCCGATGACCTCAGACGCCCAGCCATGCATGCCGGCCGCTCCCTGTGGCGCTGACGAGGCGAGGACCAGCCTGCGCACGATGGCCGGACGTATCAGCGCGATCTGCTGCGCGACGAAGCTGCCGATGGAGAAGCCGACGATATCCACTTGGGCGAACCCCATGCCGGCAATGAACGCTATCGCGTCGCGCGCCATCTGCTCGATGGTGTCCGGGGTCATGCCGGTGGATTCGCCGACTCCGGCGTTGTCGAACGCGATCACCCGCCGGCCCCGAGCCAGAGCGTCGACTAGCGCCGGATCCCAACTGTCGAGGTTCCCGCGGAAGTGCTGGAGCAGGATCAGCGCTATCGCACCATCGCTGCCCCCGCTGGTGTCGCGGTAGGCGTAGTCGACACCATTCGCCGCGCTGAGGAGTTCATTCGGAAGACTCGAATATGCGGTGGCCACAGCTACTCGCCGGTCCCTTCACTCGTGACGTGCTCACCACTCCCGGCCGGGCAGCCGCGCGGTGATCTGCTACAGCAGCCAGCCGTTGCCAGCGGGATCGCTGAATGACGCATAGGTCCGGTAGGACCGGGCTTCCGGGTCGGGGCCAGGAACGCGGCCACCGTCCAACTGAAAGACCTCGCTGACCTCAACGCTCCGGCTGGCAAGTTCCGGACGCGCTGCATCGATGTCGGAGACGACCAGGATCAGGCGCTGGACCGAACCTGGCTCGCCAGAGGTGACGCCCTTGCCGAACGCGATCGAGCAGGACGAATAGGGCGGCGTCAGCTGGACCACGCGGAAGGCGTCGCCACGGACGATGCCGGCGTCAAACCTCCATCCCAGGCTCTGTAGAAGCTCTTAGCCCGGTCGACGTCGGAAACGGGCAGCGTCACGACCTCGAGATTCATGTCTACCGTCCCGGCTTCGGGAGACTCCGCCGGGCTGCTTACGCTGGTGCTGGCATGGTGACCTCCCTGGTCGGTCGGTGATGGCACCAGCGTGGCGCTCCGGCTCACTGGTCGCACCCGTGGGAGTCACTGGTCTTACCTGGGAAGCGCGGCGATCACGGATGTTGCCCTAAATCTGCAGGGCGCGCCGCACAGCGACCGGCAACGGCCCGCGAAGCTGCCTGCGCGAGCTGATATCGAGCTTGGTGAATATCTTGCGCAGGTGCCATTCGACGGTTCGCGGGCTGATGAAGAGCCGCGTGCTGATTTCCGGGTTTGACAGGCCCTCACGGGCCAGGCGGGCGATCTGTGCTTCCTGCGCGGTGAGCTCGATCGCCTTGGTGACGCTGCGTTTGCGGACTGCTTCCCCCGTAGCCCGCAGCTCGCGGCGGGCACGCTCGGCGAAGCCCTTAACGCCCATGCCTGCCAGCATCTCGTACGCCTCCCGCAGCTGCTGGCGGGCCTCTGTGCGCCGCTTCTCACGACGCAGCCACTCGCCGTACAGCAGGTGCACGCGGGCTAGGTAGGCCCGCATGCGCGTGCGGCTCAGCCGGTCGATCGACTCCCGGTAGCACGTTTCGGCGGTGTCGCCGTCGCTGGCCAGAGCGCGCACGCACGCTTCGGTTCCCACCGCCCAGTCCGTCGGAGTCGCACGGGAACTCTCAGACACGTCACCCAACAGCCTTTCGACCGTCGCCTCGTCGCGGATCCGGGACGCGGCCTCGGCGAGTTCGACGACAACAAAGGGCTTGTAGCCGAAGTCGTCGCGTTCGAATGCACTGAGGGCGGCATCGCGCGCGGCGTCGTGCCGTCCCAGGCCGTTGTACAGCACTGCGCTCGCGTGGTCGGCCACCGTGACCAGCCGGGCCATGCGGCCGGCCGTGGCCAGCTGCATGGTGGCTTCGAGCAACTCGGCGGCGGCGCGTTCCTCTCCTTGCCATGCGGCCAGGAGCACGGCGCAGAAGCCGACCGGCGAGGTACCGGTCGCTTCCGCGATCAGGCGGTCCTCGTCGAGACACCGTGCAGCCAAGGCGAGCCCGCCAGCGTCGAGACTGGTCCAGGCCAGGAAGTTGACCGCGTACTGGAGCTGGACGAGCGCGCCGGCCGTGCGGGCGACCTCGACCTGCCGGGAAGCCAGCGTGTGGCGGGCGTCGTCGTCCCACAGCTCATTTGCGACGAGCCCCGCGGCACGCAGCCCGGCCAGCCATAGCCAGCGGCCCACATCAATGTCTGTCCCGGCGTTCAGCGCCAAGACTTCCTGGAGGGCACGGGCCAGCGTCGGCGCGGCTGACGCGTGGCACTCGACATACCGGATTGCCAATCCGTCCAGCAGGACGTCGGCCGCACGGGCGGGAACCGGGGCGGGGGGTCCGGTGCGGGCAGCGGCGGCGACCTCACGCAGGATGCCGGACTGCTCAGATCCGCCCGCCCAGAGCGCGGCGCCGAGCGCCTGCAGGTACGTCTCGCGTGCCGCGCCGACGTCAAGCGATTCCAGGCGACGGGCGGCACCGAGCAGCAGCCGGGCAGACTCGTGACCGCGCCGCTGCTCGAGCGCGATCTGGCCCCGGAGGTGCTGTGCCTCGGCGGTGCGCAGCTCGTCCGGCGGCCCGGCGTCTGCGGCCGTCAGCAGGTCTAGCGCCGTGTCGAGGTCGCCCGCGTCTCGTTTGGCCCGTGCAGCGTCGAGCAGCCGCTGCGCGCGCCGCGACGGATCGGGCGTCAGCGTCGCGGCGCGCTCGAGGTACGCAGCCACCGCAGCCAGGCCGCCTCGAGCTTGTGCCCGGCCCGCGGACTGGGTCAGCTCAGCCGCGACGTCCTCGTCGGGGCCGGGCGCCGCCTGGGCTCGGTGCCACGCATGGCGGTCCGGATCGGCGACCGGATCGGTGACCCCGGCCAGTGCCCGGTGAGCCTCCTGCCACTCGCTGAGCGAGGCGGAGTGATAGACCGCCGATCGCACCAGCGGATGACGGAACCGCACCCAGGTGGCGAATTCGATGAGGTCGGCCTCGACCGCCGCTGCCACGGCCTCCGCCGGCACGCCGAGTTGCTGCCCCGCCCGCCACACACGGACCGGATCCCCGATCGGGCAGGCGGCCGCGACCTGCAGCAGCTTCCGAGTGCTCGCCGGCAGACCGGCGATCTGCCGACGGAATCTGTCCTCGATCCGGTCCGCAAGGGGCTGCGAGCCCGGCGGGCCGAAGCCACCCGTCAGCTCGGCGAACGAACCGTCGCGGGGCAGTTCCAGCAGCGCAAGCGGGTTACCTCTCGCCTCGCCGAGCACCCGCTCACGGACACGTTCGTCCAGTGGCCATCGCACCACCGACGCCAGCAGCCTGCTCGCCTCCGCGTCCGGCAAGCCCTCGACGGTGAGATCGGGCAGCCCGTCCAGGTCGGCGCCGGGCTCTCGGGCGGCGATCAGGAGCAAGACCGGCTCGGCCAGAAGCCGACGCGCGGCGAAGGCCAGTGCCCGCTCCGATGCCCGGTCCAGCCAGTGGCCGTCATCGATCAGGCACACCAGCGGACGGTCCTCGGCTGCCTCGGACAACAGGCTCAGCACCGCCAGGCCAACGAGGAAATGATCCGGCGCTGGCCCGGATTGCAGGCCCAGGGCGATCGCGAGCGCATCCCGTTGCGGCTCAGGCAAGAGCGGAAGGCTATCCAGGATCGGGGAGCAGAACTGGTGCAGAGCGGAGAAGGCCAGTTCCATCTCCGACTCCACGCCTGCGACCCGTACCAGCCGCAGGTCGGCCGCCGACCGGGCCGTGTAGTCCAGCAGCGCGGTCTTGCCGATCCCGGCCTCGCCCCGGACCACCATGACGCCGCCGCGCCCGTCACGGACCGCGTGCAGGAGCCCGTCGAGCAGCTCGCATTCCCGCCACCGGTCGAGAAACGTCAGGGACGCGCCGGGAAACGGGGCGGGGCCACTCAAGGCCAGCCCAGCCGCTGCTCGTGATGCTCAACACGCCCCACGAATGGATCATGCCCAACACACCCCACGAATGAAAGTGTGTATCACCCGATACCGCGTGGCCAGCCTGGATGTTGTCGGTGCCGGGGCCTGGTAGTTCTCGCCGGCGAAGGCGCTCACGGCCGCCGGGACGGAAACGTCGGCGGCGTTGTACAGGCCAACCTTGTTCTCCCAGCAGAAGCGAGCCGAGGAGACTGCAGTGCTGGTCAGCCAGTAGAGCGTGATGGTGTCCAGGACGTCGTCTCGGGTGAGGTCACCCGCAGGGTGGCCATGGCTGGTGTGGCCGAGCACGGCCGAGGTGACCGGCGCCGCTGGCTGGCCCCACCCGTCGCCGTGGTCAAGCAGCCAGACGACCTGGCCAACGGGCGAGTCCGCCAGTCCATGCAGCGTCTGCGGGCGCGTGCCCATCATGCTGGCGTAGGCGCGCGCCGCTTCGCATACAAGGTGGTCAGTTGCTCGTTAGGCGTGCCTCGTCCTCTGACAGACCGGATGGCGGCGGGCCTCCGGACTGCAGTGCCTTGGCCACCTCGGGCGGAACCGTGCCGGGGAATGCCGAGCAACTCCGCAGGCGCCTGCCGGGATCGGTGAGTGGCCCGATGATCTTGAGCTGCTCGATGATCGAGCCGGGCCACCCCGTGTGTGACGATGAGTAGCAGCGCATCCGCGTGCTGCGAGCGAACGTGGATGAAGTGGATGTCGAGCCCGTCAATCTCGGTCACGAACTGCGGCAGGGCGCTCGGCTTCGCCTCGCATCTGCGCCAGTCGTGGTCGGCTGCCCAGTAGTCCTTGGTTCTGTGCCTCCAGGCTGATGTCGCAAGCGCGCCCCGATCGAGGTGGATGTGAGGTCCGCGGCCATCCGGACGTTGGCCGACCTTGCCACTATTTGCGCAACGGCTTAAATGCCGCCCGAATCTCGGTCGCGAACAGCTCGGGGTTCTTCCCAGGCGGCGAAGTGGCCGCCCCCGTCAGCCTCGTGGAAGTAACTGAGGGTGGGGTAGCCCAGCTCGACCCAGCTGCGCGGGGCCCGGAAGGACTCGCCAGGGAAGACCGTGAAGCCGACTGGGAGCTTGACCGGCGGGGGAGTCCGCCCGGCCGCGAGGGCTGCGGCTCGTCCGTGCTCCCAGTACGACCGGGCCGCCGAGGTCCCGGTGCCGGTCAGCCAGTACACGGTGATGTTGTCCAGGATGTGGTCCCGGGTCAGCCCACCGGACGGCTGCCCGCTGGTGAAGGCACGGGAAATCTTGTAGTAGGCGTCGGTGTCGTGGTCGAGCATCCAGGCCGCCAGGGCGAGCGGTGAATCCAGCAGGGCGTAGCCGATCGTCTGCGGCCGGGTGGCCTGCTCCAAGAAGTAGCCGAACCCGCCGGACATGAATTCCTTGCGCGCGTCGGCCGCTGCGCGTTCCTGCTCGGTTTCGGTCGGCAGCGTGGCGCCGTCCGTCGTCACGAGCAGGTTCATGTGGATGCCGATCAGGCCTTCGGGTGCCTGGCGGCCCCTCTGGTCGGTGACCCAGGCACCCTGGTCGCCGCCCTGGGCGACATAGCTGGTGTAGCCGAGGCGGCGCATCAGCTCCGCCCACGCTTGCGCGATGCGGCCGGAATCCCAGCCGACCTCAGCCGGTTGACCGGAGAAGCCGTAGCCCGGCATGG
>Ga0335074_10017713_pt1 | contig 10051 bp, 8 predicted proteins | sample Lox_Sample_23_FD_206715 | JGI IMG/M metagenome (GOLD analysis project Ga0335074, IMG submission 206715) | Soil microbial communities from Loxahatchee National Wildlife Refuge, Florida, United States - Lox_Sample_2.3 | ecosystem: Environmental > Terrestrial > Soil > Wetlands | place: USA: Florida...
ACGGACATCGCCTGCAGGCGTTCGGTAGACGACCGAGAAATCCGTGATGCCGAGAACGGGCGCGCCGGCGTTCATCGCTGCCGTCCTTCGTCCAGCAGCGAGCTTCGGGAGAACGAGTGCATGAAGCTGCCCAGCCGGGTGCGCTGGCTGCGTGGCGGGGCCGCGTGCAGCACCGGGGTGGGGTCGGCGGGCCGCTGCCGGTGGCCGCCGATCCGGGCGGCGTGGCTCGCGTCGCGCAGCCGCGGGTTACCCAGCTCGTCGATGCCGGTGTTCATCAGCACCAGCGCGGTGCCCATCAGCGCGACCGCCAGGCCGGGCGGGATGAACCACCACCACGCGCCGAGCTCCAGCGCCTGCTGGCTCTGGGCCCAGTAGAGCATCGTGCCCAGGCTCCAGGAGGACAGGTCGGCCAGGCCGATGAAGGCCAGGGCCACCGAGGCGCCGATCGCGTACAGCACGGTGTTCACGAAGTTCGCCGCGATCAGGCTGATCTCGTTCGGCACGATCTCGACGGCGAGGATCCGCCAGGTGCTCTCGCCGGTCTCCCGGGCCGCGGCCACGAAGTCGCGGCCGCGGATGGTCAGGGTCTGCGCGCGGATGACCCGCGCTCCCCACGGCCAGCCCAGCCCGCTGAGCACGAGGATCGTGGCCAGCTGGCCCTTCTGCGGCAGGTAGCCGAGCAGCACGATCAGCAGCGGCAGCGACGGGATGACCAGGAACACGTTGCTGGCCAGCGAGAGCAGTTCGTCCCAGAAACCGCCTAGGAACGCGGCGGTCACCCCGACGATCACGGCGAGCGCCGTGGCCACCACGCCGACGATCACGGCCAGCTCCAGGGTCATCCGGATGCCGGTCAGGAGCTGGGCCAGCACGTCCTGGCCGCTCTGCGTGGTGCCGAGCAGGTGTGCGGCGTCTGGCGCGTGCAGCGCGAGGCTGGGCGCCGGGTTCTGGTACGACGGGTCGTACGGGCTGACCTCCGGGCCGATGATGCCGGCCAGCACGAAGATGCCGAGCAGGATCGCGCCGGACTTGGCCTTGAACGGCAGCCGGCGCCACTGGCCGAGGCGCTGGGCCTCGGCGTCCGGCGCGGGCAGGGCCGGGGGTTCGGCGACGATCGGCGGCGCGGCGGTCATCGGGCTGCCCCCCATGCCTGCTGCCGCGGCCCGCTGCCCATCACGCCGCCTCCCGGGCCCGGACGCGAGGATCGAACGCGACCAGCAGCAGGTCCACGATCAGGTTGGCGATCAGCACCGCGAACGTGATCACCAGGAAGATCGCCTGCATCAGCGGGAAGTCGTCCGAGGAAACCGCGCTGAGCAGCAGCAGGCCGATGCCCGGGTAGGAGAAGACGATCTCCATGATCAGCGCGCCGGACACCACGAAGCCGAGCGCCAGGCCGAACCCCTGGAGCTGCGGGAGCAGCGCGTTCCTGGCCGCGTAGGTGAACACCACCCGGCGGCTGCGCAGCCCCTTGGCCTGCGCGGCGACCACGTAGTCCTCGCCGATCGTGGTGATCATCACGTTGCGCATCTGCAGCATCCAGCCCGCGACCGAGGTGATGACGATCGTGAGCGCGGGCAGCAGCGCGTGATAGACGGCGCTGCCGATGAACGCCCAGTGCCAGCCGGGCACCAGCCCGCCGGCGTACCCCTGGCCGATGGGGAAGAGGTGCGCCCGGACGGCGAGCAGCTCGATGAGGATTAAGGCCAGGAAGAAGTAGGGCATCGCCTGCAGGAACATCAGGCCCGGCAGGCTTCGTTCGAGCCAGCCGCCGTGCCGCCAGCCGGCCACGATCCCCAGCCCGGTGCCCACGAGGAACGCGATCACGGTCGCCGTGCCGACCAGGGTGAGCGTCCACGGGATCGTCTGCGCGAGCAGCGTGGACACGTTGGCCGGGTACTCCATCACGTCGGTGCCGAAGTTCAGGTGGACCACGTCGTCGAGGTACGACAGGTACTGGTTCCACAGCGAGCCGGGGTGGCCGACGCCGAGCATCGCCTCCAGCGCCCGGTACGCCGACGGCTGCAGGTTCGGGAACTTCGACATGATCGCCTCAACGGCGTTGCCCGGCATTAAACGCGGGATGAAGAAGTTGAGGGTCAGCGCCACCCACGCGGCGACGGCGTAGAAGGCCAGGCGGCGCAGGATGAACTTCACGTCGGCTCCTAGCTCGTGGCGGGCGGGTGCACGGGGGCCGGGGGTGCGGCGGCCGGGGGTGCGCGGCGGCTGCCGCGGGCCGTGGCGGGCCGGGTGGCCTTGACCCGCGCCACCGGCCGGCGGGTCTCGGTGCCGGGCGGGCAGCCGCAGCTCGAGCGCAGCACCAGCTCGGTTGGCAGCAGCTCGACCTTCTGCCGCCGCCCGGGGTGGGCGATGCGATCCAGGAGCCGGGCGCAGGCGCGTTCTCCGAGCAGGCGCATCGGCTGGTGGACGGTGGTCAGCGACGGGTGGAGCAGGCTGGCCGGGTAGATGTCGTCGTAGCCGACCACGGCCATCTCCTCGGGCACGCGCACGCCGCCCCGGCCGAGGGCCCGCAGCACGCCGATGGCCATCTGGTCGTTCGCGCACACGACCGCGTCCGGCCGGTCTTCGATGGGGCGGGCAAGCAGCTTCTCGCCGGCCTCCTCGCCGCTTTGCACGGTGAAGAACCCGGGCGAGGAGCCGATCAGCTCGCAGCCGGGATGGGCCTCGATCACCTCGGCCAGCGCGAGGCTGCGCTCCTTGGCGTCAGGCGCGGTGGGCGGCCCCTCGACGTAGTACAGCCGCCGCAGGCTGTGGTCCTCGACGAGATGGGTGACCAGGGCAGCCGACCCAGAGTGGTTGTCGGCGGTCACCACGTCGGCGGCCTTCTCGCGGGGACTGCCCGAGATGACGACCACGGGCAGCCGCGCGGCCAGCCGGGCCAGCAGCGCCGGGGGAACGATCTCCTCGCCGATCAGCAGGCCGTCGACCTTGCCGGACAGGGCCAGCAGCCGGGGGAGGTCGGGCCGGGCTTCCTGGAGATAGGTGATCAGCAGGGACCGGTTATGGTGACGGATCTGCGCCTCGACGCCCCGCAGGATCTCGTCGTAGAACAGCAGGGCCATGCTCTCCACGTCGTACTGGCGTACCGATCGCTCCACGCAGACCAGGCCGATCACATCCTTGCGGCGGCGGGACAGGCTCTGCGCGGCGCCGTCGGGGACGTAGCCGAGCTGGTCGATGACCTCCCGCACCCGCGCACGGGTGGAGTCGCGGACCAGATCCTGCCCGTGCACGACCCGGGATACCGTGGCGATGGAGACGCCGGCCAGGCGCGCGACGTCATACAGCGTCACCGGGCTGCCGGCGTCGTGCCCGGCCCGGCCGCCGGCGGCGGGGGCCGGGGAGGGTGCGTGGGCCGGGCCGCCGGCCGCGGATGCCTGGGCTGACGAGGGGGCGCCGGCCGCGGGTGCCTGGCCTGACGAGGGTGCGTCACCCGTACCCCGGCCGGGGCGCTGTGGTTCCGGTTTCGACGTCTTCATGCGGCGACCCCACTGCACCAAGGACTGATCCTTAGCCGCATCGCGGTCGCCCCCATCCGGCGGGGTCCCATGCGCTTACGTCAATCTAAGCGCTTACATTCCCTGATCTAAGCGCTTACAATAAACCTCGGCAAAGGAGGGGTCAAGGCTTCCGGCCCCGCCAAGCGAACGCCCGGGTGGCGCCGAGGAGGATCCATGACGACAGCCAGGTCCAGCGCCGACGGCGCCCTTTCCTTCCCCGAGGGGTTTTCCTGGGGAACGGCCACGGCCGCCTACCAGATCGAGGGGGCGGCCAGGATGGACGGCCGCGGCGTGTCGGTATGGGACACGTTCAGCCGGGTGCCGGGCAACGTCCGCGGCGGCGACACCGGCGATATCGCCTGTGACTCCTATCACCGCTACCGGGAGGACATCGCGCTGATGGCCTCGCTCGGGGTGAACGCGTACCGGTTCTCGATCTCGTGGCCGCGGGTGCTGCCCGGCGGCCGGGGAGCGGTGAACCAGAAGGGCCTCGACTACTACCGCGCGCTGCTGGACCAGCTCGGCGAGCACGGCATCACCCCCGCCGTCACTCTCTATCACTGGGACCTCCCGCAGGAACTCCAGGACGAGGGCGGCTGGGCGGTGCGGAGCACCGCCGAGCGTTTCGCCGACTACGCGGCGACGGTCGCCGGGGCCCTTGGCGACCGGGTCACGCGCTGGATCACGGTGAACGAGCCGCAGGTGGTGGCCAACCACGGTTACCGCACCGGGGAGCACGCCCCCGGCGTGCGCGACGCCGCCCAGGCCGCCGCCGCCACCCACCACCTGCTGCTCGGCCACGGTCTGGCCGCCCAGGCGCTGCGGGACCGGTCAGCGAACGGCGTCCAGGTCGGCATCACGCTTGACCTGCATCCGATCCGGACCCTCGGGCCGGGCCGGCCGGATGGGGCCGGGCCAGGCGGGCCGGGCGGGCCGGGCGGGCCGGGCGGGCCGGGCGGGCCGGGCGCCGGCGCAGCGAGCTCGCCCGATGCCCTTGAGCAGGCCCGGCTGATCAGGGATGCCGAGCTGAACGGCCTGTACCTCGAGCCCGTGCTGCACGGCCGCTATCCGGCCCTGGCCAGGGACATCATGCTGCCGCCGGACTCGCTGGTGGCCGACGGCGACCTGGAGATCATCGGCCAGCCGTCCGACTTCCTCGGCATCAACTACTACGCGCCGCACTACCTGCGCGCTGGCGACCCCACCGACCTCCGGCGGCGCGAGATGCCGGTCCTGGGCGGGATGCCGGGCGTCGTCGAGTACGCCCCGGACTGGCTTGACCGGACGGCCATGGGCTGGCTGGTCGACCCCGACCGGCTGTACGAGCTCCTGGTGGGCCTGTCCAAGGAGGCCCCGGGCCTGCCGCTTTACATAACCGAGAACGGCTGTGCCGCCGAGGACTACGTGAACCCGCTCGGCGAGGTGGACGACTCAGAACGGGTCAGCTACCTCCACCAGCATCTGGAAGCCGCCGCCCGGGCCATCAGGGACGGCGCCAGCCTGGCCGGCTACTACGTCTGGTCGCTCCTCGACAACTTCGAGTGGGGCTGGGGCTACCAGAAGCGGTTCGGGATCGTCTTCGTCGATTTCGGAACCCAGCGGCGGATCCCCAAGTCAAGCGCGCGCTTCTACTCCGAGGTGGTGCGGGCCAACGCCGTACCGCCCCTCGACCCAGCGGCACCCCGCCGGCATCAAGCGTGACCTCCATCGCCGCCGCACGCGGACTAGCCTCCGTGCCAAGCCCCCGGCCGCCCGCTGCAGCGAGTACGCCCATCACCAGGTAAGCCGTGGCCCGGTTCCGGCGGAAGATCCCGCCGGTCAGCTTCAGGTATCCGGCCAGGCCGTCGGGCAGCTCGGCCAGGATCACCGCCGAGTTCACCGAACGGGCTGCGGCATCAGCCGAGGAAGTGCAGAACGGCGGCGGTGAACTCGGCCGGGCGGTTGGCGTGCACCTCGTGCCCGGCCGGGATGACCTGCAGGGTGCCGTGAGGCAGCCGGGCCGCGGCCTCGGCCAGCTTGTCCTGGGGAATGTGGCTGGCCGGCCCGCCGGCAATCACCAGGGCCGGCGCGGTGATGTCCGTGAGCCGGTCCCACCAGGCCGGGTCGGGATCGTTGAGCTGGCCGATGATGGCGGGCACCACCGCCCAGTCGAACGGCAGCGGCCCGTCGGGACGCTCACGGTCCATGCGCTTCATGGGGAACGGCGGCGGGGTGTCTTCGAGGATCAGCCGGCCGATCCGGCCCGGCTCCTGCTGCGCGATCAGGTACGCGACCGTTCCGCCCATGGAGTGGCCGAGCAGGCTGACCCGGTCCAGGCCCAGCTGGTCGAGGACGCCGAGCACGTCATCACGCATCAGCTCGAACGAGTAGGCGCCGGGCCGGTCGCTGTCCCCGTGACCGCGCAAGTCGATGGCCAGGACGCGGTGGGACCGGGCAAACTCCGCGCCGACGGTGTCCCAGGTGCTGGCCTGCCCGCCGAGCCCATGCAGCAGGACCAGGGCAGGCACGTCCGCGGGGCCGCGGACGTGGCAGGCCAGCCGGACGCCGTCAACCGTGATCTCAAGTCGCTCGCTCACCCGGTGACCCTACCGCCCCCGGGGAGCTGTACACATCTGGGCGATATGCGTGCCGTGGGCGATAACTTGTTGAAACCCGGCCCGAGCCCGCGCTGCGCCCCTAGCATGTCCTCTCATGGTCACCAAGCGGATGAGCAGGGAAGAGTTCTTTGCCAAGCTGTCGCTGCTCGATTCCGAACGGCTCCGGCAGGTGCTCTGGAACCTGTACTGGCGGGGCTCGGCGCCGCTGCAGGAGCGCATCGAGGGGGAGCTCGATCCCGCCGGGCAGGGCCACGGCCAGGGCGCCGCGGCCGAGCCGGCCGGCCCGGGCTTGGTGCTGGACGAGGTCCGCGAGTTCGTCGAGTTGGCCCGCGCGGGCGCCTACATCGGCAGCGACCGGCGGGTGCCGCCGAACGAGCGCACCCGCTGGCGGGTGACCTTCCGGCGGCTGGCCGCCGACGCCGAGTCGGCGCTGCGGGCCGAGGACTCCGGCCCGGCGCAGGAAGCGCTGGCGCTGATCATCGACCTGGCCTGCGAGATGCGTGACCATCAGTACGTCCGTTCCGAGGACCCGGTGGAGGCGGCGCGGTTCGTGGTGTCGGACGCGGCGGCCATGCTCTGGGAAACCGCGGCTGACCAGCATGGCTTTCAGGCGTTCGCCGGCTTGGCCGCGCCGCAGCTCATCCGGTGGGAGTCGCGGTATGGGTGGACACGCGGGTGGGGCCAGGTGCACGCGAAGGAGACCTCGCTGGCCAGCGTGCTGGCCCGGATGCTGCACGGTCCCGGCGCGTGGGCCGTTTTCGCCGAGCGCTACCTGGATGCTCTCACCGAAATGGCCCGCGCCGAGGCCAAGCCGGGGCCCGGGCGGCCTTGGGACCACCATGACTCGAACGTCCGCCGCCAGCGAGCCAGCGACCTCGCGGAATGGCATGAGCTGCTGCTGGGCCGGCTGGCCGGCTCGCAGGCCGAGGACCTGCTCGACCGGCTGGTGCACCATCCCGCGCTCGGCGGCCCCGAGCTGACCTTCCTGCGGGCGCGGCTGGCCCGTCAGCGAGGCAACCTCGACGGTGCCCGCAAGCTGGCCCAGGACTGCCTGCAGGATCTGCCTGGACACGGGGGCTTCGCCGGCTTCGCGGCGGAGATCGGCGCCGACCTGCCGCCGCGGGCCCGGGAGCTGGCCGACCAGCGATCACAATCGGAAGCCGCCGGAGCCGCCGGAGCCGCCCGGTCCGCTGGATCCGCTGGGTCCGGGCCGGAGTAGCGGGCCAATGCCAGGCGAGGCGGGCGAGGTTGTGGACATCTACACCGACGGTGCGTGCAGCGGTAATCCGGGCCCGGGCGGGTGGGGCGCGCTGCTGCGTTACCGCGACCACGAGAAGGAGCTGTACGGAGGCGAATCCGGGAGCACCACCAACAACCGGATGGAACTCATGGCCGCGATCCAGGCACTGGAGAGCCTGACCCGGCCGGTTCCGGTCCGCCTGCACACCGACAGCACCTACCTGCGTAACGGCGTCACCAAGTGGCTGCCCGGGTGGAAGCGCAACGGCTGGAAGACGGCCGGCAAGCGGCCGGTCAAGAACGCCGATCTCTGGCAGCGGCTGGACGTCGCGGCGGGCCGGCACCACGTCGACTGGCGGTGGGTCAAGGGCCACGCCGGGAACGTGGGCAACGAGCGGGCCGACGCGCTGGCCAACCGGGGCATGGCCGCGGCCATCCGCGCGCCATCTCCGGCAGGTCCCCCCGGTGGGCGCGAGCAGCCGGCCAAGCGTGGCACCATCTCTTCATGAAAGGGACAATCACGCAAGACGGCAAGCTCACCCCCGCCAGCCAGCAGGCGATCGAGCAGGCGGAGGCCGACGGCACGTTCTTCTGGCTTGATCTGGACATGCACGACCCCGGGCCCGACGACGACGTCCCAGGCCTGCTGACCAACACGTTCCACTTCCACCCGGTGGCCGTCGAGGCGGCCATCCGGTTCGGCCAGCGGCCCCGCATCGACGACTACGACGACTTCGTCCACGTCATCACGTTCGGCATCGGCGCCGACGGGAAGAGCGTGGCCGAAGTGCACTGCTTCCTCACCAAGAAATTCATCATCAGCATGCACCAGGGCAACTGCCCGGCGCTGGCCACGGTCCGCAACCGCATCAGCGGACACCGCAACACGACGAAGGCCGGCCCGCAGGCCGTGATCTTCTACCTGATCATGGATACCCTGGTCGACTCGTTCTTCCCGGTGCTGTCCGACTTCGACGACTCGATCGACAACCTCGAGGGCGACATCCTGAAGAACCCGACCGAGGAGCAGCTGGGCACCCTGTTCGGCATGAAACGGCAGATCATGACCATCCGCAAGGTCATCACGCCCCAGCGCGACATGATCGCCAGCCTCAACGCCGGCATGGTGAGGATTCCCGGGCTGCCCGAGAACTCGGTGTACTTCCGTAACCTCTACGACCATCTCATCCGGATCAGCGACCTGGTGGACGGCTACCGCGACCTGATCAGCGGCGCTATGGACACGCACCTGTCGATGGTGTCCAACCGGCTGAACGTGGTCATGAAGCAGCTGGCCATCATCGCCACCGTGTTCCTGCCCCTGGGCTTCCTGACCGGGTTCTTCGGGCAGAACTTCGCCTGGCTGACCGGCCACCTGCAGCAGAACCTCGGCTTGTTCCTCGGCCTCGGCATCGGCTCCGAGCTGGTCGCGATCATTCTTCTGCTCCTGCTGTTCAAGCGGCGCGGGTGGCTGGGGAGCGGGCCCACCGCCTGACTTTTCCTGAACGGTTAGCCCGGCGGTCAACGCGTGCGAGACCGCGGCCGTGGCGCCGGGCTGCCCCCGGCCTGCCCGGAAGCCGCGAGCGTCTTGCTGGTCCGTCCGCATGATCATGCACTGGTGTGCATATAATTTCAGTGTGTCCAAGGTACTCACCTCCCTGCCAGCCGGCGAACGGGTCGGGATCGCCTTCTCCGGTGGCCTCGACACCTCGGTAGCGGTCGCGTGGATGCGCGACAACGGCGCGGTTCCGTGCACCTACACCGCCGACATCGGCCAGTACGACGAGCCCGACATCGCCTCGGTGCCCGAGCGCGCCATGGCCTACGGCGCACAGATCGCCCGGCTGGTCGACTGCCGGGAGGCCCTGGTGGAGGAAGGGCTGGCCGCCCTGGCCTGCGGGGCGTTCCACATCCGCTCCGGCGGCCGGGCCTACTTCAACACCACACCGCTGGGCCGGGCTGTGACCGGCACCCTGCTGGTGCGCGCGATGCTCGAGGACGGCGTCCTGATATGGGGGGACGGCTCAACGTTCAAGGGAAATGATATTGAGCGTTTCTACCGGTACGGCCTGCTCGCCAATCCCGCCCTGCGGATCTACAAGCCGTGGCTGGACGCCGAGTTCGTCAGCGAACTGGGCGGCCGCACGGAGATGTCCGCGTGGCTGCTCGCCCACGGCCTGCCCTACCGGGACAGCGCGGAGAAGGCCTACTCCACCGACGCGAACATCTGGGGCGCGACCCACGAGGCCAAGGCGCTCGAACGTCTCGACGCGGGCATCGAGATCGTCGAACCGATCATGGGCGTGCGGTTCTGGGACCCGGCCGTCGAGATAGCCACCGAGGACGTCACGATCGGCTTCGAGCAGGGACGGCCGGTGACGATCGACGGCAAGGAGTTCGCCTCCGCCGTCGACCTGGTGCTGGAGGCCAACGCCATCGGCGGCCGGCACGGCATGGGCATGTCCGACCAGATCGAGAACCGGGTCATCGAGGCCAAGAGCCGGGGCATCTACGAGGCACCCGGGATGGCGCTGCTGCACGCGTCGTACGAGCGGCTGGTCAATGCCATCCACAACGAGGACACCCTGGCCAGCTACCACAACGAGGGACGGCGGCTGGGGCGGCTGATGTACGAGGGCCGGTGGCTGGACCCGCAGGCGCTGATGCTGCGCGAGACGCTGCAGCGCTGGGTCG
>Ga0335074_10017714_pt1 | contig 10051 bp, 8 predicted proteins | sample Lox_Sample_23_FD_206715 | JGI IMG/M metagenome (GOLD analysis project Ga0335074, IMG submission 206715) | Soil microbial communities from Loxahatchee National Wildlife Refuge, Florida, United States - Lox_Sample_2.3 | ecosystem: Environmental > Terrestrial > Soil > Wetlands | place: USA: Florida...
GGCATGGCCGATGATGTCGAGCTGGCCCGGATCGGCCACATCGAGCATGTGGGCGGCGATCCGCAGGGTCTTGGCGCGCAGCCGGGCACACGCGTCGAGCAGCGCGCCGGCCGCGGCGATCACCGTCCGGGAGGCGAACGAGCCGGTGTTGAGCGGGGTGGATCCGGTGTCACCGGTGTGCACCCGGATCCGGTCGTAGTCGCAGCCGAAGAACTCCGCGCACATCTGGGCGAAGACTGTCTCGCTGCTCTGCCCGATGCTCGACACCCCCGAGTACACGTCGAGGCTCCCGGACCGGTTGGCCCGGATCGTGACGGACTCGTGTGCCCCGAACCTCGAGCCGCGGGCGGCCAGGAACTTGCTGCTAGCGTAGCCGGTGCGTTCCACGTAGCAGGAGAACCCGATGCCGGGGTACCGGCCGTCGGCTGCCCGTGGCTCGTGCCCGGCGTCCCGGTGCGTGGCCCAGCCGACAGCCTCGGCGGCCATCCGCAGGCACCGCTCGTAGTCGCCGCTGTCGTAGACAGCGCCGACCGGGTTCACATAGGGGAAGTCGCCCGGCTGCACCATGTTCATCGCGCGCAGCTCCACCGGGTCGGCGCCCATCTGCCGGGCCAGCTTGTCCATCAGCCGCTCGTAGACGAAATTGACCTCAGGCTGGCCGTAGCCGCGGTAGGCGCCGATCGGGGTCTTGTTCGTGACCACGATGCGGCGCTCCACGAAGCCGTCATCGACCTTGTACGGCCCGTTGAACACGATAGTGGACAGCTGCGAGGACCCGAATGGCGAGTTCAGGCCGCCGAGGTCGTTTGTGTACACGTCGGTCATGGCCAGGATCTGGCCGTCCTTGCGGGCCGCGATGCGGTAGTCGTGCACGGACTCACGCCCGTGCGTGGTGGCACGGAAATGCTCGTTCCTGTCCTCGACGAACTTGACCGGCCGGCGCAGCGAGATCGCGTGCAGGCAGGCCAGCACGTCCTCGGGGTAGGCGCCGAGCTTCAGCCCGAAGCCGCCGCCCACGTCCAGCGTCACGACCCGGATGTCACCTTCGTCGATGCGCAGCGTGTCCGCGAGCTGGGTGCGCATCAGGTGCGGCGACTGGGTGGACGTGTGCACGGTCAGCGCACCCGCGCCTGACCGCCATTCGGCCAGCACGGCCCGGGTCTCCATGGGCAGCCCGGTGACCCGGTTGATGTGGAACCGGCCCTCGACGACGACGTCGGCCTCGTCCATCCGGGCGGCGACGTCGCCGCGGCCCTGCGGGTTGCTGACCAGAAGGTTGGACTCCAGGATGCCGGGGTGGATGACCGGGGCCCCCGGCGCGAGCGCCGACACCACGTCGGAGACATGCGGAAGCGGCTCGTACTCGATCTCGATCAGCTCAAGGGCGTCCTCGGCGATGTGCCGGCTGGTGGCGGCCACGCTGACCACTGGCTGGCCCTCATAGGTTGCGGTCTGCCGGGCCAGCGCGAAATGCGGGATCGGGGGCGCCCCCGGGACCGGCCGCATGATCGCGATCGGCCCGGTGCGCTCGGCCACGTCGGCGCCGGTGATGATCTCGAGCACCCCGTCCAGGCCAGCAGCGGCGGACGCGTCGATCCGGACAATCCGAGCATGCGGGTAGGGGCAGCGGCCGACCGCCATCTCGGCCGAGCGGGCCCGGTCGACGTCGTCGGTGAACTGGCCGGCCCCGCGGAGCAGCCGGTCGTCTTCCTTGCGCGGGAGATCCTCGCCGAGGACCGCGAACGTGGGCTCGGCCGGCCGGGTCAGCTCAGGGACGCTTACGTCAGTCACCGCGCTGGTTCCCCCGTGTCTTTTCTCTTGGTGGCGAGATGGGCCTCGACCGCGTTCACGATGAACTCATAGCCGGTGCACCGGCACAGCACCCCGGCCAGCTCCTCCTGGAGCTCGGCACGGGTCAGCGTCCGGCCCTGGGCGGCCAGCGCCGTCGCGGTCATCAGGAACGCCGGGGTACAGAAGCCGCATTGCAGGGCGTGCTCCTCATGGAACCGTTCCTGCAGCGGGCTGAGCGGGCCTTCGGCAGCGAGCGACTCGACAGTCTCCACCCGGCACCCGTCGAGCTGGCCGGCCAGCATGAGGCATGACTTGACCGCCTGCCCGTCCACGAGCACCGTGCACATGCCGCATACGCCCTGTTCACAGCCGATGTGGGTGCCGGTGAGCCCGAGCCGGTGCCGGAGGAAGTCGGCGGCGCTCAGCCGGGCAGGCACCTGCTCGGTCACTGACGTGCCGTTCACCTCAGCGCTGACGACCACGTTGGGCTCGGACAGGCCCAGCCGGGCGGTGTCCGAATCGGCAGGATTCACTGGCCCCTCCGCTGCCGGATCAGGATGAACACGCTGAGCACGACCGACGCTCCGCTCAGCGCGACCGCCGCCTTGCCCCAGCGATCGCTGGACGGCGCAGTACTTCCGGGGGCGCGCGCGTCGGCCAAGCCGCCGCGCGGCCGCCCAGCGCGAGCCGGCACGGCCCGGCTGTCCGGCCCGGCCCAGGGCCAGCGGGCGGTCCGTCCCTGGCCGGCCGCTGCCGGCTGGACAGCGTCATCCCGGCTGGTGACCGGCGCAGGCGGCTCACCGCTGAGCGCCCGCTGCAGGTTCGCGGCGAACTCAGCGGTCACCTTGGCCGCCTGCCGGCTCACCACCTTCTGGCCCACGCTGCCCAGCGCCCCGGCCAGCACCAGGTCACCGTCGACCAGCACGCTGGTCCCGTCGGCGGCGCTGCGCAGCTGGACGGAGTTCTCGGTGCGCAGGTTGCCGACCGCTCCCCGCACGCTCTTGCCTGTGGCCCGGAACCTGATCAGCTCTTCGGTGACCCGCTCAAGCACAGTGACTTTCGCCTCGAACGTGGCCGTCATCGGCCCCAGGCTCTGGGTGACCCTGACCTGGACGTTGTCCGCGTCCAGCACGGTCACCTGCTCCACGCCCGGCATGCACGCCGCCACAGCCTCAGGCTGGTCGAAGAACTTCCACACGGCGCTGACCGGCTCAGCCACCGTGAACTCCTGCTGCATCTTCACGACACATCCCCCTTAGCTCGCAGCTCGGTCAGCACCCGCCGCACGTAGATGGGGACCAGGTGACGCCGGTAGTCCGCGGACGCCCGGACGTCCGATGGCGGGTCGGCCACCTCGAGCGCGGCCTGCGCTGCCGCAGCGATGACCTCATCGGTCAGCCGGGAGCCCGAGGCGATCGCGCCCGCAGCCGCGGCGACCACCGGCTGGTCGGCCACGCCGCCGAGCCCGACCCGGATCCCGGCCCAGGTGCCATCCAGCCCACGGTCGCCCACGGCCGCCACGCTGACCACCGCGAAATCGTTGTGCCTGCGGCACTGCTCGGCGAAAGCGAAGCAGGCGGGCGCCCGGGGGAAGGCCACCTCGGTCAGCACCTCGCACGGGTGCAGGACGGTCGCGTAGGAGCCCTGGTACAGGCCGGCCACTGGCAGCTCACGCTGGCCGTCCGGGCCAGCCGCCCGGACGCACGCGCCGAGCGTCAGGGCGGCCAGCGGTATCTCGCCGGTCGGGTCGCCCTGGGCCAGGCTGCCGCCGATAGTGCCCCGGTTGCGTACCTGGCGGTCACCCACGTGGCGCACCATCGTGGCCAGCAGCCCGAGACGGCTGGCGATCAGCGGTGACTGCTCGATGGTGGTGTAGCGGACCAGGGCGCCGAGCACCGTCGTGTCCCCGGCGGTCCGGACCTCGGCCAGCTCGGTCAGCTGGTTCACGTCGATCAGGGCGTCGGGCTGGATGAGCCGCATGCTGAGCATGGGCACCAGGCTCTGGCCGCCCGCGAGCACCCGCGCGGTCCCTTCGTAGCCGGAGAGCAGCTGCACCGCGTGGGACACCGAGGTGGCCCGGTGGTAGCCGAGCGGCCCCGGCTTCACGGCGACCCGCAGTGAGCGGCGATGCGGGCTGACCGGCACATGGCGCCTCCTTGTCGCAGGCGGTGGTGACCTCTAAAATTGCATACATGTATGCAATGCCGCACGTCAACCCCCGGACGGGGTGGCCAGGAGTGACCATGCTGCCCGTCAACCCCGGATGGGGTGGCCAGGAGTGACCATGCTGCCCGTCAACCCCGGATGGGGTGACCAGGAGTGACCATGCTGCCCGTCAACCCCGGGCGGGGTGACCGGGAGTGACCATCGGGCCAGATCTGGGCGGCCCGGCCCGGGCGGAGCGCACGGCCGACGTGGTCGCCCGGCGCCTGGCGCAGGCCATCCTGAGCGGCGAGTTCGCGCCCGGGACCAGACTGCGCGAAGAGACCCTGGCCAGGAGCTTCTCGGTAAGCCGCACGCCGGTCAGGGAAGCACTCATCCTGCTGTCCGCCAGCGGCCTGGCTCATCTGGAGCCTAACCGAGGCGCGACGGTCCTCCAGCTCACGGCCGAGGACGTGTCGGAGGTGTACCACCTGCGCGCCGTGCTCGAAGCGGAGTCGGCCGCGATGGCGGCGGGCCGGATCACCGCCGAGGTGGCGGGCCTGCTGTTCAAAATCTGCGACCGGATGGGGGAGCTGCACGAGTCGCCGGCCTCCGAGCAGCTGGCCGCGGACACCCAGTTCCACTACACGATCGCCGAAGCATCCGGCAGCGGGCGGCTGCATGCCCTGGTACGCCAGGTGTCGGCCATCCCCGAGGCCTACCGCTCGGCCATCCCGTACACAGGCGCTGACATGGGCGAAGCCGAGCGCCAGCACCGCGGCGTCGCCGAGGCCGTCAGTAGGCACGACGATGCCGAGGCACGTAGATTGATGCGATCGCATGTCGAATGGGCAGGTCGGCTGGCTGTCGACCGGCTGCAGCCCCATCTGGCCGCGCGCCCGGGGGGCTGAGCATGCGTGCCGGGGGGAGGGCGAAGGGTGGGAGAAACTACCGGGAACGGCTCGCGGGGTGTCCAGTCGGTGGCCACCGCACTGGACCTGATCGACTGCCTGGCGGCCGAGCGTGAGCTCGGTGTGGCCGAGATCGGCCGTCGCCTCGGCATCGCCAAGAGCAGCGCTCACCGGCTGCTGACCACACTGGTCGCCAAGGGGTACGTCCAGCAGGTCCGGGAAACCCGCAACTACCGGCTGGGCCTGCGGCTGCACGAACTCGGGTCGCTGGTGGCCAGCCGCAACCAGCTGCGGGACCACGCGCTGCCGCTGCTGGAGGCGCTGCGCACACAGACAGGCGAGACCGCTCACCTGGCCGTGCCCGAGGGACCGCAGATGTTCTATGTGGAGCGGCTGGAGAGTTACCACGGGCTGCGCTTCTCCTCACGGGTGTCCCGGGTCAGGCCGATCCACCTGACCAGCTCGGGCAAGGCGGTGGCCGCGTTCAACCCGGAGGTGGCCGAGGCCGCGATCAGCGCCGGATTCGTGCCCCGTACCCCACGAAGCATCAAGAGCCGGGAGCAGTTCCTGCGCTGCCTGGCCGAGACGCGCAGGCGCGGCTACGCCTACTCGATCGGGGAAGATGAGCCCGGCCTGGCGTCGGTGGCCGCCCCGGTGCTCGACCGCACCGGCGTGGCCCGGGCGGCTATCTCCGTGGCCGGGCCTGCCACCCGGATCTCCGAAACGCACATCAGCCAGGTGGCCCTGCGGGTCAAGGCGGCGGCCAGCCAGCTGATGAGCGTCGAAACCGCCTGGTGGACGGGCTCGGGCTATCGGTAGGGCGGTTCGCAAGGGCGGAACGCGGTTCGCTGTGGCGGAACGTTCGTCTTCCCTTTCGGAGTGTCTTCCCTGATCATGGCCGGAATTGCTGGTCCCGGAGGGGGGCACATGGATCAAGGCCGCCGATCGTTCCGCAACCCGTTCGAGGTAGAGACCCCACCCGGCGCAGAGGGCTGGGAATCGATGTACCCGACCTACCTGCAGTTCGGTGAAGAGCTGCGGGAGCGCGACGAGCAGAAGCTTTGGTTCTTCGACCAGATGCACAACCCGGAGCCGCTGTACCCGTTCGACCTGATGATGCCGGAGAGCTGGCTCGTCTCGCTGAACCAGTACACGACCCGGGTGTGGAACCTGCCCACGGCCCTCGGTATCGAGCACCGGATCGTGAACGGCTACCTGTACCTCAGCCCCAACGTCATCGACGACCCGGCGGCGATGGCCGAACGGGAGCCGGTCTTCGCCGAGCGCGCCCGGCACTACTTCGAGAACTGGGACGAGATCTACGCCAACTGGGTGGACAAGGCCACCGACTGCATCGAGCGGCTGAAGGCCATCGGTTTCGAGCCGCTGCCCGAGCGGGAGCCGCTGGACACCGTGCTGCACGCCCGCGGCACGACCACGGCGTTCGAGCTGCTGTCCACCTACAGCCGGTATCTCGAGAACATGCACGAGATGGCCTACTACCACTTCGAGATGCTCAATCTCGCCTACGGGGCCTACCTCACATTCCTGGAGTTCTGCCGCAGCCACTTCCCGGCCATCACCGACGACCTGGTGGCCCGGATGGTCGCTGGCATCGACGTGATCCTGTACCGGCCGGACGCCGAGCTGCGGCGGCTGGCCAAGCGGGCGGTGGAGCTGGGAGTCGGGGGAGTGCTCACGTCAGGGGCTGACCCGGACGGGGTCCAGGCCGAGCTGGCCAACAGCGAGGCCGGACGGCAGTGGCTGACCGACCTCGAAGAGGTCAAGGACCCGTGGTTCTACTACTCAACCGGTTCCGGTTACTGCCACGCCAAGCGGGCCTGGATCGACGACATGCGCCCGCCGTTCGCGGCGCTGGCCGACTACGTCCGCCGGGTCGAGCGGGGCGAGGACCTGTCCAGGCCGCTGGACCAGCTCCGGGCCGAGCGTGAGCGCATCGCTGACGGCTACCGCAGCCTGCTCGACGACGACGAGGTGGCGGGCTTCGACAGCCTGCTGGCCCTGGCCCGCCAGGTGTTCCCGTTCGTCGAGAACCACAACTTTTACGTCGAGCACTGGCACCATTCCATCTTCTTCAACAAGGCCCGCGACCTGGGCGCCGTGCTGGTCGCCGCCGGGCTGCTTGACACCGACGACGACATCTTCTTCCTGCACCGCTACGAGGTGTACCGGGTGCTCTACGAGGCGGAGGCGCGGTGGGCGCTGGGCGTGCCCACCAGCAGTGAGTACACCTGGCGCGAGGAAGTGGCCCGGCGCAGGCAGATCTACGCGGCGTTCGAGAAGTGGAACCCGCCGCCGGCCCTGGGCGTGCCGCCAGAGAAGGTGACCGAGCCGATCACGGTCACCCTGTTCGGCATCAACACCCAGACGATTGACCGTTGGCTCGCGGCCGAGGAGGACGGCGGCACGGCTGACCGGCTGCTCGGGCTGGCCGCGTCACCCGGTACAGCCGAAGGCGTGGCCCGGGTGGTCAACCAGGTCGAGGAGCTCGATCAGCTCGAGGACGGCGAGATCCTGGTCTGCCCGCTCACCGCGCCCAGCTGGTCGATCGTGTTCGCGCGCATCGCCGCGGCCGTGTCCGATGGCGGCGGGATCATGTCCCACGCCGCGATCGTGTCCCGTGAGTACGGGCTGCCCGCTGTCGTCGCCACCGGCGTCGGCACCCGGGTGCTGCACACAGGCGACCGGCTGCGGGTGGACGGCGGCACCGGCGTGGTCACCGTTCTGGAACGCGCCCTGCCGCCCGCAGGCACAGCGCCCGCGGGCGAGGTGGTCGGCGCGTGACGGATCTGCATGTCGCGGCTGCGCAGGTCATGGGCGGGGACTACGTCGCCGTGACTGAGAACTGCCTGCCGGAACATGTCGGCCATGTCGGGGGCAAAGCTGTCGGCCTCGGCTCGCTGCTGCAGGCCGGGCAGCAGGTACCCGCATCGTTCGTGGTCACCGCGCGTGCGTACCGCGAGTACCAGCGCGGCCAGACGCGGGGGATGACACCGGAGCTGCGGACTGCCATCGCCGGCGGGTACGCCGCCCTGTGCGTGCACGGCGCCGACGTGCCGGTGGCTGTCCGGTCCAGCGCCGTCGTGGAGGACTCGGCCGAGGCCAGCTGGGCGGGCCAGTTCCAGACGTTCCTCGGGGTGTCCGGCAGCGCGGAGGTGCTTGCCCGGGTGCAGGAGTGCTGGGCTGCCGCCCTCGATCCGCAGGTCGGCGCGTACCGGGCCAGCCAGCAGCCGGGCGAGGAGGCCGGTGGTGATGACAGTGGGGTAGCCGTCATCGTCCAGGAACTCGTGGACGCCCGGGCCTCGGGCGTGATGTTCACCCGGCACCCGGAGACCGGCGACCGCTCGCTCGTCGTCATCGAGTCGAGCTATGGGCTTGGCGAGGCGGTCGTGGGCGGCGAGGTGGTGCCGGACCTGTTCGAGATCAACAAGATCACCCGCGAGCAGCACAGCTCCCGCCTGGGCAGCAAGCACACCGAGTACCGGCTGGCCCCCGGCGGCCGCGGGGTGGAAGCCCGCCCGGTCAATGAGGCGCGGCAGCAGGCCTGGTCGATCTCGGAGCCGGAGGTCATGGCGCTGGCCGAGGTGGCCGTGGCCCTGGAGGCCAAGATCGGCCGCGGCCTGGACGTGGAGTGGGCCATCGGCAGCGCTCCGAGCACCCACGGCGAGGAGGCCCTGTTCACCCTGCAGGTCCGCCCGATCACCGTGGACCCCCGGCGGCGCCAGGACCGCAGGCAGCGCCCGGCGGCCGGGCCGGGCAAGGGCAAGGACAGGGACGCGATCGGCCACATCCTGGGCCGGCTGTCCGGCCATGACCCCGGGACCGGTGCCGGATGAGCGGCCCCGAACTGACCGGTACCGAGTCCATCGCCGCGGTCAGCGCCGGCGATGCGTCGGTCAGCGATGTCGCCGGGCGCTGCCTGGCCCGGGTGGCCGAACTCGACCCCGCCATCGGCGCCTTCCGGGTGATCGACGAGCACGCGGTGCTGAGCCGGGCCAAGCAGCTCGATGACCGCGTGGCCGGGCCACTGCAGGGGCTTGTCGTCGGCATCAAGGACGTGATCGACACCGCCGACCTGCCGACCGGGTACGGTTCGCCGCTGTTCACCGATCACCAGCCGGCCGCCGATGCCGACGTGGTCAGCGCGCTGCGCCGGGCCGGGGCGATCGTGCTCGGCAAGACGGAGTCCACCGAGTTCGCGATGTACCAGCCCACGCGGACCCGCAACCCGGCCGATCCGGCCCGGACGCCAGGTGGTTCGTCGAGCGGCTCGGCGGCCGCCGTGGCCGCCGGCATGGTCCCGGTCGCACTCGGCACCCAGACCGCGGGATCGGTGGTGCGCCCGGCCGCCTACTGCGGTGTCTACGGCTTCAAGCCCTCCTGGCGCTGGACGTCCACAGCGGGCATCTGGCGGCTGTCGGAGCACCTGGACACGGTCGGGCTGTTCGCCCGCTGCGTCGCCGATCTCCGGCTCACCTACCAGGTGCTCAGCTCCCCGGCGGCTCCCGCACCACCCCCGGCGGCGCATCCGGCCCGGAAACCGGCAGTGGCCGTGCTCAGGACCGAGGACTGGGGCTCAGCGGACGACGACATCCAGGCCGCACTGTCCGCGGTGGCCGACCGGCTCTCCGACCGGGGCTGGACGGTCCGCGAGATGGCCATGCCGCCCGCCTGGCGGCACCTGCCGGGGCAGCACGAAGTGCTGATGGCGGCCGAGGTGGCGAAGAACCTGCACGCCACGCTGGGCGACCAGGTCGGCCAGATATCCGACAGCGCCAAGGCGATAGTGGCCCGGGGCGACAGCTGCCTGGCCACCGAGTACCTGGCCGCCCTCGAGGCCAGGGCCGAGGCGCTGCAAACCCTCGTCCCGCTCGCCGCCGTTACCGATCTGGTGCTCGCCCCGAGCGCACTTGGTGTCGCCCCTGTGGGCCTGGACTACACCGGCGACCCGGTCATGTGCCGGCCGTGGACGCTGCTGGGGCTGCCAGCCGCCAACGTGCCGGCCTGGCAGCGGCCGGACGGCCTGCCGGCCGGCGTGCAGCTCATCGGGACCCGCCACGACGACATCGGCTACCTGGACAACCTGGCCCTGGCCGAATCCGCACTGACCAAGGAGGACCAACCATGAACTACGACTTCGTCAATGTGTGCCGCGAAGAGCTGACGCTGTGCGGCGTACATGAGGG
>Ga0335074_10017715_pt1 | contig 10050 bp, 7 predicted proteins | sample Lox_Sample_23_FD_206715 | JGI IMG/M metagenome (GOLD analysis project Ga0335074, IMG submission 206715) | Soil microbial communities from Loxahatchee National Wildlife Refuge, Florida, United States - Lox_Sample_2.3 | ecosystem: Environmental > Terrestrial > Soil > Wetlands | place: USA: Florida...
GTGTCGCGGGCTCACCGCGGCCGCGGGCGATCACCTCGTCATTGCTAGCGCGCGCTGGATGAGCGCAGGTCCGCCGCCGGCCGGGCTCAGCCGCATGTTTCCCATGCTGGGTCAGGCGCGCCTCCCGGCACACTGCCTGGTCCGCGGCGTGTTGGACCCGCGCGTCGGCGTAGGCGGGGTGAAGTATGGCCTCGGCTTCGAACTGCGCCTACCGCTGAACTGGAACGGCCGGTTCCTCTTCCAGGGCGGTGGCGGTCTCGACGGCGCAGTGTTGCCGGCGATCGGCCTGGTTCCCGCGGGCGGCTCTCTGGCCCTGACGCGCGGCTTCGCAGTCATCTCTAGTGACGGCGGTCACGAGGGGCAGGACGCCTCCTTCGCTGCCGACCAGCAGGCACGGCTCGACTACGCCTACGCCGGTCTCGGTCCCATCGCCACGTTGGGGCAGAGCCTGATCAGGCGTTACTACGGCAAATCCGCGCGCGACTCCTATTTCGCGGGATGCTCCAATGGCGGCAGGGAGGCCATGATGGTCGCCGAGCGCTTCCCGGATCTGTTCAACGGCATCGTTGCGGGCGATCCGGGCTTCAACTTGTCGGCGGCCGCGATCGCCGAGATGTGGAACGTCAAGCATCTGTTGGCAATCGCTCCCCAGGATGCCCACGGGGCGCCGATCCTGAGCCAGGCGCTCACGCAAGACGACCTCGATCTGGTCTCCAAGACGGTCCTGCAGGTCTGTGACGCACAGGACGGACTGCGCGACGGCATGATCAATGACGTCGCGGCGTGCCATTTCGATCCCAAGCAGCTGCTCTGCAGGGCCGGCTCGAGCCATGACTGCCTGAGTGAGCCCAAGGTTCGCGCGCTCGAGGCGATCTTCGGCGGCCCGAAGGACTCCGCGGGACACGCGCTCTATTCGGACTGGCCGTTCGATGCCGGGATCGACACGCCGGGTTGGCGGATCTGGAAGCTCGGCACCTCCCCGACCGGTGTTCCCAACGCACTAGATGCCACGTTGGGTGTTGAGTCCATGCGGCATTACTTCATGACGCCGCCCGATCCGCTGATGACGCCGATGACGCTCGACTTCGACCGGGTGAGGCAGGCGACCGCGCAGACCGCGGCGCTCAACGATGCCACCGGGACGTTCTTCTCGAGCTATATCGCCCGCGGCGGCAAGCTGATCATCTATCAGGGCATGAGCGATCCCGTGTTCTCGGCTGATGCCATCATCGCCTGGTACCGGCAGCTCATGGCGCAATACCGGCAGCCCCAGCAATGGGCGCGGCTCTTCCTCGTGCCCGGTATGAATCACTGCGGCGGCGGGCCGGCCACCGATCAATTCGACGCCTTGACGGCGGTCGTGAGATGGACCGAGGACGGCGAGCCTCCCGCGCGCATCATCGCGCACGGCGGTGCGTTCCCCGGCGTCACTCGCCCGTTGTGTCCGTACCCCAAATACGCGCGCTATCGCTCGGGAATACCCGCCGCCGAGCAAAGCTTCGTGTGCGCCAGCCGTCCCTGAGGCAGGCAGTCTGACGCCGTTACGCCGACCGAACAGGTGATTGAGCAGCATCAGTAACGTCACGCACGCTGGGTAGATCGAGCTCCAAACAGCTCTAGGGGGAAAACATGAGACATCGTCATTGCAACGCAGCTACCTCGCGGCTGTCTCGCGTTGCGCTCGTCCTGCCCGGGCGGACCGCGGCGGCAGTCTTCGTCGCCGCCGCCCTCGCGGCCGCTGAGCCCGGCGTTGCCAGGGCGGCCACCGCCGATCCGCAGACGCTGGCGGATGCCGCTGCAAGCAGCCAGCCTGCGAACAATAAGAGTAGTGCGGAGCCGCAGCTGCAGGAGGTGGTAGTGACCGCGGAGCGTCGGAGAGAGAATCTGCAGACGACGGCGATCTCCGCCGTGGTTCTCAACGGCAGCAATCTCGCTCAGAAGGGCGTGGTGCAGCTCTCGGATTTGCAAAACGCCTCGCCGTCTCTGTCGGTCACCGCGGCTGGATTGACGGCCAACGTCAACATTCGGGGGATCGGCATCGACAGCGGGTCACCCGCCGTCGTGCCGGGTGTGGCCACCTACCGTGACGGTCTCTGGCAGCCACCGATCCTCATCACCGACACGCTCTACGACGTCGATAGCGTGCAGGTGCTGCGCGGCCCGCAGGGCACGTTCGTCGGCTCGAACTCCACCGGCGGGGCCATCTTCATCAACAGCCGCGATCCGGACTTCAATGGAGTGCACGGCTATGCGCAGCTCCAAGGGGGCAACTACTCGGATGTCGGCTTCCAGGGTGCGGTCAATCTCCCCATCGACGATGCCTGGGCCGCGCGAGTCGCCGTCGACGCGGAGACGCGCGACAGCTTCTATAACGATAGCACCTCGAAACTGACGCCCGCAGCGCAGGATTTCTATAATCCGGGCTCGCTCGATGAGAGGAACGTCCGGTTGGGACTCCTCGGCCAGCCGTCCGAGAACCTCAAGGTTCTCCTCAAAGTGGAAGTCAACAACAAGAGCACTGGCGGCTACGCCTGGAAACCGGTGCCGGGCACGGAATACGCCCCCTACGCGAGCCCGGACCCCTTCACGCTCAACTACGATCAGAATACGATCAACGACGAGCTCAGCGTGCGGCCGAGTCTGCGGATCGACTGGAACATTGGCGGCAGCGGGATCGTACTGCGCTCGCTCACCGGCGATCAGTTCATGCGGGTCCGCAACCTCGAGGATTCGGACGGCACCTCTTCGGTGCTGCCCGGGCCACCGGCGCAGTCGACCGCCCAGGCGATCATCGAGCGCCCGATCACCCAGGAGTTCGATCTGATCTCACCGAGCGGCGGACGGCTGCAGTGGGTCGCCGGCGCGTACTACATGCACGACATTCGGGAGATCGATCTCGATATTCAGAGCCAGTCGATACCCACGAATATATTGCCAGACTACATGGACGTGCTGCAGTGGGCCGCGGCGTTCGGACAGGTCAGCTACCAGCTCCTTCCCTCGCTGCAGCTGCAGGCGGGACTGCGCTATACGAAGGACTGGAACGAAGTGGCCGATGGCGGCCATGTCACCATCGATCTCGGCATCCCGGGCGTGCCGCCAATCCTCGTCAACGAGGTGGGTATCGAGACCGATTCGGCGACAACCGGCAAGGTCGCGCTCAACTGGACGGTCGACCGGCAGAACTTCCTCTATGCTTTTGTCGCCAAGGGGTTCAAGGGGGGCGGGTTCAACCCGGCGACGGCCACCACTGCGCAGACGAGCTTCGCGCCCGAGGTGGTGTGGGACTACGAGCTCGGCTGGAAGGGGCAGTACTTCGACAATCACCTGCGCACGAGCCTGGATGGATTCTGGGATAACTACAATGACCTGCAGGTCAACGCGCTGATCCCCTCGACCGGCCAGACCTCGCTGATCAATACCGGCAAGTCGGTCATCAAGGGCGGCGAGGCCGAGCTGCACGGACAGTTTGGCGGCGTCGGAGTGGACGCGGGGGCGGGCTACGTCAACTCGCGCCTGGGTGCGATCAGCCTGGTCAACACGGAGGCTCTGCCGGCGGGCGTCACCTCCGAAGACCTGCCGCAATGCGCCGCCGGTGCCACCGTCGGTTGCTACAACTACGGCCCGTACACCGTCAGTCTTTCCGGCAAGCAGAATCCGTACTCGCCCGAATGGACTTTCAACGCGGGGGTTCAGTACGCCATCGCAATCGGAGATTCCGCCAGCATCACCCCGCGGATCAACTATTCCTACATCGGGTCACAGTGGACGACGCTGTTCGAGGCGCCGACGCTGGACTATCTGCCGTCCTTCGGACTTTGGAGCTCGACCGTGACGTTCGACGACGGACCCTGGCAAATCCAGGCGTACGGCATGAATCTGGCCGATAAGGTTTACGTATCGGGACAGGCCGCCGCCGGCACGAATCCGGACAACGAGTTCTACGGCAATCCGCGTCAATTTGGGATCAGGATCATGCGGCAGTTCGGATCCGGGGGGTAGAGAGGGGAACCGAGATGGGAGTGCGTGCGGTGTGAGCCTGCTGTCCCTGTTGGTCGCACGTCGTTTCCGGCTGCCGCGACGCTTGCCGGGCACAGTCATCGTGGAGCGCGATGTCGAGACCCCGATGCGCGATGGCGTTGTCCTGCTCGCCGATCGGTGGTATCCGCCCGGCGATGATCGCGCGCCCCTCGTGCTGATCCGTAGCCCCTATGGGCGAAGTGGGATGTTCGGCCTGATGGGCAGGCTCTTCGCCGAGCGAGGCTTCCAGGCTCTTGTACAGAGCTGCCGGGGAACCGGTGGATCGGGCGGCAGACTGGATCCCATGCGCCAGGAGCAGGCGGACGGGGCCGACACGGTGAGGTGGCTCCATACTCGATCATGGTTCCCGGGACGCCTGTACACGTACGGTGGCAGCTACCTCGGCTACACGCAGTGGGCCCTCGCAAAGGAGGCGGGGACGCTCCTCGACGGAATGTCTCTGCAGGTCACGCTGTCGAATTTCAGGAACGAGACGCTCGCATTTGGCGGCTTCACGCTCGAAGGATCGCTGCAGTGGACCACGATGATGAGAGCGCTGAATGGCCGCAATCCTCTCTGGGCGCTGTTGAAGCGGCGGCGAAAGGGGGCCTGGGCCAGGATCCACGCGCATCTGCCGCTCAACCAGCTCGACCGGCTGTCAACGGGCGAGAGCGTGCGGTGGTGGCAGGACTGGGTTGGCCACGGCGAACCTGACGATCCGTGGTGGGCGAAGGCCGATCACTCCGGGGATGTGGGGAACATCGAGGCGCCGGCCGTCATGGTCGGCGGCTGGAGAGACATCTTCCTGCCCTGGCAGGTCAAGGACTTCGTCGCCATGCAGGCGAGGGGTCGGGACGTGTGGCTTACCATTGGGCCGTGGGACCACACCTCGATGGATTGCACGGTGGAAAGTCTCCGCCAGGCGCTCGTCCTCTTCGCCGCACACGCCGCGGGCCGACGCCCCTTCGAGGACCGCGATCGGGTGAGGCTCTACGTCACCGGTAGCGGCACGTGGCGCGATTTCCCCTCGTGGCCGCCGCCCCGCTCGCGTGAGGTCCCTTTCTATTTGCAACCCCGCGCCGGCCTTTCCTCGGTGCAGCCGCCGGCTGCGGCCGAGGCCACGCGGTATGTGTACGATCCGAGCGATCCGACACCCTCGCTGCACGGCCCCAAGGTCATGGGCGGCTCGAAGACACCCGACATGTCGCTGCTGCAGGGGCGGCCCGACACCGTATCGTTTACGACTGCTCCTCTTTCCGCGGATCTCGATGTCATAGGCCCGGCCGGAGTCGAGCTCCACTTCCGCTCCGACCGAGCGCATACCGATTTCTACGCCTGCCTCTGCGACGTGCATCCTTCGGGCACGCCGCTGCGGATCCTCGACGGCTATCTGCGGGTGAGGCCCGCTGAGTCCGCGCCGGATGCCGACGGTGTGAGACGGATATCGATCGAGTGCTGGCCAACCGCGCATCGATTCGCTCGCGGGCACTGCCTGCGCCTCATTGTCGCGAGCGGCGCCCATCCCCGTTATGCGCGCAATCCGGGCAGCGGAGAGCCTCTCGGATCGGCGACTCGCATGCTGCCCGCGCGCCAGGAAATCTTTCACGATGCTCCCCGTCCTTCGGCGCTCTGGCTGAGCGTGTGCCCCTGATCGCCGCGGCGACGTGACGGCCTACTACCTCGGCGTCTGCGATCAGAGTTTCAAAAGATGGGTCGAGACAAGCGCCGGCCGCCGTCCAGGCGATAAACCACCTGCAGCTTTTCGGGCCGGCGCGCGACCGCGCGCAGAATCCAATCGCGCCATCGCCTCGCCTCCTCCTTGTAGCCCGCGTTGGCAGTCGCTTCCCTTCTGGCAAATGCTGTAGCAGCCGACCAAGTCCAACGTGATCAATGGCGTCATCGCCAGCGGAGCTGCCGGCATCATGATCGTCGGCGTCATCGTGACAGTGGCACTCATCACCAGGCATCGCAAGTGGGGCGTGTTGTGGACGCAGGTCAGTCCGGAAAGCTATTCGGGCGCAATTCCCGAAGAAATTCCTCGCAGGGTATGCACAAGACACCGTCTCGGCCCCTCTTGCGGCGTGCGAAACATTCGCGCCGTGAATAACATGAGGGTCGGAGGTCGACTGTCGGTACTCTGCACCGAACGCGGATCGTACCGCGTCAAGTAAGTAGAACTTGAATCTGCTCGGCCGTGATGCCCTCGATCTCGAGCACCTTTCGACGACTCGTCGCGCCGGAGATTAAGCGCACGTGGCGCAGGCGCACTCCAAGTCGTTGCGCGACGAACGCGAGCAGGGGCTCGTTCGCCGCTTGGTCGATGGGCGGCGCCGCCACCCGGATCTTGAGATCGGAGCCGTGTCGCCCTGCGATTTCGGTGCGTTTGGCGCGCGGCTGGACGTACACGGCGATTCGCATGCTCGATGACATGCCTAGGACCGTGGTTGGAATGGCCGGCATCGATCAATTCACCGAGCTTAATGCACGCCACAACATAAGCCGACGGCGTCGACTTCGGAACAATGCTCTGGACGAACACTAACCGGACGGCACAGTGATCTTTAAGCCCGCTGCCTTTGCCAATTGCTGTTGGCGGACATCGAAAGTCGCGAAGTACTTGAACTCGAGCTCCACCGCGCTTGCGACATGCATGATATCCAAGGAACGGCAGCCGATCGACCGAGTGTGTTTGCGGCTCAGCTCGGCCGCTCTTTTCAGAGTGGCCCGCCACAGAACGTCCCCCTGCTTATAACGTCCCTGGGTAAAGTCATCGTCGAGGGCAGCCATAGCCGCATCATGGATTTTGTCGGTGATGATCCCGCGATACGCGGCGAGTCCGATGCCGTTGGTCAATTCGACTCGTCCATGATGCGTGACCAGAAGAGGATCGCCGATCTTCTTCCGCCACTCGGCCATGGCACGCGATTCCGGCTCTTTCAGATAGAGCTTCAAGAGCGCGCTCGGCTCGACGTAGATCGAATCAACGCTCGCCACGGTTCTCGTCGTGCAGGGCGCGCGATTGTGCCTTGGTCATGGCACGCGGCTGATACGAATTGAGTCGCGCCCAGTAATCAACCGGAGGCGGTGCCGCCGTGCTGTCCGGGGTGTACAGCGTCAAGCGGTAGCGGGGCTTGCCCTTCTCGGTCAGGATGACTTCGCCGTGGGATTCGACCAGCTTCCTGACCTTGGGGAAGCGATTGCGCAGGTCGCGAATGGAGGTACCCATAGTGAGACAGAAATGTATCACAGGTCACATGAGGGCTGTCGGATTGAGTCTCAGAACGCGGATCTGGGCGGCGTTTTGCGGTCGGATCGGACGGAAACCGGGGGAGATCGGCACGCGGCGTGACGGGCGAGCCTAGTGAGATTTGAATTTCCCCCACTCCGCCCCGATTAGCATCCTGCTAGGATGTCGCCGCGGTCAGGTGAAGAATAAAACTAATGATCCGGCCGCGGTCATCCACCCGAGGGATCGATGGATGCCTTGGATTCAATCTATGATTTGGAATTAAGCTATTGAAAAATAAATAATTATTGGTGCCCGGGAGAGGCATCGAAATCAGCGTTAAGTTCCTGATTCGAAAAACAAATCAAGAGGCGATCTCAGGAGTTTCCCCAAACTTACCCCTGCCGAGCGCTGGCTTCCGATGCGCCGGTAGTAAAATCACATGCCAAGGCCCAACCGGCCTCCCCAATATTGGCGCAAGCAGGACAACCGATAAGACCCCGGGGATCACCTTACTTGACGGAGCCTTCGCGTGCTGTCTTCCTGAGCTACGCCTCGCAGGACTCGGAGGCGGCTCAAAGAATTTGCTTAGCGCTCCGTGGCGCCGGCATCGAAGTCTGGTTCGACCAAAGCGAACTGCGCGGCGGGGATGCCTGGGACCAGTCCATTCGCAGGCAGATCAGAAACTGCGCTCTGTTTGTTCCGCTCATCTCGCGACATACGCACGAGAGAGCTGAGGGCTACTTCCGGCTCGAGTGGAAACTCGCCATCGACCGATCGCATCTGATCATGGCCAATAAGGCGTTCCTGCTGCCCATTGCCATCGACGATACCAACGACGACGACGAGAACGTCCCAGACAGGTTCCGCGAACTGCAGTGGACGCGCCTGCCTGGAGGCGATGCAACCCCAGCCTTTGTTGAGCGTATGCAGCATCTGCTGTCGGGCGAGGGCTCGGCGGCAATGCGATCGGCGGCGGGTGCCCGTACCGTATCGCTGAGGGAACGTCCAGCCAAATCCTGGCGCTCGATGCCCGGCCTGTTTCTCACGGTCGCTGCGCCGATTTCGGCTGCGGTCGCGTACCTCGTGATCGACAATCCCTGGATCTCGAAGTCCGCACAGGTCTCTGCTCCCTCGGCCTCCATTGCGGTCCTACCGCTTACGAACGAGAGCGGGGATCCGAGCCAACAGTATTTCTCAGACGGAATCTCGGAGGATCTGATCACCACGCTCTCGCACTTCCCGGGACTGAGGGTGATCGGGCGCGCTTCGGCATTTCAATTCCGGCACTCTGAAGATGACAGCCGCAGCATCGGTGCGAAGCTGGGGGTCGCGCACCTTTTTGAGGGAAGCGTGCAGCGGTCGGGGGACACCGTGCGGGTGAGCGCTGAGCTCATCGACACCGCTGACGGGGGCACGGAATGGTCAGAGCGCTACGATCGCCCGTATAAGAATCTCTTCGCGCTGGAAGATGAGATCACGCGCGCAGTAGCGCGGGTGCTGCGGGCTAAACTGCTGCCCGGTGAGCAATCAGCGGCGCAGAGCGATCGTCCCCCGGACGGGAGCCTCGAGGCCTACAACGCTCTATTACTAGGCCGGTTCTACGCTTCGCGCTACACCGAGGGCGACTACCGCGAGGCAATCGAACAATACACGCGGGCGACACAGCTCGATCCAAGATATGCGCTCGCCTGGAGCGGTATGTCCGAGGTCTGGGCCAACCTAGGGTACGGATTTCTCGCGGGCGCACCGGCGCAGGAGGCCTACGCCAAGGCGCGTGCGGCGGCCGATCGCGCGCTCGCACTCTCGCCCGAGCTCGCGAGTCCCCACCTTATCCGAGGTATGCTGCTTCAGGAGGACGACCTCAACTGGCGCAGAGCGGAAGCGGAATATCGCCGTGCACAAGCTCTGGCGCCAAATGACGGCCATGTGAAGTACGCTCTTGGGCATCTGCTTGTGGCTTTCGGAGACCTCGATGCGGCCATCGAGCTTACGCAGCAGTCGCTCGCTGTAGATCCGCTGCAGGCCAACCGGTACGTCTGGCTCGGCATCTACCTCTTGGCACAGAATCGTCTCGGTGAGGCCGAGCAGGCGGTCCGCAAAGCCATCGAACTACAGCCCACTGGGGAGCAGTATCACATGATACTCGCCGAGATAGAAATCCAGCGAGGCAATGCGCAAGCGGCGCTCGCCGCCGCGCAGCAGGAGCCTCCCGGAGTGGGGCAGGACGTCGCGTTCGCCCTGGCTCGGCAGATCGGCAGCGACCGCAGCGCAGCCGATAGGGCGCTCAGGACGCTGATCGACAAGCATGCGAGCTCCGAAGCTTACTCGATCGCCGAAGTCTATGCGCTTCGTAACCAACCCAAGGAGACTTTCGCATGGCTCGATCGAGCCTTGAGCAATCGCGATACGGATATCACGAACTTGCTCTTCGATCCCATCATTCTGCGCTACAGGAACGATTCACGCTTCGCCGCTCTCTGTCGCAAGGTCGGCTTGCCAGTACCTCGTGCAGGCAAATCCACCTAACTTCGCTGTTCGGCGGCAAGGTTAATGCTTCGCGCTCGTCACTTACCTTGATCGGGTCTGCATTGCCGTTGCCGGGCCGCAAATGCAGCGCACGCTGCATGTCAGTCCAGAGGGTTGGGGCTGGGTCACCAGCGTATTCTTTATCTCTTACGCCGCATTTGAGATTCCCACGGGCGCACTTGGCGACAGGATTGGTCCGCGCCGCGTTTTGACGCGGGTAGTGCTGTGGTGGTCGGTATTCACCTCGCTCACTGGGGCAGTTTTGAGCTACCCGC
>Ga0335074_10017716_pt1 | contig 10050 bp, 6 predicted proteins | sample Lox_Sample_23_FD_206715 | JGI IMG/M metagenome (GOLD analysis project Ga0335074, IMG submission 206715) | Soil microbial communities from Loxahatchee National Wildlife Refuge, Florida, United States - Lox_Sample_2.3 | ecosystem: Environmental > Terrestrial > Soil > Wetlands | place: USA: Florida...
CATAACCGAGCTCGGCCCGCGCCCCCGGGGCCATACGGAAGTGGGCCCGTGGCCCCCGGGGCTGTAACGGGGCTGGTAGGGCGACGGCTGACGGTCAGACTCGGACCGGGGCGGGGCCGGTGGAGCCGCGGACGACAAGCTCGGGCTCGAAGAGGAGTTCCTCCGCGTGGCCGACCGTGGTCTCCATCTGGCCGACCAGCAGCGCCACGGCGGACTTGCCCATCGACTCGATGGGCTGCCTGACCGTCGTCAGCGGCGGGTCGGTGCAGTTCAGCCACGCGGAGTCGTCGTAGCCGACCACCGAGACGTCGCCCGGCACGGTCAGGCCCGCGCGGCGCACCGCCCTGATCGCGCCGAGCGCGAGCACGTCGCTGCCGCAGATGACGCCGGTGACGCCCTGGCGCAGCATCCGGCTGGTCGCCGCCTGCCCGCCCTCGAGCGAGAACAGCGCGTGCTCGACCGGCGCGGCGGAGATGCCGGAGCGCCGGGCGTGGTCCTCGAACCCGACCAGCCGACGGCGCGACGGCATATGATCCTCCGGGCCGAGCAGCAGCCCGATGCGGTCGTGCCCGAGCGCGGCCAGGTGGTTGAAGGCCTGCCCCGCCGCGGCGAAGTCGTCGCAGGCGACGCGGGGGAACTCGAGGCTGTCGATGGCGGCGTTGACGATCACCACCGGCACCCCCCTGGTGCGCAGCATCCGGAAGTGGTCGTGCGGGGCGGCGACCTCGGTGCAGTTACCGCCCGCGAACACCACCCCCGATGCGTGCTGGTCGAGCAGCATGTCGACGTAGTCGGCCTCGGAGAGCCCGCCCTCGGTGCGGGTGCAGAGCACCGGGGTGAAGCCACGCTGGGCCAGCGCCCCGCCGATGACCTCGGCCAGCGCGGGGAAAATGGGGTTCTGCAGTTCGGGCAGCACGAGGCCGACAAGCCGGGCACGCTGCCCGCGGAGCTTGCTCGGGCGTTCGTACCCGAGCACGTCGAGCGCGGTGAGTACCGCGTCTCTGGTGCTATCGGACACGCCCGCTTTGCCGTTGAGCACTCGGCTCACGGTCGCCTCACTGACCCCAACCTTCTTGGCGACGTCTGCGAGTCGCCGGGCGGGAGTTCGCGTCATGCTGCAAACGATACGGCATTTTTCCGCAAGTTACAGTCGTCTTCCTCCGGTTTCTTCGCTATCTGTCGCCGTAATAAAGTTGTGTCTTTTCATCAGATCATCAACATCTTGCAAGCAGATGTCCGGAAACGTATCGTGCTCTCAACGGCGACGGCGCCTAACCGACTATCGAAGCGGCGCGGTCGCACATCGCCGACGTTCAGCCCCAGGAAAGGGATGGAGCGATGAAGAGCAGACAGCGTTACGGACTGCGCTACCGCCCGATAGTCGCGGTCGCCGCCGTGGCAGGCGTTATCTTCGGTGCCGCGGCGTGCACGAGCAGCAGCTCGACAAGCAGCGCCAGCAATACCAGCGCTACCGGCAGTGCCAGCGCGGGCGGGGGCGGCAGCTCGACCCCGACAACAATCAGCATCGACTGCGCGCCGCCGGCCTCCCAGCAGCCGCAGCAGCACAAGGAGTGGCTCGAGGACGTCGCGATCTTCGAGAAGGCCAACCCGAGCATCACCATCGACAGCGTCTACAACTACCCGTGCGAATCGCCGCCCACCTTCACCGCCATGCTGCGGGCCGGGACCGAGACCAATCTCTTCTACACGTACTTCACCGACTTGCCTCAGGTTTTGACGGCGGGCCAGGCGGCGGACATCACGCCGTACGTTAACTCGACGACCGTGCCGAACCTCGACTCGATCGTGCCCAGTTCGCTGGCGGCCGTGACGGCGGGCAAGACGCTCTACGGCCTGCCGACCTCCAACTACACCCAGGGCCTGATCTACAACCGGAAGCTGTTCTCTGAGGCCGGCCTGAACCCGAACGACCCGCCGACCACCTGGGCGGAGGTGGAGACGGACGCCACCGCCATCGCCAAGCTCGGTAACGGCATCGAAGGCTGGGGTGACTACAGCGCCGGCAACAACGGCGGCTGGCACTTCTCCTCGTACGTAGACGCGCTCGGCGGCTCGATGGTCAACGCCACCACCGCACCGCCCACGGCCAACTTCGACAACGCCGACGGCCTGGCGATCCTGGAGGCCCTGCACACGCTGCGGTTCACCGACAACGCGATGAGCGCCACCCAGGGCCTCGCCTGGGGCACCCTGCAGACGCAGTTCGCCGAGGGCAAGCTGGGGATGTACATCGGCGCGCCGGACGACATCTACAACGTGATCGTGCCGTCCGACCATGGCGACCTCAGCGACATCGGCATGGGCCCGCTGCCTAGCCTGACCGGCACGCCGGCCGGGTCGCTGTCCGGCGGTAACGACTACGTGTTCGCCAAGACGGACACCCCGGCCCAGATCGAGGCGGGCATCAAGTGGATCGACTTCGAGGACCTGACCCCCGGAGACGGCCAGTTCAACTTCGCCCGGCAGAAGGCGGACGGCTTCCCGGTCGGCTTCGACGAGCCCGACCTGTTCAACGGCGCCGTCGAGGCGCAGGTCAACCAGCTCCGGGACGCGTCCGCGACGATCAACACCTCGTACTACACCGCGTACGTCAACGCGAATGAGCCTGGCGACGGCGAGCCGCTCGACGCCCAGGCGGTCTACAAGTCGCTCGACCCGACCATGCTGGCGGTCCTGACCGAGAAGAACGCCAACATCCCGGCGCTGCTCAAGGCGGCGGCGGCCAACGTGAACGACGTCCTGCAGTTCGTCGCGGGCTAACCGCGGGAACCCAGGGTCCGTTCGAAACAACGATTTACAGCCACTAGGACACCTCGGGGCGGGCGGCGACCTCCGCCGCCCGCCCCGAGTCCGATCCCCGGGTCGGGAAGCCCGCACCAGAGAACAGGAGACTTCGCATGGCGGATGTCGCGACGGCGCCGAGGCCGCTCGCCCGACGCCGGCCGCCGAGCCGGCGACGGGGCGGCCACCTCGCGCCGAAGGTGCAGCGCAACGTCGCGGCGTGGGGATTCCTCATCGGCGCGGTGCTCTGCTTTAGCTTCTTCTCCTGGTACCCGATCGTCCGCGAGATCATCATGAGCTTCCAGAAGCCGATCTACGGCGGAGGCTACGCGTGGGCGGGCTTTCTTAACTACAAGATCATCTTCCACGACCCGACGTTCTGGATCGCCTGGCGCAACACGCTCGAGTTCACCGTGCTGGCGCTGGTCGTCGGCTTCGCGGTGCCGTTCCTCGTCGCGATCCTCCTCAACGAGCTGCGGCACGCCCGCGGCTACCTGCGGATTCTGGTCTACCTGCCGGTGATGCTGCCGCCGGCCTCCGCCCTGCTGCTGTTCGCGTACTTCTACAACCCGCAGTACGGGCTCTTCAACGACGTGCTGCACGCCCTGCACCTGCCGACCTCGCAGTGGGTGCTCCAGCCGGGCACCGGCTTCGTCAGCACCGCGATGATCTCGGTCGTGATCGCCTCGACCTGGATGAACATGGGCGGCGCGACGCTGATCTACCTGGCCGCGCTGCAGAACATCCCGGGCGAGCTCTACGAGGCGGCCGAGCTCGAGGGCGCGGGCATATGGCGCCGGATCAGGCACGTCACGATCCCGCAGACCCGGCTGATCCTCATCATGCTGCTGATGCTGCAGGTGGTCGCGACCATGCAGATGTTCGTGGAGTCGTTCGTGCTCACGAACGGCGGCGGCGGCGTCGGGAACAACACCCTCTCGGTGGTCATGCTCATCTACCAGTACGCATTCGAGTTGAGCGGCGCCAGCAACTACAACGCCGCATCGGCCCTGGGCGTGATCCTCATGCTGGTGCTCGCCATCTTCTCGGCCGGGTTCCTGTGGGCGACCCGCGAGCGCAGCTAACCGGTTAGGAAGGGAATCTGATGGTTCGACTCGCCGCCACCGCCAGCCCTCGCGGCTGGCTGCCCCGGCCGACCCGGCCGGCCGGGAAGCGGATACCGCGAACGACCGAGACACGGACGCTGATCTCGAGCGTCCAGCTCAACCGCCCGCGCGGCAGGATTATCTATCGGCTGGTGCTGACGCTGGTTATTGTGGCGTTTACGCTGATCTTTATCGGGCCGATGTATTTCCTGTTTACCGATGGGCTCAAGTCGACCCAGGAAGCGATCTCGACGCCGCCGACTCTGTACCCGCACCATATTTACCCGGGGACCTATAAAGCGGCGTTCGACCGGCTCGACATCGCGCAGCTCATGTGGAACACCCTGTATTACGCGTTCGGCGCGCTCGTGTTCCAGCTCGTCTTTGACGTGGCCGCCGCCTATTCGCTGTCGGCGCTGCGGCCGCTGCTCGGCAACGTGGTCCTGTTCCTGATGCTGGCGACGCTCATGATCCCGGCCACCGTCCTGGTCGTGCCGCAGTACGTGACGATGGTCAACCTGCCGATCCTGCACGTGAACCTGATCGGCTCGCCGGAGGCGATCTGGCTGCCGTCGGTCGCCAACGGGTTCAACATCTACCTGCTCAAGCGGTTCTTCGACTCGATTCCGCGGGACTACATCGACGCCGCGCAGGTGGACGGCGCCTCGCCGGGGAGGATCCTGCTGCGGATCGTGCTGCCGATCTCCCGGCCGATCCTGGCCGTGGTCTCCATCTTCGGCCTGGTCGCGGTGTGGAAGGATTTCCTCTGGCCGCTGCTGTCCGAATACGGGTACACCCCTACCAGGGAGACCTTGAACGTGGGGATCTGGCAAGCCTCGCAGGAAACCCCGCAGAACCTGATCATCGCCGCGTCGGCGATGGCGGCGATCCCCACGATCGTGTTCTTCCTGATCTTCCAGCGCAACATCATGGCCGGCCTCACCGCCGGCGGCATCCGAGGCTGATCGCCGGGTGCGAGCACGCCCGCCGCATGCGCGTCAGCCGGCCGCGGTCATCGGCCGCTGCCCCAACCCTGGAGAAAGCAGGTTCACCGTGCACAAGCCGACATCACCCGAGCCATCGTCGTCTGGGTCGAGCGATACCTGGTGGCGCGGCGCCGCGATCTACCAGCTGTACGTGCGCAGTTTCGCGGATGCAAGCGGAGACGGGATCGGCGACCTGGCCGGCGCGCGGGCCCACCTTCCGTACCTGGCCGAGCTGGGCATCGACGCGATCTGGTTCAACCCCTGGTACCCGTCGCCGCAGTTTGACGCCGGCTACGACATTGCCGACTACCGAAGCATTGACCCCCTGTTTGGCACGCTGGCGGACGCGGACGCGCTGATAACCGAGGCGCACGCGCTCGGCATAAAGATCATCATTGACGTGGTCCCCAATCACAGCTCCTCGCTCAACCCGTGGTTCATCGAGGCCCTGGCGGCCGGGCCGGGGTCGGCCGCGCGGGACCGGTTCTGGTTTCGTCCGGGTACCGGGCCGGGCGGTGACCAGCCGCCGAACAACTGGCAGTCGATCTTCGGCGGCCCGGGCTGGACCCGGATCACCGAGCCCGACGGCGCGCCGGGCGAGTGGTACCTGCACCTGTTCGCGCCCGAGCAGCCCGACTTCAACTGGGACAGCCCGGCCGTCCGGCGCGAGTTCGAGGACGTGCTCCGGTTCTGGTTCGACCGCGGGGTCGACGGCATCAGGATCGACTCGGCCGCGCTGCTGGCCAAGGACCCGGCCCTGCCCGACTACTCAGCCGACTCGGGTGCCCCGAATCCCTACACCGACCTGGACGAGGTGCACGAGATCTACCGGTCCTGGCGGGCCGTGGCCGACGAGTACCCGGGCCGGGTCCTGGTCGGCGAGGTCTGGCTGCCCGACGCGGCGCGGCTCGCGCGCTATGTCAACCCAGGCGAGCTGCACACGGTCTTCAACTTCCCGTACCTGAGCTGCCCGTGGGACGCGGCCGCGCTGCACCAGGTAATCGACCAGACGCTGAGCCTGCCGGGCGAGGCCCCGGCGACCTGGGTGCTGTCCAACCACGACGTCGACCGGATCGTCACCAGGTACGGCCGGGCGGACACCGCGTTCGACCTGCAGCGGCGGCGGTACTTCCACGGCTTCGGGGCCGACCTGGAGCTCGGCGCCCGCCGGGCCCGGGCGGCGGCGCTGCTGACGATGGCACTGCCCGGCGCGGTCTACATCTACCAGGGCGAGGAACTCGGGCTGTGGGAGGTGCAGGACATCCCCGACGAGCTCCGGCAGGACCCGATCTTCTACCGCACGCACGGCGACGACCCCGGCCGCGACGGGTCCCGGGTGCCGCTGCCGTGGTCGGGGACCGAGCCGCCGTTCGGATTCACGCCGCCCGGCGCGTCGGCCGTGCCGTGGCTGCGCCAGCCGAAGGAGTGGCGCGACCTCACGGTCGCGGCCGAGTCCGCCAGCGCCGACTCGATGCTCCGGCTCTACCAGAACGCGCTGCGCATCCGGCACTCCGAGGAATCGCTCGGCGACGCCCCGATGAGCTGGCAGCCGTCTCCCGACGGAGTGCTCGCGTTCGACCGCGGCTCGTCTTTCCGCTGCGTGACGAACCTGTCGGCCGAGCCGGCTCCGCTCCCGCCGGACGCGTCCGCGCTGCTCGCCAGCGGTCCGCTCGACACCGGGCTGCTGCCGCCCGACACCACCGTCTGGCTGCGGATCGGGTGATCTGGACCGACCGCCGGGCGCCGACCGCCGGGCGCCGGGCGCCGGGCGGCGCGCGGCGCGCGGCGCGCGGCGCGCGGCGCGCTGGCGGCGGCGGGCGTGCCGCCGGAGCGCGTCGCCCGGCAGCGACCTCGCTACGCGCGCTGCCCGGCGGTCTGCTGGTCGGACTGCCCGGCCTGGGGCGGCACCTGGGCCGGGTCGCGGTCAGCAACGCGGAACTCGAGCGCGTCGCCTTCCTCGGCCACGGTCACGTGCTGTCCCGGGCTGAGCTCGCCGCCGAGCAGCATGGCGGACAGCCGGTTGTCCACCTCCCGCTGGATCGTCCGGCGCATCGGCCGGGCGCCGAACTCGGGCTGGAACCCGCGGCGGGCAAGCCAGTCGACCGCCCGGTCGGTGAAGTCCACCGTGATGTCCTGCGCGTGCAGCCGCCGGACGGTCTCCTCCAGCAGCAGGCTGGTGATCTGGCGCAACTGGGTCTCGTCGAGCTGCCGGAAGACGATGATCTCGTCGATCCGGTTGAGGAACTCGGGCCGGAACGCCTCGCGCAGCCTGCTCATGATCCGGTCCTGCGCCTGCGCGTCCTGGCTGCCGCCCTGGCCCCCGTCGCCCCCGCCGTCGAAGCCGAGCCTGCGGCGGCCGATCAGGTCCGAGCCGAGGTTGCTGGTCATGATCACGACGGTGTTCTTGAAGTCGACCGTGCGGCCCTGGCCGTCGGTCAGGCGGCCGTCGTCGAGCACCTGCAGCAGGATGTTGAACACATCCGCGTGCGCCTTCTCGATCTCGTCGAGGAGCAGGACCGCGTACGGGGTCCGGCGGACCGCCTCGGTGAGCTGGCCCGCCTCCTCGTAGCCGACGTAGCCGGGAGGCGCGCCGACCAGGCGGCTGACGGTGTGCCGCTCCTGGAACTCGCTCATGTCGATCCGGATCATCCGGTCCTCGCTGCCGAACAGCGCCTCGGCCAGCGCCCGCGCCAGCTCGGTCTTGCCGACGCCGGTCGGCCCGAGGAACAGGAAGCTGCCGATGGGCCGGTTCGGGTCGCCGAGCCCGGCCCGCGAGCGACGGACCGCCTCGGCGATCGCCGTCACCGCGTCGTCCTGGCCGATGACCCGCTGGTGCAGGTTCACCTCGAGCTCGAGGAGCCGTTCCCGCTCCTCCTGGGTGAGCTGCGCGACCGGGATGCCGGTCGACCGGGAGACGACCTCGGCGATGTCGGCCGTGCCGACCTCGGGCACGTTCTTCTGGCCGGCCTCGTCGCCGGCCGCGTCGGCGGCGCTGTCCACCCGATCGGTCAGCTCGGCGATCTCGTCCCGCAGTGACCCGGCCCGGTCGTACTCCTCCGCCGCGACCGCCTGGTCCTTCTCCCGGTGCAGCTGGTCGAGGCGCCGCTCGAGCTCGCGCCGGTCCTTGGCCGGCCGCTTGGTCCGCAGCCGGACCCTGGCCCCGGCCTGGTCGATGAGGTCGATCGCCTTGTCCGGCAGGAACCGGTCGGTGATGTACCGGTCGGACAGCTGCGCGGCCGCCACCAGCGCCTCGTTGGTGAAGCGGACCTGGTGGTGCGCCTCGTACCGGTCCCGCAGCCCGCACAGGATCTCGATCGTGTCGTCCACGCTCGGCTCCGGCACCAGGATCGGCTGGAACCGCCGTTCAAGGGCGGCGTCCTTCTCGATGTCCTTGCGGTACTCGTCGATCGTGGTGGCGCCGACGATGTGCAGCTCGCCGCGGGCGAGGGCGGGCTTGAGCATGTTGCCCGCGTTCATCGCGCCCTCGCCGGCGCCCGCGCCGACCACCGTGTGCAGCTCGTCGATGAAGACGATGAGCTCGTCGCTGTGCGCCGTGATCTCGTCGATGACCTTCTTCAGCCGCTCCTCGAAGTCGCCCCGGTAGCGGGTCCCGGCGACCAGACCGGCCAGGTCGAGCCGGACCAGGCGCTTGTCGTGGAGCGTGTCGGGCACGTCCCCGTCGACGATGCGCTGGGCGATGCCCTCGGCGATCGCGGTCTTGCCGACGCCGGGCTCCCCGATGAGCACCGGGTTGTTCTTCGTCCGGCGCGACAGCACCTCGATCGTCTGCTCGATCTCGGACTGGCGGCCGATCACCGGGTCGATCCGGTCATCGCGGGCCATCGCGGTGAGATCGGTGCTGAACTCGTCGAGGGTGGGGGTGTCCGACGGCGGCTGCCCGCCGGCCCCGCCCGGGCCGCCGCCCGCGGCCGCCTGCTGCAGCGTCTCCGGGGTGACGCGCGCGTCCCGCAACTGCCGTCCGGCGGCGGACTCGGGGTTGACGGCCAGCGCGAACAGCAGGTGCTCGGGCCCGATGTAGGAGGAGCCGAACGCCCGGGAGACCTGCCGCGCGTCAAGCAGCGCCCGCTTGGCCGACGGGGTCAGGCTGGGCGCCTCCTCGCGGGGCTCGCCGCGCTTGGCGCCCGCCTCGATTGTCCTGGCAATGTGGTCCGGGTCGGCGCCCGCCGCGGTGAGCAGCCGACGGACCGACTCCTGGCGCGTCGCCGCCCAGAGCAGGTGATCGGTGTCCAGATCGGGGTCACCCCACCGGGCGGCCTGGGTGGCGGCGTCCCGCACCAGCTCGCGAGCCTGCTCGGTCATCAGCTGACCGATGTCGATCCGCTGGGCCGGCCGCTGCGGCGCCGCGCCGCCGAAGAAACGCGCGAAAATGTCATCGAAAGGACTGGCGCCCATGTCGCCAGGTCCGAATGGGTCATAGGCCATGGTGTGCATTTCCTGACTGGCAGTCGTTGGCGTCAGGGGCACCCGTCCCGGGGGACGAACGCCCGGCAACCGCCAGCCCTACCCGGCCCGATCCTGGGCCAAACTGCCCCATGCCGGCGCTGAGCAATGCTGCGATTCCTGAGCGTGACCGATCTAAGCGCGGCTTGTGCGGCTATTTCCCCAGGTCAGATACGGAGGGCTTGGCGGGCGGCCGCGATCGTCTGGGGAACGTAGCCGGCGCCGAACAGGCAGACGTGGACCAGCAGGGGATGGAGCTGATGGAGCGGGACGCGGGAGCGCCAGCCGTCGGCTAGCGGGACCGTCGCGTCGTACGCTTGCAGGGTCTCTTCCAGGTAGGGGGCGCCGAACAGGGCCAGCATGCCCAGGTCGGTCTCCCGGTGGCCGCCGTGCGCGGCCGGGTCGATCAGCGCGGGGCGGCCGCCCGGCCAGAGCACGTTGCCCGCCCACAGGTCACCGTGGACGCGACTCGGCCGCTCGGGCGGGCCGGCCAGCTCACGGATCCGGTCGATGACGGCCTCGACCGGGCGCGCGTCGGCCGCCGAGAGCACGCCGGCGTCCCGCGCCCGCTTCAGGTAGGGGGCGAGCCGTCGCTGCGCGTACCAGCTCCCCCAGTCCGGCTCCCGCGTGGCATCGAGGGGAGCGCTGGTGCGCGGGATGTCGGCGAGTGGGGTGTTGTCGAGTGGGGTGTTGTC
>Ga0335074_10017717_pt1 | contig 10050 bp, 9 predicted proteins | sample Lox_Sample_23_FD_206715 | JGI IMG/M metagenome (GOLD analysis project Ga0335074, IMG submission 206715) | Soil microbial communities from Loxahatchee National Wildlife Refuge, Florida, United States - Lox_Sample_2.3 | ecosystem: Environmental > Terrestrial > Soil > Wetlands | place: USA: Florida...
AGGCTGATGTCAGAGCGCCGCGTGGGGGCGGCGATCGTGCTAGACCCCGACGGGCACGGCCCGGGGATCGTGACCGAGCGCGACGTGTTGCTGTCGGTAGGCGCCGGACAGGACGTCGATCGCGAGCTGGTGGCCGATCACCTCACGCGCGAGGTCGTGTACGCGGCGCCGGATTGGTCGCTGGAGGAGGCCGCCGCCGCGATGGTGCGGGGCGGGTTTCGCCACCTGATCGTGATGGAGGGCGGCGAGATCGCCGGGGTGCTGTCGGTGCGCGATGTCGTGCGCTGCTGGACCGAGGACGGGGCGATCTGCCCGGTGCCGGAGAGCGCCGCTGCCTTGGGGTGAGGGCGCTTCAGCGAGCCTAGTGCTCGCGCGGAAGTTCCTCAATTTCCCGCCGGGTCTCTTTGATCCAGCGCGCCACGGCATAGATCGTGAGCAGCACGCCGATCACGCTCAGCTCGATGAACGTGGTGATGCCCACGAGCGCGAGCGTCACGCCGACCGCCGTCAGCAGCGGCAGGACCGACGGGCCGGGGAGGTGGACCTCCTCGCCGACGGGCGGGGTCTCGGGGTCGAGCGGGCTCACGAGATATAAGCGGCCGCGACCACAAACGTGATGCCGAACATGAACATGCAGATCGCGCACACGATCAGGCCTGAGCGGATGTTCTTGCGTGCGAGTCGTCTGTCCATGCGAGGCGAAGTCTATAGGGAAGGGCGGCGGTGCGCGCCTACAGGTGCACGTCGGCGACCATCCCGCAGAAGAGCAGGGCGAGGTAGGCCAGCGAGTACAGGTAGAGCTGCAAGGCGGCGCGCCGATCCCGGCGCCGGTAGAGGCGGATCGCGCCGAAGATGAAGCCCAGGCCGAGCGTCATCGAGACGGCCAAATAAATGGCGCCGAGCCCGCCGGCGCAGAAGGGAAGCTGGGTGACCGCGTAGAGGAGAAGCGTGTAGATGAGGATCTGCCGGCGCGTCTCCTCCTCGCCGCGCACCGCGGGCAGCATCGGGATACCGACCCGCGCGTACTCGTCCTTCATCAGCAAAGACAACGCCCAGAAGTGGGGAGGGGTCCAGAAGAAGACGATGAAGAACAGAAGAACCGCGGTCCCGCCCAGCGAGCCGCGAACCGCGGCCCAGCCGACCAGCGGCGGGATCGCGCCCGCGGCGCCACCGATCACGATGTTCTGGACGGTCCGTCGCTTCAGCCACATCGTGTACACGCCCACGTAGCCCACGAAGCCCGCAAGAGCAAGGCTCGCGGCCAGCACGTTCACGGTCAGCGAGAGCTCGAGGAACGAAAGGGCGGCCAGCGCGCACCCGAACGCGAGCGCCGCCCCCGGGCGCACCCGACCTGAGGGGATCGGGCGCGAGGCGGTGCGGGTCATGCGCGCGTCGATGTCGCGGTCGAACCAGTGGTTGACGGCGCCCGCGCCCCCGGCCGAGAGATAGCCGCCCAGGCAGGTGAGCGCGATCAACCCGAGCGAGGGGTCGCCGGCGACGTACATCGTGGCGATCGTCGTCAACAAAAGCAGCGACTGGACCTTGGGCTTGGTCAGCTCCAGGTAGTCGCCGAGCAGACCGAGCGTGCCGCCCGACCTGCGATCGGCTGTGAGGCCGAGATGAGGCGCGTTTGCGGCCGCGGAGGTGCTGGTGCCCGCCGTCGCGGAGGCCTCGATCGCCCGCGCGGCGCCTGTCGTTGGTGCGCTCATCGCCCCGGCATCCTATCGCCGCGGGTCCGCGGCGCTACACGCCAACTTGGGTGGCGCCCGCCGGGACGGTCGCGCCGCCGGGGATGGAGACGTCCGCGCCCGAGCCGGTGCCAGTGCGCCGGGCGACCTCGCGGCGGATGTCCTTCATCGGCTCGGCCGAGCGCACGACGGGGATCGTGTCGAAGTTGTTGACCGGCGGGGGAGAGGTCGTGAACCACTCCAGGGTGTTGGCCTTCCACGGGTCCGGGCCGGCGATCGCGCCGACTTTGAGCGAGCGCCAGACGTTGATGATCGTCGCGAGCACGCCGGCGGCGAGGATGAACGAGCCGATCGTGGAGATCAGGTTGTAGAGGGCGAGGTTGCCGACGTTGGGGTACTCGTACACGCGCCGGGGCATCCCGTCGAGGCCGATCGCGTGCTGGATCATGAACGTGACGAGGATGCCGATGAAGATCAGCGTAAAGCTCAGCCGCCCGAGGTGTTCGCCGAGCATGCGCCCGGTGATCTTCGGGAACCAGAAGTAGATCGCGGCGAAGATCGGCATCACCGCGCCGCCGAGCAGCACGAAGTGCAGGTGGGCGACGACGAAGTAGGTTTCGTTGACCTGCCAGTCGATCGGGAACGTCGCCAAAAAGACGCCGGAGATGCCGCCGATCAAGAAGATCGCTATAGCCCCCGCGCAGAACAGGAGCGGCGTACGGTACTCGACCGTGCCGTTCCACAGCGTGCCGATCCAGTTGAGGATCTTCACGCCGGTGGGGACGGCGATGAAGTAGGAGGAGAGCATCACGAACACGACGACGGCCTCGGGGATCGGGGCGGTGAACATGTGGTGCGCCCACGTGAGGAAGCCGAGGAACGCGATCGCGACGGTCGAGGCGGCGATTGCCTTGTAGCCGAAGATGGGCTTGCGCGCGAACACGGGCAGGATCTCGGAGATGACCCCGAATCCGGGCAGCACCATGATGTAGACCTCGGGGTGGCCGAAGAACCAGAACAGGTGTTGCCACAGGATCGGCGAGCCGCCCTCGGCGGGGTCGAAGAAGTGCGCGCCGAAGTGACGTTCGGCGAGCAGCATCGTCACGGCCGCGGCGATCACGGGCAGCGCCACGATCAACAGGACCGAGTAGGTCAGGATCGTCCAGATGAACAGCGGCAGCCGGCCCAAGCTGAGTCCCTTGGCGCGCATGTTGACGATCGTCACGTAGAAGTTGATCGCGCCCAAGATCGAGGACAGCCCGGTGAGGTGGATCAGGTAGATCCACGCGTCCTCGCCGCCACCGGGTGAGAACGTGGAGTTGGCCAGCGGCACGAAGCTGATCCAGCCCGATTCCGGCGGGTTCCAGAAGATCGAGGCGTAGAAGACGATCCCGCCGGCGAGCAGCAGCCAATAGGACAGCGCGTTCAACCGCGGGTAGGCCATGTCGCGCGCGCCGACCATCAGCGGCACGAAGTAGTTGGCCAGGCCGGCCATCATCGGCACGATGAACAGGAAGATCATCGTGGTGCCGTGCATCGTGAACAGCTGGTTGTAGGTCTGGGGCGTGACCAGCGTGTTTTCCGGGGCGCCGAGCTGCAGGCGGATCATCAGCGCCTCGGTCCCGCCCAGGCAGAAGAAGACGAACGTCGTGACCATGTACATGATCCCGATGCGCTTGTGATCGGTCGTCGTGATCCAGCTCATCCAGCCGCGGGGCTCGGGTTCGGCGCGGTGGGCGACTATCTGGGGGACTGGTTGAGCTACTGCGGTGGCCATTGGGGGCTGGATCTCCTGGGGTCGGTCGTTAGGAGGTTCGAGGTCCGGGTCGGAGGGGGCTTGGGTTTGGGTTTGGGATTTGGGAAGGGGATGCGGGGGTGTGCAGGTTGACGGGCGCGCGTGGGGAGGGAGTCGGGTCTAGGGGTTCTCCACCTGGCCGGCGCCGACCTGGGAGTTGAGTTTCGCGCGGGCGATCGCCGCTTCGTGGTTGGCTTCTGCGATCAGCTGTCGCTGACGGACGAGCCACGCTTCGAACTGGGCCGGCGGGATCGCCTTGACGGTCGCGATCATGCGCGCGTGGCCGCGACCGCAGAGCACAGCGCACTGGCCGCGGAAGATGCCGGGGTGTTCGATCTTGAACCAGGTGTAGTTGTGGTAGCCGGGCACGGCCTGGAACTTGCCGCCGAGCTGGGGCACCCACCAGGAGTGCACGACGTCCTGGGAGACGATGTCGAGGGTGACGGTCGTTTTGGTCGGGACGACCAGTTCCTCGTAGGAATAGGGCGCGCCCAGGCCGTCGCGTTCGGTGGCGCCCGGGTACACGAACTGCCATACGAACTGTTTGCCGATCACCTTGATTTCCAGCGATTTGCCGTTGGGGGGCAGGTGTTGGGTGGCGGTCGCGTACAGCTTGCCGCCGCCACTCGAGCCGTCGCCGGCTTCCTCCTGGGCTTCGGCGTTCGTGAGGCTCGCGCCGGCGGCGTCGGAGTTGGGTGGCGTCTCGATCGAGCTCAGGCGCGCGAACGTGAGGATCGCGAGGCCCACGAGGATGACCGCCGCGGCCACCGTCCAGCCGATCTCAAGCCGCGTGTTGCCGTGGGTCTGCTGAGCGGTGGCGCCCTTGCGCGCGCGGAAGCGGATCATCGCGTAGGTCAGCCCGCCGATCACCGCCACGAAGATGATCAGGGCGACGACGAGCACGATCTTGTACAGCGAGTCGATGTTGTTCGCGTTCGGCGATCCTCCCGACTCGGGCGCGAAGAACGCGAGCACGAACTGGATCGCGGCCGGCGCGGAGGGGGCTGTTGCGAGCAGGTGCGTCAAAGCGAGCGGGATTCTATTCACGCGCGGGCGGGAAGTGCTTGATGACGATTGCTACTTGCCTGCAAAGCGCGCGGAGCGCTTTTCCACGAAGGACATCGCGCCCTCCAGGAAGTCGTCTGAGCCGGCCATCTCGCGCTGGATCTGGGCCTCGAGCTCGAGCTGCTCGGCCATCCGGGAGTACAGCCAGTTGTTCAGCTGGCGCTTGGTGCCCGCGTAGGAGCGGGTGGGGCCGGCGGCCAGGCGCAGCGCCAGCTCGCGCGACTCTGCGGCGAAGCGCTCGTCGGGCACGACGCGGTTGATCAGCCCCCAGTCCAACGCCTGCTGCGCGGGGATGCGCTCGCCGAGCATCGCCATCTCGGTGGCGCGGGCCATGCCCACGCGCGTGGGCACGAACAGCGAGGAGCCGCCGTCGGGGACCAGGCCGATGTTCACGAACGCCAGCAGGAAGTAGGCGCTCTGCGCGGCGAGGATCAGATCGCAGCACAGCGCCAGCGAGCAGCCGATCCCGACCGCCGGCCCGTGCACCGCCGCGAGCACCGGCTTGGGCGTCTCGCGGATCGCCGTGATGATCGGGTGGTAGCGGTGGGTGAGCGTTTTGTACACGTCCGGCCGCCCGTCCGGAGTCGTCTCCGCGCCGAAGTCCTTGAGGTCCGCGCCCGAGGAGAACCCCCGCCCGGCGCCCGAGATCACCACGGCGCGCACCGCCTCATCGCGGCGGACGTGGCGCAGCGCGGCGAGCAGATCTTCACCCAGCTGCTGGTTCCAGGCGTTCATCGTGTCCGGCCGGTTCAGCTCGATTGTGCCGACGCCCTCGGCGACGGATACGTTGACTGTCTGCAGTTCCATGCCGTGCATCCTATGGTGTGTGGGGATGGTCAGACCCGTGATCGGCATGTGCGCGGCGCTCGAGCGAGCGCGGTGGAGCGTGTGGGACATGCAGGCGCTGCTGATGCCGCGCAACTATGTGCAGGCCGTTCAGGACAGCGGGGGCATGGCGCTGGTGCTGCCGGTCGATCCCGAGCTCATCGACGATCCCGGCCAGGCGCTCGATCTGATCGACGGTCTGATGCTCATCGGCGGAGCGGACATCGACCCCGGCTCCTACGGCGAAGCGGCCCACCCCGAGACGGTCGACACCGTTCCCGAGCGCGACGCGTTCGAGATCGCGCTGACCCGCGCGGCGATCGCAAGAGATATACCGGTGCTGGGGATCTGCCGGGGGATGCAGCTGATCAACGTCGCCCGCGGCGGCACGCTGCACCAGCATGTGCCCGAGCGCTACGGCCACCACGAGCACCGGCGGGTGGTCGGCTCGTTCGACGGCGCCGACCACGACGTGCTGCTCGCCGAGGGCTCGCTCGCGGCCCGTGCCGCGGGTGAGCTCACGCACGCGACCAAGTCCCACCACCACCAGGGCGTGCGGCGAGTGGGCGAGGGCCTCATCGTGAGCGGCAACTCCACGCTGGATGAGCTGCCCGAGGCGATCGAGCTGCCGGACTGCTCGTTCGTGCTGGGCGTGCAGTGGCATCCGGAGGCGGACACGGCGAGTCGGGTCATCGGCGCGTTTGTCGCGGCGGCGGCCATGCGTTCGGCCGATCGCGTTCTCGCGGGCTGAAACGCCCGGACGCGACCGTATACTCACCGCGCAGTGCGGCTGTCGAAGGCGATACGGGCAACCGCTTGGGGGGTGCTCGCGATGGGGGTGGCGGCGCCACTGGTGCGTAAGCGCGTACCCGCGAGCCCAGTGGTCACACAGACGGTCGCGTTCGCCGCGCCGGTCGCGCTGTGCGTGGCAGTGCGCCGCTCGCGCACGCGCGACGTGGCGGTGTGCGCGCTGCAGATGTGGGCGTACCTGGCGGCGTACAAGACGCCCCACGACGACGAGACCGGCCAGGCGCGGCGCGTGCACATCGACTACCCGATCGACGTCGATCGCGCGCTCGGATGGGGCGAGCTGCCGACGCTGCGCCTGCAACGGGCGCTCGCGCTGGTCGACCCCGACGACGGCCTGCCCCGGTGGCGCAGGCTCGACAAGGTGCTCGTGTGGGCGCACTGGGTGTGGTTCATGGTGCCTCACGGCGCGCTGCTGTACATCCTGATGCGCCGGCCCGAGCGCTTTGAGCGCGCGGCGGCGATGACCTACGCGGTGTTCGATCTGGGGGCGAGCGTCTACTGGGTGGCTCCCACCGCGCCGCCGTGGTACGCGGCCTCGGTCGAGGGGCGCGAGAGCCACGGCGCCGAGGACGTGCGCCGGATGATGGTCGAGTACGGGGAGCAGTTCTGGAGAGACGGCTGGGGGCCGCTCTACAGTGTGCTTGGAGGCAATCCCCTGGCTGCGATGCCCTCGTTGCACTTCGCCACATCACTGATGGCCGCGCTCCTGCTCGCCGAGGTGGGACCGGTCGCCGGCGCCCTCGGCGGCGCCTATACGGCGGTGCTCGGGTTCGCGCTCGTCTACCTGGGCGAGCACTACGCCGTCGATCTGCTCGCTGGGGCCGGGTTGACGCTCGCCGTGCGCCGCCTCGGCCCGCGTGCGGGGCCGGCGCTGCGGGGCGTTGGCCGCGCGGTGGCCGCGCTCGAGACGCTGGCGCACGACACGACCGCGAGGGGGTGAGCGAGACGGGGACTGAGGCCGCGACGACGGAGGAAGAGCAGGAGGAGCGGCACGGGACGGGACACGAGGAGGAGATGCCGCGTGTGGTCGTCACGCGGCGGCAGGCGATCGCGGCGTGCCTGTTCGTGCTGGCCGCCGTCGGGTTCCTGTACTTCGTGCTGCCCAAGCTCGCCGGCGTGGGCGAGACGCTGCGCCGCCTGGAGGGCGGGGACGTGTGGTGGATCGCCGCCGGGATCGTGCTCGAGCTGGCCTCGTTCGCGGGCTATGTCGTGCTGTTTCGCGCCGTGTTTGTTGCGAGCGAGACCCGCTCGTCGGGCGTGTCGGGAGGTGTGGCGGTTGTGTCCGGGTCCTCGGATGGGGCGGGCGCCTCCGCGTCCTTTGCGGGATCGTCCGCGGCGCCCGCCCCGAGCGGGGCGCATAGCCGCATCGGCTGGCGCGAGAGCTATCAGATCACGATGGCCGGGCTGGCCGCCACGCGCCTGTTCGCCACCGCGGGCGCCGGTGGGATCGCGCTCACCGCGTGGGCGCTCAGACGTTCGGGCATGGAGCCGCGCTTGGTCGCCTGTCGCATGGTGGCGTTCGTGGTGCTGCTGTATGCGGTGTACGCGGGCTCGGTGCTGATCGACGGGCTCGGACTCGGCACCGGCCTGTTTCCCGGTGGCGGCTCGTTTGCGCTGACGATCCTGCCCGCGATCGCCGCGGCGGCGCTGATCGCCGCGGTCGGCGCTATGGCGCTGCTGCCGGGAGACTTCGAGCGGCGGCTGGGGCGGTGGGCTTCGCACTCGGGGCGCCTGGCGCATTGGATCGCCCGCGCCGCGACCGTGCCCGCGCTCGCCGCCAGCGGCGTGCGCACCGCGATCGAGCTGATCCGCTCGCGCGATCCGGGCCTGCTCGGCGCGATCGCCTGGTGGGGGTTTGACATCAGCGTGCTGTGGGCGATGTTCCACGCGTTTGGCGCCGGGGGGTCGCCGCCGCCGTTCACGGTCATCTGGATGGCCTACTTTCTCGGCATGCTCGGCAACCTGCTGCCGCTACCCGGGGGACTGGGCGGCGTCGAGGGCGGGATGATCGGCGCGCTGGTCGCGTTCGGGGTGAGCTTCGACCTGGCCGTGCTAGCGGTGCTGTCCTACCGGGGTATCTCCTTCTGGCTGCCTACGATCCCGGGCGCCGTGGCCTACTTCCAGCTGCGCCGCACGGTCGCGCGCTGGCGCGCCGAACAGCAGGGCGCCGGTGCGTCGGTGGCGGCTGAGCCCGCGCGGGCGGGCAGCGGGATCGAGGCGGCGGGCGTTCAGGCCCTGTAGGGTCTATACTTTACAAAGTAAAGCGGTTTGCCAGCAATAACAGCAACCAGCCAATCCGTCCCTGCCAAATGACACCAGCCATACCAACCACACTGAACCTACCAGCGGAGACCATCGGATGAGCAGCAGCGACAGCAGCGAGACGGAGAACGTCGAGAACGTGATCATCGTGGGCAGCGGTCCGGCGGGGTACACCGCCGCGCTGTACACCGCGCGCGCGAACCTGCGACCGCTCGTGATCGAGGGGTTCGCCTGGGGCGGGCTGTTGCAGCAGACGACCGACGTCGAGAACTATCCCGGGTTTCCCGAGGGGATCATGGGACCGGAGATCATGCAGAAGTTTCGCGACCAGGCCGAGAGGTTCGGGGCGCGGTTGATCACCGATGAGGCCGAGCGGGTGGAGTTCGCCGATGGGTTGGATTCCGCCCATCCCGGCCCCCCCGGCGTCCACCGCGTGTGGGTGGGCGGCGAGGAGCACCGCGCGCGTACGGTCATATTGGCGATGGGCGCCGAGCACAAGAAGCTCGGCGTTCCCGGCGAGGAGGAGCTCGGCGGGCGTGGGGTCAGCTATTGCGCGACCTGCGACGCGGCGTTCTTCCGCGACGCCCGTACGCTGATCGTCGGCGGCGGAGACTCGGCGATGGAGGAGGCGATCTTCCTGTCCAAGTTCGCCGCCCACGTGACGATCGTGCACCGTCGCGACGAGTTTCGCGCCTCGAAGATCATGCTCGATCGCGCCCGCGCGCAGGAGAACATCGAGTTCCTGACGCCCTACCGCGTGAGCGCGCTGCACGCCGGCGAGCAGGGAGCGCTGGGACACGCGGCGCTCGTGAACACGGTGACCGGGGAGGAGCGCGAGGTGCTCATCTCCGGCACATTCATCGCCGTCGGCCACGAGCCGCAGTCGGCGCTCGTGCGCGGCCAGATCGATGTCGATGAGAATGGCTACGTGGTCGTCGACGGGCGCTCGACCAGGACCAACCGCCCGGGCGTGTTCGCCGCCGGCGACCTCGTCGACCACACCTACCGCCAGGCGATCACAGCCGCCGGCTCGGGCTGCCAGGCCGCCCTCGACGCCGAGTGGTATCTGCGCGACACGCCCGGCGTGCCGGCGCCGGCGGAGATGCCCGCGGGCGATCCCGCCGAAGCCCAGTGGGCGCCGGCGGCGCCGGCGGGTGGGTAGGCGCGCGGCGCGCGGTCAGTACTCGAAGAACCCAGCCCCGCTCGCGCGCCCGGTGCGACCCTCGCGCACCAACCGCCGCAGCGCGGGGGCGGGGCGGTAGCGCTCCTCGCGGTAGGTGTCGCACAGGCGCTCCAGCACAGCCAAGACGTGGTCGAGCCCGAGCTGATCGGCCCACGCGAGCGGTCCGCGCGGGTAGTTGAGCCCGAGCGTCATGCCGGTGTCGATGTCCTGGGCGCCGCCGACGCCTTCGCCCAGGGCGAACGCGCACTCGTTGATCACCTGGCAGAGGATTCGCTCGAGCACGCCGCCGGGCGTGGGTGTGGCGTTGGGATGGGCGCCGCCGGGCGTGGGTGTGGCGTTGGCTTGGGCGCCGCTGCCCTCGGTCCCGTCGCTGGGCGCGGGCTTGACTTTGTCTTGCGCGGCCCCGTCTGCCGGTGGCTCCG
>Ga0335074_10017718_pt1 | contig 10050 bp, 8 predicted proteins | sample Lox_Sample_23_FD_206715 | JGI IMG/M metagenome (GOLD analysis project Ga0335074, IMG submission 206715) | Soil microbial communities from Loxahatchee National Wildlife Refuge, Florida, United States - Lox_Sample_2.3 | ecosystem: Environmental > Terrestrial > Soil > Wetlands | place: USA: Florida...
TGCTGGCGCTGGTGACGATCCCGCCGGTCGGCGCCGCATTGCTGCTGAATGCCGCGTCCGGTCCCAAGGACCGCAACCGCTGGCTGGCGCGCTGGTGGCTCCGGCTGGTCGCCTGGATGGGGATTGCCGGCGTCGGCTTCCACATCTGGGGCGTGCAGCGCGCCATGGGCGGCTGGTCCAACTGGCGGCAGAACCTGATCGACGGCCCACCCATCCCCGCGCCGCCAAGCTTCTCCGGCTTAGCGCTGGCGGGGTTGGCAGCGCTCGGTCTGCTCGACGACCATCCTGATGGCTGAGCGATATCCCGGCTACGACGTCCTGGCGAAGCGGCACACACCGTCGTGGAATGCCCAGACGCGGCGTGTCGTGGACGAGCGCCTCGCGATGCCACGCGAGCCACGCTTCTTTTCGCCGGCGGAATTCCGCACGCTGGAAGCGATCACCACACGGATCACCCCGCAGCCGTCCCACCGGCCGCCAATCCCGGTCGCGTCGTTGATCGATGACAAGCTGATGCGCCACCGACACGACGGTTATCGGGCCGCCAGCATGCCGAAGGACGGCGAGGCCTGGAAACTCGGTCTGCGTGCTCTGGACGCGGAAACCCAACGGCTGTGCCGTTGCCTCTTCCATTTGCTAGACCCAGCGCGGCAGGACGAGGTGCTGCGCCACGTCGAAGCCGGCGATGCCCATTCAGTGGAATGGGGCGGCATGCCATCTCAAACATTCTTCCGTCAGCGCCTGCTGACCGACGTTGTGCGCGCGTATTGGTCGCACCCGACGGCATGGAGCGAGATCGGCTGGGGCGGCCCGGCCAGTCCGCGCGGCTATGTGCGCATGGGCTACGACCGGCGCGACCCATGGGAGGCGTTAGAGGCTCGCGGCGACGACCAGGACGCGGTTCGGCAGGAGAACCGGCATGTCGGATGACCCGCTCGCCACGCCGCGCGGCAAGGATGGACGCGCACCGGACGTGTTCCGCTCCGGCGGCTGGGTACCGATGCGGCAATTCGCAGAGACCGAGACGGTGGATTTTCTGATCGTCGGCACGGGGGCGGGCGGCGGCACGCTGGCTTGCCGGCTGGCTGAAGCCGGGTTTTCGGTCATTGGCCTGGACGCCGGGCCGTGGTTCCGGCCGCTGGAGGATTTCGCCTCAGACGAGAGCGAGCAAACCAAATTGTACTGGACCGATGACCGTATCTCGTCCGGCGGTAACCCGGTTCAGCTTGGTTCCAACAACAGCGGCAAGGCGGTGGGCGGCAGCACGGTCCATTTCGCCATGGTGTCATTACGCTTCAGGCCAGAGTGGTTTCGTTCGCGCACCCTGCTGGGTTACGGCACCGACTGGCCGGTGGATTGGCGGGAGATGTGGTCGTACTACCAGGAGGTCGAACAGGCGCTGAAAATCAGCGGGCCGGTGAGCTATCCCTGGGGACCGAAACGCCCGCGCTATCCCTATCGCGCGCACGAACTCAATGCTGCGGCACTGGCGCTGGCGGAGGGCTGCGAGGCGATGGGCATCGCCTGGACCGAGACACCATTGGCGACTCTGTCGGCACCGCACGGTCTGGCGCATCCCTGCGTCTATCGTGGCTTCTGCGTCACCGGCTGCTCTACCAACGCGAAACAAAGCGCGCTGGTGACCTGGATCCCCCGCGCCGTTGCCGCCGGCGCCGAGATCCGCGACCTGGCCATGGCCGGCCGCATCGAGGTCAACGACGCGGGCCGGGTCACGGGCGTGCAGTACCATCGCGAAGGACACTGGCACTTCCAGAAGGCCCGCAATGTCGTCGTTGCCGGCTATGCGATCGAAACGCCGCGCCTGCTGCTGAATTCGGCGACGGATCGCTATCCCGACGGTCTGGCTAACGGTTCCGGCCTAGTGGGACATTACTTCACGGTGCAGCCGAACCAGGCGGTGTGGGGCACGTCGGCCCGGGAAATTCGCAGCTACAAGGGGGCGCCGTCGCTCGCCCTGACCGAACATTGGAACTACGACGACAACAAGGATTTCTTCGGCGGCTATTGCTATATGAGCCAAGGCCCGTTGCCGCAGCTCTGGGCCAATACGCTGGCCAATGGGCGCGGCCTTTGGGGCGACCGTCTGATGGCGGCGATGCAGGACTACAATCATCAGGTCGGCCTGAAGATCGTCGGCGAAATGCTGCCGCAAGAGCGTAACCGCGTGACGCTGGCAGACGAAACGGATCAGTACGGCCTGCCGATCGCTCGGGTTGAGTACACCTGGTGCGACAACGATCGCGCGCTGATCGATCATTCCCTCAAATTCATGACGCAGGCCATGCAGGCGATCGACTGCCGCGACATCTGGTCGCAGACCGACGATACCTGTCACATGAACGGTACTGCCCGCATGGGCGACGATCCGCGCACCAGCGTGGTCGATACGAATTGCCGCTGTTGGGACATTCCGAATCTTTGGATATGCGACGGTTCGGTGTTTCCCACAGTGGGAGGCGTGAACCCGTCGTTGACGATCCAGGCGATCGCCTGTCGCACCGCCGACCGGATCCGCGCGTTGTCGTCGCGAGGTGAGCTATGAGCATAAACGACCCGGCAGGGATCGTCGTCGTCACTGGTGGTAGTGCCGGCGTGGGACGCGCGACCGTCGAAGCCTTTGCACAGGCTGGCTGGAATGTGGGCATCATTGCGCGAAATCAGCAGCGCCTGGACGCCACCGTTGCGGCGGTGGAGCAAACCGGCCGGCGAGCCTTGGCGGTGTCGGCCGACGTCGCCGACGCCGCCACGGTTGAACGAGCCGCCGACACGATCGAGCGTGTGCTCGGCCCCATCAATGTCTGGGTCAACAATGCAATGGCCACCGTGTTCGGCCCCGTCAGCAGCCTGGATGCCGATGAGTTCCAGCGTGGCACGCAGGTGACCTATCTCGGCCAGGTGCACGGAACCATGGCGGCATTGAAACGCATGCGGCAACGCAACCGCGGCACTGTTGTGAATGTCGGTTCTGCTCTCAGCTACCGCGCGATTCCGCTGCAATCGGTCTATTGCGCGGCGAAATACGCCGTCCGTGGCTTCACTGATGCGCTGCGTTCCGAACTGATGCACGATCGCAGCGCGGTGCATCTGACGATGGTGCATCTGCCGGCAATGAACACCCCGCAATTCGACTGGGCCTTGAACAAGACGCGCCATCGGCCGCAGCCTGTTCCACCGATCTTCTCTCCCGACGTCGCGGCAAGGGCGATCCTGTTCGCGGCCACCCACCGTCGGCGCGAGGTCTGGGTGGGAGCATCCACAGTCAAAGCCATTGTCGCCGGGTGGTTTGCTCCCGGGTTGGTCGATCGCTACCTGGCCTGGACCGGGTACAGCGGTCAGATGACGGATGAACCCGCACCGTCGCATGCGGCCGGTAATCTGCATCAGCCCGTCGCCGGCAACTGGGCGGCGAAGGGACGGTTCGGCGATCGGGAACACGAAATAAGCGTGCAGATGTTGGTAAATCGCCACCGTGGCCTTGCCGTCGCGCTGCTGGCCGGGGGCCTGGGATTGTGGTGTGCCCTGCTGCCCCGCCGCTCACACTGAAAGTTGCGGCGGCGGCTAACGAACGTCGAACAGCACATCCGGTTGGAGAATCAATGGCGGCAGTACGCACTTCCTGCCCTTCGCCCAGACGGAGCACTTCATGCCCGCATTATCGCCAGTGTCTGAAGATCGCAGCAGGCGTCATCTGCTGAAGTACGCCGCTGCAATGGCCGGCTCGGCACCGTTGGGGCTGTCCGCGGTGCGGGCGGCAACGACCGGCGCGGTGCCCAGTCCGCAGGCCACGAAGCCTGCAAAAGTTGGCGGCGGCCTCGGCAAAGGCTTGATCGGCTACATGCTCGCCCATGAGCAATTCCCAGTCCAACAGCTTGTCAGTCTCGGCAGCCAGGCTACGCAGGGCGGCTTTCATCTGCTTGCGACCAGCGACCACCTTCAGCCTTGGCAGGCCAATGAGGGGCATTCCGGCGAAGCCTGGGTGACGATGGGAGCGCTGAGCATGCACGTTCACCAGGCGTGGATGGGAACCACCGTTACCTGTCCTATCCTGCGCTACTCCCCCGCCGTGGTCGCGGAAGCTTTCGCGTCATTGAGCCACCTGGCACCTGGCCGGATCTTCCTCGGCGTCGGATCAGGCGAGGCACTGAACGAACAAGCGGCCACCGGCATGTGGCCGAAATGGCAAGAGCGATGGGATCGGCTGATTGAGGCAATCGATATCATTCGCGGCCTGTGGTCGGGCGAAGCGCTGTCGCACAAAAGCAAATACTACAAGGTCGATGCGAAACTGTTTGACCCGCCCCCGCAGCCCATTCCACTGCTGACAGCGGCCAACGGCCGCAAATCGATGCGGCTGGCTGGGCGATATGGCGACGGCCTGGTGACCGATCCCCTGACCTGGAAGCAGAACAAAGCGGAATGGCAGGATGGCGCGCGTGCGGCCGGCAAGAACCCGGACGACATGCCCGTGCTGGTGGAGCAATATGTTGTCGTCGGTGGCGACGCGGACGCGCGCAAGGCAGCCGAGCTCTGGCGATTCGGACCTAAGGCATTCAAGTCGTTGTACAACGTGAGTGACCCGGCGGAAATTCAACGGCGCGCGGACGCCAGAACGCCGTTGGATGAGGTCATGAAAGGATGGCCCATCAGCACGGATCCTGGCCCGCATATTCAAAAGATCCATGAATTGCAGGAAAGCGGCGTCAGCATCGTCAATATCCACACCGGCCAGCCGGATCCGCAGCGTGTCATAGACTTCTATGCCACGAGAGTCCTGCCGCACGTGGCGCAGCCTGCCTCGTCAGGCGGGTCCGGCGGGCAGGTGACCGGCTCGCGTCTGTGACAGCCGCCGTCGCCATCGCTGCGGGCGAGAATGCCGCGACCCGTCCGCGGCGCAAGATCCTGCAAAACATCCGCGACCTGGACGACTTCGAACGGGCGGCCAGGCCGAAACTGCCGCATGCCGTCTATGGCTATGTGGCACACGGCGCGGAATCGGAAACCACGCTGCGCACAAACCGGGCGGCGTTCGATACCTGGCGGTTGCTGACCCGCGTTTTGGTCGGAGTGTCCGAGCGGCGGCAGGACATCGAGCTCTTTGGCCGGCGCTATGCCGCGCCGTTCGGTATCGCACCAATGGGCGGCAGCGCGCTGGTGGCGTACGAAGGTCATACCGTCATGGCGCGCGCCGCCGCCGACGCGCGCATTCCATTCGTGCTGAGTGCGAACTCCATCATACCGCTTGAGGAAGTTGCCAAGGCCAATCCGAACCTTTGGTTCGCGGCCTATCAGTCGCCGGACCGCGCTGAGATCGAAGGCATGGTGGAACGGGTGACCCGGGCCGGTGTGACCGCGCTGGTAGTAACAGCAGATGTGCCGATCGGATCCAATCGCGAGGCTGATGCGCGGGCAGGCTTCGGCTTCCCGATCCGCCCCGGCCTCCGACTGGGTTGGGACGTCGCCACCCATCCGCGTTGGCTCGCCTCGGTGCTGGGGCGTACATTGCTCAGGCGAGGGAACCCCCATATCGACAATCTAGAACCCTGGGGCGGGCCGGGATTGTTCTCCCGCGACGTCGGGGGAATCGCCGCGCATGAAGCGTTGTGCTGGCGGCATATCCGGCTGATGCGCAGTCTTTGGAAGGGCCCGCTGATCATCAAGGGAATCCTCTCGCCGGAGGATGCGGTGATCGCTCGGGACTGTGGCGCGGACGGGATCATCCTGTCGAACCATGGCGGACGGCAACTTGATCAAGCCGTGTCGCCACTGCAAATCCTGCCGCATGTTCTGCGGAAAGCCGGTGACCTGACCGTCATGATCGACAGCGGCTTCCGCAGAGGCACCGACATTATCAAGGCCCTCGCAATGGGAGGGAGGGCGGTTCTCGTCGGCCGGCCTTTCCTGTTCGCGGCAGCGTATGCCGGCAAGCGCGGCGTGGATCATGCCATCGCCTTATTGGCGCAGGAGATCGATCGGGACATGGCAATGCTCGGCATACACGGGACCGACGAGATAAGTTCCGACATGCTTTTCAATGTCGCTGGACCATAAATCCGGCCGCTACGTTCACAACAAATGTGTTTCCACCGGCCAGCCACCGGCGATCCCGCCGAGCGTTCGCTCCGATAGTCTCCAAAGTAGATCGAAAATGGCGGCCAAGTCCGTCGGTAAGCGAGGCATTCACCATGACGGAAAGCAACCAACCGGGCGGTCGACGGCGAGGTGCCAGAGCCTTGGCTGAGCAGGCGCTGCAAGCCGAACAATTGGGCGATAACGACAAGGCGAACGAACTGGTAGAGCATGCAACTCATATCGATCCGGATGAAACCATCACTACGCTGCAAGAACAGTCGGCGTCGCCTTTGGCAAGAGTCGAGCAGGCGTCGGAGTTCGCGATTGTCCTGAGCGTGAATGGCCAGACGCACGAACTGATCGTCGACGCCCGGACCACGCTGCTGGATGCCTTGCGGGATCGGCTGCATCTGACCGGTACTAAGCGTGGCTGCGACCTGGGTCAATGCGGTGCCTGCACCGTTCTGCTGGACGGCCGCGCCGTAAATGCCTGCATGATGTTCGCCGTCATGGCCGAGGATCATGAGATCCTTACCATCGAGGGGGTGGCGGCCAATGGCAGGCTCCATGCCATGCAACAAGCGTTCATCGACTGCGATGCGTTCCAATGTGGCTACTGCACACCCGGTCAGATCATGAATGCGATGGGGCTGATCCAGCAGGGCAAGGCCGGATCCGACGAAGAAATTCGCGACGGCATGAGCGGCAATATCTGCCGTTGCGGTGCCTATCCCGGCATCGTCAAAGCCGTCATGACCGCGATGGCGGAGGTCACTGAATGAACTCGTTCACTTACACCAGAGTCCATAACGCGCGGGAAGCCATCGATGCATTTCTTGGCAGTCCCGCCTCATTTTATGTGGCGGGGGCGACCGATCTTCTGCAACTGCTGCAGGAAGATGTCTGTGCACCCGGCACGCTGGTGGATATCAGCCGGCTGCCCTACCGCGATGTCGAAGCCGGACCGCGTGGCGCACGGATCGGAGCCATGGCGCGGCTGACTGATGTTGCCGACGACGAAGCCATCCAGCGTCACTATCCTCTGCTCTCGCAGGCACTGAAAGAGACCGCATCGACGCAGATACGGAATGCGGCGACGATCGGCGGCAACCTGTTGCAGCGGACACGTTGCCTCTATTTCCGTGATCCGGCGGCGGCCTGTAACAAGCGGCACCCGGGGTCCGGCTGCGGCGCGATGCATGGAGCAAACCGGATCAACGCGATCCTCGGCACCAGCGATCACTGTATCGCCGCCTATCCAGGAGATATGGCCGTAGCGCTCATGGTGCTGGATGCGCGTGTGCAGGTGCAGGGGCCGAACGGCGCGCGCGTCGTTCCAATTGACACACTGCACCGGACCCCGGGCGACGATCCTTCGCGCGACACCACGCTTCAACCGGGCGAGATCATCACCCGCATCGACCTACCCGCAAACCGCTGCGCCGGGACATGCGCCTTTGTGAAGGTGCGTGACCGCGCAACGTTCGAATGGGCGCTGGCGTCCGCCGCCGTCGGTCTGGAGATGCAAGGCCACACGATCCGCACCGCGCGCGTCGCGGTCGGCGGCGTGGGAACGGTGCCCTGGCGGCTACCACACGTCGAAGGTGCGCTGGCCGGCAAACCGTTGCGCAGCGATACCGTTGCCGAAGCCGCTGCACTGTCGGTTCGGGGTGCCCGCGCATCAGGCCAGAACACATTCAAGCTGAAGCTTCTGCAACGAGCCGTGGAAGAGGCGATCATTGCGGCCGGAGGTCAGTCATGAACGCATATATCGGCGCCGAGGTCAGTCGCGTGGATGGCCCCAACAAGGTCACGGGGCAGGCGACATACGCCGCGGAATTCCGCCTGCGTAACATGGCATATGCGGCCTTGGTGACGACAACGATTCCCAGCGGAACGATTACGCGGCTGGACACCTCGGCGGCGGAAGCCGCGCCGGGTGTGGTGGCCGTGCTCTCCCACCTGAACGCTTCGCGGCTGCCATACCATCGCCCGGAGACGCCTCCGGTGGTCGACCCGCAGGCGGGCGAACGACTGCATATTTTCCAAAGCCCCGACGTGCTGTTCGACGGGCAGCCGATCGCGGTAGTTGTGGCGGAATCACAAGAGCAAGCGGATAGCGCCGCGGGACTTGTCCGAGTCGAATACCGGCGGTCTGATCCAGCGCGCGACATGGAGTCCGCACGGGCATTTCCGCCGGCCGAGTCTGTTGCAGAGTCGGGACGACCGGGCGATACGGGACGTGGGGATGCGGAAGCCGCCTATCGCACCGCGCCCGCCACGATCGACCTAACATGCAGCCATGAGCGCGAGCAACATAGCGCAATGGAGCCGCACGCGACCATCGCCGAATGGGATGGTGAGCACCTGACGCTGTATGATAAATCGCAATGGGTCGATAACGTCCGGCAGGAAATCGCGCTGATCTTCGGTATGCCGGAGGACAACATCCGCGTCGTCAGCCCCTTCGTCGGCGGCGCGTTCGGATCGGCGCTACGGACCTGGCAGCACGTCACCATCGCGGCACTCGCCGCACGTCAGACAAATCGCCCGGTCCGCGTCGAGCTGACGCGCCGGCAGTGCTTCTTTTCAGTCGGCGCGAGGCCGAAGACGCTGCAACACTTGCGCCTCGGTGCCGATCGCGACGGGAAGCTGCAGGCAATTCTGCACGAAGCCCTGGGGCAGACCTCGGTCTATGAGCAATATGCCGAGGTCACGCTCGATGCGACGCGCTCGGTCTATTCGTGCCCCAACGTCGCGACGCATTACCGGCTGGTCGAGATGAACATGAATTCGCCCTGTCCGATGCGCGCACCCGGCACTGCCACGGGCGTGTTCGGGCTCGAACTTGCGATGGATGAACTGGCGGAGAAATGCGGGCTGGATCCGATCGAATTGCGTCTACGCAACCATGCGGATCGCGATGAAGACAAGAACCTGCCCTATTCCAGTAAGGAACTGAAATCCTGCTACACGCTAGGAGCCGAAGCGTTTGACTGGGCGAAGCGCTCCGCGGCGCCGGGTCGGAATCGGAACGGACGCTGGCTGATCGGGCACGGCATGGCGACCGCGTTCTATCCATCGCACCGAGAGCCTGCGACAGCGCGTGCCGTAATGTTCGCCAACGGCACAGTGATCATCCGTACAGCCACGAGCGACATGGGTCCCGGCACCTATACCGCGATGACGCAGTTGGCGGCCGAGGCTCTCGATCTGCCGCTAGAGCGTGTGCAGTTCGAACTGGGCGACAGCGACATGCCGAAAGCACCGGTGCATGGCGGCTCAATCACACTCGCCAGCGTCGGCAACGCAGTGCTTGCCGCTTGCCGATCCCTGCGTGAGAAATTGGGTGCGGGCGATCCGATCGCTGCCATGCGCCGTCTGGGGCAGGAGGTTGTTTTCACCGACGGTTCCACAAAGCCGGGCAAGGAGACCAACACCTATTCCAGTTCCGCTTTTGGCGCCGTGTTTGTGGAGGTTGCGGTCGACTCGCGATTTGGGACTGTCCGGGTGCCTCGGATCGTCGGTGCTTACGATATAGGAACAGTGGTGAACCCCAAGATCGCACGCAGCCAGTGCATCGGAGGCATGGTCGGCGGCCTGGGTATGGCGTTGCTGGAACAAGCGGAATGGGATCCTAGCCTTTGCCGCGTCATGAATGCGAACCTCGCGGAGTACTTGGTCCCTGTGAACGCCGATATCCAGCACATTGAAGTATTGTTCGCGCCTGGCGAGGACAGAATTTTCAATCCCATCGGCTCCAAGGGAGTCGCCGAAATTGCTGTGACCGGCGTGGCCCCCGCGACCGCCAATGCGATCTACAATGCCACCGGACATCGTCTGCGCCAGCTTCCGATCACACCCGACAAACTGTTGGCTGTACTATAGCCATGGCTTGGATCCTGCATGCAACAATGCGAGAGGTCGAACCGGGATGTTTCGTGGAGCGTATACGAAAGA
>Ga0335074_10017721_pt1 | contig 10048 bp, 8 predicted proteins | sample Lox_Sample_23_FD_206715 | JGI IMG/M metagenome (GOLD analysis project Ga0335074, IMG submission 206715) | Soil microbial communities from Loxahatchee National Wildlife Refuge, Florida, United States - Lox_Sample_2.3 | ecosystem: Environmental > Terrestrial > Soil > Wetlands | place: USA: Florida...
AACGTAGCCCTTCATCGGCCCTTCTTTTACTCCACGAGGAACGTAGCGTTGACCGGGTCTCCGTGCAGGACCTCCCGGACGGCTACCTGGACGCGCTGAGCCCGGAGGCGGAAGGCCCGGACCAACCCCGATGGGGCGCGGCCCTGTCGGAGCCGTGCGGGTGGGATGCATCGGCCGGCGCTCGCCGGGACGGAGCGGCGGACGTGGCGCGCCAGCCCCGGGCCCTTGTGGACGCGGACGCTGAAAAATCGGCTGCCCGGGAACAGGCCTGCCAGGAGCAGGGCGTGCGGTTCCCATGGGTGATCCAGAGACTGGAGCCGCTGGACGCGGGGGCGGAGCTTTATAGACAGGACGTGGACCTGTTTGCGGAACGATCATCCGCGGCGCGGGAGGCTGCGGTGTCGCCTGAACTGGAGGGGCAGCCGGTCGCGGCGGAGCAACTGGCGGAGCCGACGCTGCGATCGGCGGCGGCGCAGGTGTAGCCGGCGCCGGAGGCGTTACAACAGCCTGTGGTGGCGGAGCCGCGGGCCGCGGCGGAGCGGCAATGGCAGGCGTCACTGGAGCCGGCGATGCCGCTGGTTTTTCGGCGGCAGGCGGCGGAACTACAGTTCGAACTTGAGGCACGGCGGGAACCGGCGCGGCTACCGGGGTTGGAGGAGCAACGGGCGGCGCGGCCGGCTTGGGTGGCGCTACAACGGGCTTCGCAACGGCAGGCGCTGCAGGCCTCGGCGGCGGAGCAGCCGCTGCTTCTTTCTTCTGCGTAATCGCTCGCAGGACATCGCCTGGCCTAGAGATGTGCGACAGGTCAATCTTGGTCTTGATTTCTTCTTCGCCACGAAGCGGGCGCGCGGTCCGCGCAGACGAACTCTGGGATTCAGCCGAGCCGCGGATATGGGCTCGCACTTTTTCTGCCTCGTGCTCCTCCAGCGAACTGGAATGCGTCTTCTTTTCCGTCACCCCGACATGCGGAAGCGAGTCAAGGATGGCCTTGCTTTTGACTTCCAGTTCTCTGGCGAGATCGTTGATTCGAACCTTACTCATCCGGCCTTTCTTTTCCCCGCGTTAGGTCTTCATCGCAGCCCTCACGGAGTCAGGTTGTTGTAGCACTCGCATACGATCGAATGTATTTGCGCGTGCCATGATTATTCGGTTGTTTCTGGAGCAGAGGTCGTCTTCTGCTCCGGATCTTCTTCATGCGCTTGATCGGATTCAGCTGCTCCGGCCGCGGCCGATTCTTCGGCGACTGGCGCGGCGGATTCACCCTGTTCTGTCGCCGCCTCGCCTTCAATGCCCGCCGCGTCGGCTGTTTCAGCGCCCCCTTCAGCCGCAGCGTCGAGGCTCGCAAAGTAATTATTCACTGCTAGGCTGATTTTTTCTACCGTCTTGGGCCCGATACCTTCGATGGCTTCGAGCTGTTCCGGAGTCATGTCAGCTAAGGCTTCCACCGTAGTCACGCCAGCGGCACTGAGCTTTTCGACCAGGCCTTCCCCTAATCCCGGAACGTTCTCGAGCGGAGTCGTAGCCTGCGGAGCCATGGCAGCCATTTGCTGTTCGACTTCCTGGCGCTTCTCTTCCTCGCTCTTGATGTCGATCTTCCATCCCAGCAGCTTGGCGGCTAGTCGGACATTCTGGCCTTTTTTGCCGATGGCAAGCGAGAGCTGGCTGTCGTCAACCACGACTTCCAGATGCTTCTCCGAGCTGTCGACCACCGTGACACGGCTGACCTTGGCCGGCTGCAGAGCCTTCTCCGCAAAAGTTACCGGGTCTTCATGGAACTCGATAATGTCGATCTTTTCGCCGCGAAGTTCGCGGATGATCGACTGCACGCGCATACCTTTCATGCCGACGCAGGCGCCGACCGCATCGACATCCTTGTCCTTCGACATGACGGCGATCTTCGTGCGCTCGCCGGCTTCGCGAGCAATGGCACGTATCACCACCGTGCCGTCATAGATTTCAGGAACTTCCGTCTGAAACAGGTGCTGCACGAGTTCCGGCGCGGCTCGGGATACGACAACTCCAGGGCCCTTTGCTGCGCGCTCCACGCGTGCGATCACGACGCGTACTCTTTCACCGACAGCAAACGATTCCAGCCGTGACTGCTCTTTGCGCGGCATGCGCGCTTCAGCTTTGCCGATATCGAAGATCACATCCGGACCCTCGACGCGTTTCACCGTGGCATTGACGATCTCGCCGACGCGGCCAATGTATTCGTTGTAAACGGTGTCACGCTCGGCCTCGCGCACTTTTTGAAAGATCACTTGCTTGGCAAGCTGCGCTGCGATGCGGCCAAGAATTCCTTCCGTCGGCTTGGGAATCTGCAACTCTCCGCCAACTTCCAGCGTAGGATCGACCTTGCGCGCGTCTTCGACCGTGATCTGCAGGTTGGGATCTTCCACCTGCTCCGGAGTCTCCACCACGGTCTTAACGGCGAAGGCGCTGATTTTCCCGGTGTCCTTGTCGAGCTTGGCGCGGAGATTCTCCTGCGACTTGTAGTACTTGCGCGTGGCCATAACAATGGCATCTTCCACCGCGCTGACCACAATCTGCGGATCAATCCCTTTTTCCCGGCTCAGTGCGTCGATCGTGTTGTAGAGCTCGCTAGCCATAAATCAGTTCCCAGTGGTCAGTTGCAGCGTCACTAAGAAATGCCGACCCAACCTACCACTCATGACTCAGATCTCTGGTACCAGATTCGCCTTCTCTACGTTGGCGAATTCGATTTCAACCTTCTTGCCCGCCGCGTCGCCCATTTTCTTGCGCGACTTGTGGCTGGCAACGCTCAGGTCCAGCGTCAACCGGCCGTCCTGAAAACTTTCCAGACGTCCCTCAAAATGCCGATTATTATCTACCGGCTGCCAGGTCGTCAGCTTCATGCGGCTTCCGGTGAACCGTGTGAAGTCAGCGGCTTTCACCAACTTCCGATCCAATCCGGGCGATGAAACCTCCAGCGTGTACGATCCGGGCACAAGATCCTCCACATCGAGAATCGTGCCAAACTCGCGGCTGAAGATCGCGCAATCTTCGTGCGTGACTCCGGCCAGCGGATCGTTTCCTGCTGCCGCCCTGTCGAGGAAAACGCGCAGCATGCGGGCCTTGCCTCCGCCAAGAAACTCGATCTCTACAATCTCGAGTCCACTGGAGGCAGCGACGCGGTCCGCAATCTGCCGCACACGTTCAACGTCAAGCGCCATGAATCCAATAACTTACTGGCGGATGGCTGCAACACCGCGGGGCTCCAACTAAAAAGTGGGCTTGCGCCCACTGGTGTGCTTCGCCAAATGCCGGTACACAGCAGTTCTCAGTTTTCTAATATACGCCCCTGTTGCCTAAAAGACAAACGGCCCTTCGAACCGCATTTGGAGCCCGTTTCGTGCGTATTTTTGACAACTTTTGCTGACACCCGGGGGTACAATTCTCACCGCAATTCCCTGGAGCGCGTTATGTTCCGGTGCGATTCCCCCCTGTTTTACTAATTATCCTGCTCGGTATTCCTTCAGTAGCCCAGAGGCGCGACGGGCCGGCGGTTCAACGACGCCCAGCTACGTAGCTCCCGCAACACATGCGCGCAAATGTGAGCGGAACTCAACCTTGGGCTCCGACTCGGCGGAAGCGGAATGAACAATCGTGAGATCGCTATCGCCTTTGCCGAGGACGGCCGCACCAGGAAATAAGGTCGTGTTCTTCGCCCACATGCCGGCGGGAAGTTTGAGCTTTGATCCAGCGGGACGAGATCAGTTGAACTTTGATTTCGTAGCTCTCGCCTACGACAAGAAAGAATGGCAAGGAAGCCGGTCAGGCCGCTAAAAGCTTCACGCGGCCGATACCTCAAAATCAGCTTGCATCGGCGCGTTCCGGCGTCGGATTTCGCAACGCGCTCGAACTCCCTCCCGGACAATACAACGTCCGCTTTGTAGTTCGCGACAACGTGACGGGCAACTTAGGCAGGGTCACGGCGTCGTTGACGGTAAACTGAAAGGTCTTCTCGCCGATTTGCCTCAATCCCCTCGCCGTCTCTAGAATGAGGGTTTACCAGGCATCTCGCGATATCCCGAGAACATCATGATTCATTTTCCCGTTCCAGAAGCTCTCACTTTCGACGACGTCCTTCTACTCCCGGCGCGTTCGGATGTAGTCCCGGCGAACGCCAGCACGCAGACGCATTTGACACGCAAGATCAGTCTGAATATCCCGATCGTGAGTTCAGCGATGGACACTGTCACCGAATCGCACATGGCGATCGCGCTGGCGCAACAGGGCGGCATTGGCATCATCCATCGGAATCTGACCGTCGACCAGCAAGCCAACGAGGTTGACAAAGTAAAGCGGTCGGAAAGTGGGATGATCGTCGATCCGGTGACGATGCATCCCACCGACAGGGTTTCGGATGCGCTCGAGGTGATGCGCAAATACAAGATCTCCGGTGTGCCGATCACCGAGAATGGCAAGCTGGTCGGCATTCTCACCAACCGGGATCTTCGCTTCGAAACGCGATTCGATATTCCGATCGACAATGTGATGACGAAGAAAAATCTCATCACCGTCCCGGTCGGAACTACTCTGGACGAAGCCGAGAAAATCCTTCATCAGCATCGCGTTGAAAAGCTGCTGGTGGTCGATGACAAATACAACCTCAAAGGGTTAATTACGGTTAAGGACATCCAGAAGAAGTTGAAGTATCCGAATGCCGCGAAAGATTCCCACGGACGGCTTCGTGTCGGCGCCGCGATCGGGGCCACAGGAGACTTCCTTGAGCGCGCACAGGAACTTGCCGAAGCCAAAGTCGACGTTCTCGCCATCGACAGCGCGCACGGACATTCGTCGAAAGTGCTCGAAGCAGTGAAGCTGGTCAAGTCGAAGTTGCCCGAAGTTGAACTGCTCGCCGGCAACGTCGCTACCTTCGACGGTGCCTGTGAATTAGCGCGCGCCGGCGCGGATGGAATCAAGGTTGGTATCGGCCCAGGATCGATCTGCACCACCCGCGTCGTTACCGGCGCGGGCGTTCCGCAGATTACGGCGATTGCCGAAGCCTATCGTGCGACAAAGGATTCCGGGGTTCCCATCATCGCCGATGGTGGAATCAAATATTCCGGCGACGTCACGAAAGCCTTGGCTGCGGGAGCAAGCGCGGTGATGATCGGATCGCTTTTTGCCGGAACAGACGAGAGCCCCGGCGAGTTGATTCTCTATCAAGGCCGTTCGTTCAAGTCGTATCGCGGCATGGGATCGCTCGGCGCGATGGCACAGGGATCGAGTGAGCGCTATTTCCAAAGTGCCGACAGCGATTCCAGTGCGTCGGTATCGGCTCCTGACGGCGAGTCGAATCGTCTTGCGAAGCTTGTCCCCGAAGGCATTGAAGGACGAGTTCCCTACCGCGGTTCTGTCGCGATGATCATCTACCAGATGGTCGGTGGATTGAAATCGGGCATGGGATATTGCGGCTGCTCGACGATCCCCGAGTTGCTACAGAAGACGCGCTTCGTGCGAATCAGCGGCGCCGGGCTGCGCGAGTCTCACGTCCACGACGTTATGATCACTCGCGAGGCTCCCAACTATGCTATCGAATAGGACGAGGCCTTGGTGCCGATTGCGGTCTCTTGGCTCAGCTACAGCGACGCTACGGTTTCCCGCGTCGCCACATCCGCTGCGGATACTCGCAAGGCAAGATAACGCTTGAAGTCCGATCAGCACGAAGTGCTCAAGGCCTGGATCGCGGCGATTCTTTGGCTAATCGTCATCGCGATCGAATCGACGTCCTATCTTTCTTCCGCCAATACCAGCAGGATTCTGTATCCGCTGTTGCACTTCTTCTTCGGCGTGAACCATCCTGCATTCGAGGTCTGGCATCACTACATTCGCAAGGCCGGACACGTCTTCGGTTACGGCCTGCTTTGCATTTTGCTGTTCCGGGCATTTAGGAGCACCCTGCGAGCGGCCGGAGGACCGAAGTGGACGCTCCGCTGGGCAAGCATTGCTGTCTTTGGAACGGCCCTGGTAGCTAGCCTCGACGAATGGCACCAGACTTTCTTGCCTTCAAGAACTGGACGCTGGCAGGATGTCGTGCTTGATACGAGCGCTGGCATCGCCGCGCAAATCCTCTTGTTTCTTCTCTCCCGGCGTTAGCCGTTCTTTAGCCTCTTGACAGATCTCTCCGACTACTGTTACATATTGTAACGCTACAATGACTAACACTCACAAAGCACGTCTAAATACCTTGGGAAATGTCGAACAGGCAGTAATGGATTTCATATGGACGCACGGTCCCTCAACTGCAGAGGCTTGCCGGGAAGCCCTGGCTCCTACGCGCCCGATGAAGGACTCCACAATTCGCACGGTGCTGCGTCGCCTGGAGCAAAAAGGATTTGTGACCCATGAGGTCCGGGGGCGCACGTTCATTTACCGCGCCGCGGATGTACGCCAGAATGTTGCCGTGCGCGCGGTCAAGAGCATCATTGACCGGTTCTGCGGGGGCTCGGCCGAACAATTGGTTCTTGGGATGGTGGACGGCGACGTTCTCGATCGCAAGCAGTTGGAGCGTCTCGCCCGCAAGATCGCCGAGAATGAAAGTCAGGCGACGCGCAAGGCCGGTTCGAAGCAACGTTGAAGAGGGGATTTTATGGCATTCAACACGTCCGGAGTCGATAGTTTCGTCGTGCAACTTGCGGTCTCTGCGGCTCGCACTCTTGCCGTAGCTGCAACCGCGGGAGTCGCGTTGTATCTGTTCCGTGCGAAATCTCCCTCGCTTCGCTTACATGCGTGGAGATGGGTCTTGTATTTGGCCCTTGCGATGCCCGGTCTGACGCTGATGCTGCCATCGCTCGGAGTGCCGATTCCACGAGTCGTTGTTCCTGGCGCCGCACCGACGAGGCGCACCGGGCCATTAGGCAGTGTTGAGCGCCATCCTAAGGACATGAAGGCGAGTATTGCCAGCACCGATAGGGAGCGGACAGCATATACCCCACAATCGGCGCCTAGGTATGCGGACTCGCCAGGTCTCGCCGAACGGAGTCTGTATTGGAAGGAGATTGTATCGGCCCTCTATCTCGCCATAATGCTCTTTTTACTGCTTCGCATCGGCGTCGGCCTCGCTTTTGCGGTTGGACTTGCTCGATCTTCATCGGAAATCACGGATCCGGAACTGTCGCGCCTCGCAGACCTCGCGCAACGATACAAAGTGAACACGGTTCCCCGGATCTTCGAGTCAGGTTCGATCTGCGTGCCACTCACGATGGGAATTCTGCATCCCCTGGTCTTGCTTCCCGCAAACTGGCGCGAATGGAGCGACGCAAAACTCGACGCCGTGCTGGAGCATGAGGTCTCGCATATTGCGCGCCACGACGCGCTTACACACATGCTCTCTCTTCTGCATCGCGCCATTTTCTGGTTCAGTCCGTTGGCATGGTGGCTGCATCGGCATCTCGAAGGCCTGGCGGAACAGGCCAGCGATGAAGCAGCTTTGTCGTCCGGAGCGGATCGCCACGAGTATGCCAGAGCGCTGATGGAATTCTTGGAAAGCGTGCATGCCTCGCACGGACGTATCCGCTGGCAGGTCGTCTCCATGGCAAAGGGTGGTCCGTCCGAAGAAAGAATCCAAAACATTCTCGCGTGGAAAGGAGCAGTTACCATGACTCTGAAGAAATCGGCGGCAATCGGCATCGTCGCAATCGTCGTCCCGGTCGTCTACGTTGCGGCGTCGGCGCATGCTGTAATCCGGAACGACAAGGTGGCGTATGCAATCTCGCAGCAACAGCACGCGGTGCAAGCTTCGGCACAGCCAGCCGCGTCGTCTTCGCAAGTTGCGCCTGCAGTAACTGAGGAGCCAATGGATGGCGCATCGGCTTCGGCCGTCGCTCCCGTCGCGTCGGCGGTGTTATCTGGCCAAGCTAATAGCTCGTCCGGCGGAGGTTATTCGGCCGCGTACGGCAACGATGATGACGATTTACGTTTTGTAATCGTCTCCGGAAAAAGCGATGCGGTGACCATGTCCGGAAGCTCGGGTGATGCCAGACACGCCGAAAATCTGAAAAAGAAAATTCCCGGCGATTTCATATGGTTCCAGATTGACGAGAAGTCCTACATTATCCGCGACCAGTCCACAATCGATCGCGCCCGCAAGCTCTGGGCTCCACAGGAAGATCTCAGTCAAAAGCAGGAGGCACTCGGAAAACAACAGGAAGAGCTTGGCAAACGGCAGGAAGCGCTGGGCACAAAAATGGAGCAGGTGCGTGTAAATATCCCGGACATGACTGCCACGCTTGACCAGCTCAAAGCTAAGCTCCAAAAGCTTGGATCAAGCGCAACCATGGATCAGGTCGGCGACCTTCAGTCGGAAATCGGAGAATTGCAAAGCAAGATTGGCGACCTTCAATCGCAAGCAGGCGAGCAGCAATCGAAATTCGGGGAACAGCAGGCAGAGTTAGGCGAGCAGCAAGCGAAGCTTGGCGCCGAACAGGCGAAACTTGGCGAGCAGCAGGCCGCAATAGCCGACCAAGCAAACGTCCACATGAAGTCACTGCTCGATGATGCGATCAAAAGCGGAACAGCCAAGCCAGAATCGGATGGCGGCGGTGCAAGTCTATAGTGTTTGCAACTTTAGAATGGAATGAGGGGCACACGTTTTGGGACTGTGCCCCTCACTTCGTTGATGGCTTTCCACTGGGGATGAACACTAGCATTATTGCCGATAAAGCTGCGAGACCCGCCGACAGATAGAACGGAATCGCCGGGCCGAGGCGCTTCCACAATTCGCCGGTGATCAAGCTGGCGGCAAGTGCGGAGATGCTAGTCAGAAAGAAGTAAATCCCTAATGCGCGCCCTCGAATTTCCTGCGCGACCGTGCCTACAATAAGCGCCTTTAGCACCGGCTGCGTGAGCGCGTAATAGACGCCATAGATCGCCATGCTGATCCAAATTGCGAGGGTCGAGGGAGCCCGGCCGAAAACATAATAAACACCCGCAAAGATCATGTATCCCGCGGCAGCGATCCAACGTCGCGAATAACGATCGCTCAGCCATCCTGCAGGCCACGATCCGAGCGTATACGTCACATTAAAAACGAGTCCAAGCAGGGGCGCAAGTTTGACTACAATACCGACGCTCTGCGCACGCATGACCAGGAACATGTCGCTCGAATTTCCCAGCGAGAAAGTCGTCACCGCAATGAGAACCGCGTAGAAAGCGCCAGGCAACTCTTTTTCCGCTTCATCCGGAGAAACCACTGCTTTTACCGCCGTCTCAGAGCTCACCTCTTCAGGCGATTTGCGCTTCGTCTCGCGAACGCCAATCGCGGCGACGAGCACCGCAAGCGCTCCCGGGACCGCAGCCGCCCAGAAGACGCTCCGGATACTGTAGTGCGCCAGAAGCACAAGCGCGGCCAAAGGGCCCGCGATCGCCCCGGCAGAATCGAGAGACTGAATCAATCCATAGGCAGAACCGAGGCGTTGCTTTCCAACCGATTCCGCCACCATCACATCGCGCGGCGCGCTGCGCAGTCCTTTGGATGCCCTGTCGGCGAAACGAATGAGCAGAATGTGCCACCATGCCGTCGCGATCGCGAGAAGAGGCTTCACTGCATTCGCAATAAAATATCCGGCGACCACAAGCGGCTTCCGCCGTTCAAGCCTATCGCTGAGATATCCGGAGAAGAGCTGGCCGAATGACGCGACGCTCTCGGCGATTCCTTCGATCACCCCTAACTTCGCAGGCCCGGCACCGAGCGAAACGAGAAATGCCGGCAGCACCCAATACGCCATCTCGGTTGCGGTGTCGTTAAAGAACGACGTAATTCCAAAGGAATAGATATTGCGCGCGGCCGAAGGCTCAGTCGCCCGAGAACTTGCAGGCATAGAAGAGTTTTATCACGACCATCTCGAGGCGCAGGAATCTGCCCGGAAACATGAGCCAATCTGCTCGTGGAGAAAGAAATGAGATGTGGTCAGTTAAACGGGGTGTATTTGGTCACGACGGGCTCTCCGCCTTCCTTTTCGGTCGTGACGCTAAAGAAGTCCTGATAGGTTCCGGCTTGTCCGGGACCGTTCTTTCGGGTGCC
>Ga0335074_10017722_pt1 | contig 10048 bp, 9 predicted proteins | sample Lox_Sample_23_FD_206715 | JGI IMG/M metagenome (GOLD analysis project Ga0335074, IMG submission 206715) | Soil microbial communities from Loxahatchee National Wildlife Refuge, Florida, United States - Lox_Sample_2.3 | ecosystem: Environmental > Terrestrial > Soil > Wetlands | place: USA: Florida...
ACGCAAAGTCACCCCACAAAGCTCACACCGCCCGGAAGCGGAACCGGGCCGAACCCCGGCACCGCTGACGTTTTGCAACAGACCCTAGAGCGAGCCCAAAAGCGCATTTGGGCACACCGGCCGTTCAGCTGTCCGCGGGGTGCAAGGCGGCGGTGAGGCCGCTGATGGCGTCGGCGATGGCGCGGTAGTCGTCGCGCAGGATCTTCGAGTGGTTGCTAGCGACCTTGGCGCTGATGCTGAGGTTCGGGTTCCGGGCCAGCACCGGGTCGAGCGAGGCCCGCATCTGCTCCATCTCCTCCCCTTCGGCGCCGAGGCTGGCCCCGGTCGCCAGCACGTACCGCACCGGGCAAGCGAGGCCGTCAAGGACCGGCGCCATCGCGGCCGAGATCTCGTTGATCTCGATGTTGTACTCGGCGTGCTGGTCGGCGCTCATCCGCGCCGCCAGCCCCAGCGGGCGCACGATCGGAAGCAGCCACCGCATGCGGTGGAAGAGCTGCCGGATGCGCTCGCGGGCTTCCTCGCCGGTGATGCCGAAGGGCACCCCGCCGTCGACCGCGACGACCCCGCCGATGCGCTCGGGGTTGCGGGCGGCCCAGGTCAGGCCGATCGCCGCGCCGGCCGACCAGCCGACCAGCATCGCCGTGCTGGGGGAATGCATGGCCGGCCTTTCTGTCATTCTCATAGTCTTCTACCAGGACATATGGTTTTCCACCGTCATGCGCTTGACGCCAGCATTCCTGGATACGCTCGTCCCGTATGCCCTGGGCGTGGCCGAGATAATCCCGGCCATTCTAATCGCCAGCAGGTTCCGCTGGTGGACCTCGGTGGCAGCCTTTCTGGCGGTGGCGACGGCAGCGCTCGCACGACACCACGCCGGAGGCGGTCAGGAAGGCGTACGAGCCCGAGACCTACGACCGCCTGGTCCGGATCAAGCAGGAGTACGACCCGCAGGACCTGTTCAGGATCAACCACAACATTCCGACCGCCCGATAATCGTGGCAGCTCACAATCTTCAGACCGCCTAAGCTTTTCGCCGCATGCCCCTTTCGCGTGAGACCATCCCAGGATGAAGGGAACCCTCACCCAGCACGGCGTCACCGCCGACGCAACCCCCGACGCGATCCAGAAGGCGGCCGCAGGCGACGAGTTCTTCTGGCTCAACCTCGACGTCCACGACCCAGGCCCCGACGACGACGTCACCGGGCTGCTCTGCGAGACCTTCCATTTCCACCCGGTGGCGGTCGAGGCGGTCGAGCGGTTCGGCCAGCGCGCCCGCATCGACGACTACGACGACTTCGTGCACATCATCACGTTCGGCATGGCCGCCAACGGCCAGGACGTGGCCGAGGTGCACTGCTTCCTCACCGACAAGTTCATCATCAGCCTGCACCAGGGCGACTGCCCGGCGCTCGACACCGTCCACCAGCGCGTCGCCACCCATCACTCGAAGACCGCGTCCGCACCTCAGGTCGTCATCTTCTACCTGATCATGGACACCCTGATCGACTCGTTCTTCCCGGTGCTGTCCGACTTCGACGACTCGATCGACGAGCTCGAGGGCGCGATACTCAAGAACCCGACCGAGGAACAGCTCGGCACCCTGTTCGGCATGAAGCGGCTGATCATGACCATCCGCAAGGTCATCTCCCCGCAGCGCGACATGATCGCCGGCCTCAACGCGGGGATGGTCGAGCTCCCCGGCATGGCCGACTCGGGCTCGGCCTACTTCCGCAACCTGTACGACCATCTCATCCGCATCAGCGACATGGTCGACGCCTACCGGGACCTGATCGGCGGCGCGATGGACACGCACCTGTCGATGGTCTCCAACCGGCTGAACGTGATCATGAAGCAGCTCGCGATGATCGCCACCATCTTCCTGCCGCTGGGCTTCCTGACCGGTTTCTTCGGCCAGAACTTCGCCTGGCTGCAGGCCCACCTGCAGGTCGGCTTCGGCTACTTCCTGTTCCTCGGCATCGGCACCGAGATCGTCGCGATCGTGATCCTGCTGATGCTGTTCAAGCGCCGAGGCTGGCTCGGCAGCGGCCCCATGGCCTGACCGGACCAAGGGAAGGCAAGATCAAATTCATCATTTCGAACGGACCGTGCCCTCCGCGTCCCCGGCCGCTGCCTCCGGTCGCGGGGCGACCCCCGTCAGCCGATGGCCCCGATGAACTCCGCCGATGTCATCGGCTGGGAGAACATCGGGTAGTCGTAGCGCAGGGCGTTGTCGTGCTCCTCGGTCGAGGTCGCGGCGACGCAGTCGCTCAAGGTGATGACCTGGTAGCCGTTCTCGTAGCCGGTGCGCATCGTCGACTCGACGCAGCAGTTGGTGAGGAAGCCGCCGAGCACGATCGTGGTGATGCCCTTGCTGCGCAGGATGAAGTCGAGGTTGGTGCTGGCGAACGTATCGAGACCGCGCTTGCCCTCGATGAGGATGTCGCCCGCCGCGGGCGCGAGCTCGTCGACGATCGCGGCGCTTGCGGTGCGGGCGGGACAAGCGACTCCATCGTCTGGGTGACGTTGCTGAACCGCGGCCAGAACGGGGTGCTCGTGCGATCCATGGTCCGCGCGGCCCGGACCGACGCCCTCCCGAGCTCGCGGAAACGCTCGTTTCGCTGCACCTGGCGGTGCTGGCGGGCCGCCCCTGGCCGGCTACGCCGTCTCGGTGATCGAGAAGGCGTTGCCCTCGGGGTCGCGGAAGGCGACCATGGCGGGCACGCCGGGCCAGCGCAGGATCTCGTCGACGTCGACCCCTGCGGCCAGCAGCGCGGCGTGGGCGGCCTGGGCGTCGTCGGTGGTGAAGCGAATGCCGATGGCGCCGCGGGTGACGTCCGGTGCCGCCGGCTCGAGGGTGACGATGGCGTTGTCGCCGCCGGGCGCGAGTTCGATCCACCGGCCGTCGTTGGGGGTCGGGTTGTCGCGCAGGACGGTGAAGCCGAGCGTGCCGCCGTAAAACCGGAGCGCCGCGTCCTGGTCGCCGACCGGGATGCTGACCGTCCTGATGCCGGTGATGTGAGTCGGGGTCATGCGGTGCCTCCGTACATGAGTGAGCCGGGGGTGGTGAGTTCCCGTCCGGTCTCGAGCCAGGTCTTCAGGCCGGAAAGGATCATCGGCCAGCCGCCGTAGAGGTGCGGGTCCGCGTTCTCGGGCAGCTGGTCGTGGGTGACGGTGAGCCGGCAGGAGTCCCCGACGGGCTCGATTTCCCACGTCACGCGGCTGGTGCCCGCGGCCGCGACGTCGTCGTCCCACACCGCCCGGTACGACTGCACCAGCCGGCGCGGCGGGTCGATCTCGAGGTTCTCGCCCTCGATCAGCGACCTCGGCCCGCCCGGGTGCGTCACCCGGTACGACGACCCGGCCGTCCAGCCGGACTCGACCCGCGCGCCGAACTGGTACCGCGCCCGGGCGTCCGGATCGGTGATGGCCCGCCACAGCTCGTCCGGCGTGGTGCGGATATAGATCTCGAACACCTTCTCCACTCCTGCCTCCATAGCGTGTTTGAGGTCGGCCAGGCCGGCCGCCCATCCCTCGGTGTACTTGCTCACCCAGCGGTCGTGAACGAGCCGGATCGGCACCGGGTTGAGGTAATGCAGCTTTTCCCGGCCGCTGCGGCGGCTGACGACCAGGCCGGCCGCCTCAAGCAGGCGCAGATGCTTGGCCACCGCGACCCGGGTCATGTCGAACCGGCTCGCCAGCGCGTTCAGCGTCTGGCCGTCGCGGCGGAACAGCTCGTCGAGCAGCTCCCGCCGCGTCCGGTCGGACAGCGCCTTGAATACCGGCTCCATCCCTCCACAATAGGAAACCATTTGGTTTCATGTCAAGCGCGGCCGGTCCGAACTAGCGGCGGCCGCAGATATCGTTTGACATCATGACGGATGCGGTGACAACTGCCAGATCAGGCCATATTTTCCCATGGGGATGATCGGCCGGGCTGACGCCTACCAGCGGCAGCACCGCTGGGCCGGGCTGCCGGTGGCGGTGGTCTACAAGTTCTTCGACGATCAGGGCAGCTACCTGGCCGCGCAGATCACCTACTACGGCGTCGTGTCGCTGTTCCCGCTGCTGCTGCTGCTGACCACGTTCCTCGGCTACGGGCTGCACGGCAGCGTGCACTTCCAGCGGCAGGTGCTCGACTCCGCCCTCGCCCAGTTCCCGGTCGTCGGCGACCAGATCGCCAGGAACATCCACTCCTTCCACGGCAGCGTGCCCGCCCTGGTCATCGGCATCTTCGGCTGCCTCTACGGCGGCCTCGGCATCGTCCAGGCCACCCAGAACGCGCTCAACCGGGTCTGGGGCGTGCCGCGCAACGCCCGGCACAATCCGCTCCGGGCCCGGCTGCGCAGCCTGCTGCTGCTGGCGGCCGGCGGCGGCAGCGTGATCGTCACCACCGTGCTGTCCGCGCTGAGCGCCGCCGCCGACTCCTACGGCGCCGCCGCCGTCAGCGTCAGCGTGCGGGCGGCCGCCGCCACGCTGGCCATCGCGCTGAACGTGACGCTGTTCATGGTGGCATTCAAGATCCTGATCGCCACGCCCGTCACGATCCGGCAGATTCGGGCCGGCGCGATCGCCGCCGCCGTCATCTGGCAGGCCCTCCAGCTGGCAGGCGCCGTTCTGCTCGGCGACAAGCTCAAGGGCGCCACCGCCACCTACGGCCTCTTCGCGATCGTCCTCGGCCTGCTGGCCTGGGTGTACGTCGGATCGGTGACGGTGGTGATGTGCGCCGAGTTCAACGCGGTGCGCGCCCGGGGGATGTGGCCGCGGAGCCTGCTGGCGCCGTTCAGCGACAACACCGACCTCACGGTCGGCGACCAGCGCGCCTACATCTCCTACGCCAAGACCGAACTGCACAAGACCTTCGAAACCATCGACGTCAGCTTCACCCCGCCGCTCCCGCCGTCACCCGGGCCGGAACCCTAACGCCGGCCCCTGGCCGGCCGCAGCCGGCCGGCCGGGGTCAGTGGCCTGACTGCCAGGCGGCCTCCTCGCCCGCGATGTCGTTGAGCAGGCTGCCCAGGGCGAGGGAGTACTCGTAGCCGTGGTACCCCCAGGCCGGGCCGGTGTCGACGGCGCCGGGCAGGACCGCTTCGGTCACAACCGGCCTGGTGCTGCTCGTCGCGGCCAGGCTGGTGAGCTGCAGCCAGCTCGCGCCGCCGCCGTGCTCGCAGCTCGCCGAGTAGAGCCCGGGGTAGCTGACCCAGGGGGTGGCGACATGCTCCCGCAGGGTCAGCTGACTGGTCGTGAGCAGGTAGGGATCCAGGTCGCCGGCCCCGCCCCCGAGCGCGGCCGGGTTGACGCAGGCCACCTGCTGGCCGGCCGTGGCGGTCTCCTCCGACTGCAGGCTGGCGCCCTGGCCGGGCCGGCCGAACACGGAGTCGGCGGGCGGTTCTGAGGCGTAGGACGAGAACGCGATCGCGCAGCCGGTCTCGGTCGCGGAGGTGCACAGCGGGACGTGGGTGAACGTTGCCCCGACGGTCTTGCCCACCGGGACCTGGAGGTTCCCGCCGACCAGGATCGCGACCAGCAGGCGGCGCAGCACCGCCGGCTGGTGGTCGAGCTGGGCGGAGATGAGGTGGATCAGGATCGCCGCGCCCTGCGAGTCCCCGATCAAGATGATCGGCTTGCCGCCGCTGCGGGCCAGGAACGACTGCCAGGCGGGGAGCACGCTGTCGTAGGCGACGGTGAACGTCGAGCGCATCAGTCCCTCGTCGCCCGCCAGCCCCTTCAGCACGGTCGGCAGGGTCTGCGACCGGTACAGCGGCGACCACACGTCACAGACCTGGGAGAGCGGCATCGCGAATTCCGTCGCGATGTACCTCGCTATCGGGGTCACCGCCAGGCCGGTGTTGCCGGCCGCGGTCTGGGCCGCGCTCGTCGTCGGGTTGAGGTAGAAGCAGGCGAACGTCGATGCCGACGCGGCAGACGGCCGGGCAGCCGGCCCGACCGCGCCGCTCGCGCTGACCGCGGAGACGGCCGTGCTGCCGTCACACGGGTCAGGCGCCTGGCCCGGCCGGCACAGCCACAGCGGCCCCGACGCCGACGCCGACGTCGCGGCTGACCCGCCTGCGGCTGAGGGCCGGCTGGGCGAGGAGCAGCCCGCCGTCACCACCGCCAGGCCAACGACGCCGCAGGCGGCTCCGGCCATGACCCGGCGACGGGGCCGGGCCGCGCCCCGGGCGTCGGGCGAGGGCGTGGCCGGCCCGGCCGCGGGCCGCCCCGGCAGGAACAGCGTGAGCGCGGCGACGAAGGCCAGGATCTTCGACGCCACGTTCAGCGCGATCGGGAGCGGGGCCGACGGGTAGCCGAATCCGGCCAGGGCCCAGACCGCGAACACGCCCACCATCAGCGCCACCGAGAAGAACGTGTCCCTGGTCAGCCGCGCCATCGGCGACAGCCGCAGGAGCAGCAGGGGGGTGATCTCGATCGCGAACAGGCACCCGAAGAGCAGCAGGGCGATGGCGAGCCAGGCCCTGGCATCCCCGCCGTAGCTGACCCATGTGCCGTAGTGAGTCATGATGCGCACCTGCCCTCAGGGCCGCGCCGCCCGGCCAGGGCGGACAAAAAATTGATATCACGATGATATTCATCTAATATCAGACCTGTCAACCGGCTGGCTGCCCGCCGACGCCGTCCCGGCGGTGCTCGAGGTACTGGCGCTCGGCCGGGTCGTGGGTCAGGTCGATCGCGCCGTCGTAAGCCAAGACGGCCTCCTCGCTCCGCCCGAGCCGGCCGAGCAGGTGCGCGCGGGTGGCCCGGGCAGGCTGCAGGCGGCGTCCCCGCTGGCCGGCCTCCTCGAGCAGGGCGTCGAGCGCCGCCAGCCCGGCCGCCGGGCCGTCGACCTCGGCGATGACGGCGGCGAGGGCGACGCCGCTGCCGAGCGACGGCGCGATCGCCTGCAGCACCCGGTGCAGGCTCAGCAGCGTCGCCCAGTCGGTCGGGCCGCCCGGCCGCCGGGCGCAGTGCACGGCCTGGATCGCGGCCTCGAGCTGGAACCGCCCCAGCTGGCCGCGCGCGTGCGCCGCCCGCAGGTGCTCATGCGCGCGCTCGATCAGGCGCGCGTTCCACTGCGACGGGTCCTGGTCGGACAGCGGGACGAAACGCCCGTTCCCGTCCAGGCGGGCGGGAGCGCGCGACGCGGACAGCAGGACCAGGGCCGCGAGCCCGTGCGCCTCCGGGTCGGCGGGCGCGCACCGGGTGAGGACCTCGGCCAGGTGCAGCGACTCCGACGACGGCCGGTGCCGGGCCTGCGGCCCGGTCGTCGCCCAGTCGATCACGTACGCGCCGTAGACCGCCTCGAGGACCGCGGCCATCCGCGCCGGGAGCTCGTCTGAGCCCGGAATGCGAAACGGAATGCGGGCCGCCTTGATCCGCTTCTTCGCCCGGACCAGCCGCGTCGCCATCGTCGAGGTCGGCACCGAGAAGGCCCGGCCGATCTGCTCGGCGGTGAAGCCGAGGACCGTGCTGAGCATGAGCGGCGTGTGCGCGGCCGGTTCGATCGCCGGGTGGGCGCACACCAGCATCAGTTCGAGCCGCCGGTCGGGAAGCGCGTCGACGTCGAGGTCGTCGGTCTGCGTGAGCGCGTCCGCACGGCCGTCGAGGGGGAACGTCCGGCGCGCCTGCGCGGACTTCCAGTGGTCGCGCAGCCGGTTGCGGGCGACGGTCAGCAGCCAGGCGTCGGGGCTGGCCGGCGTCCCGTGGGCGGGCCACGTGCGCAGCGCGCGCTCGAACGCGTCCGCCAGCGCGTCCTCGGCAGCGGTGATATCGCTGGTCGAGGCGGACAGCAGCGCCAGCAGCCGCCCGTAGCTGTCCCGCGCCGCCAGCCCGGCCGCCTCCGCCGCCTCGGCCGCCGCCAGCCCGGCCGCCTCGGCCGCCGCCCCGTCGCCCGCCAGCCCGTGATCCGTCGTCAGCCCGTCCACGCGCCGTTGACAAGCGAGGTCGCGCTCGGCCGAACCTCGACCACGCCCCACTGCGCCCCGGGGCATTTCTCGGCCCAGCCGATGGCCGCGTCCAGATCGGCCACCTCGAGCACGAAGATCCCGGCCAGCGCCTCCTTCGTCTCGGCGAAGGGCCCGTCCTGAACCCGCAGCCCGCCATCCCTGCGGGTGACGGTCGTCGTCGCCGCGGTCGGCTGCAGCACGTCACCCGACAGCAGCACCCCCGCCGCCTGCAGCGCCCGGCCGTAGGCGCCGAAGGCCTCCATCGCCTCGGCGATCGCCTCCTCGCTGATCTCTCCCTCGGCCGGCTCCCGGTAACTCATCAGTAGCGCGTATCGCATCGTCGTCTCCTCTGATCCCAGTGTCACCCCAGCGGCGGCACCTGCACCACGATGACGATCGAACGTCGCCCAGATCGTCACCCGGCTGCCAAGAGCGAGCCCGAATAACCACTTGGCGCACCGCCGCCCAGCCGGAGCAGAATGTCCCGGGTGAGCGACCCCACCAAGCCCGCGGCAGCCCTGACCGCAGCCCTCCTGGTCGACGGCGTCGAGCCCGCCGACCCGGTGATCTCACCCGACGGCCGCTGGGTCGCCTGGACGACCTCGGCGCCGGGCGAGGACGGCCCGCGTCCCAGCGACCTGTGGCTGGCGCCCGTCGATCCGCCATCGTCGCCCGCGACCCGGCTGACCGACGGCAGCGCGTCGGTCTCGCTGCCGCGCTGGTCCCAGGACTCGGCGTCGCTGTTCTACGTCGCCGATGAGGAGCTTCGACGGCTCCCGATCGCCGCGGCGGGCCCGGCCGCGGGAAGCGTCACCGTGCTGCGCTGGCGCGGCGAGATCTCCGCCCTGGCGCCGCTCGCCGGCGGACGCCTGCTGGCCGTGGTCGCCGGCGACGAGCTGACCGACGACGACCAACGCCGCCGGGCCGAGCATGACGACGCGATGGTCTGGTCCGAGCGGGCGGTCCGCGAGCACTGGCGCTGGCACCGGCTGCGGCTCCTCAACCTGGAATCCGGGCAGCTCACCGTCGTCGCCGGGCTCGCCGGGCGGCACGTGGTCGACCTCGCCCAGCGACCCGACGGCGGACCGCTGGCGGTGCTGAGCTGGGACTGCCCTGAGTACGACCCGGGTGACTTCAACAGCCGGCTGCACGTCGTCGACGTGCCGGCCGGCGCCGCAGCCGACCTGGGAAACCCGGGCCATGAGGTCCGATCCCCGGTCTGGTGGCAGGGTGAAGACGGCTGGCACATCGCCTGGCTGACCGCCGTCCCGCCCACCGGCGGCGAGGCGGTACTCGACGTCGCCGCCCCGCCCGGCGTCGCCGCCGACGGGACCGCGGAACTGACGCAGCCAACCGAGCCGGCCGATCTCACCGCCGACATGGCCGGCTGCCCGGACGAGCTCGTCCAGGTGGCCGGCGGCCCGCCGCTGGCGCTGTTCGCGGAGGGGCTGGACACCGCCCTGTACCGGCTGGACCCGGCGACCAGGTCGTTCACCCCGGTGACGGGCTGGCCGGGCCGGGCCGCCGCGCTCAGCGCGAGCGACGAGTCGACCGCGATCGCGGTGCTGAGGAGCACCGCCGACGCGCCCCTCGATGTCAGCGCGGGCCCGCCCGATGGCGTCTCCCGCATCAGCGACACCCGTCCGGAGCTGCGCGGCGTCGCCCTGGGCGCGCAGGAGCGGCTGACCTGGCGGGCGCCCGACGGGCTGGAGCTTGACGGCGTGCTGATCCTGCCGCCCGGCCGCAGCCGCGCTGACGGCCCGTTCCCCCTGGTGACGAGCGTCCACGGCGGCCCCTACAACCGGTGGGCGGACGAGCTCATGGTCGCCTGGTGGTCGTTCGGCCAGTGGCTGGCGGCGGCCGGCTTGGCGGTGTTCCACCCCAACCCGCGCGGCAGCCAGGGACACGGCCGCGCGTTCGCCGCCGCGGTGGCCGGCGCGGTCGGGCAGGAGGAGTGGACCGACATCCTGGCCGGCCTGGACGACCTGGTGGCGGGCGGCGTCGCCGACCCCGACCGGCTCGGCATCGCCGGCTGGAGCCACGGCGGGTTCATGGCCGCCTGGGCGGTCACCCAGACCGATCGCTTCCGGGCCGCGATGATGGGCGAGGGC
>Ga0335074_10017723_pt1 | contig 10048 bp, 9 predicted proteins | sample Lox_Sample_23_FD_206715 | JGI IMG/M metagenome (GOLD analysis project Ga0335074, IMG submission 206715) | Soil microbial communities from Loxahatchee National Wildlife Refuge, Florida, United States - Lox_Sample_2.3 | ecosystem: Environmental > Terrestrial > Soil > Wetlands | place: USA: Florida...
AGAACGCGGGATAGTGAGACACGGACACAGCGAAGGCGTGTTGCTCCCCGCGTAAGTACCCGATCGGTAGGTCGAGCAGATGCTTTGCACGCGACGAGTGTTGTCCGCAGAACTGCCGGTTCGGTCTGCTAGTCTTTGCCGGTTGGGCCAGATTCAATGGCGATAAATTCTGCGAGGGGGAGGAATGCGGAAAATAGGTATATTTGTCGTGACCGGGCTGGCGGGGTTGGCCATGACGCTTGGCCTCACGATGGCCTCTGGCGCGACGGCGCAGGCCGCGACGTACCGGATGCAGATTTACGAGATCTGGTACAACTCACCGGGCCCGGACTACGGCGGCAACACGAGCCTGAACCATGAGTGGGTGAAGCTGCACAACACCTCGTCCGCCAGTATCAACTTGGCCCACTGGACGCTCCGCGACAAGGCCGGGCACGTATTCGTGTTCGGTTCGTACACGATCAAGCCGCGCGGCTACGTGACCATCCACACCGGCCACGGCACCGGCACGCAGACCGACCGGTACTGGAACCATTCCTGGTACATCTGGAACAACACCGGGGACACGGCGATCCTGCGGAACCAGAACGGCACGACGATCGACTCGTGCACCTATAAGGGCACCAGCCAGGGCTACGTTTTCTGCTGAGGGCGCCGGCCCGGTGCCCTCAGCAGAGAGCCGCCTTTCGGGCGCAGCGCACTCCCGGGCCGGAGGTTTGACGCCGCCGCAGATCATCACGATGGCCATGAGCGGTCTGGCCTCCACGCCGCCCACACCAGATCCCTCATCGCCCGTATCAGCATCCTGACCGCGGGATGCTAGCGCTGCGCTTCGCGGCCCGTTCGGCCCTAGCTGCTCCTCGGTCCCGACTGGCTCGCCCACCGGCACGCCGGCTTCGCGCCTCTGGATCAGCGAAATACTGTCGCCTAATAACCGGCCAGCAGTCACACCGAATGAGGCAATCTGCGCGCAACCGCCCTTACCTGAACGCGACACGGCGATCGGCAGATATTCGGCGATCCTATTTCCTGCCAGAACGAGGGGAAAAGGTTGCATGGCAATTACCGGCAAGGCCGAGAGCGTGAGTGAGTATTCAGAAACACGTATAGATGTGCGTGCGAAGAAAGTACTCACATCGCATGAGCGGTAAACCAAAAGCCGGTCGGCGGCACCCAGGAACGCGTACAGGCTAGAGGCGGGCGACGGGAAATCCGGGTCGTGCGAGCATAGAGCGGCGCGGTCGGCGAACGTGGTAGCGGCGTGAGGCGGCTGCGCGCGGGCCGGCACGTCGGAACGCAGGGCTTGTGTTCCCGACGTGTTCCGTGGCCGACTCCCGGCCGGGCTGGTCCGGCTAAGACTCGGCGTCTCTTGCCTGCGGTAACGCTGGGTGCGGGTGGTGCGTCGTGGGGAGGGCCATGCCCATGACCAAATCGCTATCGCGTTCCCGGCAGCCCAAGCAGTTGGACGCCGGGATAGTCCAGGCGAGATCAGCTCGTTCGCCCTGCGCCTGGCCGCCGAGGGCAAGGCCGCCAAGACGATCCGGACCTACACCGAGGCGGTCCGGTGGTTCGCCGCCACCTTCCTGCCCGGGCACGCCAGCCGGGCAAACTGGGAGCAGGTGGACAGCCAGGACATCCAGCAGTGGATGGCATGGCTATTGGACCGCTACAGCACCGCCTACGCCAGCAACCAGTACCGCGCCCTGCAGCGGTTCTTCAAATGGCTGGCCGCCGAAGACCAGCTCCCCGACCCGATAGCCGGGCTGCAGCCGCCGCGCGTCCCCGACAAGCTGGTCCCGGTCTTCACGCCCGAGGAGCTGGCCCGGCTGGAGGAGACGTGCGCGGGCCGCAGCTTCGCGCAGCGCCGCGATGCCGCGATCATCGCGGTGTTCAATCCGGCTGTCTGAGCTGGTCGGCCTGCGGGGCAGCGACGCCGGCCTGTGGCAGCGGGAGATCACCGTCCGCGGCAAGGGCGGTAAGGACCGGATCGTCCGGATCGGCCACCAGGCCGCCCGGAGCCTGGACCGGTACATCCGCGCCCGCTCCCGGCACGCCCAGGCCTGGCGGTCCCCGCTGTGGCTCGGAACCGGCAACCGGGAGCCGCTGACCGCCGCCGGCGTCTACCAGATGATCGCCCGCCGCGGCCAGCAATGCGGACTCAGGGTCTATCCGCACCGGTTCCGGCACCACTTCAGCCACACCTGGCTGGACCGCGGCGGAGCCGAGCGGGACCTGATGGAGCTGAGCGGCTGGACCTCCCCGCAGATGCTGGCCCGCTACGGCGCCAGCGCCCGCGGCGCCCGCGCCCGCCGCAGCTACGACCGCATCATGGACGACAGCCACTGACCCCGGGCCATGACACTCCAACTACACTCCAAGTAGGATGATGAAGCCTACGATGGAGGTGTGGCGCTGCCTGCTATCTTCGAAGGACTAGACGAGACGCCTCTGGCTTGGTCGCCAATCGTCACGGTGATCTGGCAGCTGCGGTTCGAGGAGCATCCGATTCTCATTGCGCCGCAAACAGCACTGAGACTTCAGGAACTGCTCGGCGGCGCGGCCGAGTTTGCACTCACGATGCTCCCCCGAATCCAGTTGTCGGTGCAGGCTGCCGGCGCAGGTGCCGCCGGGGGTATGCCTACACCGGCCATGGGTGCGGCTGGAGGTGGATGGAGGCTGTCCGCCGCCGACGGATCCTGGCATGTGAATGTAGAAGCAGGAAGCGTCAGCGTCGAGTCGTCTAGTTATGGCTCGTGGGCTAGCGACTTCTCACCCCGCCTTCAACAGGTTCTGGAGGCACTGGAGGATGTTGGCCCACCTGTCGTTGAATCACGCCTCGGCCTGCGTTACGTCAACATCTTGGTGGGTAGCGCCGTTGGGAGATCGCCTCTGTCAGCGCCTGGCGAGCTCAGCGGGCTGATTGCGCCCTGGCTTCTCGGCCCACTAAATGAGTCGCGGCTTCAAGATTTCGTTCAGATGACACAGGGCCGTGTTGCGTTCGGGTTTGAGCACGCCAACGCGATACTCAACCACGGTGTTGTTTCGGCCGAGAACGGTGAGCTGGGCTACCTCGTAGATATCGATGCCTTCCGTGAAGGTGGTCGAGCATTCCAAAGCAACGATGTCCTTGCACACAGTACGATACTGCATGGCGTAGCGTTGGGCCTGTTCCAAGAATCACTTACCCCCGAAATCTTGGAGTCGATGCGTTCGGCATCTGCTGGCGGAGGCGCGTGATGATCCGATGACTGTCTCGCATACCGAACCGGCTCGCTACATGCGCGAGATGACCGTTGCCACGTCGAGCCCACGAGGGACAGTACTACCGCGCTCGGGCGTCTTTTGGGGTGTGCGCGCGCCGCAGCGCCATCCGGCTGTTGTCATTGGTGAGTTTTCGAGTTCCTGGGCAAACGAGACTCAGATTCGCGGTTGGCTTGAGCCGCACGTGCACCCGGTTGAGCAAACTAGCTCGGCGCACCTCCAAATGGGTCACCTGAGGCTAGCGAACTTTGAGATCGACCTGAATGCGACTTCCTCCCGAATCTACGGAGACGTGACCTCAAGCCGGTTCGCGCCAGGCTCATATCGGCAGGCCACGGCTCTTCGTTTCATCCGTGACGTCGATGTTGCCTGCGCGTTTGTTCCACAGTGGGACGACTTGACTGAGTCTCCTTGGCGGACACTTCGCAATGCGCTGGCGCCACTTCGCGTCTCGTCAGCAGCGGTTCTTGAGGCCATCCGCACCGAGTTGGAGCAGGACGAGGTAAATTCTGATCAATCGCGTCACGTGGGCTTGGCGGCAGTTGCGTGGCTCACGAGGGTACTGGAATTGTCTCGTCCGACGATCCTGCGGATGGGTGGAGTGCCAGAGTCAACCTTCTACGCTTGGCAGAAGAACCCACAGTCGATTGTCCGCACGCCTACTGTCAGCCGCCTACTACGGCTTCAGGCGCAGGTTGGGCTTCTTGCCGAGGCCCTCGGCCGGGACGGCTTGAGGGCCTGGCTACTGTCGAACGATCGCTTGAAAAGGCTCCAGGGCGACGACGCAATATTCGTGCAGACGCTCGCCGAAGCTGAAGAGGCGTTGACAGCGGCGACACGGATTTCGCCGCGGCCGCGTATGCGTCTTGGAGATTATGAATTCGATACCGAGCAGCCCGTGGATAATCCGGCACGTGATTTCCCAAGTTGGCTGGGAGCGTCGAAGCTTCCCGAGGAGCCCGCAGAGTAGGCGGGGCGAGTCTGTTGATACTCGTACTCGACTACTAAGGTGGCTGGGCCTGCGTGGGATGACGAGGTGGCCTCGACAAGAGCCGAGGAGAACCTCGCCAACATCACGGTCGGCATCGTCTCCACAAGCACCGCGTCGGGCGAGGCGCCCACCGCAGATATGGTTCTCGGCTGGCACCGCAAGATGGTTGACGGGATTCTGATACCGGACGACGCCTACCGAGGTGCGTTTCGAGGAAGCGCTCATCCAGCGCTTCTCGACTACGAAGCGACAGTCGGCGGGCTGCCGACGACGAGGGCGTGCGAGGTTGCCGCAGAAGTCGACAACCTGATTTCGGAACTCCAGGATCGCGTCTTGGCATTGGACGAACTCGATTCGCAAGGAGACCCAGATGTGCTCACGGCTGCCTTCGTGGAAGCCGTTCTCGATACCGCCGCGTGGTTGCATGGAGAATGGATTCGAATACATCCTTTCGTCAACGGTAATGGCCGAACCCGCGCGAATGTGGGTTCTTTGGCTCTGCAGTCGGTATGGCCTTCCTCAACTTCTGCCTCTGCGTCCACGCCCCGATATGGTATACGGCCCCGCCTCTTACCCGAGCATGACAGGAGATCACAGCCTGTTTCGCCAATATCTCCTGTTTAGATATAACACGGCTTGACACGACAATAAGCGCGGTGCACCGCTGGGACGCGGCCCTGTCCGGGCTCGGCGCCGAGGTCGGGACGGTGGTCTGCGGGCACACCCACATGCCGTTCGACCGGCTCGCCGCCGGGCGCCGGGTCGTCAACCCGGGCAGTGTCGGCATGCCGTACGGCCCGCCAGGTGCGCACTGGGCCCTGCTGGGGCAAGGTATCTGGCTGCGCCGTACCCGCTACGACACGGCGGCAGCCGCCGAGGTGATCCAGGCCAGCGGGTACCCCGACGGCGCGGCGTGGGCCCGCGAGTACGTGCTTCACCACTACTCCGATACCGAGGCCCTCACGGCGTTCACCCAGATCGCCGGCCAGCAGGAAGGCCCGGCGCGGGTAACCGCCTGATCTGCGCCCCAGCTGAGCAGCACAGCAACCCGCTTGACCCCATCCCGGACGGCCGGGGCCAGGGCATCCGGCACGGCCCAGGGTCAATCACGCACCGCTACCAGGAACCGCCGGGCACGCCACGCCGAGCGCCGAATAGGAATGCCTATCCGTTTGTAGGGCTTGCCGGCGGGCCGGCGGCAGAATAACTTGTTCTGTCTCATGCCGTTTGACGGGTGGGATGGTCTTCGGCTCAGTCGGGGCCGCCATTTTCTGGAGTTCGTGGCCGGGTGTCTGGGAGGTGTCTGGTCGGGTGGGCGCCGGGGAAGGTCGCCTGGATGTGGAGGCCGCCTCCTGGTCGCGGGCGGGCGGTGAGGCTGGCGCCGTGTGCGTCGGCGATGGCCCGGACGATGCTCAGGCCGAGGCCGAGGCCTTCGCTGCGGCTGACCCGGTCGGTGCGGAGTCGCTGGAATGGCTGGAAGAGGTGGTTTACTGCGTCAGCGGGTACTGCGGGCCCGGTGTTGCTGACCGACAGGACTGCGTGGGAGTTGACGGCTTGGGTCGTGATGTCGACCTGGCCGCCTGGCACGTTGTGCCGCAGCGCGTTGTCTACCAGGTTCGCGGCTAGCTGCTCGATCAGGCGCGGGCTGCCGGCTGCCAGCGCGGAGCTGAGCCTCAGGTGCAAGGTCAGTTTCCGGTGATCGGCGTCGGTCCGGCGGGCAGCCGCGACCTGGCGGGTCACGTCGGCCAGGTTGACGGGCTCCCTCTCGTCGAGGCCGGCCTGCCCTTGGGCGAGGGTGAGCAGCGCGTCGATGAGCTGTTGCTGTTCTGCGCCGGATGCCAGGACACGCTCATGGGCGGCGCGGAGGGAGCCGGCGGAGGCGGCCGGGTCGGCGAGGGCGACCTGGCTGATGACCCGCTGGCGGGCTAGCGGGGTGCGCAGTTCGTGTGAGGCGTTGGCGATGAACTGGCGCTGGGCACGGAAGGATGCCTCCAGCCGGGCCAGCAGGTCGTCGAAGGTGTCGGAGAGTTGCCTGAACTCGTCGTCGGGACCGGTGAGAGCCAGGCGCTCGGCCAGGCTGGCGGCGGAGATCCGGCGGGCGGCTGCGGTGATGGCACGGATCGGCCGCAGGACGCGGTCGGCGACGATCCAGCCGAACGCGACCGCGAGGACTGTTATCACGGCCAGCGCCGCTGCCGACCGGGTCAGGAGTTCGTGCAGCACGGCGGCGTGATCCCGCAGTGCCAGGGCCAGCGCTTGCTGCGCGCCGATGGGGCTGCAGTGGAGGTGAGGCCGCTCGCAGAAGGCGTTGCCGGCGGTGTTGCCGACGAAGGCCTGGACGACCAGGGCGTAGGTGACCGTTAGCAGCGCGGCGCCGAAGGCCAGGAACAGCCCGCCGTACCACAGCGTCAGCCGCAGCCGTGCGGTGCGCCGGGGCAGCAGGCCGCGCCGTGCCATCTCGGCGAGCCGGCCTGGGGTCATGATGGTTCTCCGATCCGGTACCCGGACCTGGGAACCGTGCTGATCAGCGGCGGGTCGCCGAGCTTGGCCCGCAGCCGGCTGACGGTGATCTTCACGGCGGCGGTGAACGGGTCGGCGTGCTGGTCCCACACCCGTTCCAGCAGCTCCTCGGCCGGTACGGCCCGGGCGCCTGCGGCGAGCAGCACCTCCAGGACGCCGAACTCCTTGGGGGCCAGGTCGAGCTGCTGGCCCGCCCGCCAGGCCAGTCGCTGCCCGGTGTCGACCGTCAGGTCGCCGTAGTGTAGCACCGGCGCGATGGCTGGCTGGGCGCGGCGGAACAGCGCGCCGATCCGGGCGACGAGCACGGGGAGGTCGAATGGCTTGGGCAGGTAGTCATCGGCACCCAGGTTCAGGCCCTCCACCAGGTCCTCGGTCGTGGCCGCGGCGGTGAGCATCAGCACCCGGCCGCGGCACCCGGCGGCGGCGAGGCTGCCGCAGACCACGTCACCGTGCATGCCCGGCAGATCCCGGTCCAGCACGATAACGTCGTAGTCGCTGGCCAGGGCTTGCTCCAGCCCGGCCGGGCCGTCCAGCGCGATGTCGACGGCCATCCTGGCATGGCGCAGGCCGACGGCCACTGTCTCGGCCATCTCCTGGTCGTCCTCGATCACCAGAATCCGCACGGTCACCTCTTCCGTCGCCCGCCACCTCCACGATGCCCTGCCAGGGGTTTCGGCACGGTATCAATCCCGGGCGGGCAACTGTACCCGGACCGGACCATCCCGGCCGCCCGGTACGGCCTGGATCTGGGCGCCCGCCGCCGATACCGTCCCGAAACCTCCCTTGCCTTAGTACTGGCGACATGGCCTTTCACCGAACCGCACGGCCTGCCGGCCGCCAGGTGGTGGTCCCGGCCGCCGGGGACGCGCAGACCTGGCCGGGCCTGGCTCGCTTGGAAGTGCTGTTGGCAGTTGCCGCGTTCGCCGTGCTGTGCGCGATGGCCTTGAGCGTCGCGCCGCGGCTCAATGCCGACGGTTATGCGTACCGCGCGTCGATCATCGCCATGACCGACGGGCATTTCCTGACCCTGTCCACCGCGCAGGCCCAGGCCCTGGCCGGGCAGCTGGACCGGTGTCCTCCGTCAGCCAGGTCCTGCCAGTTCGGCCCGCGCATCGAGTTCTGGGTGCAGCTGCCCGGCGGGCGGTGGATCAGCGAGAAGGATCCTGGCTACCCGTTCCTGGCCGCGCCGTTCCAGGGGCTCGGCATCATCCGGCTCGCGCCGCTGTTTTACGGGGCGTTGGGTTGTCTGGGGCTGTTTTTTGGCGCCCGGCGCTGGCTTGGCCGTTTCGGCGGCGCGGCGGCGGTTGGCCTGTTCTGCTCGTCCGGCGCGGCGCTGCTGTTCGCCTGGCAGGATTACTGGCCGACCTTCACCGACGCCTCGCTGATCGCGGCGGGCACCGGCGCCCTGCTGTGGGCGGTGCTTGCCGGCGATGCCGAGGCGCGGCGGCGGACGTGGATCGGGTTGCTGGGATTCCTGGCCATCGAGGCCGCGGTGTTCGTCCGGTACACCAACATCGTGGTGCTCGGCTGCGCCGTGGCGGCCGTCCTCGCCACGCGGCGGCGGCGTCCCGCGAGCATCCCGCCGGGAGCGCTACGGTGGTGGGCCGGCTCCGTCGCGTGCTTCGCCGCGGGCGTGGCCGTATTCGACGACCTGATCTACGGCGGCCCGCTCAAGTCCGGATACCGGCCCGGCGAGGTTACCTTCAGCCTCGGCGCGATCCTTCCCAACCTGCGGTACGTGCCCGGGTACCTGATCCAGGCCATGCCCGTGCTGGCGCTCGGGCTGGTGTCGCTGGCGTGGATCACAGGGCGGCGGGTGCGGCTGAGGCACGCCGCCGGCGAGCAGGCCGTGGCCGCTCGGCGTGACTTCGCCGTCGGCCTGGCCCTGGCCGGGTCGTGGCTCGGCGTGTGGGCTCTGTACGCCGCGTACACCTGGACAGCCCGGCCGGGCATCGGCACGTGGCAGACCGCCCGGTTCTACCTGCCCGCGATCGGCGCTCTCGCGCTGCTCGGCGCGTGGCTGGTCATCCAGGCGCCGAGCCTGGTTCGCCTGCCGGGCCGGGCGTCGCTGGCGGCCAGCGCGGTACCGGCCGCCGCGGTCCTCGTGATGCTGTTCGCCTTCGGCGTCTGGTCATTCCACGACATGGTGAATCCGGGAAGCCCGGCCCCGCCGCCGCATCGCTGCAACATCGGGGAACCGCACTGCCAGGTCACGGCGCCGCCCGGCGCGGTCGCAAGGAACCTGGGCGGCAGGCCGTTCATGATCATGACCCACGCCGGCCACGGCCCACGCGATGACGTCACGCTCCGGGCCTTCTGGGCGGATCTCATGGGCTGGCGGCTGCTCCTTACCCTGACCCATTCCGGCGATTACAGCTACACCGACCAGGAGGAGTTCCTCAGCCATCTCGTGCAGGCCGGCATCATTCCCCCGCCCTGGCCAGCCAGGTCGTCACCCCGGTGATCGGCACCATAGACCCCGCCCGCGCCATCGCCGCAGAGCGCGCCTACATCGGCGCGTTCTTCGACCTGCACCTTCGGCACCGGGCCAGCAGCCTGCTGGACCGCCCGTCCCCGCTATATCCCGATATACACTTCACCGCTACCTGACCACCGGGAACACCGCCCCACCGGTCCCGGCAAACCAGCACCCGGTGACCAGCAACCGGGTCCGCTGCCCGGCGAAGCAGGCAGACGATCTCCCGGCGGACTGCGCGTGCACCAAGAAACACAGCGGGAAACCCGAACCCAGCGCACGGGCGACGGGCGACCAGATCTCCTTCCCTCGATCGCCGTCCACCCGACACGGGATTACCAAGGGCCAGGAATCCCCCTTTGCTCCGCCTGGTACCCACGCGAATCCCGCACTCGCTATCCACCAGCACACAGAACGGCCAGGTAGGCGCCCGGCTCGCTGCGGCAAAACGACCGAAGCCGCCGCCCAGAACGGCGGGTGCGCGCGCAAGCTACGCCTAGCGTAGTCCCGTGACACCCCACAAGAAGCCTCGGTCGTGGACGCGCTCGCCTCGTTCGGTGTGGTTCACACGGACATGCCCGTGACGCTGGCCAACATCTGGCTCGCCATCCAGGGGCCGGCCTGTTCGGAGGGACCTGCCCGGCAGTGTTTCCCTGAACCGCCGGGGCCTGAAGAGCCGCGGCGCTGCTACAGGCCGTTATGGCCCGGCGGCCCGCGCCTGGAGCTTGGCCCAGGTGTCCCTGAGGCCGAGGGCGCGGTTGAAGACGAGCCGTCCGGGCGTCGAGTCGGGATCCGGGCAG
>Ga0335074_10017724_pt1 | contig 10047 bp, 8 predicted proteins | sample Lox_Sample_23_FD_206715 | JGI IMG/M metagenome (GOLD analysis project Ga0335074, IMG submission 206715) | Soil microbial communities from Loxahatchee National Wildlife Refuge, Florida, United States - Lox_Sample_2.3 | ecosystem: Environmental > Terrestrial > Soil > Wetlands | place: USA: Florida...
AGCCAGCTCGTTCGGTAGCCTAGGAAGAGGCTTGATATCCGGTGAAGCAGTGTGGAGGCGGTGAGGTTGACGCACTGGAGGAGGCGAAAGTAGGGTAGTGTGTGACATCTCGATATCAGCAGGGGTGGCAAAGTTTGCATCGTCGTCCTCGAACTCTTCCTCTGCAATTTCATCGGGAATGGTGAGCGCAGTGGCATTGCGACTATTCTCGGAAATGTTGCTATGTCTTAGAGGAGAAGTATCTCTAGAGAGTGGTTTTCTGCTTAGTGGTTCTTGAGACGACATAGTCCCTGGAATTGCAACCGTTGCTAGAGCAGATTTATACGACCTCCCATCAGTTGGGCTTGTGACTGTGCCCGATGGCACGCTTGGGACCACTGGAGAGGCAAGCCGACTTCGATCTTGGCCACCAGGCAGTGCCGAAAATGCAGCCCTTAGCCCAAATAATGACCTTTGGGACCACGGCGATTTTGGTCCGTTTTCAGAAGCAGACCTTACTAAAGCAGGTGCCACAGGGTTCCAGCCCGTTACGGATGGCGCAGTATTTAACCTTGGTAATTTCGGCCTGGGAACCGCTGGGGCTGCTCGGGGTGCTAAGAATTTGTCTGCAGGATTCATTGTCTGTACCCCGGGCGACATGGCCCCTTCGGATACACTTCTTTCTCGTAAAGGGTTGACTTGGGTTGGGACACTGAGAACATTTACTGGCTGACCAGGAAGATATGGACATGAGGTCGTTGAAGGGAGTCTTGTGTTATGAATCTCCGTCCCATCATTGAGCTCGTACTGGCAAATGTCAGAAAGTGTCAGGAACAAGAGTGCGCAAGCACATACATAATAATAATAGTCATGACCCATTTTCAGGCCCCCATTACGCTTCGGGCTTCTTGCGCCATCACCATCAAGTGTTATGTCCTTGAAAGAATGCAGTCCTCGCCATTCGCCAGCTCCTCTTCGAGAATCTCTCTCCATTGGGTAACGTCTAGTGAAGTTATCCCAAGATCCGACGAGGTCAACAGATTTTGCGGAAGGAGATGTAGAGCTGTAAATTTTATAAGCTTAAATAAATGAAAAGCCAATCGACTGGAATTGACCGTGTTATAGAAAGCCAAAAGTGCTCGTAAAACCGTTGTGTTATATGCTGAGAAAGAAAGTAGTGCTGACGGCAGGATAATAAATGCATTAGTCGGTTGCGAGGCTGAAGCTTTTCAACGGTGCAAACCCCAGCATAATTTTTGGTTTCAGAATTTGAAACGTAAATAAATAACGGGTAGTTGAGGGGATTGGAAGCTGCACGGTGATTAACTTACAGCATAAAACTAACGAGTGTGGTGGTTGGATCCATGTTGAAGAGTATTGTGTTGACAGCTGCCTTCCCGCACGGCCTGAAACACGAAGTGGGAAGAGCAAGCCAGTTATCATGGAACAGGTCGCGGTTTTGTAGGACTCCTATGGCGCATATCCAGGGTCTTCCCCAAGGTTCATACGATTTCTGTCAAATCAAACGCTTAGATGTGCATAAACGCGCCTGTTGAGACTCGATCGAACAATGAATTAAATGCAGCCTCAAGGAGACGACTGCGTGCAGCCTTGTGCTGCGAACACTCACGAGAGGGAAATTCAGTGGCTCGTGCTCTAGCCAGTTAGATGCCAGAGAAGGGCCCGAAGCGCTGGAAGGATCGCCAATCCTCGTCAAAAACTGAGATGACGGGCGCCGTTTTTTTCGCCTGATACAGAGCGCTTACAACAAAGGGAGATGTTTGATGGTCGTATATTTGCGGCCCTCGTCGTCGTACTTCGTCTGATCCTCTCTTGCTGGCCTCTGGGCGGCGCTCAATTGGCGCCGAAGGGGATACTTGTGTTGCAGCAGTTTGGAACTAGGAGGTACTTTCACCTAATGCGTAGTTGAGAAACAGGAAAATGATGCGGGATCCAGCTTGATCTGCGGCCCTGGCAGTATGGTAGCTTGCTGGAGGATATGGCATTAATTGGTCCTCATGAAATAGATTAGAAGGGGCTTTGTAGTCCCGCACAATTGCTGCCAGAGGAAGAGAGATAGGTAGTGGAAAGAGAATATGAAATGTCAAAAATTCAGGGTTCGGCAGCACCGAGCCATATGAAGGATAAACCAAGAAAGAAAGAACATGGTGGCGTTCCAGAACACGTGGACGGCAGAGAGTACTTCTATCCCTATTCGCGCTGTGCCCAGATTATTATCAATGGTGGCGGCGACGAGCTGAAGGGCGGGCGTTCCCTCATCGTGGCGTCTTCCAAATCACGATTAGAGGGATACGCCACTTCGTGAGCCGTGCGCAGGACAACGCAGCAAGGTGGATGCATGATCAGCCAATGCCATAATGTGCCGGAGTAATCTCGCCGCTGACTCGTGGAGAGGCAGCAGTTTTGAAACATCGCTGCGAAGACGAGCCCTGTTTTGCGCAGGCTGCAGCCAAGTTTTGTGCAGGAACGAGCTGTACCTGGTCCCGGCCCTAATATGTTCCTGCTGCTCTAACTGCTTTGCGACAAGTTGCATCTCGCTAACCAACAACGCCAGCTGGACTCCCCTTCGTATTTGGGCTTTACTTATGCATTACCGTATCGGGCCAGGACGGAAATTACAATGCTTCCAGCTTTTCTATTTGGTCAATCCTTGTTGCGTGTACAGTACAAAGGTTGGTAGGGTAAGTCCAGTACATAGGTTAAAGTAGCGTGACAAGGGGAAACGCTGGAAATCAGAGATTTAGCGAGATTTCTACAGCGTATTTTAGTGACAGAGGCTGTTAAACGTCCCTAAATTTCCAGCGTGTTGTCGCTGAAGACATCCTGGTATGTGGCTTGCGCTAGCTTAGCGCATGTACTGGACTTACCTTCGTATATAATGCATGAAGGAGATTTGTTACCGACGGCCATGATGCTAGGGAGCATTGTTAAGAGCGAGCTCTTGAAATATGAAAGAGCCTGTGGCTCAGCTAAAGCTAATATTTCCCTGCAGCCCAAGTTTAGATATAAGTCCTTGAAACGAGCACTAAACATCTACAAAGATCGTGTCTTGCCGAAGAACACGGTCCTCTCGCAAGAATATCTCTTCATCCCGAGTTTTCTTGCCAGCATATCTTTGAGTCATAAGAAGGAATATTTCAACGGCAGATGTCCTCGGTGCGAGAGGAAATGGATTAGGTGCCAGAATACAGATTATCTCGCTGAAAAGGTGTTGGACAAAGAGAGTATTGCAGAACCTGTAATACTTCGCTGTGAGGGCTGCTTTATGTGCAAACCTGAGCTTCCTCCAAGTGCAAATTCCTTGATATTGACCAATCTCCATACCCGCAGACGAAAGCTCATCTGACTGCACCCCCTTCGTATTCAGATCCTTGCCAGGAATCATCCAACCTGTACATGCTCAGCCCATCATGCTAACCCCCCTACTTTTCTTAAGATAGACGGTTCTAATATTATCTCCGTCATTTCAGCACTTCGCGTCAACCCCAGCATAGGTCTAGAAGCGCATCGAAGTGAAGTCTCAATATTAATATTAATAGAGTACGCTCAAAAGCTAGTAGTTGTAACCTCTTCCTGGCCCGCAGTCAAGATTGTCCATAACATACAATTAGTTCACATTTCAATGTTTCAATGCCGGCCAGTCAAAAACGAACGCCTCCTCTGCCATGAATCCAATCCGTCCATCCATGCTTACATTCACAAAAGAGAAAAATAACAAAGCCGACGCCTTCTGATCATAAAATACATGTTCAATACAGCAGGGACTATTGTGATTTTCCCACTTTCATGGTGTCCGCATCGACTTGGAATTGAGCGGCCTTCGCAGACCTCTCGTATTTAGCTTTCACATCCCCACCCGTCCATACTGTTCCGAGAAGTCTATCCCAGATCGTGAAGAAGGGCTGGCTGAAATTGGTCTTGATGCCCCAACTTTGATGGTGGATGTCGTGATATCCGGCATTGTTGCTTGTGATGTGCTGTAATGGATCCCAAGGAAGGGAATATCCACAATGGTCATCGACAGTCTTAATGGTCGAGCAAGTGAAGAACCACATTCCCTGCCTGGCGGTCATAAAAGAGAGCTTGTATGCGATGCCAGCACCGAGGGTGTCAAGGAGGAAGCCTTCAAAAGGATGATTGTACAAGGCGCCGAATGCGTAGGGGACATATAGGCGATGGTGACGTGAATGAAACGTTGCTGGGTGGGTCAGTACCGCAAGCTGACTTGAGTATGATGATAACTTACTGTAGAGCCATTTATTCATGTGCATAGCACGATGTAGGAAGTATTGCCAAGTATCTACAATGAAGATAGCAAGCATGAACTGCGCCGCTGGCACCGCATACCAGTACATAGTCTTCGCCACAAGCATTTCCCAGCTCGCAAACGCAGGCACCGGTGTCCCACTCGCAACATCCAGGCCGGTCGTCAAGAAAGGATATTTGCCGCCAGCCAATGCCCCCGCGAGCAATGGATGTGATCCTGCTACATTCTTGGAGATAGTTGCTGCATTGAGACCGAGGATGCCGAGCAATTGCGGCAGAGCTCTTTGCGCAATCCTGATCCTCTGCGCCCATAATGCAATGTCATAGTCTTCCTTCCCTCTCAGCTCTTCCGGCTCACTGAGACTGAGAATTGTGCCGACAATTGTTTGGATGATCTGCTGGATAATGACATCCCGCGCGACTTCGTAGCGCGAGACATGGTTGCGCGTTATGATCTCGGCGGGAGTGTGTAATCTGTATTGCGGCCATATGTCATAGACGTCAATGTAGTGGAAGAAAAGAGCCACGATCCAGTATGCTGCAATGGGCAGGACGAGTGAGAGGTAGAAGTCGGATATGAAAGGGACCAGAGGAGGGACGGGCTCGAGAGCGTAGGATGGGAGAGGCGGAAGGTCAGAAAGGTATGTGCTATTCGCTACTGTCGGATTCGATGAGAGGGTCGCCATTATAAGGAAGATTTCTTCGAGCCACAATGGAGATGCGCACGAAGACAGTCGAAGCAAGAACAAGAAAAAGTTTCAAGGGACTTCGCCCTTTTCAGTCGTGGTCAGCAGTTATTATGAGGTGACGCCACACGACACTCTTGGTATCAAATCTCGCTTAAAGAATATTTCTCATCCGATCTTCCGCAGCTCAATGCCAAAACGGATGATATATCGGTGGGATCGGGGAGTTGATGGAAGTGAATATGATCTCTTGTAATGACAGAAAGAAGATTATAATACACTTGTGTAATTTGGCACCAAGGAGGTGGATTGCTGACCAGTTTCCGGAGGAATCCCCTTTCGACGCTCTAAGTTGTTCGAAATGGTCAGAGTGGCAAAATCACGTGAAAGGCTGCATCCCCAGTGTGCGAGCCTAACCGCTCTCGTCGTAGCGTGTCCGTGCCCCACTACGAAGGTCGAGGCCACCATGATTTTCCTCCCCGCCAAACCTCACTTCTTTAAATCCAGATATTCAACCCTGTCTTTGCATAGCTGTTTCGGTTCATTTATTCCAATCTCAAGTCTTTCGTCGTGAATTACAGCCAAAATGATAATTTACAAGGTCAGCACATTCAGTTATGCCAAGCTTACCCCACCTCGACTTATCACACGCATTGTGCAGATCTTCAATCAGAATACCTTTTAGAGCCCATTCCACTGATATTTGTGCGCGCTTTAGGATATCATTTCCGGCGATGAGCTCATGTCCGACAGTTACGACATGAAGGAGATTGATGGTGTCGTCTACGAAGTCGATTGCGCCATGATTACCCTTGGTGCCGTCAATGTCGGTGAGTGAATGAGTCCCAGAGATCCTTGGTGAGAGAGTTGGAAGCTGACCCGTCTTGAAGACACTGGTGCCAATGCGTCTGCTGAGGAGGCTGAGGAGAGTGTTGAGGATGGCGCCGTCCAAGTTAACAACGTTGTGAATTCTTTCCGTCTCCAATCGACCTCGTTTGACAAGAAGTCATATCTTACCCATCTCAAGAGTATGCTACCTGTATCTATTGCCGTGCTATTTACTAACGAGCGTAGGCTACATGAAGGCTGTCAAGGAGAAAATGAAGGAGTCCGGCAAGGATGAAGCAGAAATAAAAGAGTTTGAGACGGGCGCACAAGCATACGCAAAGAAGATTGTCGCAGGCTTCAAGGACTACGACTTCTATGTTGGAGAGTCCATGGATCCGGATGGAATGTAAGTATATCAATGTTTTGCGGTAGTGATTTGTTTGCTGATATTGTTGTGCCAGGGTTGTGCTTATGAACTACCGCGAAGATGGCGTTACCCCTTTTGTCACCGTCTGGAAGCATGGTCTCACCGAGATGAAAGTCTGAGCGTGCTTGGGCTTAGAGAGTCATCCTTTATTGGCGCGTTCATGTAGGCTTCTAGATTTTCTGCGGGTTTCTGAATCCAGTAACATAAAAACCGCAATCTAGTCCCTAATACCCACTTTCGCCAAACCCCTATCTCAGATGCTGCTTTTCATTTTTCCCTCAATTGATTGTGAAACCAGGATGCTGCCTACAGAGCAAGACCCTAGGTAGACTCAAGACTCTATCTACCACTTCAGCTCCTAAACCAGTTCCAGCTCCTGACCTTTCTCCGGAAACTTGACCATCAGATAAGCCTCTCCTTCCTGTTCTGAGGCGTTCGAAGTGGCACCGCCTGTGTGACAGCCATCCGAAAACCTTGGTATTACCGCTATGTTTCGACAGCAAATCCGTCGTGCGACTCGATCACCTTCTCGTGCTTGTTTTCTCGTCGTTTCATATTTCCGGACAAAGTTTGCTTGACAGAGAATATTCGATCCCGCCTGCCGTCTAGCGGGCACCACGTCCAACTTCAAACTACCTCACCACCTAACCTTCAACACGCTCCGTCAAGCCCTCCGCACAAGAGCACACATCTCTCAGGCCACCTGTAAGCCTAGATATATTATTATTATTTACTCTTACACTGATCTAGCGTTACGCTATGCAGTACTTCTATCTGTAATAACCAAGGAAACCCTACCCTTTGGGCGGGATGAAAACCTTGCCTGCCGTTTTATTGATAGTTAGATGTGAAATAGAGGGGGAGCTGAAAATCCGTGCGCAGAAGGGTTGAATATCGTTGACAAGCAAAGATATCGGTAGCAGATTCCGAAGCTGGACTAGCAGCTACGACAAGTGTGAATGCAAGGAGATTTTGAAGCATTACTTCTGGTTAAGACTTCAATGCATCATGCTAATTCATCAATGCAGAGGTACCCTTTATATCGCGCTAAGCACAAAATTTTCCTCTCATAAACAATAAAAGTCGGAAAGATATTCCGTCGTCACGGCCAGCTCAAGTCCAAAGGAACAAGCCAATGCTCACCTACCGGTCGAAAGATCCTTACCTCGCCAGAAACCATCTCGGACATATCCACCTTCCCCTCCATCACGATCTTCTTGGAACCCACATTTTGCTCCAAGACCTTCAAAACGCCACCTCTTTCTACCGACGTAATGACAGCTGTATGATCTGGAGCGCCCCTGTAGCTATGAGACATTCCATCACGACTTCTCATATGAGCTGTCAAGAACTGTATGATATCGCCTCTAGCGACACCAGCTGCTTCAATGCCGCCAGGAGGATCAGAAGGCTTGGGAGGGATATAGGTGTAAATTAGGGCGCCGTGAATGTAGCTTCGGCTTGGCACGCAGGGTTCTTGATTCCGCGCTCGACACTCCTCTGCTATTGCTTCAAGCGCATCGTTTGCGAGTGTCCAGCATTCGCCATTACCGACTTTTTGTCCTATTCGGGCTTCGCACCACGCTGCTATACGTTCACCGTACCTACGAGTTGTTAACACAAACTGCAGACGGCTAGTGACGTTAAATTTAACTTACTTGTCTCTATAGCCATCCAGTTCCCGCCGAGACAGGGGTTTTGGAGGAGGTAGGTGCCTCTGCTCTGCCTTCACTGTTAATCCGGGTTCGTTGCCATCCCAAGTCAGGTGGATTTTCGTTGTGGCGAGAGTAATATCATCTCTTATGGCTCCAGTCAGAAACCACGTCTTCCGCGGCCCTGAAGAGCTCCACCCCATGGTATATCTTGGAGTCCGAGACCCCGGGAGACGGCTGATAGATGGAGGCGGGAACACTACTGGCTGCTTCGCAAACCAGAGAGATTTGAGATCAAGGTCCAAATCGTGTTGCGGAATACTAGGACTAGTGATCTTCAAGAATCAGCAGCCGTTGCATTGCAAATTGATGCCTTTGATGAGTGCCTCAAATGTACTTTGAGCATTCTCCAGGATAAAGACCACCACTGCTCAAACGTATTTAATTACAATAACACACTTCCACTAATCTGAAGCCAAGAGCTGATGGCGACGTTCAATACCAGATCAGAAATCGCTTACATTAGGTTTCGGTTTGCTTGCTAGTGGTACAGGAGGGGGGCCAGCTCCTGCAGTTGCAGCTCCAGCCAATTCGGGTTTCTTCTTCGGAGGTGGAGGTGGTATCTTTTTGGTTGCAATAGAATTGTCTTTCATCTCAATAGAAGGGCTCGCTGCAGGTTGTAAAGTAGCTATGGGACCGTTACTTACAGGACTCACTGCAGGCTCTAGAGTCGCTATGGGACCATTACTTCCAGAGCTGGTATATTTGCCAAACTTGTCTGCTAAGCCGTACTTCTGATTAAGAGAGTTCGCCGCCTTCCATCCCGACGCTACCTGGTCACCATGGCGTTCGCTAGTATTATCTCTCATCTCAATGGCAGGGCTCGTTAAAGGCTCTAAATTCGCTGCTGGACCGCTACTTGCAGTGTTTGTATATTTGCCAACCTTGTCTGCTAGGCCGTATTTTTGATTCAGAGAATTGGCTGACTTCCATCCTGCCGCTACCTGGTCACCATGACGTTCACGGAAGTTGTTGGCTGTAGAGGCGGCATTTCTAGCATCGCTGAGAGATACAGAGGATGGGTCATTACGAAATGCTGACGCTGTTCGCAGAGCAGCTTGCTTCTGTGCAAATGTAGTTCCCTGAGAAGGTGCTTCAGAATTGGACGAGGAGGCAGACAAACGGGAAAATCGAGACTGAAGCTCATTGAGCTGGGGTCCAGCATTTGCTGTTGGCTTTGAAGCTGTTTCCGGTTCAGTTTGCCTCGCCGGGGTTATTCTTGGGGGAAGAGATAGAGGCGGCTTTCCCCCAATCCCAAACCCCGGAACGGACACCCCTGCAGCACCCAGACGGTCCAAAGAACCTTGATTCAAGATTCCCTTATGTTCAGGAGGTTCAGCTGCTGCAGTATTATACTTTGGTAGTGGGGATGCAGGGGTCTGGCTCGGGGTGGAGTCTTGCCTCGGAGGAAGGCGTGGGGGCAACCCTGGTTTTGGCTTGGCTGCTACAGAAGGTATTCTCCCATCTGTACCATCTTTTCTTGTGGGAGGCGGAGGAAGATTTACAGTTGATAGTCCAGTCGTGTCAATTCGAAATGGGACTGGCGGTGCCGCCTTTCGTCGTTCTTCCTCTGCCTTCCGCTCTCTCTCCTCCTCTTCCCTTTGTTGTTTCGCTTGTATCTCAGCTTGTGTCAGAGGAGTACCAAGTCCTCTCCTATCCGGTGTAATCTGGTTCGGCAGTGCTGCGCCGCCATGATAATTGACATTCTTTGGAGGAGGTCCGAAAGAAGCAGGGTCTTTCAAGGTCGAGAGGGGTCTTGAGACATGTTCGAGGGCCGCATCGCGGTGTGTATCTTTACCCTTTCCCATCCACCCTGCCTGCAGCGGTCAGTGAGCCGTTCTCAAAATGCTGTATATGGTGACGAACCACTTGATTGATTCCTTTGAAGTCCCCGCGCCAACTCTCACTTGACTTTCCGTCCTTTCCCTTGGGATGCCAACCACTCTTCATCGTTTCTTTCAATCCCGACATTTTAGCAAAATTTCCCCTGCGTCCGGAATAGTTATAGTATGGGCAGATAGTTTTTTCAAAAAGCCATACAGGGCCAACTTTTAAGCGTTCATTGACGTCGGCGGGGTGGCTTAGCGTTATGCCTCAGATATTAGGTATCACTCATGACGACGGAACT
>Ga0335074_10017725_pt1 | contig 10047 bp, 8 predicted proteins | sample Lox_Sample_23_FD_206715 | JGI IMG/M metagenome (GOLD analysis project Ga0335074, IMG submission 206715) | Soil microbial communities from Loxahatchee National Wildlife Refuge, Florida, United States - Lox_Sample_2.3 | ecosystem: Environmental > Terrestrial > Soil > Wetlands | place: USA: Florida...
TTTCCCGCCGTCCGTACGCCTCGCTGTAGTTGTCGGCGACCCCTCCAAGCCGGGGCCCTACGTGATCAGGGTCAAGGCGCCCTCGGGCGTGAAGCTTATGCCGCATAGGCATCCGGAGGATCGAATCTACACGGTCATATCGGGTGTCTTCTATATCGGCTTGGGCGAGGAATTCAACGGGGAGGACCTGAAGGCCTACCCGCCCGGCACCGTTGTCGTTCTGCCTGGGGACACGTGGCACTTCCACTGGGCGAAGTCGGGCGAGTACGTCACGCAGGTGACGGGGATCGGCCCGCTCGGCCTTGAATATAGAGAAGCCCACGACGATCCGCGACACGCAAATTCGTGAGTGTAAGGGGATCCGGACACCTCAGCCTGACGACCGCTGGCGGCGCAGTGGATCGACGACGCCGTGCGGCGGAGTGATGAAATAGCCGCCCTTGCCATCCGGGCGCCGTTCGGCCTCGCGGCCATCGGGTAACGTAGCTGCTATGGCGGCGAGAGCTTCGGCTGAAATTGAGATTGCGATCACACGCCAGATATGGGAACGGCGCCGGTCGGTCGCTAGCGAGCCGCGATCCCCTCGAAGACCGCCTTGCATCGATCATAAGACGCTTGCGGAGCGCGCCTTGGGGCAGTTGGCCAGAATCACTGGCAGCTCGGTCAGCTTGGGGTCGCCATCACCGACGAAGGCGCTGTCAGATTAACTGGCGTCCTTCGATCACGGCGCGGCGTACTTTGTTCGCAAGCAGCAACCTATGCCGCGAGGGCCCGCCACTCAGCCAGAGCGATCAAACGTCTCTGCTTGTAAACCTGTCGGGCGACCAGATGGCGTTCCAGTGAATGCCGTTCGCACGTGGGAAAGCTTCGAGCGCCGCCACGCCGTTTGGCGCAGATCGTCGAGAAGGCCGACATCACTGTGCCGGAGCTGGCGGCCGAGCTTGCGGTCGCGGCCGGCGAGAGGGGACGTCCGCGCTCGGTGCGCCAACAGGCTTTCAGACTAACAAGGTGACTCGCGACAAGTTTCGCAATTCCTCGGGCGAACTTGCGCCGAAACCGAAAAACTCGAGATAAGCTGGGATCATCTCATAGAGCATATCCGTGCCGACCTGGACCTCGCAGCCGTTGGCGATCGCCAAACGCAGGAGCGGCGTGAACTGCGCGGTCATCACGACTTCTCCAACGAAAGCAGCCGGCGCGATGCGGCTCGCGTCGATTGGCGGCGGGTCGTTGGGCTTCATGCCGAGCGGCGTCGCGTTGACGACGATGTCGTAGCCCGAAGGGTCGGGGGAGCCCTTCAACACCTCCAGTTCCGGATAATAGGCGCCGAGCCGGCTGCAAAGGGCGTCGACGGCGGCGGGGGCGACATCGTAAAGGCCCAAGGCTGCGACCCCGGCTTCAGCGAGCGAGGCCGCGATGGCGGATCCGACGCCGCCAGCCCCGACAATCAGGGCGCGCGCGCCGGCGATCGTGCGGCCCTTCCGCTCCATTCCGCGCACGAAGCCTACTCCGTCGAACATATCACCGAGCAGCGAGCCATCCGCCCGACGCACGATCGCATTCACGCTGCCTGCGATTTTCGCCCTGAGGGAGAGTTCGTCCACGAGATTCGCTGTCGCGATCTTGTGCGGCATCGTGACAAGCGCGCCCAGCAGGTTGGCGATCTTGAACAGCGGGCGCACGAGGGAGGCGTAGTCCTCCGAGCTTATGCCGAATGGCGCGACGATAGCGTCCACACCTTTCGCCTCGAACCATGGATTGTAGATCATCGGCGACTTGAACGACTCAGTTGGAAAGCCGAGGTGCGCGATGATTTTGGTTGTCCCTGTAATCATGGTCGAAGTCGCCCGTGGGCCGGCGCGCTCGTCATTGGCGTGATCCCGCTCAATTCTTGCGGACGAGATGAATCACAGCATCCGCGATCATTCGTTTATGTTTGCGTCTGCGAACCGGGCCCGACAGATCGACATTGAAGATCTTGCCGAACGTGTGCCGGTTCGAGACGCGGAAGAAGCAAAGGGCGCTGATCGTCATGTGGATGTCGGTGGCATCAAGGTCGTCCCGAAAGAGTTTAAGCGCCTTGCCGCTCTTGAGGATTTTATTGATGGTGTCGATTACGCCCGAGTTGGCCGCGCGCAGAGCCGCGGCTTTGTCGAAGTGCGCGCCGAGGTGGATGCTCTCAATGGCCACGAGGCGGACGAAGTCCTCGTTGGCGTCATCGCTCTCAAAGGTTTGCTCCACCAGCCTCCGCAGCGCTTCGACGGGATCGAGAGCGTCGAGGGGGAGCGTCGCCTCGACGGCCCGTATGTCGGCGTAGGCCTTCTCGAGCACGGCTAGGTAAAGGCCCTCCTTGCTGCCGAAGTAGTAATAGATCATGCGCTTGGAGGTGCGCATCAGCGCCGCGATCCTGTCGATCCGCGCCGCTAAGACCGTGATCCGCGAATTCCTTCGTCGCTACAGCCAGAATATCCGCCCTCGTTAGCCCCGAAGCCCGCGATCGCCCGCGCGCCGGCGGTGTCTTCGAATCGATCCGAGTATCCATAGCTTTTCCAGTTTCGCCCCGATGGCCAAAGACCTGCGTCATAGAACAGCTATGGGCGTCCCCGGCGAACCGGTCGCGCCCACGATGGGCAGCGGGGTAAAGACGTACGCAAATTCAAAGCGTCCGGTTGCGGCCAGATCGTCGAGGTTCATGCCTTCATGGAGGCAGATCCCGTGGCGCATCAGGAGATGCTGATGGCAAGGCAACGCGATTTCGGGGTCGACCGGGGGAACCAGATCAATGGCGAAATTATCCGCTCCGACCGACGATGGCCGCAGCGCCGAGAGAAACTCGGCGGCGCCGAGGCCGAGTCCGGGCGCGCCGTCATACCAGGCGCTGGCGTGACTGAAGAAGCGCGATCCGTGCCCGGTCCGCACCAGCACGACGTCGCCTGGTTCGATCCACGGGTCGGGCAGGCCCTGCGTCGCAACGCAGGCCAGGAGGTCGTCCGCAGTGATCTCCTGGCCGGGCGCGAGCGGGCCGCCTTTGAGCCGCTGCACGTCCAACAGGACGCCGCGCACGAAAAAGATCTGCGCCTTCTCGATTCCGAGCTTCTTCAGCCCGTAAGGGGTCCAGCATTCCTCCAGCCTGTTGCCGTTGTAAAAGAGCGGGCCTTCCCCGCCGCAGGCGCCGCCCGCATGGCCGAGTGCGTCCATGTGGGTGCCGATCTGGCCGATCTCCGTGGCGATGAAGTCGTCGTTCCAGACCGTTCGGCTTCGCCGCCCTTCCCGGCCGCCCGTGGGGCCGCCGGGCATGCGCAATTCGAAGCTGTGGCCGGGCGACAACGGCATGCCTTTCCGATAAGGGAATCCGAGCTTCACGATCTGGCCGGTCTTGACCAGTCGGATTGCGGCCGGGGTCTTGTGCGGGCCGAGCAGATTACCGGCGCCGATCTCGTCGTCGCGCCCCCAGACCGAAGGAAACCACCCGTCGCCTAAAGCGGGGCTCGCCATTCCGTCCTTCGTGTTCTTTCGGTTCGCCCCCGGCATAAGCGTCTCACGATGCAGCGTCTGGCCCGGCGCGCCGGCGTAAGCCATGCGCCCGGTGCCGAAGAAGCCCCACCGAAACGGCCTCGATCCCGATCACCGAGATGAGCAGCAATCCGGCCGCCAGGTTCTGCGCCCAGAAGGGAGCTCCAAGGCTGGCGATGCCGCTGATCACGAGCCGAAGCGTGAATAAGCCGGTGACTATCCCAAGAAATCCCCCCCGGCCGCCGTCCAGCGCGATGCCGCCGATCAGACAGGCGGCGACCGCCTCGAGGAGCACAGCCTCGAAGCCCAGCGGACTCGCGCTTCCAGATCGACTCGCGCTTCCAGATCGAATCGAGATCAGACCCTCCGCAAGGGTGGCAAACCCGGCGGAGGCGGCGAATACGATGACGACGGGCCGCCGTTGTGGAACGCCTGCCGCCCGCGATTCCGCCCTGCCGCCGCCTAACGCGTAGATCTCGCGCCCCCGCACTGTTCGGGAGGCGAAAAGCCCGGCCAAGGCGAAGGAAACCAGCATGACCGCGCTGAGCGGGGAGAAGATCCAGAATTGCCGATCGATGGAGTCGGCGATCGACAGCATGTCGATCGCCAGCGTCGGGGTGGTCTCGTTGCGACTCTTAGGTGCTAACTAACTAGATCGTTAATGTCAACCTAGCGTGCAATCAGGCGCATCGGTCCAACGCGAGAGACTCCCCAGCGTCCTGCGGAACAACGTAGGCCGTAATCAATCGGAATGCCTCAATGAGATGCGTATTCTTGGCCGGAGGCTCGCATCTCCACTGAAGCCAGGCTAGGTTGCCGTTGCCGTCATTGCCCGATGCGTTTGCTCCATTCGCTTTCTGAGCGCGGAGATGAAGAACTCGGATGGACCAGAGAGCATCGTGTCTTTGCGATAAGCGACGTAGGTCTGGAAAGCTGTCGTCTCCTTGATGGGAATCGCCCGCAGACCCGTGCTGTTTCGTTCAGCCAAAGTAAATTCATCGATGACAGCGATACCGAGATTCTGGCGGACCAGAGCGCAGACGGTGACGCCGAAACGCGCTTTGATAGGAACCCGATAGGAAACGCTTGCGCGCTCAAACAAGCGCACGACAATCTGTCCGTAGGGATCGCGCGGTTCGATTCCAATCAATGGATGGCGTGCAATCTCAGCCGCGGCTACTCGGGTTCGCGACGCCAGCGGGTGTTCATCCGCGACGATGCAAAAGAGTTGTCCTTGCGCCAACCGTTCGAAGATTATCGCGGGATGCTCGAGCCGAGAGTTCATCGCGACAACTTCGCCGCGCCCAAGCAGAAGGAAGTCGATCGCATCCTCGATTTTGAGAACGTCAAGATCGACCGTGAGATCAGGATAGCGTCGGCGCAAGTCCGCGACCGCCAGGGGCGCCATCCCGTGGCCGATGCTCGGCGTCGCGCCAAACTTGAACTCCGCGCCTTCGCCCCGTTCGAGCGCCCCGATCGCGAACTGAAGGTTTTCGAGGTTGCGATGAAGTTCGTTGATTTGTGCGAAAATTGGACTCGCCTCGGGCGCCGGAACGAAACGTCCTCCGCGCCGTGCGAAGAGCTTCACGCAGAGCGAATCCTCGGTGTGTTTCATGAGGCGACTAAGCCCAGGCGCCGCGACGTTCAGCAACCTTGCTGCTCCAGCGATCGTCCCGGTCAACATGACCGCGCGGATGACTTCGATCTGGCGCAGAGTGAGCATGGCGAACTCGATTGGGGAAGGAGACTTAACGTCGCTCGTCCGGCACTCGCCGACGGCGAAACCATAACATAATGTTACGCCAGAGGTGACTATTGGTATTTGACGGTCTGACTCGGCGGAGTCAGTACTCCGAGGCGTAGCTGGCGCCTCATGGGCAGGAACGTCGATAGAGGAGCTTTTCGAGTGCTCAGGTGGTCGATCGCCTCTGTCTGCATGGGCGGCGCACTGGAGGACAAATTCTCGGCCGCTGCCAAGGCAGGCTTTCGTGCGGTCGAAATCTTCGAAAACGATCTGACCTTCTTCCGCGGCAAGCCGCGCGACGCGCGGCTCCTTGCGGCCGATCTCGGGTTGGAGATCGTCGCCCTCCAGCCACTACGAGACTTCGAGGCAATGCCTGATCCCGCTCGGGCGAAGAACTTCGAGCGGGCGTCGAGGAAGCTCGACCTCATGGATGAGCTCGGGGCGCGCCTGTTGTGCCTCTGCTCCAACGTTTCCGCGGAGGCGATCGACGATCCGGCGCGCGCCGCCGCGGATCTCGCCGAACTCGCCGAGCTCGCCCGGCGGCAAGGCCTGCGGATCGGATACGAGGCGCTCGCCTGGGGACATTGGGTCAAGGACTGGACCGCCGCCTGGGAGATCGTGCGCGCGGCCGACTGCGATAACCTCGGGATTGTGCTCGACAGCTTTCACATTTGCTCCCGCCGCAACCCGATCGAGCCGATCGCAGCCTTGCCGGCCGAGAAGATCGCGCTCGTGCAAGTAGCCGACGCGCCGGCGCTGGTCATGGACCCCTTATCCCTCAGCCGGCACTATCGCTGCTATCCCGGTCAGGGCGAATATCCGGTCGTCGATTATCTCGATGCCGTCACGCGCTCCGGCTATCGCGGCCCGCTGTCGCTCGAAATCTTCAACGACCAGTTCCGGGGCGCCTCAGCATCGGCGATCGCGATCGACGGCATGCGATCGCTGCGCGCCGCCGGCGAAGAGCTGATGGCGAAACGCGCCGCGCGGGGCGACCAGCCGCTCGCAGATCTCCCGCCCCTGCCGCTGTCGCCAACGGTTGAGGGAGCCGAATTCGTCGAATTCGCGGCGAGCAACGTAGCCGCAAGCGAACTGGTCGCGCTGATCGAGGGCCTCGGCTTCCACTGCGCCGGCCGGCACCGCTCGAAGGATGTGGATCTCTACTCGCAAGGCGAGATCAACCTTATTGTCAACCGCGAGCGTGGGGGCTTCGCCCACTCGTTTTCGCTGTTGCACGGACCCTCCGTCGCCGCGCTCGCGCTGAGAGTCGATTCCGTCGACAAGGCGCTCGAGCGGGCGAGCGCGCTCGAGTGCCAGAGTTATGTCGGCAAAATCGGACCGGGCGAAGCAACCGTGCCGGGGGTCGCGGGGGTCGAAGGCAGTCTTATCTACTTCGTCGGGTCGGGTGAGCATGCCTGGCGGGACGATTTTGTCCCTGCCGCCACGCCCGGCCCCCAGTGCTATTTGCTTAAGGTCGATCATCTCTCCAACGTCGTGCGTCGCGGCGAATTCCTGAGCTGGTCCCTGTTCTACAACGCCGTGCTCGGGCTCGAGCCGCAGCCGCAGGTCGAGCTGGCTGATCCGCACGGCGCCTTCTTCAGCCGCCTGCTGCGCAGCCCGAATGGTGAATTGCGCATTGCGCTCAACATTGGCGAGGGCGGTGCCACCGTTGTCTCGCGCTTCCTCGATGCCTTTGGCGGTTCCGGCTTCCAGCAGATTGCGCTGTCAAGCAACGATATCTTCGCCGCCGTCGAAGCGGCGAGAGCGAGCGGCGTCGCCTTCCTCCCGATTCCCGACAACTACTACGACGATCTTTCGACCCGGTTCGACATCTCCCCCGACTTACTCGCACGCATGCGTGCGCTCGGCATGCTATACGACCGAATGAATGATGGAGAGTTTTTCCATATCTATACTCGAACCTTCCAGAACCGCTTTTTCTTCGAGATCGTCGAGCGTCGCAATTACGACTTGTTCGGCGCCGCCAATACCCCCGTCCGGCTAGCCGCCCAGGCCAGCGTCACCGAGGGCGAACGGCGCGCGGAGATCGAATTCGAATGAGTCCGCACCGATTCGCCTGGCGTCCTCCGCGCTATTTCGAGAGTAGAGGGCCGCATGGTGAACGGCGACACCCAAACCATCGCCCATGTCGGCTATCCGACGTCGATCTTCAAATCGCCCCTGGTCGACAACCCACGGTTCGTGAAGCAGTGCGTCAGCGCCGCCGTCGTCCCCCTCGGCGTAAAGGCCGATGGGCCGGCTGGCTTCTCGCCCGACGCCGACGGTCGTTCGACTATCGTATGTTCGACATTACGTAGTCTTACCCATAAAACGGCCTATCGGCTGATCGACCGGTTCGGCGGACCAAAGGGAGGAGAAGGGATGAACAGACCGAGGTTTCTTGCGGCGGGCGCGCTTGCCGCGGCTCTAAGTCTGAACGTCGCTGTGGCGTTGGCGACCGACACGGTCAACATTCCTTGCGTATGCGAACTGTCGGGCGCAGGCGCGGTGGCGGGTACGAACTTCCACGATGGCGCGCATCTGGCCGTCGAGGAGATCAACGCCGCGGGCGGCATTCTCGGCAAGACGATCGAAATGACCGACATGGACACTCAGACCGATCCGATGACGTCGCGCGCGCTGGTCCAGAAGGCAATCGACTCGGGCGCCTATGCGATCATGGGAACGATCTATTCGGGCTCCACGATCGTGAACATGATGGTGGCGCAGAAGGCGGGCGTGCCGCAGTTCACGGGGGCGGAGGCACCGAACATCACCCAGAAGCACAACCCCTTCATCTTCCGCACGTCGTCGGGCGCCGAGAAGGGGGTGCCTGCGCTGACGTCCTATTTCAAGGATCAGCTGAAGGCCAGGAAGATCGCCATCTCCTGGGTGAACAACGACTTCGGCAAGGGCGGCCATGACGTCTTCCTCGCCCAGATGAAGAAGGCCGGCATCGAGGTCGTGGCTGACGTGCCCAGTGAAGAGGGGCAGGCCGACTTCTCCGCCGACGTCTCGAAGATCAAACAGTCGGGCGCGCAGGCGGTCTTCGTCTATTTGAACGAGGAGGAGGACGCCCGCTTTCTGAAGGAGGCCAGGAAGCAGGGGCTGAAGGCGACGCTTGTCGGGGAGGTCACGTTGACGGGGCAGAAGGTGATCGATCTCGCCGGCGGCGCGGCCGAGGGGGCCGTCGCCCACGTCGGCCTGGCGACTTCCGCGCCCATCCCGTCGATCGAGAATTTCGTGGCGAAATTCAAGAAGCACTACGGCCGCGATACCGACCACAACGGGATCAAGGGCTATATCGGCGTCTACGCGATCAAATACGCCACCGAGCTCAACGGCAAGTTCGATCGCAAGGCGCTTGCCGACAAGCTCCATGGCCTGACGCTGGACGTCGCGAAATATCCGAACATGCTGCTGACCACTTCATGGGACGCCAACGGCGAACTGAGCCGTGAGAGCTTCATCACCGAAGTGAAAGACGGCAAGCAGGTCGTGACCGGCACGGTCCCGGCGAATTGAGGAGGGGGCGGCCTTAGGGGCCGCCGCCCCCGATCCGCCTCCATGGCCCAGTTCCTGCAAGTCCTGCTGTCGGGTTTGTCGACCGGCGCGATCTATGCGCTGGCCGCGATCGGATTCACGCTGGTCTGGCAGGCGGCGCGGACCGTGAATTTCGCCGAGGGTGAGTTCGTCATGTTGCCCGCCTTCTTCGTGCTGATCGGCGTCCACTGGCTCAATATGCCGCTCTGGCTGGCTTTGATCTTCGGGCTGATCGTTGCCGTCATAGTGCTGGGCCTCCTGTTCAAGAAGGTTGTTGTCGAGCCGATGCTGCCGAACGGCGGCCTGCCCCTAATCATCGCGACAATGGCGTTGTCGATCCTGTTGAAGGAAGGCGCCAAGCAGGTCTACGGCGCCGAGGCGCAGCCGTTCCCGAGCCTCTTTCCACAGGCGACGCTGCATTTCGGCGGAGCGGTCGTTTCGGTCCAGGACTTGATGAACCTGGCCGTCTCGCTCGCCGTCGTCGTCGGACTGACGCTGTTTCTCAACCGCACCCGGACCGGAAGGCGCATGCAGGCGACCGCGCAAAACCCGAGGGTCGCGGAAATCCTTGGAGTGAACACAAGGCGGATGGTTCTCTACGCTTTTCTCGTGAACGCGGCGCTGGCGGCGCTGGCGTCCTTCCTGATCTCGCCGATCTATCTCGCCAAGTTCTCCAACGGTGAGACCCTTGGGCTTGTCGCTTTCATTGCGGCCATCGTCGGCGGCTTCAACCAGATCCGCGGCGCGCTCGCGGGCGGGCTCCTGATCGGCGTGCTGGACAACCTCACCGCCACCTACGTGACCACGGAATACCGCGCCGCGTTGCCGCTGGTGCTGCTGATCGCCATGATCCTGTGGCGGCCGCAGGGGCTTCTCGGCGTCGACGAGGGGAGGAAGGTCTGAGCAAGCGCCGGCTGAGGACGATTCTCCTCATCCTCGGGGTCGCCGCGCTGATCGTGGCCCCGCTGGGGCGGACGGACTACGTCATCTACGTTCTGTCGTCCTGGCTGATTTTCTCCATCGCCGCGATAGGGCTGAACCTGACGCTGGGCTACGCTGGACAGATTTCGTTGGCCCAGGCGTCGTTCATGGGGATCGGCGCCTATACGACGGCGCTCATGACGCTTGCGGGCGTTCCGTGGCTCATCGCCGCGCCAGCCGGAGTGGCGCTATGCTTCGTGGTGGGGCTCATGCTCGGCTTTCCGGCCTTGCTAGTGCAGGGGCATTTCCTCGCCTTCGTGACGCTG
>Ga0335074_10017726_pt1 | contig 10046 bp, 12 predicted proteins | sample Lox_Sample_23_FD_206715 | JGI IMG/M metagenome (GOLD analysis project Ga0335074, IMG submission 206715) | Soil microbial communities from Loxahatchee National Wildlife Refuge, Florida, United States - Lox_Sample_2.3 | ecosystem: Environmental > Terrestrial > Soil > Wetlands | place: USA...
GACAAGAAGAACGGCAGTAGGGGTTTTTATCCTGCTACAATAGTAGTAAGGTTTCCTTGTTTTACAAATAGTTAGAATTTCCGCATAGCTTTTAGCTCTAACGGTGTAAGAATTATAATAATATACGTTGTTAAAAAGTGTGTGTTTTTGGTGGTTTTTGGTGCAAACCAGGTGGGCGGATGACCGGCGTTCGGGCGGGAAATCGGTTATCTGCCCCATTCAAACGGCCAGCCTCGTGCCCCTCATCGGCGAGGTCCGATATAGATAATATATATCGCCTTGATACCCTCAATCTATGGTGTTCGGGCAATTCTATATCTGGGCTAGAGATTCATATTTCTTATATGCATCATAACATTCAAGCGGGTGCAAGATAGTGGCTGGACTCTTACTGCTATCATCTACCACCGCTGCAAGTGCTAGATAAAGCAGTGATTTCAACAACATGGCTCCACAGTCCAATGCCGTTAATTCCTCGAAGTTGTTCATTCCTGTAAGTCCTCCTAACATAGATTCTATTGTGCTTTACAGTAGATGATAATAGTTATAGCTTATCGATTTCTCGCTCTTTGAACATGGTACCCCTTCCGAGCGGCTTGAGACTGCTCATGCAATCCTTGAGGGCTTCCAAACTGCCGGATTTATTTACCTCAAAAACTTTTCCATTCCATCCTCTGCAGTTGAAAAAGCTTTCTCCATTTCAGCCAAATTTTTCACCCGCTCCCGAAAAGAGAAGGATAGTCTTGGTTGGACGACGCCAGAGGCAAACCGTGGCTACTCTGCGCCCGGCCGGGAAAAGACGACCTCATTGACTACCAAGGAGTATGTTGAAGCACTTAGAGCCGAAGTCCCTGACCTCAAGGAGACTTTTGAGATTGGAAGAGAAGACGAGAAAGATCATCCTAACCAGTGGCCTTCATCAGATGCCGCAGCCCGAGAATTTAAAGAGTTTATGTTGGGCTTCTTTGCTCAATGCAAACAGCTCCATATTGAGCTCATGCGCGCAATAGCTGTAGGAATGGGTATCCAAGAGAGCTATTTTGACGCTTATACTGACGTTGGTGATAACACGCTTCGCCTGCTACATTACCCTGAGGTTCCGAAATCTCTGTTTGAGATAAACAAGTTGCAAGTAAGAGCAGGTGAGCACACGGATTATGGCTCAATAACTCTACTCTTTCAAGATGATCGTGGCGGACTTCAGGTCAAGAGTCTAGATGGAACGTATGTTGACGCAACACCAATTCCCGGGACTGTTGTGATCAATGCGGGTGATCTTCTTGCCAGGTGGTCCAATGACACAATCAAGTCTACGATGCATCGTGTCGTACAGCCGCCTGCGCCAGTAGAAGGGGACACATATCCGGCAAGGTATTCAATCGCTTACTTCTGCAATCCGAACTTTAATAAGTATATTGAAGCGATTCCGGGGACTTATGAAAGCGAGAAAGAGAAGAAGTATGAAGGGATCAACAGTGGAGAGTATCTGGTGCAGAGATTGGCCGCAACTTACTGACATAAGTTTTTTATTCGTGGATTATGCGAATATATCACTTTTACATAAAGTACTTCAAATGAATAGGGGATGTTTACTCCTTAAGATCAATCTTCACTAGTACAAAGTACATATCTCAAGCTCGTCTATCATTGGCTGGCGCAAATTTAGTGGGCCAATGGAATGGGGCTCAGCCTCGCCAAACTTGGCGAAGGCTGGAGAAGGCTGACATCAATTCGCGACTTGATGACCTGGCGCAAACGAAGTTTTTGTGATGAAAAAATCCACCTCATAAATGAACGCCATATCCAAGCTTTTATGAAGAGTTGGCTCTGCTGGTAGTAAACATGTCACAGGACAGTACAACGCCGATGTCGATGTCGTCCTCCGGCCCCCAAGATAGCCCCCTGTCAATTACAGCTAGCATTGCGGGCATTCTCACGTTTGTCGTCGCCATCGCCGCAGCAGTCTACGTCCGGATTACATATCTGCGTAATGCAGACCAGGAGTACTTCCAAGTGAAAGCTTCTCTCAATTGGTACAAGACCGAAAGCGAGTGGATGTATGATCTGGTTAACGCAGCGGAGACGCGCAAAAGCCGCAGTGGTAACGAAAAGGAGTATCAGATCTATGCTTTTGTCATGGAACAGCTTATCAAGCTGGAAGAGCGGCTGCTAAGCTTGCTTACACAGGCTGAAATCGAGGCGCGTAGGCAACCACAAGCGGGTACTTATAGCTCGTGGACATTCATTCCTAAGAGATATCAAAAATTTGACTGGACCGCCGCAACCGCTACGGCTGTCTCCTGGATCCCGATTCGGACGAAAGCTTTAGAATTAGTAAGGCAGAGGGATGCGCTTGGGTCACGGGTCGTGTTTGCACAGCTGTCTATGATATCTTCGTAAGTTGGTTTCCATCATCTGTGAGTTAAGGCTGACTAGTAATAGACGAGTACTGGAACAAGAGTCACGAGCCAATAAGCAAGAAGCCGTCCAACGGGATCGTCTGGAACAACTGGAGAAAATGGTCCAATGCCAGACCGAAAAACTCGAGAGCTTAGAGTCGCTGGTAATTAAGCTGATCACTGCCAATTCAAGCTTAAAGCTGAACAATCAATTCTCTACAAACGGTATTGCAGATCGGCCACCTCCCGGTCCCGCATCTCACCATCCCGAAGATTACCGTACATCCAGGGACTTTATTCGAGTGAACACGCTGGTGGAAGAAATTCAATGTCCTAAGGACCCAGATACACAGTCATAAGATCCATCTACTTTTCTTGTGGATCACCTAGACTGGGTTAACCGTACGAGTAACCTCCCACCCAGAAAAACGTGCCGCAGCATATCAAACTTGCCAGGGCCCATTTCAAATTCAGCTCGATGACGGACCACACCCACATACAACCCACTGGTGGAGCACGCTTCATGACAGCATGATAACCATGCTCATTTGTGATGTATATCAGGTAGCAGCCAGATACCACGCTCCCCACGAAGAAAAGGAGCTGAGACAAAACAGCTTGATATCGTGGAGGAAGACGTGGGAATAGAGGCGACGGACTAGAATGAGGGTGCAGAGTGTAGCAGAGGACGAGAAACACTAGAATGAGCCTCAGCATCGGCTCCAAGCTGAACAAGAATGAGCAAAAGTTGAAAACTCACCTCCAAATGCTTGTAAGGAGGATCTCACTATCTTCCGCCATGATATCTCCACCGCGTACTGATGTTGTACCAAGACATCAAATGTGAAGTGAAGCATCGTGAGGCTTATACTCCATAGAAAAGCTTCCCCCAAACGGCCAATTGGTGGATCGTTGCTCTCCTCGATAAAGCCATCGTTGGCCAGAATCGACGCGCCATTCTTCTCTTTCAACAACCCACGCTTTTCGGCGATATCAAATAGCGTTTCTTGACTTATATCAGGCCTTGAGCGGGCGGGTTGTTGAAGGGGAATATTGCGGGCTGAAGCCCCTTTCGGTGGACGTTGGCGTGGCATATTTTACTTTGCATGTGGGACGATAACATTAAAGTTGCCTTGCAGTATGCATAAAATTAAAGCAGGCCCCTGAACCTCCGGCCAGGTCGCGCTGGGATTGGCCTCCCGTCCCTCCTTTAGTCCGCCACTTTAGCGCAAGGCTATTAAACTTCCCCATCAACGAAAGACGCAATGTGGCTTCAAGCACTCCTTAAGTTCTACAACTCCAATCTGCAACCACGCGACACTCACTCCTGACTTCCTTCTTGCCGCGCATGTCACCATGTTATGGGTAACGATTATTTTCACCCTCCTCGTCATTGTCTCCTCATGGCTCTACACTACCGCGATAACGAAGACGAAGTTCCCGAGACTGAGGAACAAACGGATATGTTTGCTGATCGCACATCCCGATGACGAGGCTATGTTCTTCGCCCCGACTCTTCTGGCCTTGACACAGCCTGAATTGGGGAACCATGTAAAGATACTGTGTCTGAGTAGTGGTAGGGAGCTTTGTCGTCCTTATCGGGCAAGACGCTGACAATGCATGCTTGTACAGGGGACGCCGATGGATTGGGAGGAACGAGGAAGAAGGAGCTGATGAAGAGTGGCATATTACTTGGACTCAGGAAGGAGGAAGATGTCTTCGTCGTTGAGAGCCCGTATGCATATCCCGTCCCGCTGAAGCTGCGATGGCGTCATGGTTCACTAACTTGGCGCTACCAGGGAATTCCCCGACAGTATGACCACTACATGGCCAAAAGAAAAGATCTCGAGCCTCCTGTCCTCTGCATTTGCGCGTGATCTGGCCAAATCACCCAAGTCAAACTCTACGGAAGCACCTATGGCTACAATCGACGTCCTCATTACCTTTGACGCAAACGGAATCTCATCACACCCGAACCATATCTCCTTATACCATGGCGCACGACATTTCATATCCTCCCTCTTGCGAAATAAACCCGGCTGGCAATCACCTGTTGATCTCTATACACTCACAAGCGTCAACATAGTACGGAAATATACAAGTTTTTTCGATGCTCTGATGAGCCTGATTCTTGTCGCTTATCAAAAGAAAAGCACTGGTGCTCATCCATCACCGCTGCTATTCATGAGTGGACCAGGAGAAGTTAGGACAGCGCAGCAGGCAATGACAAATGCCCACATCAGCCAGATGAAGTGGTTTAGGTGGGGCTGGATTGGCATAAGCAGGTACATGGTGGTGAATGACCTTAAGCTGGAGAAAGTGTCGTAACTAAATAAATATCGCGGTCTTCAAAATTGTATACTTAGTCTAGCATAAGAATCCCTCCTAATTCCAGACATGGTATTCAGCGGTTCTGATTTGGCATTGCCATTCTTTATCGATGGAACGTGATTCCAGTATTTCGGTATAAGCTGTTCATATCATTTACAACTATGAAATCTGGGAATTTTACAAAGTCAGCGTCAAGGCTAACTCAGTAGTAGCGCTTTCATAGGAACAAAAGTTCTATATTGGTCTATACAGAGAATGTTGTACACTATTACATAAGGATTCTCCTCATTCCAGGTCAAGAATCCACTTTACCCAAGACGAATGTATATAGAGAGTCATAGGCACCACACTTAGTAAGGCGCAACGCAAGCATTTCTTTATTTCTCCAAATGAACAGCTTTCACGACTTTCCGAAAGCCTCCTCCGAGTCCAGGTCCGGGTCGAGATCAGAGACAGGAACAAAGTAGCCATCATCATGGTCGTCATTATCATACTTCTGTACCATAGCCTGCTCTGATGATATGGCTCCCTCAACGATGTTGCCTTTGTGAGGTGGCCATGGCAGTGCCTCCTTCTTAAAGGCTAGTGTCCGACGCAGCTGCGCAGAGCCGCTCGGGAAGGATATAAAACCAGTGCCAATCGGGTACCCTATACGGTGTGGCATGAAATGCCTGAAATCGTAAATGAACTGTGGCAGAGTCATAGGAATGAAGGTTGGATTTTCTAGCAATGAACGAGGGGCGAGATTTATCAGGATTCGACACCATCGATAGAGGTACTGGCGACTCTGCTTCAGGGCGAGATGTTGGAAAGCCTTATCTTTTTGTAAACCCAGATAATTCTCGTAGGTCGTAGTTCCTTGCATCAACTCGAGCTCTTCACTACCGTCTTCTGCTTCGAGCAAAGAAGAGTGAAGTTTCTCAACAGCCACAGTCTCCCCATACTCGTGTACGCTCTTAACATATACTTTTAGAGCCTCTTTCATCCGCTCCCGTGCTTCGCTAAATTGCTGGCGGCGAAGTAAATTCACAATGAGTTTATCGTACATTGCCATGTTGGGTTTGACATTATATGGTTCTGCAGTTAAAGCTGACCAAAGGATGCTCACGGCTTCAGGTCCTAGGTAAGTAGGACTCATTTTCCCCGTCTCCCCACTTAAAGTCCGCGGTTTACTTAGCGCATAAGTCACCCCAAGAAGATCCTCCCATACCTCAGTGGGAATGATGAGAGAAAACTTTCGGGATACGTAGTCGACCAGGCGCAGAGCAGTGGGAACCATGTTGTTGATTCCAAAACAATGGACCAGAGCAAAGAGCAGCGTCTTGGATGGCCGAAACGGCGAGTCAAATGGATAGGAGTTTGGTTCTCCGAGGTCCTTCTCATTCATGGTCATCAATTTATCAACATTGATACCCCAAACTCTACCCAAGATTGCTTTGACACCTTCAACGTCACCTACTCGGGCCGAAGAAATCATCAATAAACAGAAGGTCTTCTCGTCTCCGGTTACACCACGTTGGAGCATGTCATCAAAGATTTTGCTTGTCTCATACTTGAAGTCGATGCCCAGCCTCTCATAATAACCTTGAAACACCTCTGAGGGCCTTTTAGGCCCTGAACGTGGTAGATATTTTGTTCTGATTTCAGATCTTTGGGTGCCATTTGATATGCCTACCCTCAGTAGCCCTGAGAGGTAATAGTTGTAACATTCCGTGTCTGGCTCGAGGCCTTCTCTTTTCATAGCACGCCAGACAGTTTGTGAAGCCCTTGGATTCTCCACTACTCCGGCACAGCGCAGAAGATATTTGTAGTCCGAGAGTGACAGCTCATACCCATCTGAGCGACGAGCTTCAATAATTGACTCGATTCTAGCCATGAAATTAACGCAAAATTGGTGTATTCCGTCCTCTGTCTGAAGTTGAAGAGCTGTAAATGAACCCGTCCTCGGGCTGACATTGTTTTTATGCAAGTCGACATACCGGCCAACAAAGTGTTCTGGGTCCAGACATCGAAGAATTTCGGAAAAGGTATTAGGGGTTAGCATACGAAATGCCTCATGTCTTTGCACCTTTTTCTGACTGGTTGCTATGAATTTTGTCAGGGCATTGATAATGGCGTGAGGACTCTCGCTTTGTAGGGCACGGCGAAGGATATCGCCAGAGCCATCGAGGGTTCCAACATTATACCGACTTTCTGGGAGTCGCAGACTACCAGTATCTCCATCCCCTGCTTTAGCCAGGTGAGTGGGAACACGCCAGCTACCTATTTTCCGAATGTGTAAGCTCGAGGCTCTTTTTATTGTTGAGGTAACATCGCCCAATGCACCTCGTAAGCTCGCATCAGAATTCGATGGGATTTGTACATCTGCTGCCTGCTCTTCGCTGTTTCGCAGCGGTTGCTGCTGCTCCTCCTGTCGCGGATTGAGGTCGGAATTTTCGTGGGTAGATTCATCATAGCTAGTGTTCCAATCTCCAAAGCTCGCAGATGCTATAGAATGCGGCCGGCAGGCTGGCAGGAAACGGCGTCGAAGTCGTAGAGTATGTATACGTCCAGCTGTGCCACGGGGACACGAGTACGAGGCAATCCGAGCCCCAGTCGCCTCGACGATAAGGATAGTTATGCTCATCAGCTCTCGTTGTCGCCCTGCTCATTGTTGTAAGTTCATAGGAAGCTCAATCATAATTTTCGACCTTAGTCGGCAACTTCCGCCATCTTAAACGGCAGCTCCTCCAACTCATTAAAGATATCTCTTACCTACATCTAACAACGCACTAAGCCATGGCCGACATCGATGAAGGTCCTGCAGGTCCAGTTTCGGAGCCGCTCGACCTTGTGCGCCTGTCTTTGGATGAGATCGTGTTTGTGAAATTACGAGGTGACAGAGAACTCAAGGGCCGGTTACATGTCAGTTCCCGATACCTGCACCTGAATCATGTATGATATTGACATTTTTGAAGGCATATGACAGCCATTGCAATTTAGTTTTAGGTGACGTGGAAGAGACTATCTATGTGGTCGATGAGGATGATGAGGATGAGGAATCGGTGAAGGTAGCAAGAGCCTGTTTTCCTGCTTCAAGTCCAGCACTACTAACATGGTTCCAGACAATCAGCAAAAAGTCGGAAATGCTATTCGTGAGAGGTAAAAAGCATTCCTACCAACCACCATGGTGCATTTCCAACCTTCATATGTGCCCCTCTGTACGATACAAAGATGCTGACCCCTTGCTTAGGAGATAGTGTAGTCCTCATCTCCCCGCAAGCACCGTCATGAGGCCACATTCCGCCAATACACATGTTCTGACCTTTCAGAGGTTGAAGGCGCCTCTATGCAGACGTCATAAGCCCAGCAGCCAATTGAGCATTGCGGGTTAGCAGTTGACTCAGCCCTTTAGTAGAGCTGCAAGCGGGCAGTACATTTGGGTTGTACCCGGACATCTCTGAACGTCCAATAAAGGCTCTAGTAGTTCTTAATGATACTCTACAGCAATGCATGAACCCTAGACAAGGCTGTGTTGAGGAAATCTCGTGACTCAGAATCTATCAAATGCGTCATAGTCGTTAAACCCCCAGCTACCTTATGACTCGACATTTGTTCTCGATATCATAAATCCTAGCATTGCACGCTGAATCTTTAGAGAGTTCTAAGCTTGTTTAACTCATGAACATAAATTATTGATGTTGTGTATTGCCAATGATTACTCGAATATCCTGAAAAGTAGTACAATTACTGAGCACAAACCAGCTGCTCTATGCATAACGCTAGTCCAATATGACGACGCGCATGGGAAAACAGCTGCCACATGAGCGACGGAAAGGGGAGTCTGTAAGCGGCAGGCGTTCAAGATGAAGGGTGATGACTGACTGGCAAAGGCTCTGAGCGAGTTCGCAGAGTACGTTGAGAAACAACAGGCGTTGCGGTATCCCGCGTCTTCGGGACCCTCAGCAGCGACCGATGACCATGCTGAGCTCGACATCCTCAATTCTCTCGATCTAGCAGAAACAGTCCCTCAGGTGCGGTTAAAAGGGCTCCTATTAGATCAGGATGAAGACCAATTGGAGAAATTGGTCGACATTCTCCGGACACGAATCGATGAGGGACATGGCGAGACTATTTTCGATGTCGGTTTCGAGAACAATGGAGATTCGATGGCGCTGACAAAGGATGAATGGGGAATCGCCATGAAAAGGCTAAATCAGGCAGCGGCTATGATAAGGGCGGACTGCCAGGTGTTGCTCACCAAGAATGTCGGAGGAGATGCTGAGGCTGAGTCACAAAACGCGAAAGACAAGGACTGCTACGGAAAGATCCTTGTACGGCAAAACCCCAAGACTGTTGAGGACGTTATTGAGACTCGAATTGCTGTAGTGGGCAATGTCGATGCCGGGAAAAGTACAATGTTAGGCGTTCTCGTGAAGGGAAGCCTTGATGATGGACGGGGGAAGGCCCGTGTCAACCTCTTTCGGCATAAACATGAAATCGAGAGTGGTCGAACTAGTTCCGTGGGGATGGAGATCATGGGTTTTGACACGATGGGTAAGGTTATTGCGTCAGATGTGCCTGGGAGAAAACTCTCATGGGAAGAAATTGGAAAACGTGCCGCAAAAGTTATCAGCTTCACTGACTTGGCCGGCCACGAGCGATATCTACGAACTACTGTAGGTCGTGCAAACAACTGATCAGGTGGTTATAGAGTAGCTAATATTTAAAGGTTTTCGGTCTGTTATCTAGCAGCCCGAACTACTGCCTCTTGATGGTCGCAGCCAACAATGGACTCATCGGCATGAGCAAAGAGCATCTTGGTATCGCCTTGGCTTTGAATGTACCAGTAATGGTGGTCATCACGAAAATCGATATCTGCCCTCCCCAGATCCTAGAACAAACCATCACTCAGATCACGCGTGTGCTGAAAAGTCCTGGCGCCAGAAAAATCCCGATCTTCATCAAAAACCGGGAGGAGTGCATCAACACGGCTACCCAATTTGTCAGTCAGAGAATCTGCCCCATCTTTCAAGTATCAAACGTCACTGGTGAATCACTTGACCTGGTTAGGGCTTTCCTAAACATACTGCCTCATCATGGACATTATGATGCCGACGCACCCTTCGAGTTCCACGTCAATGACACATTCTCAGTGCCGTTCGTCGGGACTGTAGTTTCCGGCATCGTAAAGAGTGGAGTAATCCATACAGGTGATACAGTCCTTGTTGGACCAGATTCCCTTGGCCAGTTCACCACGACTACCATCAGGTCCATCGAGAGGAAACGCATTTCTGTGCCAGCCGCTTCAGCTGGACAGTCCGCATCTTTCGCCCT
>Ga0335074_10017727_pt1 | contig 10046 bp, 7 predicted proteins | sample Lox_Sample_23_FD_206715 | JGI IMG/M metagenome (GOLD analysis project Ga0335074, IMG submission 206715) | Soil microbial communities from Loxahatchee National Wildlife Refuge, Florida, United States - Lox_Sample_2.3 | ecosystem: Environmental > Terrestrial > Soil > Wetlands | place: USA: Florida...
GTGACCGTGCGCAACCCGGGCGCCAAGCACTCCATCGCGGTGGGCATCCTGGCCCGCTGCCGGATCACCATCGACGGCAGCCTGGGCTACTTCGGCTGCGGGCTGATCGACGGGCCGGAGATCGAGGTCAAGGGGCGGGTCGGCTGGTCGGTGGCCGAGAACATGATGTCCGGCGTGCTCGTGGTGGACAAGAACGCAGGCTCGCTGACCGGCGCCGCCCTGCGCGGCGGCGACGTGGTGGTGCACGGCGACGTGGGCGCCCGCTCCGGCATCGACCAGAAGGGCGGCACCATCATCGTGGGCGGAAACGCCGGCATGATGACCGGGTTCATGCTCCAGCGCGGCCGCCAGATCATCCGCGGCAACGTAGGCGGCGGCCTGGGCGACTCCATGTACGACGGCGCGATCTACGTCGGCGGCAAGGTCACCTCGCTCGGCGTGGACTGCGTCGAGGCCGGGCTGGACGCCTCTGACGAGGAGTTCCTGGCCAGGAAGCTGCGCATCTACGGCCTCGAGCCGCCCGGAAGCTGGCGCAAGTTCGTGTGCGGGCGCAAGCTCTGGAACTACGACAACCTCGAGCCGGCTGAGCGCAAGCTCGTCCTGTAGATCGGCCCGACCAGCGAAACCGCACTGAGAGGCGAATTCTCACGTGAGCAGCATCGAAGACGGCGGTAAGGCCGTGCTCGGGCACAGCAGCATCTTCACGCCCGAGGTGATAAACGACATCCACGTGAAGGCCGAACTCGGCCGGTACCGCATGCGTGGCTTCTCGATGTTCAAGCGCATGCCCGGCTGGGACGAGCTGATGTTCCTGCCGGGCACGCTGACCAGGTTCGTCATCGAGGGCTACCGCGAGAAATGCGAGACCAAGACCGTCCTCGGCGCGCGCTTCGCCAGGCATCCGCTTGAGCTCGACATCCCCGTCTACATCACCGGGATGAGTTTCGGCGCGCTGTCCCTGGAGGCCAAGATGGCGCTGGCCAAGGGCGCCTCGATGGCCGGGACCGCCACCTGCTCGGGCGAGGGCGGCATGATCCCCCCGGAGCGTGACCTGTCCACCAAGTGGTACTACCAGGTGATTCAGAGCCGGTACGGTTTCAACCCGCACCACCTCATGCTCGCCGACGGCGTCGAGTTCTTCATCGGTCAAGGCTGCAAGGTCGGGCTCGGCGGCCACCTGATGGGACAGAAGGTCACCGAGCAGGTGGCCGAGATGCGCTCGCTGCCCGCCGGGATCGACCAGCGCAGCCCGGCCCGCCATCCGGACTGGCTGGGCCCCGATGACCTGTCGCTGAAGGTCCAGGAGGTGCGCGAGGCGACCGACTACCAGGTCCCGATCCAGCTGAAGCTGGGCGCGGCCCGGGTCTACGACGACGTGCGGATGGCGGCCAAGTGCGGGCCGGACATCATCTACCTCGACGGCGCGGAGGGCGGCACGGGTGCCGGGCCGCACGTGGCGGCCGAGGAGACCGGGATCCCGCTGATGGCCGCGATCCCCGAAGCCAGGCGCGCGCTGGAGGACGTCGGCCTGGTCGACGAGATCGACCTGGTGGTGGCCGGGGGGATCAGGAACGGCGCGGACGTCGCCAAGTGCCTGGCGCTCGGTGCGAAGGCGGTCGCGATCGGCCACTCCGCGCTGATGGCGCTGAACTGCAACAAGGAAATCCCCGGCGTCACCGACTACGAGGGCACGGTGGGGGTCCCGGCCGGCCGGTGCTACCACTGCCACACGGGACGGTGCCCGGTCGGCATCACCACCCAGGACCCGGAATTGCGGAAGCGGCTCAGGGTCGACGAGGCCGCCGAGCGCGTGTACAACTTCCTGCACACGCTCACGCTCGAAACCCAGATGCTGGCGCGGGCCTGCGGAAAGACCGACGTGCACAGCCTGGAGCCCGAGGACCTGTGCGCGCTGACCGTCGAGGCCGCCGCCATGGCCAAGGTGCCGCTGGCCGGCACCAACTACATTCCCGGGCAGACCGAGGAACGAGCCCTCGCCGAGATGAAGGCGCTGCTGGAGAAGTTTCTCGGTGACGGCGGGAACGGAACGCGCAATGTCTGACGAGCTCCCTGCCCCCCGGCTGACCACGAAGATCGGCATCGACACCGAGGAGCTGACCGGGCGGACGTTCCCTTACCAGTTCGACCGCTCGCTCGTGGAGGACGTCGACCTCGTCGCGGCCACGCCAGGGGCAGACATCAACTGGCTGGAAGACATCCACCTGATGTACGAAGACGGCGTGCCGGCCGTCTTCGACCGGTACACCAATGCCTTCCTGAAGATCCATTTCGAGATCCCCGCCGGGCAGGAGGACACCTACGCGCGCAAGGTGCTCATCACGCACCTGCGCGAAGGCAACTCCTACGGCATCTGGCTCAAACGCAAGCACGCGAAGTTCGCCCAGCCCGAGCTCGGTCCCTGGCGCGCCGACTCGCCGACGGTGGGCGAGGGATGGCAGCCCGCTACGCTGGCGGACTGGGAACCGCCGCAGGGCCACTAACCACGGGCCACGAGCGGGCCCTCCGCGGCCGGGCTCGCGGGGGGAAACCCCCGGCGTGTGCTCGTCCACTGTCAGTGGACACTGTTTCATGCAGGGCCTATGCTGGCGGTACATGTGAGATCGTCCGGCCGGTGTCACCATGCCCGGGAGGAACACCGTGGAAGCTGTCCGCCCCGCGAGTCGCCCCCGGCCCCGCCGACCGGCGAAGTACTCGGCGCTGGCCCTGCTCCGGCACGGCCTGTCCGGCCGGGACTGGCCGCGCGCCTGGCCGGAGCAACCGCTGCGCGGCCGCTACGATGTGGTCATCGTCGGCGGCGGCGTCCACGGCCTCGCGACCGCCTACTACCTCGCGGTCAACCACGGGATCACCCACGTCGCCGTGCTGGACAAGGGTTACATCGGGGGCGGCGGCTCCGGGCGCAGCACGGCCATCCTGAGGTCGAACTACCTGACGCCGGAGGGCGTCCGTTTTTACGACCGGTCCATGCAGCTGTACCGGACGCTGGCGGCCGACCTCGACTACAACGTCATGTTCTCCCGGCGCGGGCACCTGACCCTGGCCCACAACGACTCGTCCCTGCGCACCATGCGCTGGCGGGCCGAGGTCAACCAGCTGCAGGGCGTCGATTCGCAGATCATCGACCCGGCCGAGATCAAGCGCCTGGTGCCGTACCTCGACGTCTCGGCGGACACGCGGTATCCGATCCTGGGCGCGCTCTACCACCCGCCCGGCGGGATCATCCGGCACGACGCGGTGGTCTGGGGCTACGCGCGGGGCGCGGCCGCCCACGGCGTGCACATCCACCAGGACACCGAGGTCACCGGCATCGACGTCGCCGAGGGCCGGGTCCGCGGGGTGCGCACCAGCCGGGGGGACATCGCCGCCCCGGTCGTCCTCAACGCCACGGCCGGCTGGTCCACCCTGATAGCCGCGATGGCGGGCGTCCACCTGCCGATCCAGACGTTCCCGCTGCAGGCGGCGGTCACGGAGCCCGTCCGGCCGTTCCTGCACTCCGTGGTGGTGTCCGGCACCCTGCACGTCTACGTCAGCCAGACCGACCGCGGCGAGCTGGTCTTCGGCGCGAGCGTCGACCCGTTCGCCGCGTACTCGACCCGGGGCACCCTGGAATTCGCCGAGGGGCTCGCGACCCACGTCGTCGAGCTCATGCCGGGGCTGTCGAAGATGCGCCTGCTGCGCCAGTGGAGCGGTCTGTGCGACATGACGCCCGACTTCTCTCCCATCATGGGCGGCACCGAGGTGGAGGGCTTCTACGTGGACGTCGGCTGGGGCACCTACGGATTCAAGGCGGGGCCGGTCTCCGGGGAGGCCATGGCGCGGTGCATCGCCGACGGCCGGGCGCCGGAGATCATCGAGGCGTTCGGGCTCAGCCGATTCGGCGCGGGCGAACTGGTAGGCGAGAAGGGAGCGGCCGCGGTCGGCCACTGATCACCATGATTCTCATCCGGTGCCCCTGGTGTGGCCCGCGGGACGCGGGTGAGTTCCACTATTCGGGTGAGGCCCGGCCGCGGCCGGACCCGGCGTCGGCCACCCCGCTCCAGTGGCGCGAGTACCTGTACTTCCCGGCGAACCCGCGCGGAGAGGTGACCGAGACCTGGTACCACCGGATGGGCTGCCGCCAGTTCTTCGCCCTCGAACGCGACACGGACACCAACGAGTCGCGGGCCCCGGGCGGGCCCCGGTGACCGCGTCCATGCGGCTGGGCCCGCAGCCTGCCGAGGAAATCGAACGGATGCGGTCCTTCACCTTCCGGTGGAACGGCGCCGCCGTCCCGGCGTATGAGGGCGACACCATCGCCTCCGCGCTCGCCGCCAGCGGGCGACGGGTGTTCTCGCGCAGCTACAAGTACCACAGGCCGCGCGGCCTGCTCACCGCGAGCTACCACGATCCGGGCTGCTTCTTCCAGGTCGGCGACGAACCGAACGTGCGCGGCGCGCACCGGCTGGCCGAGCCGGGCCTGGACGTGCGCTCACAGAACACCTGGCCATCGCTGGAATTCGACGTCAAGGCGGTCAACCAGCTGGTCGGACGGTTCCTCGGCCCCGGCTTCTACTACAAGACGTTCATCAAGCCGCAGCGCCTGTGGCCACTGTACGAGCAGGTGCTGCAGCGGTTCGTACACGCCGGGCACGTGTCCGCGGACACGCCGCGGATCGCCGTCGACAAGCGCTACGCCCACCCCGACGTGCTGGTGGCCGGCGGCGGCCCGGCCGGCCTGGCCGCCGCCGTGGCCGCCGCGCAGGCCGGGGCGCGGGTCATGCTGGTCGAAGAGGAACACCGGCTCGGCGGCCACCTGCGCTGGGGGGACGCGACCGACCTCGCCGCGCTGGCCGAGCTGCGCGACCTGGTCGCGGCCACCCCGGGGATCGAGGTGCACGTCAACGCCGTCGTGGCCGGGCGGTACGACGACAACTGGACCGCGGTCGTGCTCCGTGATCTTCCGAGCGGGCTACCAGGCGGAACCAGAGTGGAGCAGCTCATCAAGGCGCGAGCCAAGGTCCTGGTCGTCGCGCCCGGCCTGATCGAGCGGCCCTACGTCTTCGCCGGCAACGACGTTCCCGGGGTCATGCTGTCGACCGCCGCGCGCCGGCTCATCAGGCTGCACGCGGTCAAGCCGGGGGAGCGGGCGGTGGTGCTGACCGCCAACGCCGACGGCGACGCGGCCGTCGCCGACCTCAGGCAGGCCGGGGTCGAGGTCGCCCGGGTGCTCGACGCCCGCGCGGGCCAGGACATCCTCCGGGTCCGCGGGCATAAGGGCGTCCAGGCGGTGCAGGCCGCGGACGGGACCACGACCGAGTGCGACCTGCTGGTGACCGCGACCGGCTGGACCGCGCCGGCCTCCCTGCTCAGCATGGCGGGCGACCGGCCCGCCTACGACCCGCGAGCGGCCAGGTTCTTCCCCCGCAGCCTGCCGGACGACGTCCTGGCCACGGGCGGCATCGCCGGGGACGGCAGCCTCGACCAGCTGATCGCCCACGCCCAGGCCACGGGGCGCGAGGCGGCCCGCCGCGCGGCCCGGTTGCGCCGTGAGTGGCAGGCCGCCGTGCCCACCCGCGGGCCCGCCAACGGCGCCCTGCTGGCCGGCCACCCCTCGCTGGCTGGCGACGGCGATCCCGTGGCCATCCCCGAACTCCCGGTCGACGAGCATCCGGAGCTGTTCCGGGCCCGCACTCACGGCATCGTGGATTACTGCGAAGACGTCTCCTCCAAGGACCTCATCTCGGCGGTGCGGGAAGGCTACGACTCGATCGAGCTGGCCAAGCGCTATACGACCGCCACGATGGGGCCGACCCAGGGCAAGATCGAACTGGTCAACGCGATCGCGGTGGTGGCGGAGGCCACCGGGCGGACCGTCGCGGAAACGGGCACCACCACCTGGCGGCCGCCGTACGCCCCGGTCACGCTGGGCGCGCTGGCCGGCCGGCCGCTCGAGCCCGTCCGGTACTCCCCGATGCAACCGTGGCACGAGGCGCACCACGCGAGCCCGCTGATCGCCGGGGCCTGGATCAGGCCCGACCACTACGGTGACCCGGCCGCCGAGGTCAGGAACGTGCGGAGCAAGGTCGGCATCATCGACGTCACCCCGATCGGCAAGCTCGACCTGCGCGGTCCTGACGTACCGCGGCTGCTCAACCTGGTGTACGTCAACAAGTGGTCCAAGCTCGACATCGGCCGGGTCCGGTACGGCGTGATGTGCACCGAGGACGGCGTGGTCTTCGACGACGGCGTCACCGGGCGCCTCGGCCCCGAGCACTACCTGATGAGCACCACGTCCTCGGGGGCCTCGGCGGTCTGGGAGTGGCTGGAGAACGTGCTGCAGACCATGCACCCGGACTGGCAGGTGCATATCACCCCGGTGACGACCGCCTACGCCAGCATCAACGTGGCGGGCCCCGCGGCGCGGGACCTGATCGGGCGGGTCACCCGGGGCGTTGACCTGACGAACGAGGCGTTCGGGTACATGGAAGTCCGCACCGGCCAGGTGGCCGGGGTGGACGAGTCCGTGCTATGGCGGATCGGCTTCACCGGGGAACTCAGCTACGAGTTGCACGTCCCGGCCGCCTACGGGCTGCACGTGTGGGAGACGCTCATGGAACGCGGCCGTGACCTCGGGGTCGCGCCGTTCGGGGTGGAGGCGCAGCGCATCCTGCGGCTGGAGAAGGGCCACCTCATCGTCGGCCAGGACACCGACGGCCTGACCCGGGGCTTCAGCGCCGGCCTGGACTGGGCGATCAAGCTCGACAAGGCCGACTTCATCGGCAAGCCCGAGCTCGTGTGGCAACACGACGTAGAGAACGGCAGCGGTTCGCGGCTGGTCGGCCTGCAGCCGGACGACGGCTCGCTGGTGCCGCCCGAGGCGAGCCAGATCGTCGACGGGCCGCGCATCGTGGGCCGCGTGACCTCCAGCCGGATGTCTCCCACCCTGGGCCGGTCCATCTGCCTCGCACAGGTCGAGGCCGCCCTGGCCGCGCCGGGCACCCGGGTCACCGTCAGGCTGCCCGGCGGGCGGCTGGTCGGCGCCCGGGTGACCGAGCACCTCGCCCACGTGGATCCCGAAGGGAGCCGGTTGCGTGTCTGAGCACCCCATGATGGCCGATGGCTCCCCAGCGGCTGACCACGAGGCGGTGGCGAGGAGCCCGATCCGCCCGGCCTCTCCGGTGCGGGTGGAAGGCGGCTGGGAGGTGAGCGGGTGCCGCAGCGACGCCCCGCTCTCGATCGCCGACCACACCCCGCTGGCCAAGGTTCACCTGCGGGCTCCGTGGAACGGCGCGATGGCCAAGGCGCTGGGCGTGCCGTTCGGGCGGGCCGGGCGGGAGAGCTCCGGCCCGGACGGCCGGGAAGGCGCCTGGCTGGTCGTCGGCTCGGGGCCGGGCGAATGGTACGTGCTCGCCCCGCCCGGCGAGGCCGCGGCGGTGGCCGACTGGCTGGGACAGACGGCGGCCGACTCGGCGGGCGAGGAGTTCGTCAGCGTCGTCGACCTGACCCACGGCCGGGCGCTGATGCGGGTCACCGGCCGGGACGCGGCCGAGCTGCTGGCCCGGCTGTGCGGGGCCGACCTGCACGACGACATGGCCCCCGACGGGGCGGCCCTGCGGTCGGCGGTGGCCGGCGTGGCCACCGACATCATCAGGGACGACCGGGCCGGGGTGGCCTCGTATCTGCTGCACTGTGAGCGGTCGTCAGGTCAGTACCTATTCGACGCGCTGGTCAGCGCCGGCGAGTCGTTCGGCATGGGTGTCGACGGCTTCCGCCTCCCTGGTATCTAGGCTGAATTTTCCGGAGGAAACTATGGCTTTCCCGACCGACCTGGAGATCGCCCGCGGCGCCGCCCTGAAGCCGCTGGAAGACATCGCGGGCGAGATGGGCATCGGCGCCAACCTGCTCGAGCCGCGCGGCGAGGAGGTGATGAAGATCAAGCTCGAAGCCATCGCCGAACTGGCCGACCGGCCGCTAGCCAAGTACGTGGTGGTGAGCGCGATCACCCCGACGCCGCTCGGCGAGGGCAAGACCACCACCACGGTGGGCCTGGGGCAGGGGTTCAAGCACATCGGTAAGCGGGCCACCATCGCGATCCGGCAGCCGTCCATGGGACCCACGTTCGGCATCAAGGGCGGCGCGGCCGGCGGCGGGTACAGCCAGGTCGTCCCCATGGAAGCGCTCAACCTGCACCTGACCGGCGACATGCACGCGGTCACGGCGGCGCACAACCTGCTCGCCGCGATGATCGACAACCACCTCTACCAGGGCAACGCCCTCGGCATCGACCCGCACAACATCACCTGGCGGCGGGTGCTCGACGTCAACGACCGCGCGCTGCGCAACATCGTCATCGGCCTGGGCGGGCGGGAGGACGGGGTGCCGCGCCAGACCGGCTTCGACATCACCGCCGCCTCCGAGGTCATGGCGACGCTCGCCCTGACGAGCTCGCTGGCCGATCTGCGCGCCCGGCTCGGCCGGATCGTGATCGGCTACACCAGGGACAAGACGCCCATCACCGCCGAGCAGCTCCTGGCGGCCGGGTCGATGGCCGTCATCTTGCGGGACGCGATCAAGCCGAACCTGCTCCAGACGCTGGAGAACACCCCGGTCCTGGTGCACGCGGGACCGTTCGGGAACATCGCGACGGGTAACTCCTCGGTGATCGCCGACCTGATCGGCATCCACGCCGGCGACTTCCTCGTCACCGAGGCCGGCTTCGGCGCGGACATGGGCGCCGAGCGGTTCTTCAACATCAAGTGCCGGACCTCCGGGCTGCGCCCGGACGCCGCGGTGATCGTCGCCACCGTCCGCGCGCTCAAGGCGCACTCCGGCAAGTACAAGATCGTGGCCGGGCGCCCGCTGCCGGAGGACCTGCTCCGCGAGAACCCCGACGACGTGGCCGCCGGGGCGGCGAACCTGCGCAAGCAGATCGAGAATATCCGCGTGCACGGGGTCTCCCCGGTGGTGGCGATAAACAGCTTCCCCAACGACCATCCCAGCGAGCATCAGGTCATCAGGGACGTCGCCGCGCAGATGGGCGCGCGGTCCGCGGTGTGCACGCACTTCGCCGACGGCGGCCGGGGCGCGGTCGAGCTGGCCGAGGCGGTGAGCGAGGCCGCGGCGGAGCCGTCGGACTTCCACTTCCTCTACCCCGACACGGCGAGCCTGCGGGACAAGATCGCCGCCGTGGCCACCCGGGTGTACGGCGCGGACGGCGTGACCTATTCCAGCCAGGCCTCGGCCCAGCTGGACACCTACGAGCGCGCTGGCTTCGGCCACCTGCCGGTCTGCATCGCCAAGACCAACCTGTCCATCTCCTCCGATCCCACGCTCAAGGGCGCGCCGACCGGCTGGACGCTGCCCGTCCGTGAGGTGCGGGCGTCGGTCGGCGCGGGCTTCGTCTATCCCATCTGCGGCGACATACGGACCATGCCCGGGCTGAGCGCGAGCCCGGCGGCGGCCCGCATCGACCTCGACGAGGACGGCCTGATCGTCGGCCTGTCGTAACGTCGTCTGTCGTGACCCTGGACGATTTCCTTGATGGGCTGGCGGCCAGGACGCCGACCCCGGGCGGCGGCGGCGCGGCCGCGGTGACCGGCGCGATGGCCGCCGGCCTGGTGGCCATGGCCGCGCGCTTCTCGGCCGCGCGCCTGCCCGGTGCACTCGACCTGGCGGAGCAGGCCGACGAGTTGCGCCGCCGCGCGGCCGAGCTGGCGGAGGCCGATGCCGTCGCCTACACGGCGGTGCTCGACGCCCGCCGAGGCGGCGGGGATCTGCGGGAGGCACTGGCCGGCGCGGCCGTGGTGCCGCTGGAGATCGCCGAGATCGGCGCGCGGGTGGCGCAGATGGCGGCTCGGGTGGCGTCGGCGGGCAACCCGAACCTGCGCGGCGACGCCGTGACCGGGGCGCTGCTCGCGACGGCATCGGCGCGCAGCGCGGCCTGCCTGGTGGACATCAACGTCGGGCGGGGCGGGCTGGAGCCCGAGCTGTCGAGACGGGCGGCGCAGGCCGTCACGGACGCCTGCGCCGCAGCCGAACGGGTCATG
>Ga0335074_10017728_pt1 | contig 10046 bp, 9 predicted proteins | sample Lox_Sample_23_FD_206715 | JGI IMG/M metagenome (GOLD analysis project Ga0335074, IMG submission 206715) | Soil microbial communities from Loxahatchee National Wildlife Refuge, Florida, United States - Lox_Sample_2.3 | ecosystem: Environmental > Terrestrial > Soil > Wetlands | place: USA: Florida...
CGAAAAGTCGTTTGTGCTCGGAAAGCCTCTCTAGAAGACCATTGAAACGGTCACCAAACGAGGTAGACAGTAACTCTTTGACAGGGTCAAGCCCTATTTCTGGTTCTGCCGAGACGTCAGTAACGGCAAGGTTTCACCAGAGAACACTTACCATCAGGCGACATCTTGAATAGCACGCAAGCGTCATGGCAAAATTGAAGGATGTCGGCGTAAACAAAAGCCAACGCCTTGCCAAGATGACTCTTGAAAGCCTCTGGACAGTTGTCATGGAGCCGCAGAACATGATCATGATAGCTTGGTAGTTGCTGTCTCATTCTGTCGAGCATTCGAGCTAACTTCTCGAACATATTCACAAAGTTCTTGCATCGCTGTGGGAAATTCAATAAGACCAATTTGATCCGTAATATGAAGCAGCACTTACCACGAAGATCAACCTAATTGCGCCCCACACCGTGCGAGGCCATTCGGGGTCAACGTCCAAAGCAAACTCGACCACCGTGAAGAAATGTGCCCACCGCAAAGAAAAAGCATCTATGTGCTTGCAAGCAAATAGCAGCCTTGAAGAATGTTCGGCATTCTTAAAATGGCTCAGAAGATCAGCCTTCATTTCCAAGTGGTCTGTGAAAGTCTCGAACCGTGGCCACTCATCCCAGTAGACAGCATTCAAGAACGAAATGTGAGCTTCTTGAAATATTGACCTAGCATTGGCACCTTGTGCGACATCTCGGGAGAGGCAAAGTGCTTGATGCCAGGGATTCAGGATTATAGGCAATTTGCGGCGCCTGAACCTTGGTCTCAGAGTGAGTGTGTGTATTGCTTCGAGCTCATTGAGAACGTTTGCTTTTCTCTTGTTCCCGCCTCCATCACCACTAGCCCCAAGACTGTCCTTAGAAGCGCGACTGGCCCCTGGAATACTCGACGATGGTGGATTTACGTCAGAGTGATCTTCTGTCTCTTCGATGCCGTCAAGTAAGTTGTCATTGAGAGACTCGTTCACAAGCCTTTCTAATCGATTGAGTGCGTTCGCCTCTCCCTCCCCGTAGATGAGTGGCATGAAGACATTAAAGATTCCCAGGAGGCAATAGGCGATGTCTTCTTCTTCAGTTGTTTCCCGATTTTCGGCCCAAGCGAAGCGCTCTGAAGCACTGAAATCGCTCAGGGATTGACCACGAAGGACTTCTTTTGGAATTCCGGTGATTTCAGTAATTTTGAGTTCTAGAGAGCGCTTATTTCCTAAGAAATGGCCTTCCGCGGAAAAGAAATCCACTGATACAGGAGCAATAAGCTCTTGTAAGGTCCAGCCCCTTGTGAACCATCGGCTTCTTCGGAAAGCTTCTATCCAGGAATTTGCATCCACCTTCATGTTCCCCGTGCTGGGTACTGACACATCTGAGAGGTAGACGTAGCATTTCGTTGCATTGCTGTACCAACGGAACATGGAATTGATGGCTTTGGTAAGTTCAGGAAGATTTCGCTTGTCGATACAGCATGTATCAACCCAGAAATACTTCAATCCATCCTTTACCGCCTGCTTGCCGCAAAAAGCGATCTTTCGGTAGCCGCTGAGGTGGGTGGAGGTGCCACGGAAGAGATTTTGAAAAGTAACCTCCTCATCTCCCCATGTATGAGAGAGGATAGCGTACGGGGGAATGTTGTGCCTTCCAAACTCCCTGCAGGCGAGACTACCATCATCTTGAAAGTATAGAAGGCGCATGGTTTCTCGAGCAGCCTGATCGACGAGGCTTCATGGATCCGTGCTCAAATTGATGAAGGAGAACAGGTGATTCTGATTAATTCATCTCCGAAGATACAACTCAAAAATCCACGAAGAAAATGTGCACTTCATGGACGTAGGGAGAGGGAGTCAGATGTTGAAGGCATTCCTAACGCGTCGGGGATGTGGCTGTGTACAGGCGTACGGTAGCGGGAACTGCAGCCTGCTGAATGATACCACATACCAAGCCATGGTGCCTTTTGGGACTAGAGTAGCCTCCTTTCTCCGAAGCCTCACCCTAGCCTTGTGATGGAATTTAGAATGGAGCAGAACATGAGACGTTGATCAATCTAAGTGTAGTTACGGCACCGGGTGTTCCTCTAGCATTCGTCCGTGGCGTAGTCGTAGTCGTATGTCGTGTCGCGGGGTGAGATTTTGCACCCTGATTTTGAGATTTTGCACCCTCGAAGTACCGAAACTCACCACATTCGCCATAACGTCACCATTCTGAAGGCTTTTTTCTAATTTAAACATCCAAATAAACGCTCAGCCTTAGGAAATGCTACATATTATTTTTGAGCCTCAAAATATTTCAAGTTGTGATTGAATTGCGTGTCAAAGTTGGCGCGTTGGTACTGCACTTCGACAAAAGTGCGAGACAAAAGTCATGCTATAATGCCTTGTTGCCTGGCAACGACATACACAATATTAGTGGGGGTACCCCGGGATTAGCCCAGGGAGCCGCTAAAATTAGGGTAACCCTGCTAAGACGTCGCAAGGCATTTTTAGCATAACTTTTGACAACGCAAATATTACAATCGATTTTAACTTAATTCTCGATATCTAGCAGCTATTTAGACTTCAAAATATACCACAAAATTTGTTTAAATAGAAAATAGCCTTCAGAATGGTGATGTTATGGCGGAATTGGCGAGTTTCGGTACTTCGAGGGTGCAAAATCTCATACGACGGAACATCCATAAGAGCATGATCCAACCGTTTGATTCACAAGCTTCGTTCGCAGAGTATGCAGCGACACATCACCAAGCAATGAAAAAGCGAATAGAGAAGTGAGTCTTGAGATTTCTGTCTACCTTTTAGTATGTCACTTGAATTCTACACGTAATCAATGCCTTCGGACCATGATCCTACGTGTTTCGTACTAGTAGTGAATACAACCACAATTTAACACAAATGATATGCTTGGACGTAGCAATATGTAACTGAAATATCGGAATTGAATCTATACCGTTGAATCTAATGTAGGATTCTTTGTGTGATGTAGAGTGAATGGTTAGTCCGTTCTGTTCTGGCTGTTCTACGGAGGATCTGTGGATTCTGCAACAAGGCTGCAAGGCTGCGCCAAGACCACTTTCGCCAGTCGCGCCGCGTCTGATCGCAATGCGATTGAACGCGATCACTCTTCCACTATTGCCTTCCCTTCTCATCTACCATTTCTTTTACTCTCAACCTCGCTCTCCTTCTCCCGCATCTTCTCACTCTCAGTCATCCATCTCTCCACACTCCACAGTCAACTACCAATAGAACTCTGATGTGAGATTTCCGTCTTCTCGACCCAATAATCACTTTCAATGATGAACGCTTCTTCACTCACCGATCGCAAGCGATCCGCTGCGACTGGATCTCTTGCCGCTGACACAAATCATGTCTATAGGGAGAGCTTTGACGATATCTATCTCGACCTTTCCAAGCAGTCTGGCAAATGTCGATTTGCAGACTCGGGTCTGGGATGGAAACCCTCCGGCGATGGCCACACCTTCACCCTTGACCGAGACCAGATCCTCCAAGGCCACTGGAGCAGAGCGGCGCGTGGTTATGAAATCAAGGTTTACACCCGATCCTCAGGCGTCATCCAACTAGATGGATTCCACGAGGAAGACTTCGAGCGCTTGGCCAAAGTCTTTAAGAACTGGTATGCAACGTCGCTTGAGAATAAGGAGCACTCGCTTCGCGGATGGAATTGGGGCAAAGCAGAGTTTGGAAAGGCAGAACTTGCATTCAATATTCAAAATCGTCCCGCCTTCGAAGTGCCGTACTCCGAAATCATCAACACAAACTTGGCAGGCAAGAACGAGGTCGCCGTGGAATTTTCGTTGCCTACTGGTGCTGAGAAGAACGGTGTCAATGGTCACTCAAAAGTTCGCGGTGCAAAGGCTGGTGGCGCACGAGATCAGCTGGTTGAAATGCGCTTCTATATTCCTGGTACCGTCACCAAGAAGGTCAGGAAAGAAGAAGAGGAAGGCGAAGTGTCACAACAAGATGAAGATGAAGAAGAAGTAGTAGAAGGGGAACAAGAACAAAATGCAGCAACACTCTTCTACGAGACTCTGGTCGACAAAGCTGAGATTGGTGATGTTGCCGGCGACACGTATGCTACTTTCTTGGATATTCTACATCTCACCCCTCGTGGTCGCTTCGACATCGACATGTACGAGAAATCATTCCGGTTGCGCGGCAAGACTTACGACTACAAAATTCAATTCGATGCCATCAGGAAGTTCATGCTCCTACCAAAGCCTGATGATGTCCACATGCTGATCGTCATTGGTCTCGATCCACCTCTACGTCAAGGTCAAACTCGATATCCCTTCATTGTGATGCAGTTCAAGAAAGATGAGGAGGTTACTCTAGACATGAACATGACAGAGGAACAACTGGCCAAGTATGAAGGCAAACTACAACCACGATACGAGGCTCCCATCGCAAACGTTGTTGCCTCCGTTTTCCGCGGATTGACAACCAAGAAAGTTACTCAGCCATCCAAAGACTTTTCGAGTCATCATGGCCAATGTGGTGTCAAATGCTCCATCAAAGCCAACGAAGGTCACTTGTTCTGCCTGGACAAGAGCTTCATGTTTGTTCCAAAGCCAGCTACCTACATTACGCTTGACAATATTGCCCTCATAACTTTAAGTCGAGTAGGTGGAGCCATCTCTGCCAGTCGAACATTCGACATCACAATCACGATGAAAAATGGCGCAGGAGAATATCAATTCAGCAACATCAACAGGTCTGAAGCTAACGTCTTCACACCAAAACAGATTGAGCTAACTCTGATTGATAGGGAGGAACAACAGTCGCTCGAAGACTTCTTCAAAGTCAAAAACATCAGATACAAGAACGAAATGGCCGATGACAGCCGTGCGTTACTTGCGGCCGCCTTGAAAGACGACGCGGATCTGGAAAGCTCTGATGAAGAGGTCGTTGCTAACAGGGGCTCGGCAGATGAAGACTCCGAGTCGGCCGATGAGGATTTCCAGGCCAGTGACGATAGCGAAGTCGCTGAGGAGTTTGATAGCAACGCCGCGAGTGATAGCGAGGAAGGCGGTAGCGACGAGGAGATGGCGGATGCGGATGGCGACGTAGATGATGACGATGAGGACGAAGAAGAAAAGAGACCAAAGAAGAAGGTCAAGTCTTCGAAATGAGAGAACGATACCTGGCTGATTCTCTGACGCTTGTCGATATCTCAAAGTGTCTCGGGCGCCCTTCATTCGAGAAGATGCAATTGCGGCTTCTTCGCTGCGATATTCTCAACATACGGGCCCTAGGTTCAATCATTCGTCCCTGCGGTTCTAATTTCATCAAGCAGCATCACCACGGCTCTGTGCTATGTATGCAATCTGAATGTTTTGACACGACAAGGCTGCTAATGGCGAGGTTTTGTCTATCCCTGGTGGCGTAGAGCAGAAAAGTGTATTATTATTAGCACCGGATGACTCTCAAATCGCTTTACGCGATGGTAGAATGATAGGATAATGGCAATTCGCTAGAATATATTGCTCTTTAACAGAATTCACACGACTTAGGCATAAGCTTTCCAGCGAAATATTTAGAAATACTTTATCCTTTTGTCCTTAATCCCTCGCAATGCTCCATATTAGTATGTAGCAACGTAGCGTGCAGTTCCCCGGAGTTCCCAGTCTTTTCCAACCCTAACGCCATAAATGGAGCTTGATAATTTAATACACGAATGAAGCCTCACGATCTACCAACTCCTGTGCCTTCTGACATTAGTTGATGCGTATTTAAGCTCTGATTCAAAAGCGAGATGTCGTGGATTGATGTGATACCATACCGAAGCAGACTGGTCAAGTGCCATGACTAGAGTCACTAAGTTCTCCGATTTTATGGAATATTTCGAAGCTTAGTCTTTGAGAGTATCATAATAGCTCTTCTTCCGAATTAATGGTCCCCACTTATAGAATACCCAAGGGATAGGCAGCATAGCGACTGCGATAAATCCGAGTAGACTCGTGGCCCAGCCAATTCCAAGCTTCTCATACACTGAGATGTATCGGTAAATAGAATAGCTACGAGGACAGGATCTAGGACTTACTCTGCACAGCAAAGAGCGGAAATCCAGCGCCGAGCGCATACCGCGCGAGGCCGTTGGCCGCCATCGCACTCGCTCCGTTCAACGGGCCGTACACATCGACCAGGTAGAGACAAGCCGCATTCTAACACAGCACCGTCAGCGAATCGAATTCAAGAACACACCCGGGCGAATAACAAGCACTCACGAAGATGCTCAGGTTGCCCCAAGCGAAAGGCACAGTCCCAATGACAGGAATGATCCAATGCACGCCGCGGCGCGCCGTCCACCCAAACCAAAACAGTCCGACAGGCACACCGAAGCTGCCAGCCATGGCACTGTACAAGCGATGTTCCGGGCGTGCCTGGCGGCGGCCCTGGGTGACGGCGCGGTGGTGCAGCTTCGCATAGACGAGCTTGTCGAAGGCGATACTGCTGACGACCGACAGGCACACGCCCACGCCGACCGCCACAAACGCCAGGCCGTTCTCGTGCGTCGTGAAGCCGTATTCTTTGGCGAAGGAGTAGGGGATCGCGGCGAAGAACGCGAATAGCACTGCGAACGTGAACGCCGTGTACAACGAGATGAAGGCGACGAGCGGCTCGCAGAGGAGCATGTGCACTGGTCGGATGAGTGTCACGGTGAGGATGATCTGGTTTCGTTTGTTAGCAAGTTCATCTTACTCTGATTTAGAGTTGCAGCAGCAAAAGATGAAATAAACATACGCGTATTGCTCCAAGCTTGCTTTTCGATAGCTGAGGCGGTGGTGGAAGACCAAGTCGTTTGGCTCGTTCCTTGAGTAGAGCTTTCTTGTACGTCTCTTGTGTCGGGATACCGATGATGAAGACAGCCAAGCTCACGAAGAGCATGCACCATTGCGTCCAGCGCCAGCCCTTGTACTCGGCTGCAAAGCCACCAACCACAGGCCCAAGACATGGTCCGAGGAATGGAGCCATGAGGAAGAATGCTGTTGCCGTTGCGATTTTATTCGGAGGAAACAAATCTGCTTGAGTACCCATTCCCACGGCTAGGACCGGGGAACCAAAGAAGCCAGCGAAGAAGCGACATACGAGGAGTGCGGTAAATGAATTGCTAAAACCGGCACCTAGAATGAAAAGCATAGCAATTGGTGGAGAAACCAGAGTGACAATACGACGACCATGGATCTCTGAGAGTGGTGCCGCGAGCATAGGACCAAAGGCGAGGCCGCAGACGTACAGCGACATACCTAGCAGGGCTGCGGTGCCTGAGACACCGAATCGTGCAGCAACTTCATGGTAGCTTGGTGTGTACACGGAAGATCCAAAAGTTCTAATTCAATGTTAGTTAGAGTTTCGAGAGAATCGTGAGCTGCATACACAGAAAAGGCAAACAGTCCTGGTGGAATAGAGTGCCAATACTGCTTCCATTTCGGCCAGTTACGAGGATTTTCTGGGTCATCGGGTCCAGTCCAGTCTTGAGCAGTGGCAACTCGATGTGCCGAATCTCCATCATGTTGGGTATGGCGTGTCGTATGTCGGGACACAGTCTGTTGATACTGAGCTTCACCCCTGCTTTCAGGATTGGTTTCAGTAGTTTTCGAAGACTCTTCCTTCTCGAGATCCACACCGAGCCCAAGCGAAGACTGGCTCTCTGTTTCCACCCTTCTGGCGTCCAGCTCTTTCTCCATTGTTTCCATTTGGCTGTTTGCCTCGGGAATTAGCCACCACCCAAAAGATCTCTGTGGGTCTTTCTCGAGAGCAAAGCGGCTTCAGAGCTGAGTTCAGAGATTCCACACGCTGCTGGAAGATATGGAAAGCACTATATGACTCTGAAATCAACCAAGGACATAATATATATATGTAACTTCATATTCCCGGCTAAAAGATGCGCCACTTTTATAGCCACTGCGCGACAACGTATATGCGCACGCAACGCGAAACGACCAGCAGTCTTCCATTGCTCTCAATTGGTCAGTTCATTGACATTACCAAGCGTTGAAAAGCAGTAAAGTGTACGCCCTTCGCACATGATGGCATCTCAGGGAATCGTTTTGCCGTGCAAGGCTTGTTCCCGCAATACTGCATCATAGAACGATCCACAGGGCAGGAACGATCAGTAATCCAAGCTTTTAGCGCCCAATCAGATCCTTTCGCACATAATTTGATCTGCGGGTGGTTCATTGCGATTTGCTGAAATGGTTTAACAAAAGTTTCCGCTTTCGAAGAGGTCATGCAAATGTCCGAGTCTTAACCGATGATGTCGTCTAGAATATGCTTCACAAGCTATTAATGTGGATACGTATTTTGTAGAGTTGGTCATTTGAAAATCTGAGTGCCATGACAGGACAGCTGAGCGGTACTAGTATGGACCGCATGGATTTCTAAGAGACCGGTCATTTTTCACGTTGGTCGAGGACTTTCGTCTCCACCGTGATCTTCAAAGTATGAGCCGTGTTCAATAATCATGGCGACATATGATTCAAGCCTAACCGGAGATGAGGATGGTGTTTAAACTGTGTGAAAATCTTCGGCTTCGATGGCTACTAAAGGCTCATGTTTCTTTGTTCAAGGTAAGAAGGCTTCTTATACAGAATTGTGCGCAGACGTAAACAGAATAAGCTCAACGCATGTAAGCTCTGCATTCAACATAAGCGTGACACTACCTTCCAAATCGATACTACCGCACATCGCAACGCATTAACAGAATGCTGGAAATTGCAATAGGCCATTGTTCATGGTTCCATGTAGCTATCCTTAAACGGATTGATGGCTAGTTATAGGCATGCGAACATGGACTAGGGTGCCAGGTTATAGTCTTCTCGTAACATTGCATTCGCAGAAGTGAGCAACAGCGTCCAAACACGTTCTTGAAAGTATGTATCGTACACTACCTTCGAATGAAAGAGAAATGCCCGCCAGGAATCCGCATTTCAGAATAGCGCAGCACCTCGGGCGTGCCTCTATCCAACAGCTACATCCTCTGCCCATTTACGACCATTAAGCCGGTTGATACTTTCGAAGCTATATTGGCAGTTAGCAAATGGCCGCACCGGTACCAAAAACAGGAAGAGTATACTCACATCAAGTGTCAAGGTCTTGCTTGAGTTTGCACCCTGATCCCTCATTACACCAACCAGGGTCTCGCTGCCTTCAAAGAGGCCAGTCTTCAGCGAAATGACAATGAATTGCATCCCTGGCTTGGCATTCCTGCGGATATAGCCGACTAACTTCGCCACGTTGGCATTGTCGAGTGCCGCATCGACTTCGTCGAGTACGAAGAACGGACTTGGCTGGTACGAGTGCACAGCGAAGAGCAGTGCTAATGCAGCCATGGTCTTCTCTCCTCCGGACAGATGTTCCATGTCTCTGAAACGTTTCAACGGCGGCGTGGCATGGTATTTCAGGCCGGCAAGGTAAGGTTCGTCACTCTCTTCGGTGTCAAGATACGCCTTCCCGTTTGCGAACGACTGGTTGATTCGCGTGAGATCACTGTACACGGTGTCGATTTGTTCCCGAATGTGATTGTACGCCTTCATGAACAGCTCCAGCCGCTTTTTCTTCACTTCTTCAAAGTCCTCCTTGGCCTTCTTTGCAGCATGTCGCGCGACGTCGAATTCTTTGTCTGTGTGGCGCAGTCGCTCTTCGACGCCTTGTAGGCGGTCCGTTGCACGCATGTTGGGTGCCATTTTGTCGAGCTCTGCCGTGAGACTAGTTATTTCCTCAAGAAGTTTTTCTTCGGTGCGAGGGGAGTCATCCTAAAATCGTTGTTAGAATATAATGCAAGATCCACGGTCAAAGGAGTTAGGTTGAAGGGCTTGGATACCTCTTTAAGGTCATCATCCAGTGGCTCAAAGTCAACTTCGATGCCGTAGTCACCGATTTCAGGAATGTGGAGGCCATCCGCACCATCAACATCCATTGCGTCTCCATCTCCGTTCTCCGCAACTTCATTGAGCGGAAGGTCCGTAAGAGGTCTAGAGCGTGAAGCCAGTGGGATCTTGATTTCGTCGATTCG
>Ga0335074_10017729_pt1 | contig 10046 bp, 7 predicted proteins | sample Lox_Sample_23_FD_206715 | JGI IMG/M metagenome (GOLD analysis project Ga0335074, IMG submission 206715) | Soil microbial communities from Loxahatchee National Wildlife Refuge, Florida, United States - Lox_Sample_2.3 | ecosystem: Environmental > Terrestrial > Soil > Wetlands | place: USA: Florida...
ATGCCGGCAGCAGCGGCAAGTTCGGCGTGGCGGGCCGCGTAGCGTTCGCCGGCCGGGTTGGCGTCGCTGGCGCCGGCGACGCATGCGCCGGGGAGTGGCGCGAGCCGGCTGAGAAGCTGGTCGATCGCCTGCACGGTGGTCGGGCCCATGCCGCCGCCGGTGGCGACGTATAATGTGTCGGCGCGGATGCTCTCGATCGCGGCCAGGCTGAGCGCGTCGATCGGCGCCTCGAAGATCACCAGGCGCCGGCACGCTGAAGCCGCACCCGGCAGGCGGAACAGGGTCTTGGTGCCGCCGCGCAATGAGCCTTTGAAACCGGGCCCGCGGATCTCGACATGCGTCACGGCACCGCCGTCGCCACGGTGCGCGAACCAGGCGCTGCCGTAAGGGCCCTCGCGCAAGACGTCCGCCGCGGCGGCGGCGTCAAGGACGTGTTTTGGTAACCGGCGGGTGTGGGTGAGATAAGACCGGGCTGGCGATCCGCGCCGGAGCCGCGGTCGCCGGCACCAGCGCAAGGCGACCGGTGTGTCAGGTCCGATGTCGCGGCTGTGGGATGGTGCCGGTGGAAAAGCCGGAACAACGCCCACGACGCGCCGCAGCTCGCGGCGCACCTGACCGAAATTCAGGTTCGGATCGAGGTATTGGACGAGGTCGAAGACGTCGCCCTTGGCGGCGCTCTGCGGATCCCACCAGCCGCGGCCGTCGTGGTTGACGATCAGGATCTCGCCTTTGCCGCGGCGATATTTGAGCGCGTTGCGCGTGCTTTCCCTGTGGTCGAGCCGCCATGGCTGCGGCCAGGCTTCGAGCAGGGCGGCGCAGTGCACCCCTTTGCGGAAGTCATCGAGCTCCGCATCCTCAGCTTGCATGATCTTCTTCTCCCGGCCGGCGCCAGCGCGGATGGCGGGTCTGCTGTCCGCTTCCCTTCGCCCTTTCGGCACGCGGGGACCGCGGAGCCGGTGGCGGGGCAAGGGCGCCTCGGGCGGCCGCGCAGCGGCTTCCCTTGCGGCGCCGCCGGCGCCCGCGGTAAGGCCCCTGGCTGCCCCTTCGGCCGTCACCTTGCTGTTGTCTGGCGTCTTTCTGCGAACAGAGCAGGAGAAACGCGGCGAGGCGCGGAATTGCGCCCGTGCGGAAAGCGTCGGACCGATATCGGTTCAGAGCTTCGTTGCGGGTCGCCGGGTTGGGTCAGAGGCGGTAGCCGCAGCGGGCGAGATGTTCGGTGTAGCGGTCGTCGAGAACGCCGGTGCCGTGGGCGAGCTGGGCAAGGTTGAGGTCGCCGCCGTAATTGACTTCGAGGAGCACCGGTCCCTGCGCTGCAAGGGCGACGTCCCAGGATTGGGTGCGGATGCCCGGCAATACGGCAGCGGCCGACATAACTAGGCGCTGGAGCGCTTCCCAGTTCGGGATCGGGGTGCCAAGGATCGGACAGTGGGTGTTCGCATGCGCCTCGTCGATGCTCATTTCGGCGCCCGTGCCGCGCACGACCCTGCGGATGCGGCCGCTGTCGAGGTCGATTGCGCCGAGCATGTTTCCGCGCCGCCAGAAATTGTCGGCTGGGTTGTTGCCGGTCGCGATCTTTGCGACGGCGCGATGGATGACGGGGCCGGATGGGCCGACCAGAACGAGGGCGCGAACCGACCACAATCGCGGCCCGAATATGGCGGCGAGGCCAGAATCGGGCTCGAGGCGGCGCTGGATCAGGTAGCCGGTGCCGGCTGCCAGCTCGGCCGCCAGGCTGTCGACACTCCGCCGCTCGCCGCCGAGCAGCAGCACCTCATCGCTGGCGGCCACGTAATCGTCGGCGCTGACAACCGCGAGGCTGTATTTGCCGTTGATCGGTTTTGCGAACAGCGGGTAGCCCTCAGGCCCGCGCAGAAAGTCCGCGACCTGGTCGGCGCTTCGGAAAATGGGCGTATCAGGGGCCCGGAGACCGGCTCGCGTTACGGCGAGCAACGGAGGCACCGGCAGCCCCGCACCTGCCATGATGGTCTGAAACAGCAACTTGTCGGCCGCTGTGGCGTACCAGCCCGCGTTGTTGCAGGCGATGTGCATCGCGTTCTGCGCCTGCTTGCCGACGAAACGACGTTTCTCCCCCGCCGGCAGGACCGGCTCCCAGAGCCGGTAGTAGAAATATTCGTTCGGGGTTAGCCTGCCTCGTCCCCGCCGCAGGGAAACGATTTCGGCAAGGATGGAGGTCATCCGCCGGCCAGCCGACAGTGCGGCGTCGACATTTGCCGGCAGGTTGATCTCGGGGATGCCGTTCAAGGTCGGCAGGAGCGCGGCTTCGGCCGTGATCGTCGACGTTTGTGCGGGCATGAGCGGCCTCCATCGAGGCGGAGGCCTTCGGTAACAGGTGGTTTTGCGAACGGAGCAGGTAACTGATCGGTATGGGGTCAGCTCTCCATCCGGCAAGTGTCGCCCCGATTTGCAGACGGCGCAGATTTGCTAGGCGGTGTTTAAGGCGACGGAGCTGGCACCGTCGGACACGAGGACATCGCAAGCCCGCTTCGGCCGCCGTAAAAGCTTGCGTGCGATGAGTCGGCGACGATGATGGGGCGGGCGGGCAAAACGTGACCAATAACGAAGTGTGGAGTGTCGGCCCGCGCCGGCAGGGACTGGCAAAGAATGTTTTTGAACGATCAAGAGACGGAGATCGATCTCTTATACTACGAGGCGATCGCGAAGACGATCGTCAAGCTGGCGCGTGATACACGCAGTATTCCCGTCACAATCGGCGTGCATGGCGACTGGGGTGCTGGGAAGTCGAGCATCTTGAGGATGGCCGCCATTGGCTTCGCGGCCGATCGACGGGTCCTCTGCCTCTGGTTCAACGGCTGGACATTTGAAGGATTCGAGGACGCCAAAATCGTCGTCATCGAGACGATCGTCGATGAGCTGCGGCGCGCGCGTCCAGCCTTGGCGAAGGTGATCGAGGCGGCGAAGAAGCTGCTGAAGCGGATCGACTGGTTGAAGCTCGCAAAGAGAGCCGGTGGGTTCGTTTTCACGGCCACGACAGGGATTCCCACCTTCGATCAGGTGAGGGGGTTTATCGAAGGTGCCGCATCGCTACTGCGAGAGCCGGAAGAACATGTGTCGCTAGAACAGCTCAAGTCGGTCGTGATGGAGGCCAAGGAATACATCAAGGACGCGAGCGACGAAGCAGATCATCTCCCCGACCAGATCCATGCGTTCCGCGAAGAGTTCCGGGAGCTGCTGGACGCGGCGGACATTGATCAGCTCGTCGTGATCGTCGACGATCTAGACCGCTGCCTTCCCGAGACTGCTGTCGCCACGCTGGAGGCGATACGCTTGTTTTTGTTCGTCGAGCGCACGGCCTTCGTGATCGGCGCCGACGAGATGATGATCGAGTACGCCGTGCGCGAGCATTTTCCCGAGTTGCCGCCGAGTTCAGGCACCGTGCCCTACGCGCGCAATTATCTTGAAAAGCTTATCCAGGTGCCCTTCCGGATACCCGCACTCGGTCTGGCCGAGACACGCGTGTACGTGACGCTGTTGTTGGCAGAAGCGGCATTGGGAGCGAACGACGAGCGGTTCCGGAAGTTGCTTGAGGCGGCGCGTGAAGATCTGCGGCGACCTTGGACGAGCCGCGGTCTTGATCGGGGGATCGTCGGAAAGGCCCTCGGTGACAACATCCCGGCGGAGGTAGAGCAGGCCCTAATCATCAGCGCACAGGTTGCAAAGATTCTGACCGACGGAACGCGAGGTAATCCGCGGCAGATCAAGCGTTTCCTGAATTCAATGATGCTGCGCGGCAGCATTGCCGAGGCGCGGGGGTTTGGTAGCGAGATCCAGCGTCCGATCTTGGCGAAGGTCATGCTGGCCGAGAGATTCTCGCCCGACTTCTACGAACAGGTAGCGAGGCTGGCAGCCGCTGCCCCGGACGGGAAATCTGTCGCCTTGGCGCGATTCGAGGAGAAGGCACGTGCTGACGGCGAAGAGGAAGCAGGGCCGGCGAAGGGAAGAGCGGCGAAGGCCCCCGCGCAACTATGGCCGGCCGAATGCGAGGAATGGGTCAAGAGCGAGTGGGCAAAAAACTGGGCGACGATCGAACCCCCTTTGGGAGACGTTGACCTAAGACCATACGTATTCGTGACCCGCGATAAACGCAGCTATCTTGGCGGCATCACGCCGAGCCATTTGGAAGGCCTCGTCGAGCGCTTGATGGGACCGCGGTTGGGCGTGCGGAGCGCGATGCCGGAAATAGCGAAGCTCGCTGGGGCCGAGCCCGAGCACGTGTTCGAGGCACTGCGCGCCCGTATCCTGCAGGCGGACAACCTGTCCGCCGAGCCGCCGGGGGTGCAAGGGCTGATTGCGATCGTCGAGGCACATCCATCCTTGCAGCGCCGTCTGCTTAGCTTCGTGCGCGAGCTGCCAACCGCCAAAATTGGGCCCTGGGTGGCCTCGAGCTGGGGGAATTGTTTTAAGGATCCGGCCGTGAACCGGGAGTTTTCGGGCGTAGTCGAGAGCTGGTCCGAGCAATCCGAAAACGACGTGCTACGGGTCGCCGCCCAAGGGGTCTTGCGCCTCACGAGGGTGTAGCGTGGGTACGTCGAAAACCTACGCCGGCGCGCGTACAGGGCTCGTGCCCTCGTGGGTCGATGAGCCGGCGGAAGGCGCGGCGCCCGAGGCGGTGCCGGTCCCGCCGTCCATGTTGCCGGTGGTCGCAACCGTCGCAATGCCCGTATCGATATTACCGGCGGTCGCCGCGCCTCCGTCGCGCATGGCGCGTTTCAACGAGTTGCTGCGGAACCTCGACATCCCTGCTGTTCTCCGGAACCCCTACAGACACAACACAAAGGGGGAGATGGTCGCCGAGTGCGCCGACGTGGACTTTCTGCGGCGCATCGCGAGGCACACGATGTCGTGCTCTGGGCCCACCAAAAATCGCTTCGCCAGGGACGAAGCAATGCGGAAATGGCAGCATTGCGGCTATTGCGTGCCGTGCCTGATCCGCCGGGCGGCCCTGGTCAAAGGATTGGGCGAGGACGACACACCCTATGGCCTCGGTGATCTCCGAGCCCGGGTGCTTGATACGAATGCGGCCGAGGGACAGCACGTCCGATCATTCCAGGTCGCGCTGGCGCGCCTATCGGCGAAGCCGGAGCGCGCCCGCTTCGACATTCATCGGCCAGGACCGCTCATCGACCATCCGGGCGATCTGGCCGCGTATGAAAGGGTCTATGTCGAGGGGCTGCGAGAGGTGGGCGCCTTCCTGTCCGGGGTCGAGGCGAGGCCGCGGTGAGATACGCAGTGACAAGAGACGATCCCCGCTGGGTCGATTACCACTGCCATCTGGACCTTTATCCTGATCACGAAGCGCTGATCGCCGAGTGCGACCGAGGGAAGATCGCGACCCTCACCGTGACGACCACGCCGAAGGCCTGGCCGAGGAATCGTGCGCTTGCCGAGGGCTCTGAACATGTGCGCGTGGCGCTCGGCCTCCACCCGCAGCTCGTGGCCGAACGCTTTGAAGAAATAGCTTTGTTCGAGCGGCTTCTCGGCGAGGCCCGCTACGTTGGGGAGGTCGGGCTCGACGCCGGACCGCGCTTCTACCGCAGCTTCGCGGCTCAGGAACGGGTCTTCGAACGCGTGCTCCGGGCCTGCGCGGAAGCTGGCGGCAAGATACTTACCGTGCACAGCGTTCGCAGCGTCGGCAAGGTGCTGGCGCACCTGGAACGCCACCTGCCGGCGGGCCGCGGGCGAGTGGTGCTCCACTGGTTTACGGGCAACGTCGCGGAAGCGGAGCGAGCCGCGGACCTGGGGTGCTATTTCTCAATCAATCGCGCGATGCTGCGATCCGATCGGCACCGAACGCTCGTGAAGAAGCTCCCCTTTGATCGGCTGCTGACCGAGACTGACGGCCCCTTTGTGGAGGCCGGCGGAGCGCCCATGCGTCCAAGCGACGTGTCGGAAACCTTGGCTGAGCTTGCCGTCGCGCGCGGGCTGGGGTCAGGGGAAATGGCAAGGATTGTACTCGACAATTTGCTGAGCATTGAAATGGTATAGTCGGTAACGCGGGCGCAGAGCGGATTACTCGACAAACTTACCGTGCGGCAGGAGTTCGCGTATTTCACAAAGGGGATGAGTGAGCGGCGAGAAATGTCGGCCGATTGTGGGCCAGGACACGACGGGCGCTCACTCGAGAGTTGTTACTGGGGATCCGAAACCAAGCTCACGAGCTTTGTCGGTCGCGAGAGGGTCGCGGTTACCGCGGCGGGGTCTCCGATTCGTGTTTCAACGACCGCGCGGGTGACGTCGTCCGGTAAGCACGCTGAGAACTTCAAGGCTCGTCCCAAATCCGTGGGCAGTTCTGGTCGAGCTTCGGACGGCTTGATCGATGCCAAGGCTTCGGCGACCGCTCTCGCGGCGGGGCTGTATGGACTAATCGAGAAGTCGTCCCAGTCGGCGACAGTGAGACCCCGCGACTGGAGTGCGTGAGCGAGCGATGCGCAGGCAAGCCCGCCGGCAAAACACCAGATCCGTACGTGCCCGTTGTTGTCGGATACGATCGGGAGCGATCGGCCATCGATGAATGCCAAGCGTTCCCTGATTTCACCGAGCGCTGCTACGGCTCGGCGAGACAGCGCGCAATTTGGTTCGGCGCCGGCGATGATGCGCTCGGCGCTACGGCAGACCTCCATCGATTGGCTTCTGCGAGCGCCGAGCCACCGGGATCTGCCGCCTCCGGTTGCCGCTGTGACCGATATTCGACGGCGGCGCCAATCGACCTCCACAACTCGCCAGCTTCTGCCGCCAAGCAAGAGGACCGGCAGAGTGCCGTCGGCGCTTCGCGCCAAGCTCGTTGGATGGACAGTCCCGAGTTCCCTCGCGCCGTAGTAAATGGCGAGCAGCAATGGGCTGCTGAAGGCGGCGACAAGATCGCTGAAGTGGCGGCGGCCAAACTCGCGCTCACCACGAACTCCCATACCAAGCACTCCGCCGTCCTCGGCAAGGACACCGCTTTCGACCATGTGCTTCAAGACTGCAACTCGGTCGGCCTGAGGAATCTCGCCGACGACGGAGCCAAGCCATTGATCAATGTCGGGTCGAGCCAGACCGCGCTCTTGTAGCGCCAGTGCCATCACCTGCTGCGCGTAAATATGGGTAGGGCGGGCGGGCGGCACGATCTCCTCGATGAAGCCCTCGCGCGCAAGAGTTGCCATAGCGAGATCGGCGATGAACTCGTTCTCGTCCGTCGCCAGCAGCAGGAGGTTGCGGTGTGAACCTGTGCGCCGCCCGCTGCGACCCATCCGCTGCAGAAGTGCTGATACGGTTGGCGGTGCGCCGACCTGAATGACCCGGTCGAGATCGCCGACATCGATGCCGAGTTCTAGCGTCGAAGTCGCGACGATGGCGCAATCAGGCTCGGCCGAAAACGCGGCTTCGGCCGTGCGCCGCTCATCCGCAGAAAGCGAGGCGTGAGAAACGAAGGCTTGAAGTCCCGCCGAGCGGAGCCCCCCGGCTAGCTCCTCGACGCGGGTGCGGCTGTCGGCGAAGACCAGCCGGCGTTCACCTCGAAAGACGCGCGAGAGGACCGTGATCGCGTTGGCGAGCGAGCCCACATGGTCGACCGCAATCTCGCCGGCCGCCGGCGAGCCGATGGGTCCGACGACGTGCCCTTCGTTGTTACGAGCGAGCCAAACGAGCAGCGCTTCGGGATTGGCAATTGTTGCGGACAGACCGATCCGTTGAATTCTGTGCCCCGTCAGATGCTGCAGGCGCTCCAATAAGAACAGCAGATGCCAGCCGCGGTCATCGCCGGCAAAGGCATGCAACTCGTCAATTATTACTCCGCGCAGGTTCTTGAAAAGGACTGTGTGGTCGATGCGCGACGAGATCAGGAGAGCCTCGAGTGATTCCGGCGTCGTCAGCAAGAGATCGGGCGGCTCAGCAAGCAACCGGCGGCGTGCGGCACTGCCGACGTCGCCATGCCAGAGCGCCGCTCGCCTTCCGACCATCGATGCATAGCCCTGCAGGCGCGGCTCGAGGTTGTTCAGGAGGGCCCGAAGTGGACAAACGTAGAGAACTGATAGACCTCGCCAGGAGTCGCGGGCCATCCGGGACAGCATCGGCAGCACTGCCGCCTCGGTCTTCCCACCTGCCGTCTGGGCCAGGAGCAGAACATCAAGGCCCTTCACGATCGGTTCGATCGCCTCGCGCTGTATCGGTCGGAGATCGGCCCAGCCGAGCGTATTGACAATATGGTAGCGCAGCGCTGGGTGGAGCAGGTCGAAAGGGCTCACACCTTCAGCTCGACCTCATCGACCGAAGCGGCCGCGACGTTGGCGCGTTCGGCTGGTGTCATCTCACGCTCATCAAGCGTCAAGGTATAGTGACGCCGCGGGTCGAAGTCCGGGAACTGATCGACGCGATCGAGAACCTCGGCAACGAGTTTGCGGAGAAAGAGCCTCGGGGCGACGCCGGCGTTGCCGCCGAGGCGACCGGAAACGGCGTGGGCGAGGTCGGACAAATACCCATCATCCACGACACGATGGATGCGCTCGGGTGCCGAGATCTCCTCGGCAAACAGGTCTCGGATCCGGGCACCAACGGCAACAAGGGCCGCAACATCGAAGCCCTGCAAGCGGATCTGCACAGCGCGGGGATTGTCGAAGCGCGCTTCGGTCGCGAAGTCGGTTTGCAGGCGCCGGGCGAGAGGCGCCAGCCGCTGAACGCCCTGCCGCCCCTCAAAGAACGCGCTGGTCCCGGTGACGATAAGATAGAGCCCCGGGTAACGGCCCGCGTCGATCTCGTCGATCAGCTGACGCAACGCGTTGAGACCTCTTTCGCGCGTGTCGGCGCGCATTCGTTGCAGGGTTTCGACCTCGTCGAGGACAAGGAGCAGCCCCGCGCGTCCGGAATCGCGCAAAATGGTCAGCAACCCGACCAGAAAATGCATCGCGCCGAACGGGTCGAGATCGCCTTTGATGCCGGCGGCGCGCTTCACCGAGGCCGCGACGTTTGGCTGTCCGCCGAGCCATGCGATCAGTCCCTCGGCAAGGGCATCCTCGCTTGAAAGGAGCGCTCGGCGATAGGCGCGCAGCACCGCGGAAAATGCCGGTGCGGTTTGGGCAATCGCTGCGAGACGCCGCTCCATCAGTGCTTCGGTTGCAGTGGCCAGCGCAGCCCCGTCCGTGGCATCGAGATGCCCGTCTGTGTCAATCGGCGTCGAAGTTTGACCCCGGGGTCAATTTTCGGCTCTGACTCACTTTCGATGCAGCGCGCGCTTACACCGGGGCGAGGAGGCGGGCGCGGAGCAGGTCAAGCTTTGCGCGACCATACATCTGGCGTTTGACGAGCTTGAGTTTGGTAATTTGTCCCTCGGTCTGGCCATTGGACCATGGCTCGCTCATCGCCGCCGCGATCGCGGCCTGGTCGGCGACGACGCCTTTACCAAAGGATGTCAGCATGCTGCCGGCGACCGCGCCGAGCCACGCCGGCAAAGCCGCTGGATCGCGCTCGCGCAGCATTCGGTGAAAGCGCTCGACAAGATCGCGGGCCGTGATCAGCGCGGGGACGCTTCTCTCAATCCGAGCGACCGTGACGGCATTGTTTTTGGTCAACTGATCACGCTCGCTGAGCAGCAGACGGCTGAGCACCCGCGCTGGCGGCGGTTTACGCAGGCGCTCGCACCCAGCGTGTTCGGCGCGCCGGCGCCGGGTTGCCCATTCGGAGACAACCCGCAGACTGCCGCGAAAGCCGGCGCTGGTTTGCAGCCGACGCCATAGTTCGGCGCCATTGCAGCATCCGGCCGACCATTCGGCATCGAGCCAGGCAAGATGCGGTTCGAGGGCAGTCGATCGAGAGCGGAAGATATCACCGCCACCGCCGCGAGCGATATCGCGCACCAATTTGCGGCTGCGGCCCGTCCGGCGCACGATCTCCTTGAGCGGCCTGCCGTCCTTGGCTAGCGCTCGGATGACATTGTAGTCCTCTTCCCGCCGCAGATAGGCTTCGTGCTGTAACCGCTCGGCGTGGGTCAGCAGCGCCGGGTCGATGGTGGCATTGCCGAGCGCTAGGCGGATCGG
>Ga0335074_10017730_pt1 | contig 10045 bp, 8 predicted proteins | sample Lox_Sample_23_FD_206715 | JGI IMG/M metagenome (GOLD analysis project Ga0335074, IMG submission 206715) | Soil microbial communities from Loxahatchee National Wildlife Refuge, Florida, United States - Lox_Sample_2.3 | ecosystem: Environmental > Terrestrial > Soil > Wetlands | place: USA: Florida...
TGACGGGCGGTCGCCGCGCTCGCCGGGAGAGTGAATGCGGTCATGCCGGCCAGAACCGCCGCTACCGCGCCGATGGTGGCGGACGTCTGAGCGACGCGCCGGGCGATACCAGGCCTGTCGAGCACATGCATCGTCATCGACCCTTCGTGTGCGATGTCGTCAGCTCTCGCGGACTAATGAACAACCCCAACAATGATCTTCCATTTCCGGACCCATGACCAGGCGACACGCTTACCGGCGGTCAGTTGGGACGGCGCTGCCGGCGGAGGGTGGGAGACTGCCGCTGTGCACACCTACGATCTAGTGGTCCGGTCCCGGCGGGCGGTGCTGCCGGGCGGGACCCGGGCGGCGGCCGTCGCGGTCAGCGGGCCCGCCGTCGCCGCCATCGTCGGCTACGGCGAGCCGTTGGACGCGGCCCGCGACATCGACCTCGGCGACCTCGCGCTGCTGCCCGGCCTGGTCGACACCCACGTGCACGTCAACGAGCCGGGCCGGACCGAGTGGGAGGGGTTCGCCACCGCCACGCGTGCGGCGGCGGCGGCCGGGGTGACCACGATCTGTGACATGCCGCTGAACTCGCTGCCGCCTACCGTGTCGGCCGCGGCGCTGGCCGCCAAGCGCGCGGCGGCGGCCGGGAAGTGCTGGGTGGACGTGGCGTTCTGGGGCGGCGCGGTGCCGGGCAACCAGGACGCGCTGGAGCCGCTGCACCAGGCCGGGGTGACCGGGTTCAAGTGTTTCCTGATCGACTCCGGGGTCCCGGAGTTCCCGCCCCTGGAGGCGGCGGACCTGCGGTCCGTGCTCGGCTCGCTGGCCGCCATCGACGCGCTGCTGATCGTGCACGCGGAGGACGCGGCGGAGGTCAAGCCCGCGTCCGGCCGTGACTACGGCTCCTTCGTAGCCTCCCGTCCGCCGGTCGCCGAGCGCCGCGCGATCGAGAAGGTGATCCGGGCCGCGGCCGCCACCGGCGGCCGAGCGCATATCGTGCACCTGTCCGCAGCCGAATGCGTGGCCATGATCGCCGGGGCCAAGGCGGCGGGCATCCGGCTGACCGCCGAGACCTGCCCGCACTACCTGTACTTCGCGGCCGAGCAGGTACCCGACGGCGCCACCGAGTTCAAGTGCTGCCCGCCGATCAGGGACGCGGCCAACCGGGAGGCGCTGTGGCGAGGGCTCGAGGCCGGCGTCATCGACTGCGTGGTGTCCGACCACTCGCCCTGCCCGCCGGAGCTGAAGGCCTCCGCCAGCGGCGACTTCGGCGCGGCCTGGGGTGGCATCGCGTCGCTCCAGCTGGGCCTGTCCGCGGTGTGGACCGTGGCCCGGCGCCGCGGACGGTCGCTGGACGACGTGGTCCGGTGGATGGCGACCGCCCCGGCCGGGCTGGCGGGCCTTCCGGCCAAAGGGAGCCTGGCCGTCGGACGTGACGCCGACCTGGTGGCCTTCGATCCGGACGAGACCTACGTGGTGCAGGCGGCCCGCCTCTTGCACCGGCATCCGGTCACGCCGTATGCCGGCCGGAGCCTGACGGGGCGGGTCCGCCAGACGTGGCTGCGCGGCATCGCGCTGCTGGATCCCGACCGCGGTGCGCCGGATGGTGAGCCAGTGGGCCGCTTGGTTAACCGGGGCTGACGGGGAAGAAACTGTTTATGGACGAGCAGCATCTCCCTGACCTGCTGCGGCTGCGCGGGTCCGTCGTGGCGGCCAGCGATGAGTTCTACGCCGCCAAAGAGAACCTGATCAAGCCGAACGCGCCCGTCTTCGTGCCTGAAACCTACGACGCCAAGGGCCAGGTGTACGACGGGTGGGAGACCCGACGGCGGCGCGGGCCTGGCGGGACGCTACCGGATCACGCGGCCAGCGACTGGGTGATCGTCCGGCTCGGCGTGCCCGGGGTGCTCCGCACCATCGTGGTCGACACCGCGTTCTTTACCGGCAACTACCCGCAGGCTTGTTCGGTCGACGCGTGCTCGGCCAGCGGGTATCCCGCCGCCGAGGAGCTCACCGCCGACGCGGGCCGGTGGCGGGAGATCGTGCCGCGCGCCCTGCTGACCGGCGACGCCAGGCACTCGTTCAAGGTGAACTCCGGCCGCCGGTTCACTCACGTCCGGCTGAACATCTTCCCCGACGGCGGCGTGGCCCGGCTGCACGTCCACGGGGAGGTGGTACCCGATCCGGCGCTGCTCGAAGGCCTCACCTTCGACCTGGCGGCCCTGGAGAACGGAGCCGATATCGCGGCGCGCAGCGACCAGTTCTACTCCGCGCCGCGCAACGTCATCTCCCCCGGGCTGTCCCGGGTGATGGGCGAGGGCTGGGAGACCCGACGCCGCAGGCGGGCGGGCTACGAATGGCTCGTTGTCCGGCTCACCGGGCGCAGCGTCATCCAGCTCGCGGAGATCGACACGTCCTGGTACCGCGGGAACCAGCCCGACTTCGCCTCGCTGCAGATCCTGGACGCCGACTCGGCGCCGGCCGCGACGCTGGCCGCCGAGAGCGCCTGGCGTGACCTGCTGCCGCGGGTCAGGCTGCTGCCCGACACCCCGCACCGGTTCCGCGCGGACGGCGGGCCGGCCACGCACGTGCGGCTGAACATCTTCCCCGACGGCGGCGTGGCCCGGCTGCGCCTGTACGGATCGCTCACCCACGACGGCCTGGCCGCCCTCCGGCGCCGCTGGGACGACACCGCCTGACGGCCCGCTGATCCTCGGTGCGGGTCGATGTGCCATCGACCCCACAAGAGCATGCACGGTGAGTCATCCACCCGGGAGCCAGGGGCTGTGACATGCAGACAAAGTCGCAAAACGGGTAGCTGGCTGCCGGGCCGCTGGCGGACCGTGACCGCGTTCGCGCACCTGCGTAAGCAGCTGGCGGGCATCGAGCTCGAGCCTGTCCAGGTAGTGCAGTCAACAGGGCAGCGCGGCTGACCGAAGTCAGCCCCGCAGCTGGGCGACCAGGGCGTCGGCCTGCTCGACGGTGCGGACCTGCACCGCGCTGGCCAAGGGCAGCGTGCGGGTGCCGCCGGCCAGGAAGATCACCTGGTCGTTCAGGCAGGCACGAAGGTCCCGATGCCGCTGGGCGATCGCCATCCGATCACGCAGCACAGACTCCTGCCGGGCGGCCATGGCCGGCGCCACCCGCTCGTTGTACGCCTGACGCATCTTGCGCCCGATCACCCGGCCGATGCCCTTGGTCATCGCACCCAGGACGACCTCGGCGACCGCGTCCTGCAACGTCGACGCGTCGCTGCCGCTGTCCCAGCCGGGGGACCTGGGCGGCGGCTGACTCTGCCACGGCTCCGATGAGTACCCCGGCGGAGGTCCAGCCTGGTAGCCCGGCTGCTCGGCCGGCGGAGGCCCGGCTTGGTAGCCCGGCTGCTGGGTGGGCCGCGGCTCGGTCGGGCTGGCCGGCGGCTGCTGCGATGGGTCCGGGAACCCCGGCTGCTGGTACTGGGACGCATCCGGGAACCCGGACTGCTGGTACTGGGGCGGATCGGGAAACCCGGACTGCGGGCCCGGTGCGGGCGGCGGCGCCGATCCGTATCCCGGCTGCGGCCCCGGTGCGGCCGGGTATCCCGGCATCGGTGCGCCCGGCTGCCACTGGAAGCTTCTGTTCGCCTGGGCCATGGTGGCCCATTCTTCGATCGAGTGCACCGCGGCGCCGCTCCCGCATTTCGGGCACACCGCTCCGGCCTGGGGATAAGTCACGCTTCATTGTGCAGCTCAGGTGGCACGCCGCGAAGGGTTTCCCGGTTACCCGTTACGTGGCGGTATTCGGCGAGCGTGGCGGCGACCGCCTGGTCCTCACCGGGCAGGCCGTGAGCCCGGTCCGCGGCGGCCTGGCGCAGCCCGGCGGCCAGGGCGGGATCGCCGACCACGGTCCGCACCGCGTCGGCCAGGCGCCGCGCATCACCCGGCGGAACCAGGATCGCGGCGTCCGGGCCAGTCAGCTCCGGGTTCCCGCCGACCCGCGTGGCCACGATCGCCACCCCGGCCCGCAGCGCCTCCTGCAGGACGAGAGCCTGCCCTTCCCACACGCTGGGCAGCACGAACACGTCCGCGGCGGCCAGCAGGGCAGGCACGTCCGACCGGCGGCCGAGAAACCGTACCGGGACAGGGAGCAAGGCAGCCCGGGATCCGAGCTCGGACGCGAGCGGTCCCTCCCCGGCGATGACCAGCAGAGGCCGGATATCGCCCCATGAGGCGGCGGCGTCGAGCAGGAAGCCGAACCCCTTCTGCGCCGCCAGCCGGCCAACGGCCAGCACGACAGGCTGGCCCGGGCGCGCGCCGAGCTCGGCCCGGATGGCCGCGCGCGTTTCCGCGGAAACGTCCGGCGCGGACGAGACGACGGGCGCGGGTACCACGGCGCGGCCGACCCGGCGCGCGCCCGCAGCACGCATCCGGTCTTCCAGGTCCGCCGAGGCGCACAGCACCGAGTCGGCGTTCCGGGCCACGATCAGCTCGAGCACGCGATAGACAGCGCCGGTCATGCCGTCGGCGGGCGGCGCGTTGTGGACGGTAACGATCAGCGCGGGCTTCACGTCGTGAACCGTGGGCCGGATGAACGCTGCCGCGATCGCGCTGAGTGCCCCGGCCCGCAGCCCGTGCGCGTGCGCGACGTCGGGCCGCCACGCGCGCAGGAGGTGACGCAGCCGGGCGATCGCCCGCAGGTCCCGGGCCACGCGAGGACGGTCCGCGATGTCGACCGCGGTGAATCCGACCCGGCCCGCCGCCAGATCGCGGGAGCCGGCGCCGAAGCCGAAGTCGCGATCGGTCTGCGCCGGGCCGAACACCTCGGCCCGCACACCACGGGCCGCGCAGCCGGACGCGAGCATCCTGACGTGCCGGGCGATCCCGCCGGTGCTCGTGCCCAGCACGAAGGCAACCTTCACGGACGGAACACCCGGCGCGTCACCGCCCGCAGGTCTCCCCCGTCGGTGAGGGTCACGACGGCCAGGAAGGCCGCCAGCACGGCCCCGCTGGCCAGCAGCGTGAAGGCCACGTTCTGCACGAAGCCCTCCGCCGGGGCGGCCATGGCCACGCCCAGCCCGGCGGCCGTCCCGGCCAGCGCGCCGAAGAGCCCGGCCAGCCCGGCCCGGGCACAGCCGCGCAGCGCGTCAGCCCCGCGGAACCGCCGGACCAGCACGAGCAACACCACTGCGGACCCGGTGAGCCCGATGCTGGTCCCCACCCCGAGCCACGGCACGACCGCAGACCGCGGTACGAACGGCACGATCAGCAGATCGGCCAGGATCACGAGCAGCCAGCCGCCGCTGACGGCCAGGGCCGAGGCACGGCTCCGCCCGGCCGCGTAGAGCACCCGGGACAGGTTGGCGGTCAGGCCGTAGCCGACGAGTCCCGGCGCGAACGCGGCCAGCGCGATGGCCAGCTGCCGGGCGTCGGCCGCCTGCCCGACGTGGGACTGGAAGACCCGGGCCAGCGGCACGCAGGTGCCGGCCATCCCGGCGACCCCGAGCCAGGACGCTACGGTCACTGCCCGGGTCGAGGTGGCCGTGATGGCGTCGAAGGTCTCGGTGCGCGCGGACAGCTCGGGGAAGGCGCTGGTCGCGATCGGCACGGCCAGCACGGCATACGGCAGGAAGAACACCGCCCAGGCGAAGCTGTACAGCACCAGCGTCCCGTCGCCGCCATGGGAGTTGGCCAGCACGATCACGACCGCTACCGAGGCGTCCTGGGCGATGAGCGTGGCGATGCCGGCCACGGCCAGGGACCGGACCCGGGCGCCGATCCCGGCTGGGAATCGCAGCACCGGCCGCAGGTTCAGACCCTTGCGGGGGGGCCGGGGGGTATGGGGGGCGGGCAGCCCCCCGTGCGCGGGGGGGTCTGGGGGGGTCGTCCCCCCGAGGAAATGCAGCCGGCTGACCGGGACGAGCGGGGTCGCCACCAGCGTCGCGACGCCGGCGGTGGTCCCGACGGCCAGGACGACCCAGGCCAGGGTGGGCACCGGGTGCCGCAGGTTCACCGCCCCGTCGGCCACGTGGGCGAACCAGAAGTACGCGCCGATGACGACCAGGCTGGACAGCACCGGAGCCAGCGCGGGGGCGGCGAACCTCCGGTGGGCCTGCAGGATGCCGTACAGGACCACGGCCAGGCCGTAGAGCAGGATCTGCGGCGCGAACACGATGAGCATCCGCGTGCCCAGGGCGATCATGGCCGACCGCGGGCATCCGGGCGCCGCGCCGAGCAGCACCGAGACCAGTGGCCGGGCGGCGATCGCCACCACCGCGCTGGCCGGGACGAGCAGCAGGACCGTCCAGCTGAGCAGCGCGGCCGACGTCTGCCGTACCTGGTCACGATCCGCGGCGGGTCCGCGCGCGGGCCCGGCCAGCACTGGCACCACCACGGCGGTGAGCGCCCCGCCCATCACGATGTCGTAGATGATGTTCGGCACCATGTTCGCCGTGGTGTAGGCAGAACCGAGACACTGGGCCTGCACGGTGTGCGCGAACACGACCTGCCGGCCGAAACCGATCACCCGGGCCAGCATGGTGATCGCGCCGATCAGCACCGCCGCGCGGCCAATCCCCCCGACCCGTCGCCGAGCATTCCCCCGCTCGGCCACCGGGACGGTCACTCCCCTGGCGGGTCTGGGTCGGTATTTTCAGCCGAACGAACCGTGGTGGCAGCGCCACTGAGTTGTGTCGGCCCGCTGCGCTGGGCGGGGACCAGGACCCGCGGCACCGGATCCGCGCGCCGCCGACCCAGCATGTCCAGCCAGCGCAGCGGCGGCGTGCGCTCGATCACCTTGGTGAAGCTGACCTTCTCGCTGGCCGCGGTCAGGCCGGCGATCCCGGCCAGCAGTGCGATCCGGGCCGGCCGGGGCAGGGTGGCTGCCGCGCCGCCCAGCATGGCACCCAGCGCGTTGGCCCCGCAGTCACCGAGCATGGCCCGCTCGCCCAGGTCCTCCGGCAGGAGGGCCAGCGCGGCCGCCACCGGAGCCGCGACGCCGGTGCCGCTGCCGCCGCGGACCCCGGCCGCGCCGATCAGCGCGCCAGAGGCGACGGCGACCTTGATCGCCCGCCCCGGGCGCAGGTCGAACAGGTTGAGCAGGTTCGCTCCCCCGGCCACCAGCCCGGCGTTGATGACGACATCGGCAGGCGAGCCTCCGGCCAGCGCGGCGCTGACCAGCCCGGTGAGGCCGATGCCGCCCAGCTTGACCGCGCCGGTGGTGACCTCGCCGTGCCGCAGGGCGCCCAGGTGACCGCGGAACCCGCGCCGGTCGCCGGACCCCGCGAGATCGTCGTAGGCGCCGAACGCCGCTGCTCCCGCCCCGGCCACGGCCACGGCCACGGCCGCACCGGATCTGGCCGGGCCGCCCCGGATCAGCGCGCCGGCGATCGCGCCGACCGCAACCGCGGGTCCCTCGAGGAGCGTGACCGGCTCGCCCCGGTGGTTGGTCCGCGACCAGGTCTTGCTCCCGCCCGGCGGCCGCCGGTTCGCCGCGGCGTACGCGACGGTGGCCGCGCCGGACGCGGCCACCGTAGCGATCAGCCCTCTCGCCCGGCTCACTTCTTCGGCTTCTTGGTCTTGGCCGTCGATGAGGCCGACACGGTCGGGGACGAACTCGTGCTGGGCGTGGGCGCGGGACTCGGCGCGACCGCACTGGCGCCGTTGGCGAACCCGTAGCTGCCCGGATTGCCGCCGTTCAGCAGGCTAGCCAGCGCCTGGATGACCACGCTCTGCCCGGCCACGAAGTCGGCGTCGTCGACCGTGGACACCTTGCTGGCCACGCTGCTGGCGCGCAGCACGGCGATCGGGCTGCCCGGTCCCGAATTTGCCGAGACGCCCGCCACCACGGTGGCCGAGCTCTTCGCGGCCAGTTCCTCCGCCACGGGCGCGAGCAGCAGGTCCAGCGGATCCGTGCTGCCGTCGGCGGGAGCGGTCTGCGGAGTCACGATCACCGCCAGCGTGGCCGGCGTGGCGGGCTGGCCGCTGACGGTCAGGAACCCGGCGTTCGCGTACGCCGCGAGCATGGTGGACGCGTTGGTGTCCTGCTGGCTGGCCGTCGATGAGGTGCTGCCCAGCTGGGGCGCCGCCGATCCCGAGGCCCGGGTGAGGATCTCGCCCGCGATCACCTGCGCGGCCTGCTGCTGGTAGGGGGTGCCGGTGTTCAGCACGATCCCATCGGCCTGCGACATGGCCTGGTTGATCTGGTTCAGGCCGTCGAGGGTGGTGTCGCTGTTGTCGAAGAACTTGGACTGCAGCGCGATCTGCCCGGTGACGGTGGCCCCCGCGTCTTGCGTGGCCGCGTTGCTGATCGCGGTGACCACGGACGCCGGGGCGCCGGGCTCGGTGATGATCAGCAGCCGCTGGCCCGCCAGCAGGTCGTGCAGCACGACGGGCTCGACCGCCTGGGCGTAGTTCTGGCCGAGGTTGGCCTGCTGCTGGGCCGTGTCACGCTGGCTGCTCACCTGGCCCAGCTCGCTCTGCAGCTTGCCGGTAGTGCTGTTCAGGATGTTGTAGGCGGGCCCCTGCAGCTCAGTGGAGCCAAGCACGATCCCGATGGCCAGCGCGAGGAACACCGCCACGATGGACACCAGGTGGTAGCGAAAGTCGATCACTAGAGCTTCCCGATGAACGAGTGCCAAGTCGCTTCGAAGTACCTGGCCAGGACGGGTTCGGCAGGTGAGAAGACCACGGCGACGAACAGCGTCACCGCCGCGGCCAGCACCAGGAACAGCAGCGACCAGCCGGAGATCCGGCTCTGGTACAGCTGGTGCACACCACGGGCGTTGACCAGCTTCCCGGCCACCCGCAGGTGCGTGATAAAGGTACTCGACATGCCCGGCCGGCCCTTGTCGAGGAACTCCTCCAGCGTGTGGTGGGTGCCCACCACCACGATCAGGCTCGCGGCCTTGGCGTCGGCCACCAGCAGCGCGACGTCCTCGCTCGTGCCCGGAGCGGGGCAGGTGACCGCGTCCAGGCCAAGCTCGCGAATCCGGGCCAGGCCCGGGGCGCGGCCGTCCGGATACGCGTGCACCAGGAGTTCCGCGCCGCTGCACAGCGCCTCGTCGGATACCGAGTCCATGTCGCCGAAGATCGCATCGGGCAGATAGCCGGCCTCGATCAGGGCGTCAGCACCGCCATCCACCCCCACCATCACCGGCTTGTACTCGCGGATGTAGGCCCGGAGGGCGGCCAGGTCCTCGCGGTAGTGGTAGCCGCGCACCACGACCAGGACGTGCCGCCCGGCCATATCCGTTTCCATCTGGGGCGCCGGGACGCCGTCGGTGAGCAGGGCGTGCTCGCGCCGCAGGAACTCCAGGGTGTTCGCGGCGAACGATTCGATCTGCACGCCCACCAGGGCCCGGGCTTCGGTCAGGGCCGCGTCGACCGACTCCCGGGTCAGCGGCGTCCCCTTGGCGACAACCTGGTCGGCGAGGTACAGCGTCTCCTCGTCCAGGCGCACCACCGTACCGTCGGTGACCCGGACCATCACGTCCGTACCGACCCCGTCGATGACCGGGATGCCGGCGTCCAGCAGCAGCTGCGGACCCAGGTTCGGGTACCGGCCGGTGATGCTCATCGAGGCGTTGACGACCGCCGAGACCTTCCGCCTGATCAGCTCCTCGGCGCTCACCCGGTCCAGGTCGGCATGATCGATGATGGCGATCTCGCCCGCGTTGAGCCGCTTGGAGATGACTTTCGTCCTGCGGTCCACGCGCGCGACGGCGACGATGCCGGGCGGCTCCCCAGCCCGACCCCGGAACACCGGCGGAATCACGGACGGCAGCTTCATCAAGTCCATCCTGCCAGAGCCCGTGGACGCCAACGGCCACGTTGGCGCTCACGGCGTGTCATGAATCCTGCGACTGATCGTTACTGCCGATCACCCACGGTGTGCCGCAAGGTATCACCTGAACCTGAGATCTGGCTGCGAGAACGCGGTGGGGGCCGGCGGCCGGCTCCGGGTGCGCGACACATTCGTGGGGGTCCCACATCTAGGCTGGTTATGATGGAAGTCTGGTTGTAACGGTTACAACCAGATGAGAGGTACCCATGACCGAGCCGTCGCTCCCGGAACTGGAGGCCGA
>Ga0335074_10017731_pt1 | contig 10045 bp, 7 predicted proteins | sample Lox_Sample_23_FD_206715 | JGI IMG/M metagenome (GOLD analysis project Ga0335074, IMG submission 206715) | Soil microbial communities from Loxahatchee National Wildlife Refuge, Florida, United States - Lox_Sample_2.3 | ecosystem: Environmental > Terrestrial > Soil > Wetlands | place: USA: Florida...
GGGCGTCGACCGCGTTCCACAGCTCGATCTCAAAACGGATCAGATCGTTGAACACGTGCCTCAGGTCCGACATGACCGGGTCACCTCCACCCCGCGCCAGAGTACCACATAGTGAAAGCAACTTCCGCTTAGGCCAGTTCTCCGGAAGCGGAAAGGAAGCAGAAAGATGGCGAGCCGGCCAAGCTCAGGGCCCGGTCCCGTGCGGAGTTCGTCGCCGAAGCCTTCCGTCACCAGCCCGACCGGCGGGCAGGACTGACCGCAGGTATCACAACACCGACATCCGGGTGTACAGGAACCAGGTCACGTACGACCGGACCGGGGCGGCCATGGGGTGCTGCCGGATCGGCTAGCGCACCGGAGCGCACTACGCTGGCCGCCAGCTGAGCCAGGCTCGTCCCGGCCGTCCTGGCCGACCGCCGCAGCAGGTCCTCGGCGTCATCTGGCGCAAGCCCATTCTGGTGCATCACGATGCCGATGGCGAGGTTAATAGTGCGACCGGAAATGGCCTCCAGGGCCAGGCTCGCCGCTCGGTCTTCCGCTCGCGCCACCGCTGCCATCAAGCGCTCGTGATCCACCAGCGCGATCAGATGCTTGACCATCAGGTCCGCGATGGCGGCGTCGCTCACGGAGGGCGCCCGGCCGGTCCACCAGTGCGTGACGACCCCGGCGTACGGCTGATAGCCGGTCCGGGATGCCACGTGGAACGGGGTGAGCAGCATCTGGTCGGGGCCGACCGCGTGAGCTGCGGCTCGCTCGGGACCGTCAGCCGAGCTGACCGGGTGCGTGACCCGGAACAGAGGCTCTGCCCCGTCAGATAGCTCGACCTGGCAGCCATCAGCGAATTCAGGGACGCAGGCCCGGGGCAGGCCGCCGAACGTCACGACGGGATCGTCGGACCCGCGGAGTCGGTCGAGCGAGCTGATCAGCGCGGCGCAGCCTGCTGCGGGCACATCGTCTCGGTGCCGGAAGAAAGCATCGAGGTCAGCCTTAGCCGCAGATGACGCCGTGTCGCCCGATGTTATGCGCGAGGCCACTTCATGTCCCCCCTCACGGCGGACAGATTCCGACCCGGCGAGCCGCCCGCGGGCGCTGGCCGGTCAACCCATAGCCGGGAGACATGGTGCCTGAGCAGGTCATCCGCCGCGTTGACCATGTCGTCGGCGAGCATATTGACCAGTTCGCAGTGCTCGCGCGCCCCGGCGGCCATCAGGTGGCCGGATTCCTTGATGCGCGGCGCGGGAACAGGGCCAGGGGCAAGCAGCAGCCGGGCGACCTCGGAAAGAGCTGGGTCACCCGTCAAGTCCAGCAGGTAGAGATGGAATACCGTGTCGGCACGCAGGTAGCCGAGAACGTCGCTGCTGCGGGCCGACCGCAGGGTGGCGTCAGCCAGTTTCCGGATGACTGCGAGTTCCTGATCGGACAGCCCCCGGTCGGCCAGCTTGCGGAGCGCCGACAGCTCCACCAGCAGCCGCAGCTCGGTCAGGTCGCGAGGCTGGGTCGCGGCGTAACGGCCGCCCCTGGTAGCCATGGCAGCCTCCTCACGGTAGCCACAACGGCCGGACTTCTCATGAACGCTGTCCTGTAGTGTTCCCGTTCAATTGATGCCGCACTTCAAGCCAAGCATCGTGACCGGGCAATGAACATGAAGAAGCACACGCAGAACTGACAGCACGAGAAACGTGGGTCGCATCTGGCGGAGATGGCCGCCGACTAAACGGCCTCGGGTCAAGGTGGATTGTGCCGTCTGCGGGCAAGGGAGCCGCCGGTTCCGTTTGCCGACGCGCTGCGGGGCTGCGCGCCGAGTCCGGGCTGACGCAGGAGGAGCTGGCCGGGGCCGTCGAGGCCGCCGCACGGAGCCACGCCGGGGCGAGCAGGGCGGGGGCCGACGTGGCGGCGGCCACCCGGACTCTGCCGGGTGACATTGCCTCGTTCACCGGCCGACCTAACCCGCCCTTGGCCGAGGTTGTCTGGCCGGGACGGTGGCGGCGTTCGGGCCGGACCAGAGAGAATTCTCCTGGTAGCCGACAGAGAGCGGGAGGAGAGGGCGTGGCGGAGCCGCCGGTTCGGTTCGCCGGTCTGCTACGGGGGCTGCGCGCCGAGGCCGGGCTGACCCAGGAGGAGCTGGCCGGGGCGGCGGGGCTGAGCCCGCGTGCGGTCAGCGACCTGGAGCGAGGCGTGGTCACCATCCCGCACCGGGACACGGTGCGGCTACTGGCCGAGGCACTGCATCTGAGCGGCCCGGCCCGGGCCGAGTTCGAGGCCGCCGCGCGGGGCCGCGCCGGGACGAACAGGGCCTACGCCGGCGTGGCGGAAGCCACCCGGACGCTGCCCCGCGACGTCGCCTCGTTCACCGGGCGGCGGCGGGAGCTGGCCGAGCTGGCGGATTCGGCGGCGGGTTCGGGCGGGGTAGTCAGCATTTATGCGATCGGCGGCATGGCGGGCATCGGCAAGACCGCGTTCGCGGTGCATGCCGCGCACCGGCTCGCAGAGCGGTTCCCGGGCGGGCAGGTCTTTCTGCCGCTGCACGGGCACACGCCGGGGCGGCGGCCGGTGGGATCGGACGACGCGCTGGCCAGCCTGCTACTGACTGTCGGAGTCCCGGCCGTACAGGTCCCGGCCGACCCGGAGGCGCGGATGGGACTGTGGCGGGACCAGGTAGCGGGCCGACAGCTGCTGCTAGTGCTCGACGACGCGGCCGACAGCGAGCAGGTCCGGCCGCTGCTGCCCGGCGCCGGCGGCAGCCTGGTGCTCGTCACGAGCCGACGGCGGCTGACCGCACTCGAAGACGCCACCGCGATCAGCCTGGACACACTCCCGCCGGAGGAGGCCGCCGGGCTGCTGGTCCGGCTGGCCGTCCGGCCCGGGCTCAGCTCGGCCGACCCGGCGGTGGCCGAGATCACCCGGCTGTGCGGCTACCTGCCGCTGGCCATCGGGATGCTGGCCCGCCAGCTGCACCACCACCCGGCCTGGACCGCGACCGGGCGGGCCGCCGAGCTGGCGGCGGCCGTGGACCGGCTGGAGCTGCTGGCCACCGAGAACGTGTCGGTTACGGCCGCGTTCGACCTGTCGTACACGGACCTGGACGTGGACCGGCAGAGGCTGTTCCGCCGGCTCGGGCTGCACCCGGGCGCCGAGGCCGACGGCTACGCCGCCGCCGCCCTGGACGGCACGAGCCTCGCCATGGCCCGCCGCGGCCTGGAGGCCCTGTATGACCAGTACCTGCTCACCGAGCCGGTCCCGGGCCGGTACCGGATGCACGACCTGATCCGCGAGCACGCCCGGGCCTTGGCCGGGCGCCTGGACCCGGACGATGACCGGGAGCAGGCCACCGCCCAGCTGCTGGATTACTACCAGGACGCCGCCGCCCGCGCCGAGGCGCTCCTGGCCGACATCGCCCGCACCGCCCCCGCGCCGGCGGCCGGGACGACGCCGGCCGCGGTGCCCGTGCTGGCGGGCCGGGAGCAGGCGCTGGCGTGGGCGCGGGCCGAGCGGGCCAGCCTGCTGGCCTGCCTGGACCAGGCTACCGCGGCCGGCCAGCACGCCCGCGTCATCGCGTTGACCGCGGGCCTGGCCGGCCTGCTGCGCCACGACGGCCCGTGGGCCGAGGCCATCACCCGCCACGCCACCGCGGTGCGGGCCGCCCGGCACCTCGGCGACCGGCCCGGCCAGGCCAACGCCCTGACCTCCCTGGGGGACGTACGCCGGCTGACCGGGGACTATCCGGGCGCGGCCCGGGACCTGGAAGAGGCGCTGGGCATCCACCGGGACCTCGGCGACCGGCTCGGCCAGGCCAACGCCCTCACCGATCTGGGGGGCGTGCGGGTCATGACCGGGGACTTCCCGCGCGGGACCCGGGACCTGGAGGAGGCGCTAGGCATCTACCGCAACCTAGGCAGCCGACGCGGCCAGGCCAATGCAATTCTCTTCCTGGGGATCGGGAGGCGGCTGACCGGGGACTATCCGGGCGCGGCCCGGGATCTGGAGGAGGCGCTGGGCATCTACCGCGAGCTAGCCGAGCGGGGCGGTGAAGTCACGGCCCTCAACGAGGCCGGGACGCTAAGCAGGGTCCGCGGTGACCTCGCCCAGGCCGGGTCATGCCATCAGCAGGCCCTGGACCTGGCCCGCCAGATCGGCAGCCCGCGGGACGAGGCTCAAGCGCTGGCCGGCCTGGCCAGGCGCGCCCTGGACGCCGGCGACGGCGCCGGCGCCGGCGCCGGACTTCGGCAGGCGCTGGAGATCTTCCAGCGCATCGGCGCGGCCGAGGCCGCCGACGTATCCGCCGAACTGGACACCCTGTCCGGATAGGGACTCGTGCCGCCTCAACCCGCCCTTGACCGAGGTCGTCTGGCCGGGATGGTGGCGGCCTTCGCGCAGAACCAGGGAGAATTCTCTGGTAGCCGGCAGACGGCGGGAGGAGAGGGTGTGGCTGAGCGGCCGGTTCGGTTCGCCGACGTGCTGCGGAAGCTGCGCACCGAGGGTGGGCTCACGCAGCAGGAGCTGGCCGAAGCGGCCGGGCTGAGCCCGCGGGCCGTCAGCGACCTGGAGCGGGGCGTGGTCACCACCGCGCGCAAGGACACGGTGCGGCTGCTAGCCGATGCGCTGCAGCTGGGCGGCTGGGCGCGGGTCGAGTTCGAGGCGGCCGTGCCCGGCCGCGCAGGGGCGGGTGGGGTGGCGGCGGCGACCCGCACGCTGCCCCGCGATATCGCCTCGTTCACCGGAAGGCGGCAGGAACTGCAGGAGCTCGTGGACGCGGCGACCGATGCGGCGGATTCGGGCGGGACAGTCGGCGTTCATGCGATCGGCGGGATGGCCGGGATCGGCAAGACCGCGCTGGCGGTGCACGCCGCACACCGGCTCGCCGGCCGGTTTCCCGGCGGGCAGATCTTCCTGCCGCTGCACGGGCACACGCCGGGGCGGCAGCCGGTGGGCCCGGCCGACGCGCTGGCCAGCCTCCTGCTGACCATCGGCCTCCCGGCTGCGCAGATCCCGGCCGGGCTAGAGGCGCGGACCGGGCTGTGGCGGGACCGGCTAGCCGGGCGGCAGCTGCTGCTGGTCCTGGATGACGCGGCCGACAGCGAGCAGGTCCGGCCGCTGCTGCCCGGCGCGGGCGGCTGCCTGGTGCTGGTCACCAGCCGACGCCGCCTGTCCGCGCTGGAGGATGCGAGGACGATTAGCCTGGACACCCTCCTGCCGGAGGAGGCGGCCGGTCTGCTGGTCCGGCTGGCCGTCCGGCCCGGGCTCAGCTCGGCCGACCCAGCCGTCCGGGAGATCACCCGGCTGTGCGGCTACCTGCCCCTGGCGATCGGGATGCTGGCCCGCCAGCTATACCACCACCCGGTCTGGACCGTGGCCGGGCGGGCCGCCGAGCTAGCCGCCGCGGTGGACCGGCTGGAGCTGCTGGCTACAGAGAACGTGTCGGTCGCCGCGGCGTTCGACTTGTCCTATGCGGACCTGGCCCCGGACCAGCAGCTGCTGTTCCGGCGGCTCGGGCTGTACCCCGGCGCCGACATCGATGGCTATGCCGCCGCCGCCCTGGACGGCACCGGCCTGGGTCAGGCCCGCCGCAGCCTGGAGGCCCTGTATGACCAGTACCTCCTCACCGAGCCGGTCACGGACCGGTACCGTATGCACGACCTGATCCGCGAGCACGCCCGGGCCCTGGCCGGGCGCCTGGACCCGGACGATGACCAGGAGCAGGCTATCGGGCGGCTGCTGGATTACTATCAGCACGCCGCCGCCCGCGCCGACGCCCTGATCGCCCGCCAGGACCGCGCGGCCGCCCCGGCGGCCGGCACCGGGCCGGCCGCGGTTCCGGTCCTGGCCGACCGGGAGCAGGCGCTGGCCTGGGCCCGGGCCGAGCGAGCCAGCCTGCTGGCCTGCCTGGACCACGCCGCCGCGGCCGGCCAGCACGCCCGCGTCATCGCGCTGACCGCGGGCCTGGCCGGCCTGCTGCGCCACGACGGCCCGTGGGACCAGGCCATCACCCGGCACGCCACCGCGATGCAGGCCGCAAGGCTCCTCGGCGACCGACCCGCCCAGGCCGACGCCCTTACCAACCTCGGGGACGTGCGGCGGCTGACCGGGGACTATCCGGGCGCGGCCCGGGACCTGCAGGAGGCGCTGGGCATCTACCCTGACCTCGGCGACCGGCCCGGCCAGGCCGGCGCCCTCATCTACCTGGGGAAGGCGCGGCGGCTGACCGGGGACTACCCGGATGCGGCCCGGGACCTGCAGGAGGCCCTGGGCATCTACCGGAACCTCGGCGACCGGCCCGGCCAGGCCGACGCCCTCACCTACCTGGGGGTCGTACGGCTGGCGAGCGGGGATTATCCGGGCGCGGCACGCGCCTTGGAGGAGGCGCTGGACATCAGCCGCGACCTCGGCGACCGGCTCGGCCAGGCCGACGCCCTGACCAACCTGGGAGGAGTGCGGACCGTAACCGGGGACTATCCGGCCGCGGTCCGTACCCTGGAGGAGGCGCTAGACATCCACCGCGACCTTGGCAACCGCCTCGGACAGGCCGACACCCTCAACAACCTGGGGGCGGCGCGGCTGATGGCCGGGGATTATCCGGGCGCGGCCCGGGACCTGGAGGAGGCGCTGGACGTCTCCCGTGACATCGGCAGCCGACGCGGCCAAGCGGACGCTATCAGCGCCCTAGGGCTCGTCCGGCTGATGACCGGGGACTATCTGGCCGCAGCCCGGGACCTGGAGCAGTCGCTGGGCATCCACCGTGACATGGGCGACCGGCGCGGCCAGGCCAACGCCCTCACCAGCCTGGGGCGGGTGCGGCTGGCGAGCGGGGATTATCCGGGCGCGGCCCGGGACCTGGAGGAGGCGCTGGACATCTTCCGCGACATCGGCGACCGGGGCGGGGAGGTCGATGCCCTTAACCAGTCCGGGACCCTGAGCCTGGCGCACGGTGATCTGCGCCAGGCCAGGTCATGCCACCAGCAGGCCCTGGACCTGGCCCGTCACATCGGCAGCGCCCGGAACGAGGCGCACGCACTGTCCGGCCTGGCCCGCTGCGCGCTGGCCGCCGGCCGTATCGCCGAGGCCGAAGCCGGGCTGCGGCAGGCGCTGGCGATCTTCCAGCGGATCGGCGCGGCCGAAGCCGCCGGCGTTTCCGCCGAGCTGGACGCCATGTCTGAATAGTTGGCGCTCACAGCCGTCTTGCCGGTGGAGCTATTCCTCCGGCCGCAATAAAGTTATGCTCGGATACTAAACGATCTGCGGAACATACTTTCATGGAAAGTATGGTGAGGGAGCCCGAGCGTCGGCGTGATCAGGCTGGCGCTGGAAAGTACAGCAGCCCCCACGTGGAGCTGCGACTGCGGCCGGGAGGAAGTCATGCCCTACGTCCGTGTTGGCACCGAGAACAGTGCCGGCATCGAGATCTACTACGAGGATCACGGCAGCGGCCAGCCGGTAGTGCTCGTCGGCGGCTATCCACTCGACGGCAGTCACTCGTGGGAACGGCAGACCCGGGTGCTGCTGGCCGCCGGGTACCGGTGCGTCACCTATGACCGGCGCGGGTTCGGCCGCTCCAGCCAGCCCACCACTGGTTATGACTACGACACCCTGGCCGGTGACCTCAACACCCTGCTCGAGCACCTCGCCCTGCAGGACGTGGTGCTAGCCGGGTTCTCGATGGGCACCGGAGAGGTCACCCGTTACCTCGGCCGCTACGGCTCGAGGCGGGTGGCCAGGGCTGCGATGCTGGGCGTGATCCCGCCGTTCGTGCTCAAGACCGGCGACAACCCGAAGGGCGTTGACGGGCAGGTGTTCGAGGACACCAAGGCGGCGATCGTCGCTGACCGGTACGCCTTCTTCGAGTACCTCTTCAACAACCTCTACAACGTCGACACGCTCGGACCCGCCAGGGTCAGCGAGCGAGCCTGGCAGGCCTCCTTCATCGTGGCGGTCGGCGCCTCCCCCTATGCCACCTACGCCTGTGTTGACAGCTGGCTCACCGACTTCCGGGCCGACCTGACGAAGATCGACGTTCCCATCCTGGCGCTGCACGGCACCGAGGACCGGCTCATGCCCGTCGAGGCCACCGCCAGCCGACTGCCCGGCCTGGTCAAAGACCTCAAGCTGACCACCGTTGAAGGCGGCCCGCACCACCTGGGCTGGACCCACCCTGATGAAGTCAACACCGCCTTGCTGGACTTCCTCGCGAGCTGACCGCCCAAGGCTGGCCTGGCCGCCCGACGGCCAGGCCGCGATGTTCCGCGGCAACGTTCCACGGAACGCATTGGACAACCTTCCATGGAAGGTCATATGGTTCCGTGGATCGGAAGGAGCAAACGCCGTGGCCGAAGCACTGATCGTTCTCACCGGCAGCAACGTCTGGACGATGAAGGACGGATCCCCGCACACGCCCCGGCCAAGCCGGGCGACCGTTGAACATGCGGTTTACTGACCGGACTCACCAGCGCGGAGCTCTGTCTCCAGCAGGCTCATCGCTTTCAGGAAGGCTTCCTGTTCGGCCGTGTCCAGCTTGTCAAGGACGCGTGCGATGGGGCTGGCCGCGCCGTCGAGCCACTGGGCGGTCAAGGTCGCCTTGGCCGGAGTGATCCGCACGATGGTACGCCGGCGGTCATCCGGATCTGGCTGGCGCTCCACGTAGCCGGCGCGGTCAAGGTCGGCCAGGACGCCGCTGACGGTGGGCAGGCTCAGGCCGAGACGCTCGGCCAGCTCGCCGACGGTAACCGGGCCATCGCGCATTTCCTCAAGGGCGGCGGCGTGCCGCTGGCTCAGCGGAGCCTGTGCCGCCGGGGATGCCTGGTCCTGCCAGCGGCGCATCCCGCGGATGATGCGGGGGAACATCTGCATCAGCCGCAGGCACAGGTCCGGGCGCACCGGGCCGCCCGCTTGCTCCGTCAACGCGCCTCCTCGGCCCGGACGCAGGGTAACACGGGCGGCGCGCTACTTCGCGGGCTGGCCGAGCGCCTTGCGGAACTGCGACAGGAACATGCCCCGGCTCTTGATGACTTTCGCCATCCCGGCCCCGGCGACGACGCCCTGCCCGGACAACGGCAGCAGCATGACGCCGTCGTCGGGGCCGAGCGGCACCGCCATGAGCTTCATCTTCGCCGGGACGTACGGCTTCGTCGGCGCCTTGCCGTCGAGGACGGCGCGGATGCTGCCCGCCGCCGCCTTCCCCTGGGCATTCGCCCACTGGGCGAGCTTAGCCTCGGGGACGTTGTTGACATCGCCCACGGCGAACACGTCGGACTGTCCCCCGGCCCGCAGGTACCCGTCCACCTTGACGTGGCCCGTCCCATCCAGCCAGCCGTCGTGGTCGCGGAGCCAGCCGGTGTTGGGCGTGGTCCCGGTGGCCCAGATCACCGTGTCAGCCTTGATCGCCTCGCCGGCCGACGTGACGTACCGGCCGGGTTCCGGCTCGGACACGGTCACCCCGAGCCGTACGTCCACGCCGATGGCGCGCAGCCGGGCGAGCGCGCGGTCGCCGAGCTTCGGGTTATGGTTGCCGTCCAGCAGCCGCTCGCGGGCGTGAACCAGGGTTACCGGGGTATCCGGGTGCACGAGCTTGATCTCGGCGCTCAGCTCGACGCCCGCCGGGCCACCGCCGACGACCAGCACCGCAGCGGCCGCGGCGAACCGCTCCTGAGAGTCGCGGAACGCCTTCGCCGCCTCCTCGACCGTCGCGCCGACGAACCGGCCGGGCTCGTGGTACTCGGCCCCGGTGGCGATCACGGCCACGTCGTACTCAAGGGGCTCCCCCGACTTCAGGAGCACGGCCTTGTCCTCGGTGTCTAGGCCCGTCGCCGTGCCATGGACGACCCGGCCGTGGGCGAGCAGCTTGCCGTAGGAGATGAACGGCTTGTCCGTCCAGTCTCTCCGCACGGAGGCGCGCAGCGAAGCGATCCGGTGGAAGAAGGCTTCCTTCCCGTCCACCAGGGTCACGTCGGCGACCGCGTCCAGTTCCCTGGCCAGCCGGGTGCCGGCGTAGCCTCCACCGATCACGACAACGCGCTTCGCGCTCATCGCAACGCCCTCCCGCCCGGGAATGCGGCCG
>Ga0335074_10017732_pt1 | contig 10044 bp, 6 predicted proteins | sample Lox_Sample_23_FD_206715 | JGI IMG/M metagenome (GOLD analysis project Ga0335074, IMG submission 206715) | Soil microbial communities from Loxahatchee National Wildlife Refuge, Florida, United States - Lox_Sample_2.3 | ecosystem: Environmental > Terrestrial > Soil > Wetlands | place: USA: Florida...
TGCCGCCGTCCAGGCCATCGGGCTCGATCTCGGCATGACACAGGCCCAGGTGCTCGGGGTCGTTTCGATGACCGAGCAGTCCGCCGGCCGCGAGTGAGGCCCCGGCTGCCCCCTGCCCCCTGCCAGCGAAGACCCCGGGACGAGCACCACTGTTCGTTCTGATATAGTCAAACCTTGATGTCTCGCGGACTGCTCCTCCTTAGCGGCCGCGGCGGGGGCCACTAGGCCGGCTCCCTCGCCGCGGGGCTTCGGCACGTGTGCGCTGGCCAGCAAGCCACCCGTCCCGGATGAGGAAGCAGCCAAGATCATGTACAAACCTGTCACACCCGTTGTCCAGCAACCCAGCGGCATGCCCTGCCAGCGATACGCGCCGTTCCAGCCGGTGGACCTGCCGGACCGGACCTGGCCGGGCAGGTCCATCACCACCGCGCCCCGGTGGCTGTCCACCGACCTGCGGGATGGCAACCAGGCGCTGATCGACCCGATGAGCCCGGCCCGCAAGCACGCGATGTTCAACCTGCTCGTGCGCATGGGCTACAAGGAGATCGAGGTAGGCTTCCCGTCGGCCAGCCAGACCGACTTCGACTTCGTGCGCGAACTCATCGAGACCGGCCAGATCCCCGATGACGTGCGGATCTCCGTGCTCACCCAGGCGCGGGAAGATCTTATCGAGCGGACCGTGCAATCACTCCGCGGCGCGTCCAAGGCATCGGTGCACCTGTACAACGCGGCGGCGCCGCTGTGGCGGCAGGTGGTGTTCGGAATCGGCCGTGAGGAATGCAAGGCGCTGGCGGTCGACGGTACCAGGCATGTGATGAACTACGCGGAGAAATACCTCGGCGACACCGACTTCGGCTATGAGTACTCACCGGAGATCTTCATGGACACCGAGCTGGACTTCGCGCTCGACATCTGCTCCGCGGTGATGGACGTGTGGCAGCCGGCGCCGGACCGGGAGATCATCCTCAACCTGCCGTGCACGGTCGAGAGGTCCACGCCGAATGTGTACGCGGACCAGATCGAGTGGATGAGCCGCAGCCTGCCGGCCCGCGGCTCCGTATGCCTGTCCGTGCACACGCACAACGACCGTGGCACCGCGGTGGCCGACGCCGAACTCGCCGTCCTGGCGGGAGCGGACCGGATCGAGGGGTGCCTGTTCGGCAACGGCGAGCGGACCGGCAACGTATGTCTGGTCACGCTCGGCATGAACCTGTTCAGCCAGGGCATCGATCCGATGATCGACTTCTCGGACATCGACGAGGTCCGCCGTACCGTCGAGTACTGCAACCAGCTTCCCGTGCACCCCCGGCACCCGTACGCCGGCGACCTGGTGTACACCGCGTTCTCCGGCTCGCACCAGGACGCGATCAAGAAGGGCTTCGAGGCGCTGGAGGCCACCGCGGCCGAGGCCGGGATGCCAGTGGGCGAGTATCCGTGGGCGGTGCCGTACCTGCCGATCGACCCGCACGACGTGGGCCGCACGTACGAGGCCGTGATCAGGGTCAATTCCCAGTCCGGCAAGGGCGGCGTCGCGTACGTGATGAAGGCCGAGCACTCGCTTGACCTGCCACGGCGGCTGCAGATCGAGTTCTCCCGCGTCATCCAGGGGCGCACGGACGCCGAGGGCGGCGAGGTATCGCCCGCCGAGATGTGGGAGATCTTCTCCGCCGAGTACCTGGCCGGCGGCTCCGTCGCGCTGCTGGATCACCAGACGTCGTCGGTGGTTGAGTCGAAGAACGTGCTCACGGCGGAGATCCGCGTGGACGGCCTGACCAGGGAAGTCGAGGGGAACGGCAACGGGCCGATCTCGGCGTTCTGCGACGCGCTGGCCTCGGTGGGTATCGACGCGCGGGTGCTCGACTACACCGAGCACGCGCTCACCGCGGGCACGGACGCGCAGGCGGCCGCGTACGTGGAGTGCGAGATCGGCGGACAGGTGCTCTGGGGCGTCGGCGTCGACACCAACACGGTAAGCGCCTCCCTGCGCGCGGTCCTGTCCGCCGTGAACCGCTCCCGCCGCTAACCCCTCCCCTGCCCGTAAAGCCCCGCGGCGAGCGCCAGCGAGCTTTCGCGGTCAGCGTCGGGATGCTCCGCGGCGAGCGCCAGCGAGCTTTCGCGGTCGCCCGGCCGGGAGGGCCCGAAGGGTCCCTCCACGGCCGGGCGAATCTACGGCGCGAAAGCGTCGCGGGCCGGGGATCCTAGGGGGTTGGTGTATACCCCCTAGACTGACACTGTGCAGCTGTACACCGACGATGGGGTGGTGCTGCGGACCCACAAGCTCGGTGAGGCGGACCGGATCATCACGCTGCTGTGCCGCAAGTCCGGCCGGGTCCGAGCGGTGGCCAGGGGGGTGCGGCGTACCAAGTCGCGATGGGGCGCGCGCCTGGAACCGTTCACCCACGTCGATCTCATGCTGCACGCCGGACGGTCGCTGGATGTGATCACCCAGGCCGAGGTGATCCGGCCTTACGGCGAGCCGCTGACCGGGGACTACCCTCGATACACCGCCGGGGTGGCGATGCTGGAAACGGCGGAGAAGCTCACCCCGGTCGAGAAGGAGCCCGCGCTGCGCCAGCTCCTGCTGCTGATCGGCGGGCTGCGCTCGCTCGGTGACGCGGAGCATGAGTCGCGGCTGGTGCTTGACGCGTACCTGCTGCGGTCGCTGTCGGTGGCCGGGTACGCGCCGGCGCTGGCTGACTGCGCGCGGTGCGGGTCGGATGAGGATCTGGCCGCGTTCGCGGTCCCGGCGGGCGGCATGGTGTGCACGTCTTGCCGCCCGCCGGGCGCGGCATCGCCCAGCCAGCAGACGATCGGCCTGATGCTCGCGCTGCTCCAGGGCGACTGGGCAGCCGCCGACCATAGCGAACGTCGGCACCGAGTAGAGTGCAGTGGGCTCGTCGCCGCGTACCTGCAATGGCATCTGGAGCATTCGATTCGTTCGCTACGTCACGTGGAGCGCTGCTAAATGCCCCGTTCTCATGGGCGCAGCCGGCCACCGGACCCGCATCCGTCCGGAGCGCGCCCGCCGGACATCCCGGCCGAGCTGATCCCGAAGCACGTGGCGATCGTGATGGATGGTGACGGACGGTGGGCGAAGGCTCGCGGCATGCACCGGACCGAGGGGCACAAGCGGGGCGAGGCATCGCTGCTCGACGTCATCATGGGTGCTATCGAGCTCGGTATCCCGTACCTGTCCGCCTACGCGTTCTCCACCGAGAACTGGCGCCGCGCGCCGGACGAGGTCCGCTTCCTGATGGGCTTCGATCGCGACGTTATTCACCGGCGCCGCGATCTGCTTAACGAGATGGGCGTACGGATCCGCTGGGCCGGGCGGCGGCCTAAGCTTTGGCGTTCGGTGATCACCGAGCTGGAAGAGGCCGAGCGCATTTCTTCTGGCAACACGGTGCTGACGTTGCAGTTCTGCGTGAACTACGGCGGGCGGGCCGAGATCGCCGATGCCGCGGCGGCGCTGGCCGCCGACGCCGCGGCCGGGAAGATCAGGCCGGAGAAGATCACCGAGAAGGTGTTCGCGCGGTACCTGTACCGGCCGGAAGTGCCGGACGTGGACTTGTTCGTGCGTTCTTCCGGAGAGCAGCGGTTCTCGAACTTCCTGCTCTGGCAGTCTTCGTATGCGGAACTCGTCTTCCTGGACACGCTCTGGCCCGATTTCGACCGGCGGCATCTGTGGCACGCGTGCGAGATCTACGCGAGCCGCGACCGCCGCTACGGCGGAGCCGTCCCCCACCCCACGGCCCCAACCCCCCGTTGTCGTGCCCCCCCCGCCGCCGGAGGCCGCGCCGCCGGGAGGCCGCGCCGCCGGGAGGCCGCGGCACCCCGGGTGAACCGATGCCACTCCCGCCGCAGGCCGATAACGCGGGCGCTGCCGGGCAGGCGGTTCAAACCTGGCCAGAACGGGCGCCCGGCGGCTGATCCCGGTCATCGCGTGCAGTTACACCCCTGGGAGGAGGCAAGAGTACACGCGATCATCGGGTTACCGCCTTCTGTCCGGAGGAATGCCGCAAATCCGCCGGCGGCATCGTGGGCGGATCGCCGTGACGCGGCGAAACAACGTGGAGCTTTACCGCGTCGTGCCGGTCTGTCATACGTATACGACGGTTAAACTTCCACGTTGCGGCAGAACTCCACGTTAATTGGGAGCTGGGATCGGCCGGTGAGTCACACTGGCACCGTGCGGCGCACAAGTCACTTACCTACCCGTGTGCCATCGGCTAGGAGTACGCAGCCGGTCAGCAGCCTCGGTTAGAGCGAACTAGGGCCGTTATCCAAGGGAGATCTGGGGCCGGGGAGCCACACGCCGTAGTGACAGATGCCGGTTATGCCGGACGAAGTCCGGCATAACCGGCGACGAGCGGATGGCCGCGCAGGGTTAAGCAGCTGCCCCGAATAAATCAACGGGGTGCCCCGCTCCCGCTCCCGCCTGCCGAGGAGGTTCGTGCCCTGCCACGGTGAGCGGCGGCGCTGCCCGAAAGACGTGGCGGTCATCTACTTCGGCCACATACCGTAAATCAGTAACGGTGCGTAACCGTCGTTATTACGGGGAAGAGTCAGTCTTGGCATTGCGCCGGGACACTGGCGCGCTTACGGGGGAATTAGGTTCTCGGGGGGATTCAATGCGTCGCGCGGCCATGGCTGTCATTGTCATCGCGTGCATATCAGAAGGAGCCGGGTCGCTCCCGGCCGTACACGCGTCTTCTGGCTCGCTCGGTGCGGGGCGCGTTGAGGTGTTGTCTTCCTTCGTCGCTCCTTCGTCGCTCCTCAGTTCAGGTATCACCGCGCCCCTCCGCTCGCTCGCTGCGGGGACCGGGCTGAAGGTCGTGGAATACCGCGGGTATGAGCTGAGCGTTCCAGCGTCCTGGCCGGTTTATCAATTGTCCGCTGATCCGGATCAGTGCGTCCGCTACGACATGCACGCGGTCTACCTCGGCATGCCCGGCGCGGATCAGGATTGCCCGCCTGGCCTGGTCGGCCGTACCGAGACGGTGTCCGTCGGCGGCACAGCGTTCGACCGCTCGCCATCGGCCGTCGTCATCCAGCGCGTGCCGCTGCGCGGCCGGGGCAGCGTCAATGGCCAGCCGGCGATCATCATGCGGTCCGCGATCATCATGCGGGACGTGCGCGCACGCGAACTCGGTGTGCTGCTGTCCGCTCCATCCGCCCCGTCGATAACGGCGACGTATGGCGCCGATCCCGGGCTGGTCCAGCAGGTTCTGGCCAGCGTGCACCAGATCGTGTACCAAACGGCGACGCGGGCGGATCCGGAGCCGAAGCCTATGGCGGCGACCGCCTCGGCCGCCGCGCCGGGGTCGGCCGGCCTGCCGCTGGAGTCGGCCGGCCTGCCGCTGGAGTCGGCCGGCCTGCCGCTGGAGTCGGCTGGCCTGCCGCGGGAGTCGGCTGGCCTGCCGCGGGGAACGGCACCTCCGGTCGTCCTGACGACAAGGCCGCTGCCAGGCTTTGACACGTGCACCGCGCCTTCGCTGGCGACAATGCGCGTGTGGCGGGCCAGGTTCGCCGCGACCGCCATCTATATCGGAGGCGAGGAAGCGGCCTGCGACTACGGCAACCTGACCCCGCGATGGATCACGGCGGTGGAGGCCATGGGCTGGTCCCTGCTGCCCACATACGTGGGCCTGCAGGCACCCTGCGACCGCGTCAGCGGGAAGATCAGCCGCAAGCCCGTCAACGCCGCCGCGCAGGGCAGGACCGACGCCGAATGGGCCGTCGAGGACGCGCAGATGTTCGGCCTGGGCCGCGGCACTCCGATCTACGACGACATGGAGGCCTACGACGCGAACAGGCCGCGCTGTGTCAACGCGGTCTTGACCTTCCTCGACGCCTGGACCCGGCAGCTCAGCGCCGAGGGCTACGTGTCAGGCGTCTACTCGAGCGCGGATTCCGGCATCATCGACCTGGACACGACCAGCATGATCAACGGTCACCGGCTAGCCGAACCGCGGGCGCTGTGGTTCGCGCTGTGGGACGACATGAGCGACCTGAACGGATCACCGTACCTGCCCGGGGACCTGTGGCCGCGGGCGCGGCGGTCCAAGCAGTACGAGGGCGGGCTTTGGGTGAAGGTTAGGAAGATCGGCCTTGACGTGGATCTCGACCTGGTCAACAGCGCCACTGTCGCTAATGGTTCGCATCCGCCGCCACGGACTCGTAAGCTGTGCTTCCTGCCCGACCGCCAGCCGGATGGAGAAACCAGTGGCCCTACGCAGTGACCGTCTCGACGCCGTTGTCAACCTGAGCAAGCGACGGGGGTTTGTGTACCCGTCCAGCGAGATATACGGCGGCCTGCGCGCCGCGTGGGACTACGGGCCGCTCGGTGTGGAGCTGAAGAACAACGTCAAGCGCCAGTGGTGGAAGTTCATGGTCACCGAGCGTGATGACATCGTCGGCATCGATTCCTCGGTGATCTTGGCTCGCGAGGTCTGGGAGGCTAGCGGCCACGTGACCAGCTTCACCGATCCGCTCACCGAGTGCCAGTCCTGCCATAAGCGGTTCCGTGCCGACCACTTGATCGAGGCTTACGAGGAAAAGCACGGCCGCGCGCCCGAGCGTGGCTTGGCCGACATCGCCTGCCCGAACTGCGGCAACCGTGGCACGTTCACCGAGCCGAAGCAGTTCAACGGCATGCTCACCACCCACTTGGGCGCGGTCGAGGATGGCTCGGGTCTGGCCTACCTGCGGCCGGAGACCGCCCAGGGCATCTTCGTCAACTACAAGAACGTGCTGCAGACCTCGCGAAAGAAGATCCCGTTCGGCATCGGCCAGATCGGCAAATCGTTCCGCAACGAGATCACGCCAGGCAACTTCATCTTCCGCACGCGTGAGTTCGAGCAGATGGAGATGGAGTACTTCGTCCGCCCGGGCACCGACGAGGAGTGGTTCCAGCACTGGCTGGACTCGCGCCTGGGCTGGTGGGCCGACCTCGGCGTGCGCAAGGAAAACCTCCGCCTGTACGAGCACTCCGCCGAGAAGAGATCTTTCTATTCAAAACGAACGGTGGATATCGAGTACAGGTTTGACTTCATCGGATCCGAGTGGGGCGAGCTCGAGGGCATAGCGAACCGGACCGACTATGACCTGTCCACGCATCAGGAGCACTCCGGTCAGGACATGACCTACCTGGACCCGGAGTCCGGCGAGCGTTTCGTGCCGTATGTGATCGAGCCGGCCGCTGGCGCGGACAGGGGCTCGCTGGTGTTCCTGCTCGACGCGTATACCGAGGATGAGGCGCCCGACGCCAAGGGCAACATGGAGAAGCGCACGGTGTTGCGACTTGACCGGCGCCTCGCGCCGGTCAAGGTCGCTGTGCTCCCGTTGTCTCGCAACGCCGACCTGTCGCCGAAAGCCCGTGACCTGGCTGCGGTGCTGCGCAAGCGGTGGAACACCGACTTCGACGACGCCAGCGCGATCGGGCGCAGGTACCGTCGCCAGGACGAGATCGGCACGCCGTTCTGCGTCACTGTTGACTTTGACACGCTGACCGACCAAGCGGTCACGGTCCGCGAGCGGGACAGCATGCAGCAGGAGCGGGTCGCGATCGCACAGGTCGAGAGCTACTTGTCTGAGCGCCTGGCGGGCTGCTGACCGGCCCTCGCGAGCGCAACTGTTAAGTTAAGTTTCGGCGGGAAGCGATGTGCCTCCCGCACGGTCCCCGTGCGGTCCTCCTTGGCGGCGCAGGCCGGACGGCGCCTTATCACATCATGATCGCATCATGCCAGGGAGTTCCAGCGCCGCGAGGACGGCCTCGAGGTCTGGGTCGGTGCCCGAACGGCGGTAGATCTCCGCGGCGGCCTGGTGGAAGCCGCCGGGCAGGCCGTCGGCGGTCATCGTCGCGGCGATCTGTTCCATTTCGGCGATCCAGCGCCAGCCCTTGCCGGCGGCAGACCGAGCCGCCTGCCCCGAGCGGGCCGCGAGGGCGGGCTGCGACATCGCCCATTCTGCCAGCAGCATGTCCTCGACCCCCTCGGCGCGGGCCAGGGCACGGATCGCCAGCAGCATCGCCGCCGTGCCCTTGGTCCAGGCGGCATACGCCATCTTAAGTGCCGATGCCGCGCCTGCCGACGCGGGGACCGGCGCCGCGCCGGGTTCGCCGGGGATGACGCGAGCGTCCAGCGGCGAGCCGCTGAACAGGGCGGCCACCTCGGGTGCGCGAGGACCGGACAGATACAGCCGGGTGGTACCGCGAGCAACAGGCGGGCCGCCGACAATCCCGCCGTCAACGAAGTCACCAATGGAGTCACCAATGGAGTCGCCGACGATCGACGCCACCTCTCGCGCGGTAGCGGGGGAGACGGCGTTGGCGTCCACGTACAGCCCGCCGAACCCGGTGACAGAACGCGCGACCTCAACCGCCGCGTGCGGCGGGCAGACGGACACGATGACATCCGCGCGAGCCGCTACCGCGGCGGCTGAGCCCGCGTCGCTGAAACCAGCGGCGCGGGCCGCTGTCGCCGGGCCGCGGCCTTCCGACGCCCACAGCACCGTGTGCCCCTGGCCGGTCAGGCACATGCCCACGGCCGCGCCCATCTCACCGGGATGCAGCAGTCCGACGACGCTCATGCATCCGATTGTGTCACCAGGCCAGGGAGCGAGCTCCGCGGCCGGCCGGATCAGCCGCGGCCTGATCCGGCCGGCCCGATCATGGCATCAGGGCAGCTTCCACTCCTGGTTGTCATTACCGGTGCAGGACCAGATCTGCACCTGAGTGCCCGAGCCGCCGTAGCCGGTGTCGTCGAGGCACTTGCCGGAGTTGGGATTGAGCAGCGCGCCGTCCGATTGCGGCACCCAGACCTGCGCGACGGTGCCGTTGCACGGATAGTAGTCGACGGTGGTGCCGTTGGCCGTCCCGGCGCTGTTGACATCGAGGCATCCGCCGAGCACCTCCAGCGTGTCGTTGGACTCGACGGTCCACTGCTGGGCGTCGGTGCCGTTGCAGGTGTAGACCTGGACCGGGTTGAAGTCCGCGGTGCTCGCGCCGCGGTCGTCCAGGCACAAGCCTTCGTACCCGGTGATCGGCCCGGTCACGGTGCCGCCGCCGGAACCCGAGCCCGTGGTCGTGTAAGCGGCGACGTAGGCGACGCTCATCGTGCCGCCCGACGTCGTCGCGCTGGACGGCGCGGTGCAGTCGCAGACTCCGTCCGGGTATCCGCCGCCCATGGCCAGGTCGAAGATGATCGACATGTTGTGGTCGTACGCGGCCTGCCAGGTTGATGTGCCGACTTGGCTCTCGCTCACGCTGAACGTCTCGTTTCCGTTCAGGTAGAAGGTGATCGACTCGTCGGAGGTGTTCGTCCGGTTGAGGATCATCGTGTAGGTGTTGTATCCGGTCTGGCAGCCCGAGCAGGACAGCAGCCCGCTGCCGATGCCGTCCGGCTCGTTACACGGGCCGCCGGGGTCGGTGCCGCAGTGGATCGTGCTTGAGTGCTCGGACAGGGCGTTGACGTCTTCCAGGATGTCGATCTCGCCGTTTTCCGGCCACTGGCCCGGGCCTAGCATCCAGAAGGCCGGCCAGTAGCCGAGCCCGTTCGCCGGATTCGGCTGCTCGATGGAGGCGGTCACCTCCAGCTCGCCGCCGGCCGGCGCTCCGACATTGGCGGACGTCGTCTGGATCCGGCCGGACGTCCACGAACTGCCGCTGCCCAGCGCGGTGATGTCGAGGTCGCCGTTGCCGTCGAGGTGGACGTTGCTTGTCGAGTTCGTCATGGTCTCGATCTCGCCGGTGCCGAAGCTGGAGCCGGGGCCGGTGTCATACATCCACTGGGAGTCGACGGCGGAGCCCGATGCTCCGTTGAAGTCGTCACTGAATATCGTCGACCAGCCAGATGGCGGTCCGGGCACGGACTGCGGTGCGGTCGCCGAGCCGACCCGGCCCGCCGTCGCCGGGCCGACGAGCCTAGCCGACATCGCGGAGCCGGCGGGCTTGGCCGGCATCGCCGAGGCGGTGAGTTGCGTGGCGGCTAGCAGTGCAATGACCGGCGCGACCGCGGCGGCCACGATGGCCGCCCTCCGCAACCG
>Ga0335074_10017733_pt1 | contig 10044 bp, 9 predicted proteins | sample Lox_Sample_23_FD_206715 | JGI IMG/M metagenome (GOLD analysis project Ga0335074, IMG submission 206715) | Soil microbial communities from Loxahatchee National Wildlife Refuge, Florida, United States - Lox_Sample_2.3 | ecosystem: Environmental > Terrestrial > Soil > Wetlands | place: USA: Florida...
CGATGCCCTGAACCGGCTGGCGGTGTTCGATCTCAGGAAGTGCCGGGTAGTAGAACTGCGGTTCTTCGGCGGCGCCACGGTGGAAGAGAGCGCCGCGGCGTTGGGAGTGTCACCGGATACCATAAAGCGGGACTGGAGGCTGGCTCGCACCTGGCTGTTGCGAGAGCTCAGCGCGACGCGGTATGACGCCTGAACGCTGGACCCAAGTTGAGCGGATCTACTACCAAGCCTTGGAAGTAGAACCGGACCGGCGCGCGGCCTTCGTGGCCGAAGTTTGTGGGGGCGATGAAGGGCTGCGGCGGGAGGTCGAGTCTCTGCTGGAGTTTGATGCTCCGGCGGACCGTTTTCTGCGACCTTCCGCGCTGGACGCGGCAGCACAATCGCTGGCCGCCAACCGCCGCGATCTGGCGGGAGCCACTGTCTCTCACTATCACATTCGCCGCAAACTCGGCAGCGGAGGCATGGGGGTCGTCTACGAGGCGGAAGATACCAAGCTGCGGCGGGCCGTTGCGTTGAAATTTCTGCCGGAGGAATTGGCGCGGGACCCGCGGGCGTTGGACCGTCTGCGGCGGGAAGCGCAAGCCGCATCCGCACTGAATCATCCCAACGTGTGCACCGTGTACGACATTGACGAGTTCGAAGGGCAGCCCTTTATCGCGATGGAGCTGTTGCAGGGCCAAACTTTGGGCCATCGTATCGCGGGCAAGCCCCTGCCAATCGCCGAGATCCTATCGCTGGCTAGCCAATTGGCTGACGCTCTGGCGGCGGCTCATGCGCAGGGTATCGTTCATCGCGACATCAAGCCGCAAAATATCTTTGTCACCGCGCGCGGCCATGTAAAGGTGCTGGATTTCGGAATTGCCAAGCAAAGCCGTCCAGGGCGACAGGATACGACTTTGACTGACAAGGGTGCGGTGGTCGGCACGGCCGGATACATGGCGCCGGAGCAGATTCGCGGCGAGTCTATTGACCAGCGGGCGGACCTGTTCAGCTTCGGCGTGATCCTCTATGAGATGCTCGGCGGCAAACGGGCGTTCGCCGGCGCTTCCTCCGTGGAGGTGATGCACGCCATCCTCAAGGAAGAGCCGGGCGAATTGCCGGCCTCGGTGCCGCTGGCATTCGATCGCATTGTACGGCGTTGCCTGCAAAAGGACCGCGAGCGCCGATTCCAAACCGCTGTAGATCTCGGTTTCGCCCTGCAGACTTTGGCGACCATTGCGCCGCCCCCGAAATCGCACCCACGCCGGGCGTGGCTGAAATGGACGGCATTGGCGGGCGCATCTGCGGCGGCGGCAGGTGCGGCGATCCTTTGGCTTGATAGCCCCTTGCCGATGCCGCGCGTCACGGGAATTGTCCAGATCACCAGGGCCGACCGGTTGACGCTCGACACCTGGTGCCCTCTGCTCTCTGATGGATCTAGGCTTTTCTTCTGCGCGTGGAACGGTGTGCCAGCGTATCAAGCATCGACTAAGGGAGGGGACACAGTTCCCATTGCCCTGCAAACGAAAGGATACGAGTATCTGGCGGACCTCAGCCACGATGGCACAGAGTTCCTGGTGTGCCGGTTTGTGGCATATCCATTGTGCGAGCTCTGGGCGGAGCCCCTGCTCGGTGGTTCCCCACGCCGTCTGGGCAGTATCGTAGCCCGCGTTTCCGGCGCCTGGTCACCCGACGGCCAGCAGGTAGCCTACGCACGGGATGGAGTGTTGCATCTCGCGACCCGGGACGGGATGGAAATCCGCAAATTGGCCACGTTCAGTGGCGACCCGGCCTTCTTGCGTTGGTCGCCTGACGGGCGCAGAATCAGCGTAACCGTCATTCGTGAGGTTAGCCAGGAGCGGCTGTGGGAGGTGTCGGCCGACGGCAAGGGAGCGCGCCAAGTGCTTCCCGACTGGAATCCGTCGTGGAATACGAGTGAAGGTGTCTGGACGCCTGACGGGAAGTATTTCGTCTTCATCGCACAAGGAAAGATCTGGGTGCTCCGCGATAAAGGGAGCCTGTTTCTGGGAGGCCGCGGTGCACCGATGGAATTGAACATCGGCCCTCTATTTGCGCTGCACCCATTGCCCAGCATCGACGGAAGGCGTCTGTATTTCGTGGGCCAGCAAGCTCGCAACGAATTTCTGCGCTACGACCTGAAATCGGGCAGTTTTAGTCCTGCATTGACCGGGATCTCCGCGACGGGGCTGTCATTCTCGAAGGACGGCAAGTGGATTACGTATGTGTCCGTCCCCGAAGGCACGCTTTTTAGAGCGGCGGCGGACGGAAGTCAGCGCCTCCAGCTCACTTGGCCTCCTCTTTATGATGTGGAGAATCCTCGCTGGTCTCCGGATGGTACCCAGATTGCCTTCTCTGCGGCCATGCCGGGGAAACACTACCGGATATACATCGTGCCCTCCGAAGGTGGTTTGCCCCGGCAAGTGACCAATGGAGAAGCCGGAATAATCGGTGATTTCGACCCCTCCTGGTCGAATGACGGGGCATCGCTAGCTTTCAGCAAGGCCCTCTGGGCGCCAGATAAGAAAGCCATCCATATCCTGGACGTGAAGACCGGCCGCGTTCTCACGCTGGCGGGATCTGAGGGGATATGTTGTACCAAGTGGTCACCCGATGGTCACTTCATCGCTGGGCAAAACCCCGGCCTGGTCCTATACGACATACGAACGCAGGCGCAGATTCAGCTGCCCAGTCCGGCGGAGGCAGGTTTCCCGAACTGGTCGCCGGACGGCGACTCTCTGTTTTTCCACAGCGACTCGGGTTGGTGGCGTGTCCGCATCCGCGACCGGAAAGCGGAGGCTGTCAACAGCCTGAAGGGCATCTCTGTGGCCGACTGGGGATGGTTCGTGGTTGCCCCGAATGATTCCTTGATCACGGCACGCAGCACGGGAACAGGCGATGTGTATGCCCTCGATTGGGAAATGCGATGAAGGGCGCTGGCGAGTCCTGGCACCGTGGAAACTGCTTGCCCAACAAGAGCGTGATGTCGCCAACAAAGTGCTCCTCGCCCGGATTGGCGCGGATGGTGGGCTGGCGGCGCTCAAGGTAGACCGACACCCTCTCACGCGGGACAGACGACACACAACGATCGTCCGTCCCACGGATTCAACTCGCAAAACGTTAAACTGGTCGTAGTGGAAGAAGAGGTCCTGGGCAGGGCATACGACTCCCGGTTGATGCGCAGGCTGCTGGGATACGTGCGTCCCTATCGCGGATACGTGGCTGTCTCGCTGGTCTTTCTTCTGTTGCAGTCCGTCCTGCAGGTGTTAGGTCCGCTGCTGACCAAAATCGCGGTGGATCGTTACCTCGCGCCAAATTCGTCGCGCATCGGCACTCTTTTCGATGCTTACCTGCCCGCCACGCCATGGAGCGGATTAACAGCCATCGGCATGCTCTATCTGGGCGTACTCGCCGGCACGTTCGTCTTCGAATTCGCGCAGGTTTATCTGATGCAGTATGTCGGCCAGCTTGCCATGTTCGATCTCCGCAAGCAGCTTATGGCGCATCTGCAGGGGCTGGATCTGGCGTTCTTCGACCGCAATCCCGTGGGGCGCCTGGTTACGCGCGTCACCACCGACGTGGACGTGCTCAACGATCTGTTCGCCTCCGGCCTGGTGACGATTCTGGGCGACGTGCTGGTGCTCGCCTTCATCCTGGCCATCATGTTCCGGATGAGTCCCGGCCTGACCGCGCTGATGCTGTGCGTGATGCCGCTGGTGATTCTGGTGACCGCCATATTCCGGCGCAGCGTGACGCAGAGCTACCGGCGCATTCGCGTCGCCATCGCCAAGATCAACGCCTACCTGCAGGAGCACATCACCGGCATCGCGGTGTTGCAGCTTTTCAATCGCGAAGACCGCAGCCGGCAGGAGTTCGACGCCGTAAACCGCGAGCACATGGACGCCTATAAAGAGGCCATCCTGGCCTACGGCTGGTTTTATCCGGTGGTGGAATTTCTATCCATGCTGGCGCTGGCGGGCATCCTGGCTTATGGCGGATTCCGCGTCTCGCGCGGCGCGCTGACGCTGGGAGTGGTGGTGGCCTTCTTGCAATATGGGCTGCGATTCTTCCGCCCCATTCAGGACCTCAGCGAGAAATATAACATTCTGCAAGGCGCCATGGCTTCGGCTGAGCGCATCTTCAAGCTGCTCGATACCCAAGCCGAAATTCTGCCGCCCGCTCGTCCGCATCCGGCGCCCAATTCCGCGCATATTGAATTCGATAACGTTTCGTTCGCTTATAGCGAAGAAGATTGGGTGCTGCACGACGTCAGTTTCTCGATCGAGCCAGGCGAAACGGTTGCGGTGGTGGGCCACACGGGCGCTGGGAAAACCACGTTGATCAGTTTACTATTGCGCTTCTACGACGTGCGCAAAGGCGCCATTCGCGTCGGCGGGCGCGATGTGCGCGATCTCGATCCGCGGGAGCTGCGCCGCCAGTTTGGAGTGGTCTTGCAGGATCCCTATCTGTTCACCGGCACTATCCAGGACAACATCCGCCTGGGAACCGATGGCATTAGCGGCGAAGCGATCGCGGAAGCCGCGGAACAGGTGAATTTGCTGGATTTCATCGAATCGCTGCCCGACCGTTTCTCGCACGCGATCCGCGAGCGGGGCGCCGGGATTTCCACCGGCCAGAAGCAGCTCATCAGCTTTGCGCGCGCGCTGGCCCACAATCCGCGTTTTCTGATTTTGGACGAAGCCACTTCGAGCGTGGATACCGATACCGAATTTCGCGTGCGCGAAGCGCTGGGGCGTATGGTGGCGGGGCGCACTTCAATCGTGATCGCGCATCGTTTATCGACGATTCAGCGCGCGGATCGCATTCTGGTAATGCATAAGGGCCGCTTGCGGGAATCCGGCACGCATCAGCAGTTGCTTGCGTTGCGCGGCATTTATTGGAAGCTGTATCAGTTGCAGTATAAGGACCAGGAGATAGCGCAGCCGGCCGGCTAGCGCGCCTCGAAAATTTCGTCGACGGCGAGTCCGGGCGCGAACAGGCAGCATGAGAGGGATTCGTGGACGTGGTGATGCCATTCGCCATGCAAATGGATATCCTGTCGTTGATCTCGTCCACCGTGTTGCCGGGCGAGAGCGCCTCGGCCACCAATTCGGGAGCGCCGCGCAGATAATCAACAGCGTCTGTAGCCGGTCCTGGATCATCTGACGGCCCTTCTTTGGCGGCGCTATGACCACTGGCTGACCATAATGTAGTTCGAAGCGTCCTTCAGGCGGGTCCGGGAGGGTCAGAACGCCCCCGACCGTAAGCTTCACGCTTGTGATTTTAACATCGGCTCGGATCGCGACTTAAAACCGGCAGCGGCCGACGCAGCACTTACCCAGGCAGGTCTTGCAGGACAGCCGCTTGAGCGGAACGCGGCGGGTGGCGGCGAGTTCGGTGCCCGCGGCCGGCTTCCGGACAAAACCTTGCGCCAGAGGCGTGGCGGTGGTCATCGGTGGGTGAAACTGCGGCCTCTCGCTCAGAATTGGGGAATCATTCAGCATGGCATCTACCCTCTAAATCGCTATCCTCAAATATCCCAACGGTTTGCGCATCATTCCGCTGGTCCTCTCACGTTTCTGCACCGAACGATTTAGCACGCTACTGGCCACGCGCGTGCTCGTGGCGCAATTCCCCGGAAAAGTCATAAAACACGCGCAGTTGATTGCCATCCACATCAGCGACCCGGAACTCGCGCAGGCGCCACGGCTTATCCTCCGGCTCAGCCAGGATCTTCGCCCCGGCCTCCCGCCAACGATGGTACAGTTCATCGACCTCGCCCTTGCTATCCAGGTTCAGCCAGACCACTGCCGTCCCTCCGTTGCCGTAAGCTTCGCGGAAGGCTCGATTCGTCAGGAACAAGCGGCACTCCCCCTGCGAAATGCCTCCGATCCCCCCCTGATCGTCACCCCAGTCGAAATGAAACCCAAGCGCCTTGACATAATACTCGGCGGCGGTCTCGACATTACCAACCGGAATCTCCGGAACCGCCTTGGGGAAGTGCGTGAGCATGTTTCCCAGCTTACGCCAACTTGGGAACCAAACGGTGTATCGCGCGGGAAAAACATACGGTGTGCCAAAATGAAGGGCGATGCCCTCTCTCCCCGCCGTTCCCCTGACTCTGGAAGGCTCCAGCGTCCTGCACCAGATGATGCGATTCCGCTGGACGGCCTGGAAAGCGTTGACGCCCGATCAACAGGATGGAATCCTCGCCGAAGCCACGGCTGCATTCGAAGCCATGCCGCAAAGCGCCGCCTATTCGCTCATCGGGCACAAAGGCGATCTGATGCTGGTGCATTTCCGTAAGAATTTCGAAGAATTGCACCAGGCCGAGACGGTCGTCAATCGGCTGCGCCTGGGTGAGTATCTGGAGCCGGCCACGTCGTACCTTTCCATGGTGGAACTGGGCCTCTATGATGCCACTCTGAAGCTGTATGCGAGCTTGGCCGATCGCGGCATCGAGCCGCATTCCGAAGAGTGGAACCGGGAGATCGAAACGCAACTCGCCCGCCACCGGCAGACCATGGCGCCGCGCCTCTGGCCGGAGATTCCCGACCGCAAGTTCATCTGCTTCTATCCCATGGACCGCCGCCGCGGCGAAGCCGTGAACTGGTATCAAGTCCCCATGGCCGATCGCCAGCGCTTGATGCACGAGCACGGCATGGTCGGCCGCCGCTATGCCGGCGAAGTGAAACAGATCATCACCGGCTCCATCGGCTTCGACGATTGGGAATGGGGCGTGGATCTGTTCGCGGACGATCCGCTGGTTTTTAAGAAGCTGATCTACGAGATGCGTTTCGATGAAGTCAGCGCGGTTTACGCTTTATTCGGAGCCTTCTATGTCGGAATACGGGTGCCGCCCGCCGCGCTGGCCGGCCTGCTGAAGACTTAGCAAGGCCGACTTGGCACGGTGGGGCCACCCAAAACGATGGCTTGTCCAGGCCAGTCCCACCTTTTTACAGCTTTTTTACAGCGCTGTCTCCTTCCCTCCGGCCGCATGGGTGAAAATATACGAATGAAGTGTAACGGAGCTTGGGAATGCCGGGGCCGACGGTCGTCATAGTCGAAGACGCCGCCACCTGCGCCACCACCCTGGAACTGGCATTCCTGGCAATTCCGGATATATGCGTGCAAGTCATGAGCAGCGCGCAGGACGCCTTGCGCCTGCTCGGCCGCGCCGACTGTAGCATAAGCGCCGTAGTCACCGATCTGAACATGCCGCGCATGGACGGGTTCGAGTTCATCGCGCGCATCCGCGCCGAACCTCGCCTGCAACGTTTGCCGATCATCGTGGTTAGCGGCGATACCGACCCGCGCACGCCCGAACGCCTGGCCTCGATCGGCGTAGACGCGTTTTTTTCTAAGCCCTATTCACCCGCCCAAGTGCGGCTCAAACTGGAGCAACTTCTCGATGGAATGTCTGCCGATCGTTCGCCCTAGCCGTGGCTGGATAGCCGCTATTCTCCTTGCGCCAGCCATACTCAGCGCCCAAACCGCGGCACCCGATCTCAAACAAATCCTCGACCGGCTCGACCGCCTGGAGCAACAGAACCAGGCGCTGGCTGACGAAGTGCGCCAACTGCGTCAGGAATTAGCCGAGGTGCGCGGACAGCCTTCCCCGGCCGCGCCGCCCCTCGAGGAGAAAGTGGCGATCGATCAAACCCGCATCGATGAGCTCGCGCAAAGCAAGGTTGGCGCATCCCAGCACTTCCCTATTACGGTCACCGGAATGGCTCTGTTCAACGCTTTCCTGAATTCGAAAGGCAGCGGCGGCATGGAATATCCGACGTTCGCGTGGCCCAGCAATCAGGCCACTGGGGGCGCGAGCATTTATCAAACCATGCTCGGTCTCGAATACTCCGGCCCGCAAACATTCCTCGGCGGCAGCGTGCATGGATCGGTCTATATGGATTTTGCGGGTGGCTCCGGCACGCCGACGGACTATGGATTCCGACTGCGCACCGGCGAAATCGAAATCGACTGGACCGACCGCAGCATTATGGCGGGCGTGGAGCCGCCCATCTTCGCGCCGCGGGAGCCTTCATCGCTGGCGCAGGTCGAGTATCCGCCGCTCTCGGGCGCAGGTAACTTGTGGGCGTGGACGCCGCAGGTGCGCTTCGAGCAGAAAATCCGTTTCTCGGACGAAACCGGAATTCAGGCGCAAATCGGGGCCGTCGCGACCGATGAGATTCAACCCTACCAGCAGAGCTACATCAGTCCGGAACCTGCCCGGCCGGGCATCGAAGGCCGCTTCAATTTCTACCACGGCGCAGAAGACGGGCGGCGCCTCGAATTGGCGCCCGGATTCCATACCAGCACCACTCACATAGACGGATATTCAGTTCCGTCGAATCTATTCTCGCTCGATTGGCTGGCGCGCCCCGTTAGCAAGCTGGAATTCACCGGCGCGTTTTTCAGCGGGCAGAATCTGGCGCCGGTCGGCGGTCTGGAAGGCTACACGCTTCAGCCGTATGGTCCGGGGATCGCGGTTCACGCCCGCGGCGGATGGAGCCAGCTTACGATTCCTATCACGCCACGCTTGTCTTTCCACTTCTTTTCCGGAATCGAAAATGACCGCACGGCCGATCTCGCGCCGGATACCATCGGCCGCAACTGGGTATATGGCGCGAATTTTTTCTATCGCCTGGCGCCCAACGTCCTGCTAGGACCAGAAGTTTCGCAGGCCCGTACGCTTTATATTGATAGTAGCGTCCGGTTGAATAACCACTATGATTTGGCTCTGGCGTATTTGTTTTAGCGGGCTGTGGCTGCTGCCGCTATGGTGTAGCAACGTCGAAGGCACGGTGGTGTTGACGGACTCGCGCGATCCGGGCGTGCGCCACAAGCGCGATTTTAAGGACGTGGTGGTGTGGATAGAGCCTCTGGATGCCGATCCGCCGCTGAGAGTTCCCGCCCGCCACTACCGTATGGCCCAGAAGAACAAGCATTTCACGCCGCATGTGTTGGCCATCCCCGTGGGCGCCACCGTGGACTTCCCGAATCTCGACCCTATCTTTCACAACGTCTTTTCCAATTACGATGGGCAGATCTTCGACTTAAGTCTCTATAAGCCAAATACTAGCCGCGATGTGGTTTTCAAGCGCCCAGGCATCGTGCGGGTGTTTTGCAACATCCATCCCACCATGAGCGCCATCATCGCCGTGCTCGATACGCCGTGGTTCGCTGTGTCGGAGGCCACCGGATCGTTCACTTTCCGCGACGTTCCTGCGGGCACTTACAAGCTGCATGTCTTTCACGAGAGAGCTACCGAAGAGACTCTGAACGGCTTGGTTCAGCAAATTAAGGTGGAGGCCGCGGGCCGCTCGCTGCCCTCGATAACCATTTCCGAGACCGGCTACATTCCCGCGCCGCATAAGAATAAGTATGAGCGCGATTATCCGCCGGGCGGCGAGGAGCCGGCTTACGAACCCCATGAGTGACCTAAGCGCGAAGGGGCGCGAATTCCCGGCGGGCTGTGGGGCAGATGATCGTTTTCCAGTCGTCTGCCAACGGTTGAAAGACGACAGACCACGCAAAACGATGGTCGGTCCCACCAAAGCGAATATATGATCGCACGCTTCTCACGTCTGTCTTTGTTGTGGAAGATCCTGCTCTCCACCTCCGTGGCCGTCACTCTACTATTCGCTGTAACAGGCTGGATCGTGCTCCGCAACGCGGTTCAAACCACTACCAGCACCATGGAAGACGAAGTCGGCGCCAGTTTTCAGGCTTATCAATCTCTGTGGCAGGCGCGCGCCGACTTACTCGGTTCCGTCAGCCTCACACTCAGTCAGATGTCGGATGTGCGCGCGGCATTCGGCACGCACGACGCCGCTACTATCAGGGACACCGCCAACGAGTTGTGGAAGAACCTCGATCTTACGAAGAGGGCGGATTTTCTGGTGACCGACGCGGCAGGAAACTTGATAGCATCCGTGGGCGGAATGCCGGTGGCGCCGGAGGATGTGCGCACCGCGGCGGCTCACTTTCCCGAGCACGTGTCGGGTGTACCGAGGCAGGTATTCGGGATGCTGCTGCGCGGCGGCC
>Ga0335074_10017734_pt1 | contig 10044 bp, 5 predicted proteins | sample Lox_Sample_23_FD_206715 | JGI IMG/M metagenome (GOLD analysis project Ga0335074, IMG submission 206715) | Soil microbial communities from Loxahatchee National Wildlife Refuge, Florida, United States - Lox_Sample_2.3 | ecosystem: Environmental > Terrestrial > Soil > Wetlands | place: USA: Florida...
AATGCCCGTCCAAGAATGCGCCGGAGCGCTGGTCTGGACCCAGTTCTGCGCTGCCGCTGGACCGGGCAACGCAAATTGGCCGGCCGCGACAAACACGGCAAGGAGCGGACTTGGCACGATCAACTTATTCATAGGTTTTCTTGTTTGGTTATTTGGCTGATTAAAAATATTTATACATGCTTTGCTGGCCGGCGGCAACAAAATTTCAATATGGAAAGGAGAAATGTTTTCATCGTATCATCGCTCCGGCTTCTTGTTGGAGAATGTGGACGATGAGAAAGTCAGGCCAATCCCGGCCGGGATCGCCTCCGTCAAAAGGTGGCAGCTCGGTTTGCACAACTTGCATGCCTTTGGCCAGGGCAGCCCGGGCTTTGTCAGTTTGCTGCAATTTCTGGAAGGCCATGGCTTCCAAAAACCGGGCCGCAGCCATCCGATTTCTTGCCTGCTCGTGAGTCCAGCCAGGCTGGGCCGGGTTTGCCGCATTGGCGAGCAATTTCTCACTCCACTCAATTGTGTCCGAAAATTGTCCGCGCCGATAAAGCGCGAGACTCTCAGTCAATTGCCGGCCGGACAGACTGGCGTCGGCATAAGCCACTGAAGCGGCGCGATCCGCCCAGTCCCCGGCCGGATTGAGTTCGTTTGCGCCAAAAGGCGTTAGCATGGCAGCCCTCGCCATGCGTTCCGCCACCTGCGGATTGGGTGGTTGTGCGAAACGTTGGAGAATCTCCAGGCGCGCGCTTTGGTAATTGGATTCTTGATTCATTGCCACGAGTAGCGGTGCCAAGCCGTACCAGGCCGCATCCGACATCGGTTTCAGCGCGGTCGCTTTAACAAGATCTGTGTCGGCGTCTGACATCAGTCCGCACCGGACCAAGGCGCTCGCGCGGCCAACGTAAAGTTCGGCTCTTTGCGGCTCGTTGGTGATCGCCCGGTTGAATTCCTGAATGAGGCCCGCCCACCCGCGGTTCGGGTCTGGCATAACATAAAGGCTCGCGCCAAGCTGGGTGCCACCGTCGGCGACTTCACAGTGCATGGCCAGAACGTTGGTGCCCGGGTGCAGGGCAGCCTGTGCCGCGGCTGAACAAGGCAGGAGCACGTCGCAATCGCTCCAATCTGTGACTGGCGCGACCGGAACGCCATTCAAGAGAACCTGCGCGTCCTGGTTGCGATTGAGGCGACAAACCAGCTTGCCTGCCGGCGCACGACTCAGCTCAAAACTGGTGCGAAGCCACAAGTTGGTCCGCGGAGTGACGGCATGTTCAGAATGGGGAAGATAATTTGTAAGGCCGTACAAAGCGGAAGCGGACCGCCAGTTCGCATCGGAAAAATTAGGCGACGCCCAGTCCGGGGGCGGCAACACAGAAGTAAATCGCCAAACGCCCGGAGCTGAGGGCGAACCTGCGATTGGAGTCAGAAACGGCTCTACAAGCAAAGCCGCGAACCCGTCGGCGGTCAGTGGGTCCGTCGGATTCAATTGGAGCGCCTCGCGAAACAAACTGACATCCCCGGATAAAGCGCCGCGGCGCCGGAGTATAATGGCGAGGTTGTTGCGAGCCGATGCCGTGTTCGGGCGGTCCGGGCCGACGAGTTTCGTCTCAATGGCAAGGGACTTTCTTTGCGCCGCCTCCGCCCCCGCAAGATCGCCTTCATCCCGCAATACCAACGCGAGGTTGTTGAGGGAATTCGCCACCTGTGTATGTTCTTCGCCGAATAGCTTTTTTCTAACGGCAAGTGCCTGACGCTGTGCCTCTTCGGCCCCGGGCAGGTTTCCGCGTTCCCACCGCACTAGGCCGATATTCCCCAAGGCCACGGCCACTTCCGGATTCATCTCGCCGAACTCGCTTTTGCGAAGGGACAGCGATTTGCTGAGTGATGCTTCCGCGCCGGAAAGATCGCCGCGCGACCAGAGTACTAATCCAAGCTCGTTGAGCAAAAATGCTGTTTCTGTTTGTTGCGGACCTGGCAATTTCGTTGTCCGCGCCAACGCGTCACGCAATATATTTTCCGCTCCAGGCAAATCGCCTCGTTGTTGCAAAATCTCCGCGAGATTGGCCATGGTTTCGACCACTTCCGGGTTCTCTCGTCCCATCACTTTTTCTTCCACAGCCAGCGCCTGGCGAAGCGATACTTCCGCGCCCGCCAGGTCTCCCCGCTGACCTTGCACCAACCCCAGGTGATGAATCAGCTGAGCGACGGATTCATCGTCCTTTCCGGCGACTGATTGCTGCAATTGAATGGCCGTGCGGCACATGGCTTCCGCTTTGGCGTAGTCGTCCAATTGGTCGTAAACTCCCCCAAGCGTCGAATACAGCCGCGCCTCCACCTCCGGCTGAGCTTTTAATTCCAGTGCTATCCGCGTCTCGGTCTTGTCCAGAATCGCCCGCATCAGCGTCGTATCACGACCTTGCGCAACTTCCGGGCCGACCGCTTCAAGCATCTCCTCCAGAAATTGAGCGACTTGCCGGCTCTTTTCGGCTTCGACCTGCGCCGCCATTTGGGCGGCTGTCGCCCGTTCCTTTTCCCGTTTCTCACAAAAGAACAGATAAGTGGAAATCGCCAAACCTATCAACAGGGCGGCCAACACCGCCCCGGCCGCGGCGAACGCCATTTTGTGACGCCGGACCATTTTTTGAAACCGGTAAAGTTTGCTCGCCGGGCGTGCCAGCACAGGTTCATTCGCCAGGTAGTGTTGCATGTCCGTGGCCAGATCGTTGGCGGTTTCGTAACGGCGGGCACGGTCCTTCTCCAGCGACTTCATCACTATCCAGTCCAAATCGCCCCGAACCATTTGAATCAATTTCGGCGGCTCCGTCCGCCGGCGCTGCGCCGTCGTCGTCAACTCCTCCTTCTGCATCGCGCTCAATCGTGTGGACGGTTTGGGTGGATCTTTTTCCCGGATCGTCCGGCGCATTTCATCCAGTCCGGCGGCCAGCAACTCTTTCTGTTCAAAAGGTGTTGTGCCCGTGAGCATCTCGTAGAGCAGGACGCCCAGCGAATAAATATCGCTGCGCGTGTCAATGTCCAGGCTCGTCATTACGGCTTGTTCCGGGCTCATATAGGCCGGTGTGCCCAAAAATTGCTCGAAGGCGGTAAAAAGCGTCCGATCGGTCAGTCGCCCCTGCGTGGCTTTGGCAATGCCAAAATCAATGACCTTTGGCACGACGACGCCATCATTGATGGTGACCAGGATGTTTGAAGGTTTGATGTCACGATGAATGATGCCTTTTTGGTGCGCGTGCTGGATAGCCTGGCAAACTTGGATGAATAATCTAATCCGCTCCCCGGCGGAATAATTTAGTTCGTCGCAGAAATCGGTGATTTTGGTGCCGCGCACCAGTTCCATGACGAAGTACGGGCGGCCCGCCTCCGTCGCCCCGGCGTCAAGGACCCTGGCAATATTGGGATGATCCATCAGGGCCAGTGCCTGGCGTTCGGCTTCAAAACGGGCGACAACCTCCTTGGTGTCCATGCCCAGTTTGATGACTTTCAATGCCACACGACGACGGACAGGCTCCTCCTGCTCCGCCATGTAAACCACACCGCATCCGCCCTCGCCGATTTGCTGGAGCAATTTGTAGCGTCCAATGCGGTCGCCAATTTTTTCGGTCAGGGAGACAGTGAGAATGGCCGTGCGTGTGGACGTTAAATCCTGCGGCGGTTTTTCGAGAAAATTGCTGTTCTCATCGTAGGACTTAAGCAAGGCTTCGACACTTTGCCGCAAAACGGCATTGCCGGCGCAGGCCTGGTTCAAATAAACCTCGCGCTCGCCGCGCGGCAAGGCAATGGCCTCGGCAAAAATGGTTTCTTCTGATTTAGGCTGATCGCTCATGGTTCCATCGCTCGCATCGAATGTTCAAACATTCATGCGAAATTTCGGGGAAAGTCGGCTCAAAAAAAATCCCCCAAAATTTCTGATCCGTTTTGGCCAATAATTTCGCATTGATAGGTGACGGGCGAAATTCGCCCGCCGCTAAACCAAAACGGCCCTTGAGCCAATAATAAGAAAGGTGAAGGTAACTATGAAGAATAAAATAATCAATCAGACGATACGTAAAGGCGTAACCGCTTCGGCATTGGCCGGGTTGGCTGCGCTTTTGATAACGACAGCGCCCGCCGTGGTAAATGCCCAAGTGATTCCGCCTGACGCGGGTCTGGGGAAAGCCGGCTACGGAGATTTGCTGGCAAAATGGTGGCAATGGACGCTCGCGTTTCCGGCAAATGCCGATCCGGCCGCGGACACTGCTCCACAGGAAGCCAATCAATCGGGGCCAGTTTGGTTCCTGGCTGGTTTGCACGGCAGTGAAGCGGCAGGCGGTATCGGCGCCGTCACCCGCCAAATTACAATTCCCGTGGGAACGGCGTTGTTTTTCCCTATTCTTGCCCTTGAAAACGATAATACCGGCTGCCCTGACTTCACGGACTATACCGCGTCGGAGTTGCGCGCCACACTTACGAACGAATGGAGCGCAGTCACCGAAACCACATGCACCATTGATGGCTTTGCGGTTCGAAGGCTCGAAAATCCTCAATCCTCGCCTTTTTTAATCCAATCCCCCGTATTCAGCTATACGCTGGCCAGTTCAAACAACATTGTAGCGGCGGACTTCGGCGAACCGTGCGTCCCCGACGGAATAACCGTCTTTCCGGTGGTCGCGGAAGGCGTTTGCCTGCTGCTGGCTCCGCTCCCGCCCGGGCACCACGTCATCCATTTCGTCGGAGTTGTCGGGCCGGTGAGCTCGCCATTTGTTGACTTCAACGAAACTTACGATGTCACCGTGGCCGTCCCGCACGGCAATGGAGGTTGCAAGTAAAGTCAGTAAACAAATCTCTCACTCAAGCTTCCCGGAAGTTTGAGTGAGAGCCTTTATTTGCGGACGACGCAAGCGAATTTGCACGTCCCGCCGACTGTGGAGAACGAATTCTGTTGATCACAAATACGAAGCATCCCCAGGGTCATGGATTAAAATGTTCGGGCAAATTGCTGGCAAAAATTTTGGCGATGGAGAAACTTGGCCTTGTCATCTTCATCCGATTGCAGCGCTATGAGAAGGGGCTTGAATATGCGGACAGCCATTTTCGTTATACGACAGCCGTCGTAACGATAGATGAAAAGCTAAAACTGACCTGTTTTGCCGGCAAGGTTGACTGGTCGGACAAGTCGGAGAAGCTGCGGCCTTGAAGCAATTCTTTATGACCCCAAAAAGGGTCAAGGCAGAATGGCGCTTGGTTAAGACGTCAATCGCTAACTTCCACTTGTGAAGTGCTTTGTCCAGCCGACTTTGATTCTGTTACACTCAAGGCAATGTGACAAGCACGCGATAATAGGCCTGTGTATTCGCCGGAGCAGGGTCTGCCATTTGGATGGGTAGATTCGAGTTTAAAACGCCGTTGGTAACGATGGAATTCCATGCTGGCGGCGACAGTGTGGAGGATTCTTGCAAAATGTAGCTGCGTCCGGCCGCGCCTTGGAGCGTGACAACCGCATGCGGAGGAGAACCTGACAGCGCCGCCGTGATGGTGAAAAGTGAATTTGGATTTGTAGGGTCCAAACCGGCGATAAAATCATCATAATTGCTGACGCCATTGCCATCAGGATTCGCTGTGGGGCCGGCGATGGCTGGATTTGCCGCATTGGTTCCAAACCAGCTTGCCGCCCAATTGTTGTAGAGGGTCGTCAGGGACGGCGCATTTGTTGTGCTGGCCCAAATAGCGTGTTGACCGGAGCCGATATTAGTCAAAGTCAACCAAATGTTTTGCATAGCGTCGGTGGACAAAATTCCGGAAACCACATCGCCGTCCAAAATAGCGGCGGTGTTCGTCGCCGGCAGCATCACTGTCGCCGTAACGTTGCCTGGAACGTTGACCAGAAGTTGGAACTGCCCCGGCGCATTACTGGCGCAAATGAATACAGGCCCGCGGATAGTGGGAATAGTTCCCTGGACAAAGGACAAGGTTTGTCCGAGTTGCGGCTGAATAAGGACTTGTCCGAAACCGGCGTCGAGCGGTCGCAGCCCCAACACGTAACGCGGGATGAGATTACCGGGCGCCGAACCCCAGGCGTGGTTCCAATCCTCGTTGTTTTTGTCGGCGGTGCTCCAGGCTTCATCGGTAATCGTGGAGCCGATATTGATCATGTTCATCCAACTGCGGGTGTTGTTCGTGGTGATCAAACCCAGCGCGGTATTTGCGTCGCCGGCCAAAAACAGGCCCTCGAGCAGATACTGCGCGCCATAGACGCCGGCCGGCATGCAATTGGTGGCGGCAATCCGGGAATGAATATAATTGACGACGGCCGCCTGGTTGCCGGCCGGCACCAGCCCAAAAACCAATGGAAAGAAATTGGCGTCCGCGGACGAATGCGTGGTGCCTTCGCCATCAAGGTAGCTCTGTGTCCCGGCGTTCCAGAAAACCCGATTGAAATTACTGTAAACCAGGCTGGCACGCGCCGCAAAATTGGACGCGTCCACCGCATGTCCAGTGAGCTGGGCCATTTGCGTCATAAGTGTCATGACCCGGTAGTAAAACGCGTTGATGACCGCGTTGGTCGCCTCGGGCACGTAACCGTCTATGTTACCCATCCCGTCTCCGGAGTCCCGGTACCAGTCAATGATGTCTCCCGAAGCCGTGTTGCCCGTCTCCGGATAGCTTTGCACTAAACCAACCGTCGGGCTGGCCCGGCTCGACAACAGACATTTGTTCGTAAGAAAATTATAATACTTGGTCATCAGATAAGGATCGCCCGTCTGCTGATAATCGGCCCAGGCGATGAATACCATGTGCAGCGGCCATTCGGTCGGCCAGGTCAGATGGTTGGTGAGATATTCAAAGGTGCAACGCGGCATGGTAAAGTCATTGTTCACACCATAAGAACTCATCATGTGAATGTAAGTATCAGCCTCGTAAGGCGTTCGTTCGCGGTCCCCATCCACATAGATGCCGTCAAAACTCAATGCCTTCATCGAATAATGGCACAGATTCCACACCGCATTCAACGCCGTGCTGGAGCTGTTGAAGGTGGCGGCATTGTCATCGAACTCCGTTTGCAATCGTTGTTGCGTAAAGTTATTGGTCGTAAGAACAACTCCCGCAGGAACGCCAGAAAGCTCCAAATAACGAAACGGCGAAACGATTCCATATGTCGCCGTCGGCGGGCTGATGGTTCCCACAGCGGTGGTGGAGCGGCAGACATAATTGGAGTTTCCGTTCCCGAGCGCAAAACTCCCCGACCAGTACCGGATGGTTGCGCCGGGACTGGTATTAACAATATTGTCGCTGGCCAGCTCGCCAAGTCCAAAATTGACGCTGCCGGTGAAGTTTCCATTCAAATTCACCGTGGCGTAACCGAAGGCATCATTTCCAAAATCAACAAACCAATGACCGAGACTGTTGGTGGTGACCAGGACTGGTACGACCGTGACATAGCGGAGGGGGTAACAATTGGCGGAGCCCGCGGCGGGTTGCTGATAGATGACGCCGCCGGTGGTCAAATTGTCGAATAACTGGCTGGCAGTATTGAATTGTTGAATCCCGGAAAACGCGTTTGTCTGGCCAAGGCTGTTTACCGTTTGGACACGCCAGTAATAGCTTGAACCGGGCTGCAACGCTGAACCGGCATATACAACGTTAAGCGAGTTGGAATTACTGATAAATCCTGAGTCCCACATGTCTCCCGTGTCCGCCGCCGCCAGGGCCTGGCTGGATGCCACAATGATTCGATAAGCGGTTTGATAATCATTCCGAAACGACGCCTGATAAATCCAGCCGAATTTAGGGGCGGCGGCGGTGATGACTGTTTCTTCCGGATGCCCCAGCAGTTCGCAGATCATGCCCGAAATGGGGCTGGAATCCGCCAAAACTGTCAATGCTGCCGGGCTGCTCGACGACGTCTGGCCGCCGAGACCTGGAGGGTTATTGGAGGCCATTAAAAAATAACTGCCGTTGTCATTGGTTTGAGTGCTGGCAATGACGTAGGTGGAGTTTGTGGCGCCGGCAATAATTGTGGTGCCGCCACCGTTAGTCGTGAAGAACCATTGGTAACTAATTGGTTGATTTCCCGTAAAAGCCGCCGAGAGCGTGACCGGATTTCCGGCGAAAACTGTTGCTGGAGTTATCATTGTGTTAGTAACAACAACGGGGCCGGAGGGGGCTAAAAGAGTCAAAGTGGCGGGCGTGTTGGTGACCATGCCCGCGGAATTCGAAACGACAAGGCAATACTGATAAGTTCCCGCCGCCATGGCGGCCGTATTTATCGAATAGGTGTTGGATGATGAATTCGGAAGGTTGGTCCAGATGACACCGCCGGTGCCGCCGTCGCTGCGCCACAAATAATTAATCGGCAGCGTGCCGCTGACAGTCGCGCTCAAGGTAATCACGGTGCCGGCATAGACGGAATTGCCTGGCGAAATGAGCGTGGCGGAAGCGGAAATGGAAGCTGTCCTGGAAGAAAAAAGCATCTGGTTTGCCGCGCGGGCTACGTTGCTGATACGTACTTCATCAATCAGGCCCTGAAAATATTCGATGGCCGGGCTGCGCGTCCTGTTGCCGATGCCCAACGAACCCTGCACCGCGCCAAACGACGGCCCTACCGCCACGGCATTGGTGCTGATTGGATTATCCGCGGTGGTTGTTGGAGATACTTTTGTCCAATAAAGCACTATATTGGTTCCATCGTAGGCGGCGGCAACGTGATACCAGTTGTTGGCCACAAATCCGTTCACGGGATCGGTCGCGGTGGTGGGAATGGGAGTCGTTATGTCGGCGCCGCTGATTGCGATTAGATTTAATTCCAGGCAACTCGAGCTATTGATCCGGAATTGAAACCCCCGATTCGCGGGGCTGGTAGCAGAGCAATCAGTGCAGATTATTTCCTGATTTCCGTTGGCGACGGTTGAGGGACAGATCATTGCTTCGAGGGTCCATGGCGTCTGTCCGCCGTTGCCCATGTTCAGCACGCTCATCGGAAAACTGTCGGCGCTTAATTCCGAGGAGCCGGCATCGCCGTCGTAACGCCCGTTGTTGTTGTAATCAAAACCAATCAAATCGCCCGGCGTCAACAGCGCCGCATTGCCAAAATTGGTGTAAGACGCGGATCCCAATACGCCCGTGACCTCCGGCGGATTGGTCGAACCTGGATCTTGGTTTACCGTGTAAGCGTTGCCGCCCAGCAAACCGGCATTGGTGGTGACCGATCCGCCTGGCTCGTCAAGGTGAAACAGGAAAAGCGTGTTTGCATCCGCCGTGTACGGCTGCAAAGCCGGCTGCGCATGAAGGCGGATGTTTAATATTCCAAATAATAAAAGAGACAGGAACCTGATTGCAATTAAACGGCAAACATTAACGTTAATACAAGCGGAATTTGCCGGCTTGGCAACTATGCAAAAAGATAGAAACTTCATCAATGATTTCAGTATAGAATAGGCGGCGGAATGAAAATGTCAAATGATTGTCATAGTTAATGGTACTTCGACCATAGATGAGACGTTGTCATTTACTTACGGTACGCCTATTAACGCGATCGGTATCTACGCCGACCTTCGCGATTCAGGCGGCACCACCCTTGGCGGCTATTCCGACTTGAGCATTGAGACGGTTCCTGAACCAGCGCCGAATGTCTGGCCCAATCCTGCAACGTGGGCCATGGGCTATCAATATTACAGGGACATCAATTATTGGATACTTAACGGAAGTCAAACCCCGTCTGGAAGTCCAATTAAATCTTCCACCGCCAAGGCATCATGAATGCTGGCGGCGGATTTGATTATAGATTTTGCGGCGCCGCCTCAAAAACAACGGAGTTTGGCGGGACAACCCCCGACCAGCGGTTGGACTTCCCTTCCGCCTCATGCAGAGCATGGTCAGCCCGTGGGTGGCAACGAACTTTTCGCCGATGGATCTTCAATAGGCTCCCTCAATTAGGGGATATTCAAAATGTCCGCTGGCATGGTAAATTAAGGCGTCACAGATGAACAAGAAGAATCGTTAACAACATTATGAACAAAATCAGTGCAATCACAATTGTTGTGGCGTGCTCGTTGGGCGTGGCGG
>Ga0335074_10017736_pt1 | contig 10043 bp, 12 predicted proteins | sample Lox_Sample_23_FD_206715 | JGI IMG/M metagenome (GOLD analysis project Ga0335074, IMG submission 206715) | Soil microbial communities from Loxahatchee National Wildlife Refuge, Florida, United States - Lox_Sample_2.3 | ecosystem: Environmental > Terrestrial > Soil > Wetlands | place: USA...
GGCCTGCATCGATCCCATCGGCTATGATGCGGGCAAGAAGATCAAGGGCAAGAAGCGGCACATCCTGGTAGACATGCTCGGTCTGCTACTGCACGCACGCCATCGCCACGCTGTACCCGATACCGTAGCCGCTGGCGCGAACATGCGTTGGAAAGCGCTCGCAAATATAAGTGGTGACGATTCCCCACGGCGCGATCAGGAATATCTGGAATATCGCTGCCAAGACGAGCGTGAGACCCATCGATCCGCCGTTCGTGCCATTGATGATCATCACATAATATAGCGCCGGCTCGACGACCAGAACGACGAGCGCGCCGGCCACAATGGCGCGGCGCCGACCGATCATCTGGCCAAGCTGCGCGAAGAACAGGAAGCCGAAAAAAGGCCGATGCTGGCGACGAGAAAGGTGTTCGTCGTCGTCTCGCTCGGAATGTGGAGGTGCTGGATCATGATGCTGGGCAATACCGTGCCCGGCTGGCCGACTAGCCAGAATCCGCTCATCATCAGGTAAATTTGTGCGAGGTTGCGCAAGTGACTGCCGGATAGCACCTCCTTGAGCGGGGCTGAGCTTTTTTCGCTTTGCTGCCACAACGGCGACTCAGGCACGGTCCGGTAGTAGATCGGGAAGGCGAACGCGAGGGCGCAGCCGAACAGGAATGGAATGCGCCAACCCCAGTCGTAATATTGCTGCTTTGTCGTGACCGCTAACATGATCGAGGCGGCCAGAGACACCGCTCCGAAGCCGACCGGGAAGGCGCCTTGCAGCAGTCCGCCGACAAAGCCGCGGCGTTGCTTGGGCACGATTTCGAGCGCCAGCGTGTTGTTGGACGTATACTCGCCGCCCATGAAAATGCCGCCGATGAAACGCAGCGCGAGCAGCAGTACAAGTGACCAGATGCCGATCGTCGAATAGCCGGGAAGGAGCGCAACCAGACCGGTCAAGGTGCCAAAACCGGCGATGCTAATCATCGTAACGCGGCGACGGCCGATTTTATCGGCCCAGTGGCCAAAAATGATCGCGCCACACGGACGGCCAAGCAAGGTCGTCGCGACTGTAAAATAATAGATCGTCGTTGTCGTCGCGGTGTTGAGGCCCTTCGGCTCGAAATAGGTGATGACCGGCGTCAGGACCAGTGCCGGTAAATAGATGTCAAAAAAGTCAACGGCAAACCCGATAAACCCGGCGGCGATGCAACGCCGCGCGATACCATTTCCTCCGGCCTGGACACTCATTTGAGTGCTCATCGTGATCCTCCCGCACTGGCCGGGTGGCGCCCGGTCTCTTGCTCAGTACCTAACACTGGACGCCGCGCTGGCGCATGTCAAAGTGCCTGCGTGCCCCTTCGTCGGTTGTGAAGGGCAAGGACTTGCAGCGGGATGGGCTAACTGTGCAGCGTGCCGTTGCGAGGGCCGTTACCACGTGCTCGGCCCGGACTGGTGGTTGCTAAGCCGGCGCGTGACCGGCTCACGCAAGCGCCAACGGACCACCAGCCGCTTCGTTCGGGCGGCGGAAAGCGAAGGTCACCCGACAACCAATCGACCGCGCGAATGACGCTATTGCCCGCAGCCGGCTCGTGGTTGCTGCTCTCGATCCGATTGGGCGCGCCAAAGTGCGGTTGAGCACCATCCCGCGCTGAAAGTCGCCGACCACGTTTAGATCGCGAACGCCCTGAAAACTCCTCCAGGTCACCTCCCTCCCCCGCTTCGGCGCGCGCAGCAGCGCCTCAGCGACGTCCGACGGCCGCGACCGCTTGTCGCAGCCGGCAACAACTCCTTGCTCGGCCCGCACCCGAGCCGGTCAAGCTCGCCGAACCAAGCGCAGGTTCTCCTGGTGCCTTCGAACACAGATTCCTATTACCCGCCGGCCATAGCACCCGGCGTGCGGGGCGCGCAGCGCGGGCGTCGATTCGGAGTACGTCGAGATCGAGAGCGAGCACGGGCACCTCGCACTGGGATTGGATGCCGCAAAGTGCGCGCCGTGTCCACCAGACGTTCTCCCTTAGCGTTGTTCAGCTAACAACTGACGCTGTGCCCTCAACTCTGGCCGGCGCGCCCGATGACCTAGGACCTGTCGTCAAGTAAGTATCCCCCGGCAAAGCCGGGGGCTTTAGAGCGTTGGCCGCTCGAAGCGGCCGGGGGTCGCTGACGCGGCCCCAGCAGATGTGAGCTGCTCAAAGCGGCTGTCGGGGGCGCTGACGCGACCCCGGCTTCAGTCGGCCACTGAAGTGGCCGTTATCGCCAGAGGTTCATCTGCTCCAGACGCTCGTCCTCCTGCTCCTGGTCCCTGATGTAGTTCCGGATCACCTCTTCGTCTCGCCCGACAGTCGACACGAAATTCCCCTGCGCCCAAAAGCTCTAGCCGACGAAATTCCTGCGGTTCTCGCCATACATCCGCGCCAGGTGTATGGCGCTCTTTCCCTTGATGAAGCCGATCACCCTGAGTTTTCCTGTTCTCAGCGATGTCGATCACGTGGTGGGCAAGGCATTCGGCGTCGTCTACGCCTTCACGGATGATCTTCGTGGCGTCTATGAAGGTTTCAAGCTCGATATCCCGACGAAGAATGGCACTCCGGACGACTGGTCGTTGCCGCTGTCAGCGACGTACGTGATCGGCGCGGACGGCGTGGTTCTGTTTGCCGATACCCGCGTCGATTACCGGGAACGAACAGATCCGTTGGACGTGCTGCGGGTTCTGGAGCATCGCGCCGCGGCAGAATAAAGCGGTCGGCACGAGCGGCTCCGGACTCGGCAGATTGACCGCTGCGATGCTGGGTGCCAGCGCCCGCTCGGGTTCGCCACTCTCGTAGATAGGCCTCGCGGCCTCCCAAGCGGGCCGCAGGCTGTCATCCATGCCCGCGAGCCTACGCCAGATCGAAGTGACCAGGGGAATGTCCATGGTTCGGCGGATCTCGGTAAAAACCAGGGCGGTGTCCCTAGCGGCCGCCGACTCATCGATCGCCGTGACGGGGTCGTACGCGAAATCCGACCTCATGCTCCCAACTTTTCTACCAATTCGGGGAAGCTTGCGACGGCGATGTCGTGCCTTGGGTCTGGCTCTGGATCAGGTGGCCCTTCCGTGCCCCACTCGTCGGGGCGGCGCACGAAGGCCGTTCGATAGTGGCAAGCCTTGGCCGCGTTGAGGTCAAAGTTGTGGCAGGCGACCATGCAGCATTCGCTGGGATCGAGCTGAAGGAACTTTGCGCATGTCAGGTAGGCTTCCGGCAGGACTTTGTATTTGCCAATCGCCTCGCAAGAGATCACGGCATCCCAGGACACGCCATTCTTCTTGGACGTGTCCATGACGATCCGAAAGCTCAGCAGCGTAAACGAGACACACATGAACTTCTTGCGCAGGCGCAAGAGCGCATCGGGAAAGTCAGGCCAGCATTGCAGATTGTGGATCGTATCCCACCACAAAAGACGCCGCTCGTCCTTGGTGACTGCCTCGAGCCCGTTGTAGGCGAGCACCTGGTCAAGGGCCTCACGATGAGCATCATCGAACGTCATCGTCGCTGGTGCGTAATCGCCGTGGTTCACGATAAGTTTGAGAGATCGGCGGCGGAATTCATTGGCGAGGCCCGCCCAATCACGCTCGATGCCGTGCCGGGTGCCCGCGGCGGCAAGGGCCGTCCGCATTCCCGTATGCCAGTCAAGGATTGTGCCCCCGGTATCGAAGCACAGCGCCTTGATGTTGGTTGTGTCCATGACCTCTCCATCCCCTTTGACAAGCACGCGGTCCGGGAGCGCCCGCTGATCTCCGGGGGCCCGCCGAGCGTTCCAGGCCAAGACCCACCGGATGCTTCGGCTGCGGTCCTCGCCATCCATCGTGAATAATTTCCGTCTCCCGCCTACCGAAAATGGTCGAAAGGCAGGCTTCCGTCTCCGGCGCTTCCCATTATGGTGTGATCGTACTAAAATGCAAAGCAGTCAGATCAACCACCACTGATCCTCCTTCCAGTATCGGCGTGAAGGGACGGATCGTGGACAATGTGACGTTTGGACGCGATCCCGGTGTACGAGAAGCCCCCAGCCAGAGCTATCCGGCCATGACGCCGTTCGCCGAGATCCTTGCGCGTGCGGTGACACGGAGAGGCGGTGAAGCGGCACTCGAGCGAATCCTCGCGACGACCGCGCCGCGGCCGCCAGCGGAGATCGCATCGACGCCAGACGATCGAATCCTAGCCGAGATGACGCGATGTATCTTTGACGCCGGCTTCTCGTCGAAAGTGGTCGACGACAAGTGGCCGGCATTCGGGGCCGGCTTCGACGGATTTGATCCGAATGCGTGTGCCTTTACCTCGGAGGAACATTCCGACCGGCTGCTGCAGGACCGCGGGGTCGTAGGCAACGCCGCCAAGATCAAGTCTGTTCAGATCAACGCCCAAGTTCTCTTGGATCTGAAGACCGAGCACGGGAGTGCGGCCCGGTTCTTCGCGAACTGGGCCGACGCCGACTATGTTGGCGTATTGGACGTCTTGAAACAGCGTGCCAGCCATCTCGGTGGCGATGCCGCCGGTCGTTTTCTTCGAGGCATTGGCAAGCCGGCTTTCATCACGTCTTCCGACATGGTGGCAGCGCTGATTCGGGAAGGCGTTATCGATCGGGCACCGACGGGCAAGCGGGACCTGGCGGCCGTACAGGCTACATGCAACATATGGCCCTCGGAATCAGGGCGGGATGTGACGACCATCAGCCGTATCCTCGCCATGAGCGTGGATTCGTCAGAGACGGCGCCTTCCCGCCACCGCTCTGGTCGGCAGTCGCCATGACCAGAGCCCCTTTGCGTCTGGAATACGAGGCACGGGTCGTGGCATTGCGCGGCCGGGCGGATGCGATGCGTCGGGACGGCTCGACACCGGAGGCGATCGCCAGGGCTATGCACGCGGCACGCCGGCAGCTCTGCCAGGCTTTCAAGGCACAGACGCCCGAGCCGCAGCGCACACAAATCTTCGAGAGAACGCGTGCCGTTTATGGTGATCCGCTCGGTCCCAGCGTGGAATTTCTGAGGCTCCAGGGAAAGAGCTGGGAGCATATCATCGAGTCCGCCTCTCGGCCGGGACGCTCGCCTCTGGAGGATTCGAATTCACGTGACGTTAGGGAGGCTTGATATGGTCGCGGCACCGCTGACCTTGCGTTCGATTCAAACAAGGGCGGTTGAAGTTCCAATGGCCAAGCCTTTGGGCACGAGCGCCCAGACCATGAACTCCGCGTCGATCCTTTTGATTGACATGCAGACCGAAGAAGGAATCGTGGGCCGCGCCTATCTGTTCTGCTACACGCGGATGGCGCCCGGGCTGATAGCGACCGTGCTGACCGACATCGCGGATGCGCTGCACGGCGAACGCATCGCGCCGGTCGATTTCTCGAGCCGCCTTTCGCAACGCTATCGGCTGCTGGGGGCACAGGGCATCGTCCGCATGGCGCTGGCAGGGTTCGACGTCGCGTGCTGGGATGCGCTGTCCCTAGCCGCCGGACTGCCGCTCGCCAGCTACATCGGGTCGCAACCGCGACCGATCCCGGCCTATAACAGCAACGGTCTCGGCTTTATGCCTCCTGAACTGGCGGCCGACGAAGCCGAGGCACTCCTGGAGCAGGGATTCCGGGCAGTGAAGCTGCGCCTCGGGCGGCCGACCGCGGAACAGGACCTGGCCGTGGTGCGCGCGGTCCGTCGCCGCCTGCCCGACAACATTGCGCTGATCGTGGATTACAACCAGGCCCTGACAGTCACTGAAGCAATCCGGCGCGGTCAGGCCCTGGATGACGAGGGACTTTTTTGGATCGAGGAGCCGACCCGGCACGATGACTACGCCGGCTGCGCGGGCGTTGCGGCTACCTTGGCCACGCCGGTGCAGATCGGCGAGAACTTCGCCGGGCCATCGGCCATGGCCGCGGCGATAGCAAACAACGCGTGTGATTATGTGATGCCCGACCTTGAACGCATTGACGGCATCACCCGTTGGCAACGCGCCGCGGCGATTGCATCGGCTGCCGGGATCGAGATGTCATCGCACATCTTCCCGGAAGTCAGCGCGCATCTGCTCGCTGCCACGCCGACCTGCCATTGGCTGGAATATGTCGACTGGGCGGCACCGATCCTGGTGGAGCCACTGCGCATCGTCGATGGCATGGCCCAGGTGCCGAACCGGCCGCGTACGGGCGTGTCCTGGGACGAGGACGCCATCAAACGTTACGGCATCGCGTGAGGCGCCCATGAGCGACCCGGTCCCCGCCATCACCGAAGCGGCCGCCACAGGCGAGACCGCCGCTATCTTCGCCGATATCCGCCAGGTGCTGGGCGTCGATGTCGTCAACCTGATCTGGCGCCATCTGGCAACTATGGACGGCGCGTTGCCCTGGGCTTGGCAGGCATTGCGCGCGCTCTACGCCGACGGGTCGGTGATCGGACAGGCGACGGCGCTGCGGCGGGACCTGGCGCTGCCGCCGATGCCTCCGATCCAGGCGGAGGTCTACCCGGCGCTTGGCCTGCGGCCGGAGGACATGGCTGCCATCCGCGGCGTCCTGTCGGCCTATCACCACACCAATGGGATGGCCGTCGTGGCGCTGACCGCGCTGCGCGGGCAACTGGACGGGCGCGTGCCGGCGAACGTCAAGCCGGCAGAGCCGACGCCGCTGGCCGCGGCGCCGCGGATCGGACTGCCCAAACTCCTCGACCTGACCGCCATGCCGCCCGAGACCGCCACGTTGGTGGCCGCTTTGAACGGCTTCGGCACGCGGCGCCCCGGTGCGGTGCTGGCCAGCATGTATCGCCACCTGGCGCACTGGCCGTCCTATCTGGCGTTTGCCTGGTTGCTGCTGGCGCCGATGGACGGCGACGGCCAGTTCGCAGCCGCGATCGACCAGGCCCAACGCGCGGTGCAATCCCGTGCCGACGGGCTGCTGGTGGGGCTGATCGATCAGGCGGGCCCGCCTCCATCGGCACTGGCAGCCTGGATCAGCGCGGCGGTCGAGCCGTTCGTCGGCGGCGTCATCGTCAAGATGCTGGTGATCTGCGCCTTCCTGCGCCGCGTCACGGCTTGAAGGCCACGACATGAACGCAAACGTGCTTGAGAGCATCGAAGGGTTTCGTGAGAAATGGCCTTTCACGGCCCACTACGTGCGGGTCAATGGCTGGCGGATGCATTACGTCGACGAGGGTGCCGGCGATCCGATCCTGCTGCTGCACGGCAATCCGACCTGGGGATTCCTCTACCGCGATGTCATCCCGCCGCTGGTGAAGGCCGGCTATCGTGTCATCGTCCCGGACATGATCGGGTTCGGCCTGTCCGAGAAACCAGCCCGCGAGCAGGCGCACAGCCTCGACGGTCATATCGCGAATCTAACGGGCCTGGTCCGCCAGCTCGATTTGCGACGCCTGATGCTGGTCTGCCACGACTGGGGCGGCCCGACCGGTCTGGGTTTTGCGATGAGCAATCCCGAGCGGGTGCGCGCGCTGACCGTTATGAGCACCTGGGCGTGGCCGATGCCGCCGGCCGAATTTCATACGCGCGTGTTCCCTTGGCGCACGATGCATGCGCCGCTGGTCGGGCCGTATCTGCTCGGCCGCCACAACGTCCTGGCGTGGCGCGGGGTGTACCTTTCCGTCGTCGGCCGCGAGAAGTTCAGGCATGAGGCGCAAGCCGTATACGAGGCCGTTCTTCCGGACGCCGAGACACGCCTGCTGACCTGGGTCTGGCCGCGTTGGATACCGCTTGACGACACGGCTCGCGCCAGGGCGCGCTTCACCTGGCTGGAGGCGGAGCTGGCGAAGTCCAATTTGCCGACGCTGATCATCTGGGGACGCGAGGACGAGGTGTTCGATGCCACGACGTTTGCCGAACGGTTCAAGCGCCTGATGCCGCATGCCGAAGGGCCACACATGGTGACAGGTCGGCATTTCTTGCAGGAAGACTCCAGTCCGGAAATCACCGCGCTGGTCGCCGCCTTCCTGGACCGTCTCGACGAAAAGGAAGCTTCGTGATGGCTGACGTCGCGGTCATCCGCAGGCCGCCAAACGAGGACACGCGCCAGGCTCTCGTGCTTACGGAAGACCGCGTTGGGCATTATCCTGAGTTCCGCGCCTTCTTTGTGCGAACATTCGATCTCGACCGGGTAGGACTATCCGAACCGGGTTACGTGCAAGCGCCGTCAGGACTGGTCTATGCGTTGGTGTTTATCGGCCGGAGCGGTGAGCCGTTTCCAGCGGGCCTCGAGATTTACACGATCGTCCCGGCGTTGGAACCGCTGGACGATGTGGTGGTCGATCAGGACCTCTGGGCGATCCTTGGTTGGATGATCGAGGGCGTGGGGGCGCCGTGGACCGTGGAAGGACTGCACGCGACAGGTCGGCTCTATCGCATCCCCGCAGCCGTGTGACCTGATCCTATGCACCATCTGAATGGACTAACCGACCGACCGTTCCCGCCGTGCCTGATCCAGACCCATGCGCGTCGGCACGAACACGTCACCGCCCACGTCCGTCCTTCGCATGCTGGTTTCGCCTTGCCCGGTGATGGAATCCGAGAGGTCACCTTCAACCGGTCGCCAAACAAAGATCGCAAAGCCTCGGAGGTTTTATCCCACTGGCCTATCTGCTGCTCCCCGCTTGGATCCTCGTTCCCGGCAAAGGCATCATGAGGAACCTGGGTACGACGTCAGAGAACCGCGCACTCAACGCCTGCCTTGCCGTCGACACGTACGACAACGCGGTCGCCCGGCCGGACGCGGTAGAGACCGAGCGGCGTCCCGGCCAGAACGATCTGTCCAGGGAGCAACGCCCGGTCTTTTTTGGCCAAATGCTCGCGAAGCCATCCCAGCGAAGCTTGTACGCCCCCACGCATTGGCCATAGTTCCCCAGAGGCGATCAGACGGTCGTTGATCCAGACACTCAGCTCGCCTGGCCGGTCAATATACTCTTGCGACAGGAGCCAGTCTTCGCCCGGCAGGACGAAGCCGCCGTTGAGGCCATTGTTGGCGACGAGTTCCGGCAGCGTTTTCCGCGCGCCCCTGAAGACAAAATGGTGCAACTCAATCACCGGAAAGACTGCGGCGATCGTGGCTTCCGCTCCGATCCGCGCGGCCATTTCTCCTTCGATCGCGAGATTCGCGAATTCATTGCCTGTCACCGTGCAGCGGTGCTGATGGACCTCGCTTTCGAACAGGCATCCTCGGATCGGCCCTTCCATACCGAACTGCTGTACAGTTCCTGCCCCCCTGCCCCTGTACAACCGACCTTATAGCCAATAAGGCGATCGCCGGCGGAGACGAGGAGCGTCGCCACGGCATCCTGGAGCTCGTAGGCGTCGGACAGGCTGAGGACAAACCTGGATCCGCAAAGCAAGTTCCGGGCTGGCGCGTTCGATAGTCACGCCATTGGCGATCCGCCAATGCCCGGATCCCCTCGCCCCGACTTCGAACACGCCGGCCTCGATCCCTTCGATCGTGGCATCCGCAACGGCGGAGGCGGGTTCACGGCCGAACGCGGACTCAGGGCCAGCCCGGTTTGTCTTCATCATCGAGGTGTCGGTGGCACCGGGATAGACAGTGAGGACGTGAAAGCCCTGACCAGGACGCGCGTTTGCCGTCGAGCTTCATCGTCTCTGCCCTTACGCGGCCGGCGGGTAGTTGGAGGGGAAGAGGGCTCGCTTCGTCTCTTCGTCGCTAACCTTCTTGAATTCGTGATCCTTGCCCACTTCGCGCGCCCGCTGCACTGCGGGCCGGCTGTCGACCGTCTGGAAGAGACGCTTCAAGTTCGGGTATGGAGCCAGCGGATCCTCTGCTCCCTTCATCACACGCGAAGCCCGGTCGAGCCATCCCCAGGCCGACATGTCGGCGATCGTGTACGCACTGCCAACGATGAACTCGCGCCCGATGAGATGGTCGTTCAGCACCTGGTAGTGACGCTCGGCTTCGCGACGGTAGCGATTGACGGCATATCCCAGTCCCTCTGGCGCTGCGAACTGGAAATGCACCGCCTGGCCGGAGAATGGACCGAGCCCCGAGGCAATGAACAACAGCCAGGACAGCAACTCGGGTCGGTCTTCCGG
>Ga0335074_10017738_pt1 | contig 10042 bp, 10 predicted proteins | sample Lox_Sample_23_FD_206715 | JGI IMG/M metagenome (GOLD analysis project Ga0335074, IMG submission 206715) | Soil microbial communities from Loxahatchee National Wildlife Refuge, Florida, United States - Lox_Sample_2.3 | ecosystem: Environmental > Terrestrial > Soil > Wetlands | place: USA...
CGCCTCGAGGTCCTCGACGTCGAGTGGCGCGAGTAGTGCGTGAATGCGCTCATCGAGCGCATCGCGTCGCAGGAACTCGCGGAACGCCGCCGCGGTCGTCGCGAAACCGTCCGGCACGCGCACTCCCGCAGAGGCGAGCGAGCCGATCATCTCCCCGAGCGAGGCGTTCTTGCCCCCGACCCGCTCGAGGTCGCTCATCCGCAGCTCGCTGAATGGCACGACGTATTCGCTCACGCTGTGACCCTCAAACAAGCGAACGCAGAGAACGGTCGCAGCGCGCGCAATCCCGCAACGGCGCGGATCGCGCCTGAGTTGCAGTGTCCGGGCGGCGGTGGAACACTGCCGCCTATCGATTCTCGCAGGCGCGGTGCAAGTCCGCGATTTCGCCCATGAACGCCAGGCGCACGGTTTTCTTCGTATCTGATCAGACCGGCGTCACGGCGGAGACGATGGGCCACAGCCTGCTCACGCAGTTCGAAGGGCTCGAGTTCCGTGCGGTGACTTTGCCATTCGTGTCGAGCCTTGACAAGGCGCGGGAGGTGGTACGCAAGATCGATGCCGCAGCCGCCAGCGAGGGCGTGCGGCCGATCGTGTTCAGCACCCTGGTGCAGGACGAAGTGCGCGACATTGTCATGCGCTCGAACGGCTTGTTCCTCGATTTTTTCGCCGCGTTCGTCGGACCCCTCGAGCGCGAGCTCGATACCCGCTCGACGCATCGCGCTGGCCGTGCGCACGGCATGGCCGACCTGGCCGCCTATGCGACGCGCATCGATGCAACCAACTTCTCGCTGGCGCACGATGATGGCGCGGGTGCGGATTACATGGCCGCGGATGTCGTGCTGATCGGCGTTTCGCGCTCCGGCAAGACTCCGACCTGTCTGTATATGGCATTGCAGTACGGCGTATTTGCTGCAAACTATCCGCTGACCGACGAGGACCTCGAAGGCGCGGCGCTCCCCGCACGGCTCAGTTCCGTCCGCGAGAAGCTCTATGGACTCACCATCCGTCCGGAGCGGCTGCGGCAGATCCGCAACGAGCGCCGGCCTCAAAGCCGCTACGCCTCTGCACAGCAGGTACAGTTCGAAGTGCGCGCGGCGGAGGAATTGTTCGAGCGTTTCGCGGTTCCGCACCTCGACACCACGGAATGCTCGATCGAGGAGATCGCGAGCCGCATCATCAATGACACCGGAATCGAGCGCCGGCTGCGGCCGTAAGCAATCCCGGACTCAGCGACGGCGCGAGAGGCGAGCGGTTCCGCCGGTTTGCGCGAGCGCGGGCCCGCGCGCCGCGCCAACGCAGGCATGATTTTTGACTGGGACAAGTGCTTGCACGAGACGCATCGTGCGATATAGTCAGAACATGTTGAATGATGCCCTGACGACCGTCTCGTGGCGGGCACGTCCGCGCAGCTTCGTTGCGCTCATGAGCCTGTACGAGAGCAACTACGTTCGGTTTGGATGGCTCGCCGGCGATGTGACTCAGCTCTCGGGCCCTTACCGGTCCACGGTCGCGGGCGATTGTGACCTTCTTCTCACCGTTGCGGCGCGCTCGCCGTACACGACGACGCTGACACTGACCTACCTGCTCCCCGAGGAGCCGGTCGCGCGCCCCTATCCGGACATGAGCGTCCGACTCTATCACGACGCGCGTCTCGCCGAGGCCCAGGAGTGGGCCGCGAGCACCTCCGCAGCTCAACCGGCCGCGTTGAGGAGCTTGAGGTCGCGGATGGAGCGTGAACTGGATCAGCGCTGGGCGCGCAACGTGATGTTAAACAAGTGGCTGGAGTACTGCGTGGAGCGGGGACATCGCTTCGCGCCGGCCACGAGAGTTCGCTGAGGACAGCAGCGCGCGCGGCCGGCGGTCGCCGGTCGATCATGAAATCTTTGACGACGCTTGCGAGCCTCGCGCGCCGGCCCATTCTGCCGGTGCGGCCGCCGACCCCGGCCGTGGACGATCACCGCGTACTGCTGCTTTTCAAGAATCGGGCCGAGCTCAAGAAGGCCTACGGCGAGCTGCAGGAAGAGGTGTACCGCCTCGAGGACCGGGTCAAGCAGCAAGAGGGCGCGACGGCGCGCGTGCAGGAGCTGCTCGCCGCTCTCGAGAGCCGTCTCGGGCTCGTCGAGACCGCCTATCCCGCGCTCGTCTTCTATCAACTGCGCGCGCTGTGGCAGCACGGACGCCAGATTCTCGAGGGGTTCGTCGCCGAGCTCGCCGCTTCCCAGGAGGAGCGCGAGAGGCGCGCGTTTCTCGCCGAGTGCAATCGGCGCTTGTTTGCACGGCGGCAGAGTATCGAGAGCCGCCTGCGCGCAGCGGAGACGCAGCACGCGAGCGCATACGGGGTCGTCGCGGAGCTCGGCGCCGCGCGCGCGAAGCTCACGCGTTTCTGGCACTTCTTCAAGCGCAGGGAGCTCGATCGCCGGCTGCAAGCCGCACGCGGCGATGCGGCCGCCGCCGATCTCGCGCTCGGCGATGCGCGCAGCGCCGCGGAGCAACTCGATGCCGAGCCGGCGCCCGAATTCCCGGGTCTGTCGGTGGAGGCGCGGCGCGCGATCAATCTGGCGGCGATTGCATACGCCGAGGTGCTGTGTCTGCGCCTCGCCGACACGCCGCTCGTCGCACTCGCACGGGAGGCAACTTCACGGCGCGAAGTGGCCGATGCTTACGGAGAACGCGCCGAATGCGAGCGCTTGATCGCCGGCATCGCCGCGGCGCGCGCGACGCTCGCATCGAAAGCGAACGTCGCTCAGGACGTCAAAGGCCGGGCGGAGCGCCTGAAGTCGATCGCTCGCTATCGCAACGGCCCCGACACGACCCCCGTACCCGAGTCGGTCGCCATCGTCGATACGGACGTTCTAGCGGGCGAGCCGCTCGGCGCGAAGCGTGCCACGCGGATGCCCAACGTACTCGCCGAGGACACCTGGGACCTGTTCAGGGTCCTGTTGCGATGAGTTGATTTCCGCTCGGCGGACCGGCGTTCAGCGTCCGCCGACCGGCGTCTGCGCCGCGCGCGGCAGCGTCGCAGGGCCCCCGCGGCGCGCGGTCTGCTGAGGCGGCGTGCGCGGTGGGGCGAGCGCCGGCCCCGCGATCATATCTCCGACGACCTGCGCTGCCTGCGCGAGCTCAACGTCCCCCTCCTGGGCCGGATCGATCTGATCCACCGCTTTGATCGGCGCGAGACCCTTCGCGGCGCGCCGCAGATTCTCGCGGGCGAGCCGGTCGCGATCCTCGCGCGTGCGCTCGGCCTCGCGGCGTTTGAGATTGAGTGACACGAATTTCTCCCCGTGCAGATCCTCGCTCGCGGAGACCTCCTGCGCGAGCCAGCGGTAGTCCGGGTCGTGCTCCGCCCGCTCATCCTCCGAGAGCTCGAGCGCCTTCAGCGGCAGGGCATTGCGCTGTGCCGTCTGCCAGAGCGTGAAATTCGCCGGCGGGATCGTGTCCCACGGCAGGGCGTCTTCGAGCGAGCTCTCTCCGACATCGTCCATGTCGATCGGGGAGGGCAGCGGTACGTCGGGCTCGACCCCGCGGTGCTGGGTGCTCTCGCCGGTGATGCGATAGAACTTGCCGATCGTGACGGTGAGCTGACCGTTGACCGGGCGCTGCGACCAGCGATCGAGCGGCACGAGATTCTGCACCGTACCCTTGCCGAAGGTGCGCTGCCCCACGATGACGCCGCGATGGTAGTCCTGAATGGCGGCCGCGAAGATCTCGGACGCCGACGCGCTGTAGCGGTCGACGAGGACCGCGAGCGGGCCGTTGTAGGCCACGCCCTTGTCGGGGTCATCGAGCACCTCGAGACGCCCGGTCGTATCCTTCAGCTGCACGACCGGTCCCCTGTCGATGAACAGCCCCGTGAGCGCCGTCGCCTCGGGGAGATACCCACCGCCGTCCTCGCGCAGGTCGAGCACCAGGCCGTCGATGCCCTCTTCCTGGAGCTGAGCGATGAGCTTGCGCACATCGCGCGTGGTGCTGCGGTAGTTGGGATCGCCCGCGTTCTGCGCGGCGACATCCTCGTAGAACCCCGGCACCGTGATCACGCCGACCTTGAGCAAGCGCCCGTCGCGCGAGATCGTGCGCACCTCCTTGTGTGCCGCCTGGCTGTCGAGCGTGACCTTGTTGCGCGTGAAGAGCAGGGTCTTCTCCGGGGAGCCCGGCGCGACACCGGCCGGCAGCACCTGCAGTTTCACGGTGGTGCCCGCCTTGCCGCGGATCAGCTGCACCACATCGTCGAGGCGCCAGCCGATCACATCGGTGATCGCGCCGTCCTTGCCCTGTCCGACACCGACGATGCGATCGTTCGCCTTGAGCGTGCCCGCGACGGCCGCAGGGCCACCCTCGATGACACTCATCACGGTCACGTAGTCGTCGTTGAGTTGCAGGGACGCGCCGATACCCTCGTAGTTGAGGCTCATCTGGATGCGGTATTCCTCCGAATCGCGCGGCGAGAAATAGCTCGAATGCGGATCGAAGGTGCGCGCGTACGCGTTCATCAGATTCTCGAACACGTCCTCCGCGGAGATCTGATCGACACGCTTGAGCACGTGCTGGTAGCGCTTGCGCAGGGTGTCGGACGCGTCCTGCCAGGTCTTGCCGGTCAGCATGAGCGAGAGCGCATCGTTCTTCACGCGCTTGCGCCACAGCTCGTTCATTTGTTCGTCGGTCGTCGGCCACGGCGCGTGCGTGCGATCGAACTCGAACTGCTCATCGGCGTTCCAGTCGGGCTCGTGGTCGAGCAGCGCGATGGCATAGCGGATGCGCTCGCGGTTGCGCTCCTGGAAGCGCGCGAACATCGCAAACGCCGGATCGATGTCGCCCGTGTGGATCATCTCGTCGAAGCTGTAGCGCCACTGCTCGAATCCCGCGACATCGCTCGCGAGAAAATAGCTGTGCTCAGGGTCGAGGAACTCGAGATAGTGATCGAATATATGCGACGACATCGCATGATCGATCGTGCGGCGGCTGTAATGCGTCTCCTCGAGAATCGAGCCGACGTGCCGCGCGATCTGGCGCTGCCGCTCGGTGGGGGCGATCGCCCCCGGAGGCAGGACAACCGTGCTCGCGGGCGCGGGCGTAGAGCTCGCCAATGCGAGCATCATCACGAGCGCGAGGCATGTGCAGGACCAGCCGCTCGAGCGGCAGAGTAGGCGATTCGTCATCTGGGGGGCGCTCACTAATCGATGGTTTCGGTAAAAATCAATGGGGTTCCCCCTCAGAGGGGGACCGTGCGGCGCGAGTTCAATCCGATCAGTGCGCGCGCGACGAGCGCAACGAGATAGGGACCGAGAACGATCATCCAGTACCCGAACGTGCCGGCGCCGAGTCCGCGGTAGAAGGCGCCGAGGAAGGAGCCGATTCCACCGCCCGCATAATGTCCGAGAGCCCTGGAGCCGATGACCCACACGAGCGGGGGGGCGATGGCGAGCCCAAAGACGAGACCGCTCCCGAGCAGGATGAGCTCTCGATGAATCGAGATCGGGATTCGCGGCGCGGTCTGTAAGGGTGTCGAAATGCTCATGTGAGAGGCAGGCGGCTCCGGAAGGCATAATAGCCGCCGCTATGAAAAAAATCCGAGCCGCAGTAGTCGGAGTTGGCTATCTCGGCCGGTTCCATGCCCAGAAATATGCCCGCATGGCCGATTGCGAGCTCACCGCGGTGGTCGATCCGGACGCTCAGGCACGGGATGCGGTCGCGGCCGAGCTCGGCACCCGGGCGCTTGCCGATCATCGGACGCTGCTCGGCGAAGTGGACGCGGTGAGTGTCGTCACCCCGACACAGGCGCATTTCGCGATTGCCCGCGAGCTTCTCGAGAGCGGCGCCCACGTGCTCGTCGAGAAGCCGATCACCGAGACACCGGAGGAGGCGCGCGAGCTGATCCGCATTGCCCACGATCGCGGGCGAGTGCTGCAGGTCGGCCACCTGGAGCGCTTCAACTCGACCATTCTTGCCGCCGAGCCCTACCTCGAGGCACCGCGGTTCATCGAGTGCCATCGTCTCGCGCCGTATCGTGAGCGGGGTACGGATGTGAACGTCGTGCTCGATTTGATGATCCACGATATCGACATAATCCAGACGATCGTCGGTGCCCCCATCGAGGCGATCGACGCGGTTGGCGCCCCGGTTTTCTCCGACGAGATCGACATCGCGAACGCTCGCATCCGGTTCACGAACGGCTGTGTCGCGAACGCGACGGCGAGCCGCGTGAGCCTGCGCACCGAGCGCAAGCTGCGCATCTTCGAGGACGCGGCGTATCTGTCGCTCGACCTGCATCAGAAGATCATGACGGTGATCCGCAAGCGAGCCGAGGCGGCGGGGGCCGGCGAGCTCCCGGTCACGATCGAGGAACGCAGCCTCGATCAGGGCGATGCCCTGCTTGCGGAAATCGAGTCCTTCCTCGGCTGCATCCGCTCAGGCAGCGCTCCCGTCGTGAGCGGAGAGGCGGGCCTCAGGGCTCTCGAGACCGCGATTCGCATTACCGAGCAGGTCGAGCGCAGCGCCCGGAGCCGGCAGCGTGCTTGATTTCGCGGCAATCTCTCCCAGATACGAGGCATGCCGAACCAGATCCGAGGCATGCCGAATGCCGTACGCGTGGCGCCACTGCCCGCTCTCGAACTCGACCTGATCGGGGACCTCGCCTGCCCGTGGACCTTCCTCGGCAAGCGCAGTCTCGACCGTGCCCTCGAACGACTGTACGGCGCTTCGCCGCGAGTGCTGCGCTGGCACGGACTGCCCCTCAAAGCCGAGGCCCCGTGTTCCTGGGACGAGCACTTCGCGAGCCGCTTGCCGAAAGGGGCCACGGTCGCCACGGCCGAGCGCGGGCTGCGGGACGCGGGCGAGGAGCTCGGAATCGCTTTTCATTTCGATCGCCTGAGTCAGGTGCCGGATACCCATGAGGCGCACCGGCTCGTGCGGCTGGCCGCTCGGACGGGTCGGCAGGCCGCGGTGATCGATGCACTGTTCAGCGCCTTTTTCGAACAGGGTCGCGATATCGCCGATCCGATCGTGCTCGGGAGCATCGCTCAGGATTGCCGGCTCGACTCCGACACGCTCGCCGCTTTCGGCGATCGCGCCGCAGGACGCGGGGACGTCGATGCGGAAGAGCAGCGCATGCGGGGCCTCGGGATCGCGGTCGTGCCGAACCTGCTCATCAACGGTCGGGTGCTCGTTCCCGGCCCCGCCGATGTCCCGACGTACGTCCAGGCGCTCGACCAGGCGCTGTTCCCGGAGCTCAAGACCGCTTCGAATCGGCGTTTGTTGCATTGAGGGTGAGTTCCAGCACGGCGCTGCATTGAACTCGCGCAGGGGATCGGAGATCCTGAACGCGTGAGCACCCCGCGGCATCTGCAGAGTCCGGCGCGGCCGGTGGTCGTCGCTGCGGTGCAGCTCGCCTGCACCTGGGACATGGCCGCGAACATCGCCGGTGCCGAGCGCCTGGTACGCGAGGCGGCCGCGCGCGGCGCGCAGATCATCCTGCTGCCCGAGCTCTTCGAGACACCCTACTTCTGCATCGAGCAGGATGCGCGTCACCTCGCACTCGCGTGTGCGCTCGAGGAGAGTCGCGCCGTGCGGCACTTTTGCGGCGTTGCGCGCGAGCTCGCCGTCGTGCTGCCCGTGAGCTTCTTCGAGCGCGCGGGTGCGGCTTTCTTCAATTCCGTCGCGGTGATCGACGCGGACGGAAGCGTGCTCGGGGTCTATCGCAAGTCGCACATCCCGAACGGCCCGGGGTATCAGGAGAAGCACTACTTCAGTCCCGGGGACACCGGCTTCAAGGTCTGGCATACGCGCTTCGCGCGCCTCGGCGTCGGAATTTGCTGGGATCAGTGGTTTCCGGAGTGCGCGCGAGCGCTGGCGCTGCTCGGCGCGGAGCTGCTGCTCTATCCGACGGCGATCGGCTCGGAGCCGCCGCCCGCACCGCCGGTCAATTCGCGCGAGCACTGGCAGAGAACCCAACAGGGCCACGCGGCGGCGAATCTCATGCCGCTGATCGCCGCGAATCGCTATGGACTCGAGCGTTCCCTGCAGGACCCGGAGCGCCTCTACGTCCGCTTCTACGGATCCTCTTTCGTCGCCGACGCGATGGGCGCGAAGGTCGCGGAGGCGCCCGAGGAGGGCGATGCCGTCATTGCGGCGCACTTCGATCTCGCGGCCCTCGAGGCGCAGCGCAATGGGTGGTTCGTGTTTCGAGACCGCCGCCCGGACCTCTACGGCGCGCTGGTCACGCTCGACGGCATGCGACCGCGCTGAGCGGGCGCTGCCGGCGGGAGCCATGCCCGACCGGCCATCCGGCTCAGGCGCCGTGCGCGTGCAGCCAGCGGCGCACCTCTTGCAATTCGTCGGTGAAACGCTGCAACTCCGCCCGCCGTTGCCCCTCCTCGGGCATGCGCAGCAGATACGAGGGGTGGATGGTGACCCACGCGTGCGTCGTGTCGTTGAGAGGCACGGGCTTGCCGCGCAGCGAGGCAATCGTGACAGTGCGGCCGAGAAGTCCCCGCGCGGCGCTCGCTCCAAGGGCGAGCACCAGCTTCGGCCGCACGAGGCGCAGCTCCTCGAGCAGCCAGCCGTTGCAGGCCGCGATCTCGTGGATGGACGGCTTCATGTGCAGCCGGCGTTTGCCGCGCTGCTCAAATTTGAAATGCTTGACGGCGTTCGTGACGTAGGTCGAGCGCCGCTCGATTCCGGCAGCGGCGAGCGCGCGGTCGAGTAGCGCGCCGGCCGGGCCGACGAACGGATGGCCGGCGAGGTCCTCGCTGTCGCCGGGCTGTTCGCCGACGAGCATGAGGGGCGCATGCGGTGCACCCTCGCCCGGCACACCCTGCGTCGCTTCGCGCCACAGGGCGCAGCGGCGGCACCGATTGAGCGCTGCGCGCAGATCGGCGAGCGCTGGCAGTTGCGGCGGGGGGTCGGTGGTACCCGCGCGAGGCGCTCGCGAGCGCGAGCCTGCGGCCCGCCTCGGAAGGGGATGCGAGGAATGCGTCATCGGCGTTGTTTCCCGCGGACCGCTCCCGGCCCGTCGGGCCGGGAGCACAGCGAAATGGTGGAGGCGGGGGGACAGCACGTCCGCGGCTTTCGCCACGGGCTGGACTATGCCTTCATCCGCTGGCGCCAGCGCGCCTCCGCGGATGCGGAGCGTCTTATCGGGCTCGGGCCCGATCCTAGTGCCCGCCCCGAGGCCGCAGGCCTCTCGGCGGGTCTATGAGTCTCTACAGGGCAGGCCTGGAGTTCGCCTCCTTCCTACCCCTCGGCGTCGCCATGCCGCCGTCTTGCGACGGCGCCGTCAGGTTTCACCGATGTGAGCTCCGTTATCAACCGGCTCTCGCGAGCCGGCGCGACCCTCGATCGAACCCCCGTCCGCAAGCGCTAGACTTCAAGACCTACGTACGTAGCCTGCTCTTTGTTTCTCGCGCGGCGCTACCCGAGAGGCAGGGAAGACGCAACGCCAGCAGACGGTGACTCTTAGCGGGACGGCCCGTCGCACACCGGCCCGCGATCCTATGAACGCGTCCCCTGATTCAGTCGCATAGGCACGAGCTGGTCAGAGGTCAGCTGCGATTAGGCAGCTAGAGCGTAGTTGTCGTCGTTGGCAACTATGATTTGCAGCGAGATTTACGAGGACACTGCGCCTCGGTACGCACCTGAAGGTTCACAACCCGCGTCGAAACCGGTCGCCCCCATCAGACTGCTCCGCGAGTATAGGCCAACTGCTCGTTGCGCGAGTCTCGACCCACCTCTCAGATTTTGTGCACCGCACACCTGCGACGTTTCCGTCTCAGCTCGGCAAGTGGTTAAATCGCGGGCTTTCGTCGGGGGGGTCTCATGCAAGCACGCACCTTCGCCATGGTCTGCACCGTGGTGGCTATCCTCGCAGCGACCGCGACCAGGGCAGAGACCACGACCCCGAACTCCACGGCTGCCTGGGCGCTGGCTGCACTGCAAGGCGGCTCGACCGGTTCGGGATCGGCCAGCACGAGCGCCAAGGATGAGAAAAAAACCGGCGTGACGGCGCAGGGGCAGCTCGGGCTCGTCCTTGCACGCGGCAATACGGATACCA
>Ga0335074_10017739_pt1 | contig 10042 bp, 9 predicted proteins | sample Lox_Sample_23_FD_206715 | JGI IMG/M metagenome (GOLD analysis project Ga0335074, IMG submission 206715) | Soil microbial communities from Loxahatchee National Wildlife Refuge, Florida, United States - Lox_Sample_2.3 | ecosystem: Environmental > Terrestrial > Soil > Wetlands | place: USA: Florida...
AAAATGCACCGGCCGCGGCAACGCGCATTTTACGCCGCGGCGGCCGGCACCTGAAGCCGGCCACCGCCGAGTATAGGCTCGGCTATGCAGCCTGACCGAGCTTCAGCGTCGCCAGCGCGCTGTCCAGTGTATCGACGATCTGATCGCACTCGGCGCGGGTGATTACCAACGGCGGCGACAGCGTGATCGTATTGCCGTATCGGCGACCACCGGCGGAACGTCCGACGATCAGGCCCCTCTCGCGGCAGAAATCCGATATCGCCGTCATCTGCTCGGGACCGACAGGCTCCTTGCTCGTGCGATCCTTCACAAGCTCGACACCCAGCAACAGGCCCTTCCCGCGCACATCGCCAACCACTTCGTGCCGCATCAAAGTGCGCAGCCCGTCGAGCAGATAAGTACCCATCTCGGCCGAGCGGTCGGCCAGGCGTTCCGCTTCGATGATCTCGATGTTGCGCGCGGCGACCGCGGCCGCGACCGGATGACCGCCATAGGTATTCACCTGCGCGACCTGGCGATCTTCCGACGCCTCACCGTAGAAGCTTTGGAACACACTATTCTTCACCACCGTCGCGGCGATCGGCATATAGGCGCTGGAGATACCCTTCGCGATGGACATGATATCCGGCGAAATGCCGTAATGCTGGTGGCCGAACATTTTGCCGGTACGGCCGAAGCCGTTGATCACCTCGTCAACGTGCAGAAGGATGTTATATTTGCGGCACAACTTCTCGACTTCGGGCAAGTACTCGTCGGGCGGCACGGCAACTCCGATGCCGCTCATGATCGGCTCGATGATCACCGCGGCGATTGAAGCCGGTCCTTCCCCGAGAATCGCGGTTTCCATGTTCTTCACACAGGCTAGACCGCAGCTCGGATAGCTCAGGCCGAACGGACAGCGGTAACAATACGGCGGGGCGACGTGCACGAAATCGCCCGAGTATGGCTCGAACTTCGCCTTGCGCTCTCCCATGCCACCAGCGTCTAAAGTGGCGAGCGTGGTGCCGTGATACGCGAAGTACCGGGTCATCGTTTTGTACCGATAGTGCCCCGGATATTCGTGCTTCATGTACTGGCGGGCGATCTTGAACCCCGCCTCGTTCGCTTCGGAACCCGAGTTCACGAAATAGGTACGATAGCCGCCGCCCATCAACCCGCTGATCTTTTCCGCCAGCGCGGCGGCGGGAGCGTTCATCGCCGTGTGCGGGAAGTACGCCAGTTGCCGGAGCTGTTCGGCCGCGACATCGGCGAGCTCGGCGCGTCCATAGCCGATGTTGACGCACCATAGCCCGGCCATCGCGTCGAGGTAGCTTGTCCCATCGGCGTCGAAGACCGTCGAGCCCTGCGCGTGGGAGACTACCATTTGCTTGTTTTCCAGCACCTTGTGCTGGATGATCGGGTGCAGGACATTGCCCAGGTCCTGCTTCACTATGCCCTGGCGTACTGCGGGGTCGGGTGCGTTTGCGAGCGACATGTCTGTCTTTCAGGTTGCCTTATGGAGTTCCATATCATTGGTACGACGACATAGCAAAGAACCCCCTCCCTTTGCGGGCTACGGATGTCCCACATCTCCGGAACGAATGACACTTGGTGGTTCACACAGAGTGTCGCGGAGGATCAGACGGAGGACCACGGGAGCGCGAAGCGCCGCAGTCCCGCTTTCAGCCGAAGGCCAATGACCTGGTCTGAATAGCAACAAGAGCCAGGGACCTCAGTGGCGCTCCGTGTGTTCTTCGTGCACTCCGTATGAACCTCATTCGCGATGCAGGGGGATGGGGGCCGCGTCGAGTCGATCCGCCCATCGGAGAGATCGACTACACCTTCTTCGTCTTATCATAGCGGACAAAGTCCGATTGCGGCCCGAGATGGAATCCGACGACGTTCTTGCGCGCCAGGGCTATATTGTTCTGCTGGAACATGAACGCGATCGGCGACCGGTCCCATGCCTGCTGCTGCATCGTGTGGTAAAGTCCGATGCGCTTTTCGGTATCCAGCTCGGCCGCCGCCTGCGCAACCTCGGCCGTCAGTTGCGGGTCGTGGAAATGACAACGCCAGGCGATGATCTTCATCGGGCTATTGTCGGAATCATCAGGATCGGCGTTGAAGGCTTGCGCATTGGAGTTTGGATCGAAATAGTCGGGGAACCACGAATTGATCACCAACTGGTGCTGACGCGCACGCATCTTGGTGAAAACCTGCTTTTGCACTCCGGGGATCAGCGAAACCTTGACCCCGACCGCCGCCAGGTCCGCTTGAATCGCCTGTGCGATGTCGGAATACGGCTTTTCCGCGAAATGATCGAGCGTCGCGGTGAAGCCCTGCGCATAGCCCGCCTGTGCCAGCAGCGCCTTGGCTTTCTCCGGATCATGCTTGAACGGAATGGTCGTCACGGCGCCCAGGATCATAGTAGGTTCGAACGACTGGTTCACCATGTACGTGTCGGGAATGATGTTCTTCTGAATCCCGTCGTAATCGATGGCCCACTTCAGCGCTTGCAGCACTTCAAGCTTCGAGAACGGAGCATAAGCTTTGTTGGCGGCGATGTACATCTGGTTGGTCGACGGTGAGGTGTAGCGGTGCAGGTTGGGATCACCTGCGCTGGCCTTGAGTTGATCGCTGGTCAGATCTCGCGCTATATCAATCGAGCCATGCTGCAGCAGCAGAAGCTGCTCCGCCGGTTCTTTTACATGGCGGATGAAAATTCGCTTGGTCGCCGGGGGAGTGCTGGCGTAGGGGTTGGCGTCCAGGATGATGTGATCATCGGCCTGAAAGGACGTGAGCTGGTAGGGCCCGCAGCCGGCGGAGTTGTTGTTCAGCCATGCGTTGCCCAGGTCGTTTTTCACCTGATGCGCCAGCGCGGTCTCTTTCTCGACGATGCCGCCGACTTCGGCCGACAAACAATACAGCACGAAGCTTGTCGCCGCTGGTTTCGGCAGCTCCATCACCAACGTGTGCGGGTCCGTGGCACGGATCAGTTGCGCGACATTGTCCTTGTTGAAGCCGAACTGGGTGATGATGAACCCCGGTGTCAGGTTCATCGTGACGGCGCGATGCAGCGAGAATTCCGGGTCCGCCGAGGTCATGTACTTGCCCGAGGCAAAGCGTGCATCCTTGACGAGGTGGAAGGTGAACGTCTTGCCGTCCGACGAAACCTCCCAGTGTTCGGCGAGGTCGGGACCGATCTTGCTCAGGTTGTCAAGATAAGGCGAAACGATCTTGCGGTAGATGTTCACCCCGACCTCGATCGAAGTGAACTCGTAGGCTTGCTGCGGATCGAGGGCGACGATGTCGTCGATCTCCTTGCCCATGACGATCATATTGGCAGGCGTCTCGGCGTGCGCCCGACGGGCGGCAAGCGGAGCAGTGGCGGCGGCCGCTCCCGTGGCCATTAGTGTGCGGCGGGTCAACATCATGATTCCTCCCTGTGCCCAGGGAGGACATTAATCGCCGGCAGATCTGAGTGAAAGTGCCCTACCGGTATCGAGCTTCCAGATAGTGCACCAGCGGATTGTGCTTGTCCGGACGCATCAGGTGGCGGAACACCCGGCTGGGGCGGCCGAGATGCTGCCGCCTGTACTCCCCGGCATTGAACCGCGGCGACGGATCCACGTCCTCCAGTATCCCTGCTTGCAGATAATGGGCGAACGGATCACGATTCGGTCCAAGCTTCGGGCCCACGCGCCCCACATACCACGCCGCATCGAACAGCGCATTCGGGCTATATGCCTGCGTCCGGCGATGAGCGAGATAATGTGCCAGCGCGTTCTCGTAAGCCCCGATGCCGTGGTGCTCATGGTACCACGCGGGATCGAAATAAATGATCGGCCGCCGCCCGGCTCTTTCGCCCTCAAGGATGTAATGAACCAGGGGGTTGATCCGCATGCGGGCCACGCCCGGGTTGGTGCGCAGGTACCAGTTGGTGTCGAAATAGAGGTTGGGCTTGCGCCCCTCCCGCCAGCCGAAGCGGCAGAAGTGCTGCACCGGGTCCAGCTCCGCGTCGTGTACGTCGCTGCCGTTGATCAGGTAGTAGTTGGGATCCAACAGTCCTGTATCCCGGACAATCGACGGATCGGGTGACGCTTCGCGACCCTCCCGCGCCGCGTGCTCCAGAGCATGGGCGAATGGGTCTTCCCCCGCCTCCACCACCGCACGATACACTGGCAGCAACGGCACGGCGTAGAGCTCGGGGGTCGGGGCGTACCGGCCGGTCGGGCGCGAGCCGAGAAAATGACGCAAAGCGACGTCCTGGTCGGCGATGCCGTATGCGGTCCTATACCACGCCGGATCGAAATATGGCGCCGGCTGGCGGCCCTCGCGATCACCGTGCCGCATATAATGGAGCAGCGGGTTCAATCGGGCGGCGGCAACGTCCGGATTGTGGTGCAGATACCAGGTGGCGTCGAAATAGAAATTGGGGTTGCGGCCCTCCTGCCAGCCGAACCCGCACCAGTGCTCGAGCGGATCGAGCGCGGCCGCGGCGACATCGGGATAGACCCGGACATACCACTCGCGGTCGAACAGACGGGAGTCGGCAAGTTCCGCGATCTCGGCCGCCGTGGTCATTGGGCGGCGAGTGTGGCGGCCTCGGCCTTGAGCCGCGCCGCAAGCGCCGTGGCCGCATCGCCGATGACCGGGTCCCATGCGCCTGGCGAGCGCTGGCGGAACAGCCGCGCCGTCGGGTACCATGGGCTGTCCGAGCGATCGAGCAGCCAGCGCCAGTCGCTCGCCTTGGGCAGCAGGATCCACACCGGCTTGCCCAGTGCGCCGGCCAGATGACCCATCGCGGTATCGACGGTGATCACCATGTCGAGATTGGCGATCAGGGCTGCTGTCTCCTCGAAGTCGGACAGCGCGCCCGATAGATCGGTCAGACCGGGGAAATACGCCATCGCGTCTGCGTCCGCCGCCGGCAGCGGCTTCTGCAATGACACGAAGCACGCCGGGCCGGCCTTGGCCAACGGGGCGAGCCGCTCCAGCCGGATCGAGCGGCGCCGGTCATTGGGATGCGTGGGCCGCCCGCTCCAGGCGATGCCGATGCGCGGCCGCAGGCGCGGAAGCTCCCGGTCCAGCCGCTCGGCCCAGCCCGCCACGCGAGCTGGATCGGGGGTCAGGTAGGGAACCTTGTTGGGGATCGTCTCGAGCCTTGCGTGGAACAGTCCCGCCAGACTCGACAGCCGCGTGTGCGCGGCATGGCCGGGAATCTCGTTCCAGCGATGACAGCAGACGCCGACCCCGGGGATGCGGGCGAGCAGCGGGGCCATTTCGGCGCTGCAGCCCAGGATCACCTGCTCGCAGCGTTCCGCCACCATCGGGATGTAGCGGGCGAACTGGATCGTGTCGCCGTAGCCCTGATCGCCGATCAGCAGAATCTTGCCGCCCGGAATCCGCATGCCGTTCCACGGCGCGGAGGTGATGCGGGGCAACTGACCGCGTCCGGCCTCGGTTTCATTGCGCCACTCGTACTCGATCCAGCCGGGTTCCAGCTCACCGCGCGCGAGCAGGTTCTGGGCGAGCGCGAGCCGCGCATCGGCATGCGACGGATTGAGCCCGAGCGCGCGCAGCAGACAGGCGACCGCGCGGTTGCGGTCGTCGAGATCAGTCAGAACGAGCGACAGGTTGACCAGGTTGTCGGCACTGTCCGGCCCCAGCCGTACCGCTTCCTGACCGGAGGCCAGCGCCTCCTCCATCCGGTTCATGATGCGGTAGAGCGAGCACAGATTGGCGTGCCAGGCAGCGACGCCTGCATGGCGCTTGACGGCACGTTCGAGCAGCCCGATCGCGCGCTCCGGCTGGCCGGTATGGGCGGAGACGACGCCCAGCAGGGCGAGTGCCGCCGGATGTTCCGGCGACGTCGCCAGCACGTCGTTGCAGATGCCGCCGGCTTCGCCCCAGCGCTTGGCCTGGGCGGCCGCCTGTGCGCGCGGCAACGCCTGGTCGGGCGTCTCTTTTGCCGCCGCCGCGGCAGTGCTCGATCCACTCATGCAACCATCGAACCAGGATAGGGGTTCATACGGAGCGCCACGGGAGTTCGAAACGCTGTAACACCCGCCGCCCGGTCGAATGATCCATCGGCGACTGCTATGATTCCACCTTCGGCCGAAGGCCAGTCACGAGGGCGGCCAAACCCTTCGCGGCCATGGAAAATCTCCGCGGCTCTCCGTGGGTCCTTCGTGGCCCTCCGTGTGAACCCTTTCTCCATCATCTCAGAAGGTCAGCAGGCGTGCGATATCCTTGCCACGCTCGGCAGGAGCGTCGAAGTCGATCGCCGGTCCGAGCGGCACGATGCCGGTGGGGTTGATGGATTTGTGGCTCATATAGTAATGGCGTTTGATATGAGTTAAGTTTACGGTGGATGCGATCCCTGGCCACTGGTACAGGTCGCGGGTGTACGCCCACAAGTGCCGGTAATCCACCAGCCGCCGTGTATTGCACTTGAAGTGGCCGACATAGACCGAATCGAAGCGCATCAGGGTGGTGAACAGTCGGATATCGGCCTCGGTCAGCAGGTCGCCGCACAGGAAGCGTGAGTGGGCGAGCCGATTCTCCAGCCAGTCCAACGTCTCAAACAAGGGCAATACCGCTTCCTCATACGCTGCCTGGGTGGTCGCGAATCCGGCCCTGTAAACGCCATTGTTGAGGGTTTCGTAAATGCGCGCGTTCAGCGCGTCGATCTCCTGCGCCAGCGCCGCCGGATAATAGTCCCCCGGTTTGGCGCCCACGCCGTCGAAGGCGCTGTTGAACATGCGGATGATTTCCGCCGATTCGTTGTTGACGATGGCCTGGGTGTGGCGGTCCCACAGCACCGGCACGCTGGCCCGGCCGGTGTACTCAGGGTCGGCGCGAGCGTAGATCTCGTGCAGGTAGCGGCTGTTGAACAGCAGGTCGGGAATGACGCCTTCGCCAGGGGTGAAGGTCCAGCCCTGCTCGGCCATCAGCCAGTGCGTGACGGAGACCGAGACGATCTCATCGAGCCCCTTCAGAGCGCGCATGATCAGCGTCCGGTGGGCCCAAGGGCAGGCAAGCGACACGTAAAGGTGATAGCGCCCGCGGACGGCGGCGAAACCGTCATGGCCTGTCGGGCCCGGCCGCCCGTCTGGCGTGACCCAGTTGCGAAAGGCGGCCGACGGCCGTTCGAAGCGACCACTGCTTTTGGAGCGGTCGTCCTCGCGATCTTGCCAAACCCCGTCGATCAGCAGGCCCATGTTGTCCTCGGTCTGCCGGCCCCCGCACGGCCGGTGTTGGAGCCTTGCGAGGCGCGAACCGGCACCCCCCTGCGGGGCGCGGTCCGGGCGCAAGGCGCTTCACTTATACGATGGAGGCAGGTCGGGGGGCATCAGTCAAAAGAAAACACGGCGTCCTATTGGCTGGCCCACACGATCCGGTGCAGCCATGCCACCTCCCCAAGGTCGAAGCTGTAGTCGGGATGCGCGGGGTTGAGGCTGCGCAGCTCGATGCGGCGCGCCGAGCGACGGGTCAACTGCTTCGCCATCACCTCGCCGCCGGCGGTACGGACCACGACCCGGTCGCCGCGGCGGATTGGCGCGTTGGGGGACACGATGACCATATCGCCGTCGCGATACACGGGTTCCATTGAATCGCCGCTGATTTCGAGGGCGTAGGCGTTCTGATCGGCGATCTCGGGCAGGCTCACCTCGTCCCAGCCGCCGCCCACGGGGTAGCCGCCGTCGTCGAAATATCCTGCCGAGCCGGCCTGCGCCAGGCCGATCAGCGGGATGCGCCGGTAGGGGCGGCCGCCGCTCGACAGCGTGCGGGCGCCGCTCACCAGGGCGGTGAACGCCTCCAGGCTGGCCCCCGTCGCGTCCAGCACTTTGGCGACGCTCTCGGTGCTCGGCCAGCGCTGGCGCCCGTCCGGCATGGTTCGCTTGGAGACATTGAACGTGGTGGCGTCCAATCCGGCCCGCTTGGCGAGGCCGGAGGCTGACAAGCCATTCTCCGCCGCCAGCGTGTCGAGTGCGCGCCAGATGTCGTTGTGCTTCATGGAGCTGGGCCTTTCCTCTCCCAGGGTTGAGTGCCCGCGAATCGGGCCGGAAGTCATTATCTTAGGATTTAGAGCCGAAGGGAATAGGAAAATGGGAAAAAGCACTTGCCATAGCGTGCAACCTGCGGTTATTCTGTTCCCAGTTCGTTCAGCCAATGCGTGCACAACCAGGAGAAGATCAAAATGGCCGTCCCTGCTCACAGCCGCCAGTTCGCTCCCACGCGGGCCCTGCCCGCCGTCAAGTTGCGGGCCGAGCCGTTCCGCACCGCCGATGAAGCGTGGTTCTGGACGATGGCCGCCCTGACCGCCCGGCACCAGGGCGCATCCCGCAGCTCGGCCGCCGGCAAGATCGCCCGTCCCTGCGAGCCAGACGATGTCGTGAAGTGTTTAGATACACTCTACCGGCGGCGGCGCATCGATCTGGTGCACGCGCGTATCCTGCGCATCTGGGGCGAGCGGCAGACTGCTCCAAACCCAGCCTTCGCGGCCGAGCGTTCCGATTGGAGATTGTGGCGGGAGGCACTCGATCGGCTGGAGTGGATGCTGCGGGTGAAGGGTATTGTCGGGTGACCGCAAGATTAAAGGAAAATAATCCTTGACTTACGCGGGGCACTGCCCATAAAAAGAGCCATCAGCGGGCGACATGCGCCCGGTGATCTTCTCCTCCTCCAACTCGGGCCGCTGTCTCGGACAGCGGCCCTTTTTTCGTGTACGAAAGGATGCCCAAGATGGCCTTCTCCATGCGCAATCTGTCTGTCCTCGCCTATGCCAACGGGTTCACGCTCTGGCACTACAAGGCCGGCACCGACTGCCTGAATGATGTCGGGGCAAAGGGTTTCTTCCTCGATGCCGAGGACATGCTGGCGAGCGGCGACATCATGATGGTCTCGGCCTCGGATGGCGCGCGTCTGCTTTGCTTCGCCCCGAGTGGCTCGGGCACGAACTCCGTCACGGCCTGGCCTCTCTCTTGAGGTCAGGTCTTCAGCACTTCCCGTGCGTGTCGCGCGCGGCCGGTCTCGGTGATCTCGAAGCGCCGATCCGGCCGCTCATGCGCCAGCCCCATGCCGGCCAAGCGGCGCAGGCATGGGCCGTCCTTCTGGTCCGCCGGCCGCCCCGGCGCACCGCACAACACCAGCCGGTGCAACGCCGAGCGACAGCAGGTCTCCAGGTACGGCTCGTCCCACATCGGAGCGAGTGTCGGGCCAGCGGGCCGCGGGCGGCAAGCCCGTACCATGGGACTCCCGCACCCCTTGCAGCAGGGGGCCGTGGTGCCGAGTGCCACGGCGGGCCAGGCAGGTATGGCTGTACGGTGGCCGTAGCAGTGCAATCTGCCCCTGCAGTTCCCCCGACTTCAGACTATCCGCACGAGCACCCACTGGCATAAAGCCGTCCCCGATGCGCCCCCGGCTCGCCTCCGCCCTGATACCCGTCCTGCGACGGCTCGAACCGGAGCGTGCCCACAGGCTGGCCCTGGCGGCTTTGCGCCTTGGCTTAGGCGGGTACGACCGCTCCGCCGACGATCCGGCGCTTGCGGTTGACGCGCTCGGGCTGCGCTTCACCAATCCGATCGGCCTTGCCGCCGGGTTCGACAAGGATGCGGTTGCGATCAAGGGACTGGCGCGGCTCGGCTTCGGCTTCATCGAAACCGGGACCGTCACGCCTCGGCCCCAGCCGGGCAACCCGAGACCGCGCATTTTCCGGCTTGAGGCGGACCGGGCGATTATCAACCGGCTGGGTTTCAACAATGGCGGGATCGACATGTACTGTTCCCGCCTGCGCACCGCCGCGGGGACCGCGATACCGATCGGCGCCAACATCGGCATCAACAAGACCAGCGCCGATCCAGAGCGGGACTATCCGGCGCTGATCGCGGCGGTCGCGCCCCATGCGCACTACGTCGTGGTCAACGTGTCGTCACCCAATACGCCCGGCCTTCGCGAACTTCAGCAGGAAGCTCGATTGCGCGACATCCTGGCCGCCATCGCCGCACGTGCACCCGACAGGCCCCCCCTGCTGCTGAAGATTGCCCCCGACCTGCCGCCG
>Ga0335074_10017740_pt1 | contig 10041 bp, 9 predicted proteins | sample Lox_Sample_23_FD_206715 | JGI IMG/M metagenome (GOLD analysis project Ga0335074, IMG submission 206715) | Soil microbial communities from Loxahatchee National Wildlife Refuge, Florida, United States - Lox_Sample_2.3 | ecosystem: Environmental > Terrestrial > Soil > Wetlands | place: USA: Florida...
GCGCCGGCGCTCGCCGAGCTCACCGGCGCCGAGATCGTGCTGAAGCTCGAGACCCTGCACCCCACCGGCTCCTTCAAGGAGCGCGGCGCGCTCAACAAGCTGTTGAGCCTCGATGCGGCGCAGCGCCAGGCCGGGGTCATCGCCATGTCCGCCGGCAACCACGCGCAGGGCGTCGCCTATCACGCGCGCCGCCTCGGCATTCCCGCCACCATCGTCATGCCCGCCGACACGCCCTTCACCAAGGTCGAGCGCACCGAGGCCTGCGGCGCGCGCGTCATCCTGCGCGGCGCCGGCCTCGCCGAGGCGCGGCACGCCGCCGACGAAACCGCGCGCGCCGAAGGGCTCACCCTGGTTCATCCCTATGACGACGCCAAGGTGATCGCCGGCCAGGGCACGGTTGCGCTCGAGCTGCTCGCCGACCACCCCGCCCTCGATACGCTCATCGTGCCGATCGGCGGCGGCGGATTGATTTCCGGCATCGCCGTTGCCGCCAAGGCGATCAATCCCGGCATCACGATCATCGGCGCGCAATGCGCGCTCTACGCCGCGATGCTGTACGCGCTCGGGCGCGGCGCCGCGCCGAACGGCGGCACCACGCTCGCCGAAGGCATCGCCGTCAAGGAGCCGGGCATGCTCACCCGGCCGATCGTCGAGGCGCTGGTCGACGACATCCTGCTCGCCGACGAGGTCGGGCTCGAGCGCGCCATCGCCACCCTCGTCGATGGCGAAAAGCTCGTCGTCGAAGGCGCCGGCGCCGCGCCGCTCGCCGCGCTGCTGGCCGAGCCGGGGCGGTTTCGCGGCAAGCGTGTCGGGCTGGTGCTGTCCGGCGGCAATATCGATGCGCGGCTGCTCGCCTCGATCCTGCAGCGCCAGCTGGTGCGCGCCGGCCGCCTCGTGCGGCTGCGCATCGAAATTTCCGACGCGCCCGGCGCGCTCGGCAAGATCGCCGCCATCATCGGCGAGAAGGGCGGCAACATCGTCGAGATCTATCACCAGCGCCTGTTCCAGGACGTGCCGGTGAAGCTCGCCGAAGTCGATGCCGTGATCGAGACGCGCAACCCGCGCCATGTCGGCGAGCTCGTCGCCGCGCTCAGCGCCGCCGGCTTCCCGACACGGCTGTTGTCGAGCACTGCGCTCGAAGGATCGTGAGCGCGCCACAGGGTTAATGCCGCTTAACCCACCCTCACTCTTTTGTGCCTGCGCCTCCAAAAATTGCCACGCATGGGGTCTCGGAGCGGGAGCGATACTGAACCCTCGATCTTCGCCAGCGCAGAGACGTCATGCACAGCATTCTGTTTGTCGATGACGACGCCGCGATTCGCGACCTGATGCGCCGCGTGCTGCGGCACCAGGGCTTTTTCGTTCATGCGGTGCCGACGGCGGAAGTCGCGCTCCTGCTGCTGCAAGAGGGCATCCACTTCGATCTCTTGATCACCGACATCGTCATGCCCGGCGGCATGAACGGCTTCGAGCTCGTCGACCGCGCCAAGGCGCTGCAGCCGCAGCTCCACATCATCTACCTCACCGGCTTCGTCAATCTGCCGCGCCGCCGCCTCGCCGAGCTGCGCGGCAAGCTCGTCGCCAAGCCGGTGCGTCCCAGCCAGCTCGAACGCGAAGTCCGCATCATGCTCGCCGCGTGAGAGAAGGATCACCACAGAGGCAGGGAGACACAGAGAACAACGGATTGGCGCGCCAAGCGCGCCATTTCATATCCTCACTGCCTCTGTGCCTCAGTGGTTGACCTTCTCTCTCAGAGCTACGCCGCGGCTTCGATGTCGAGCACCTCGACCGCGGTGACCTCGTCGGGCTCGCCGGTGTAGACGACGAAGGCTATCGTCTCTTCCGCGATGAAGGCGCTGTGCGGCTGCCCGTCCGTGTTGAGGACGTAGTCAACCGGTGCCCGCAGAGGCTGCCCGGCCTTGGTGCTGCGGCCGCCTTGCAAGGTGTAGGCGTGCTCGTCCGAGCGCGCCACCGCCACGATCTTGATGACCTTGCCCGGCGGCGGCGAGAATTTGAAGAGATAGGCGATCCCGCCGCCTTCGCTGCGCCGATCGCTCAGCACCTTGATCTGCACCAGCTCACGCCCGCCATGGATCGAGCCCGCGCCGAAGAGCGGACTGCCCGGCGTCCATGGCGTCTGGTCGGAATCGATTCGGATTGATGACATGCGACCTCCTGCCCCGATTGCTGCCTTGCCGATGGCAGCCTATGCCACCCCCGCTGACAGGCGCTGTCAGCAGTCTGCAAACGTCTTGCGGCAGTCTTGCTCCCGCCCTGCGCCAGGGCGTAGGAAGAGGGCAGGATCGGGAGAAGCGTCATGGCGGTGCATCGGAGCATCCTCGAATCGATCGGCAACACGCCGCTCGTGGAGCTGACGCGCTTCGACACCGGGCGCTGCGCGCTCTTCGTCAAGCTCGAGAACCAGAATCCGGCCGGCTCGATCAAGGACCGCATCGGCCTGTCGCTGATCGAAGCCGCCGAGCGCGACGGCAGGATCGGCCCCGGCGGCACCTTGATCGAGGCGACCGCCGGCAATACCGGGCTTGGCCTCGCCCTGGTCGCGGCGCAGAAAGGCTATCGCCTCATCCTCGTCATCCCGGACAAGATGAGCCAGGAGAAGGTTCTGCATCTCAAGGCCTTGGGCGCCGAAATTCGGATCACGCGTTCGGATGTCGGCAAGGGCCATCCCGATTATTACCAGGATCTCGCCGAGCGCCTCGCGCGCGAGATCGGCGCCTTCTACGTCAATCAGTTCGCCAATCCTGCTAATCCCTTGGCGCATGAGACGACGACCGGCCCCGAGATCTGGCAGCAGATGGGCCATCGCCTCGACGCGGTCGTGGTCGGCGTCGGCTCCGGCGGCACGCTGACCGGGCTCGCCCGCTTCTTCGAGCGCGTCTCGCCCGGCGTCGAGATGGTGCTCGCCGATCCCGAAGGCTCGATCCTGGCGCCGCTGGTCGAGACCGGGCGCAAGGTCGAGGCCGGGTCCTGGCTGATCGAGGGCATCGGCGAGGATTTCGTGCCGCCGATCTGCGAGCTGGAGCGCGTGCGCCGCGCCTACAGCATCAGCGATGCCGAGAGCTTCGCCGCGGCGCGCGAGCTGCTGCGCCGCGAGGGCATTCTCGGCGGCTCCTCGACCGGCACGCTGCTCGCGGCGGCGCTGCGCTATTGCCGCGAGCAGAGTGAAGCGAAGCGCGTCGTGACCCTGGTCTGCGACAGCGGCAACAAGTATCTCTCCAAGATGTACAACGACTTCTGGATGTTCGATCAGGGGCTGCTGCAACGGCCGACGCAGGGCGATCTCACCGATCTCATCGCGCGGCGCCATGCCGAGGGCAGCGTCGTCACGGTGACGCCCGAGGACACGCTCGCCACCGTGCATCGCCGCATGAAGCTCTACGAGGTATCGCAGCTGCCGGTGATCGAGGGCGACCGGCTGGTCGGCATCATCGACGAGAGCGATCTGCTGCTTGCCGCCAAGGACGATCCGGATGCGTTCGGCTGGCCGGTGCGCCGCGCCATGGTGACCAAGCTCGAGACCATCGCCCCCGACGCGCCGCTCGACGCGCTGCTGCCGATCTTCGCCAAGGACCATGTCGCGGTGGTGGAGCGCGACGGCAAATTCATCGGTCTCATCACCCGCATCGATTTCATCAACCATCTCCGCCGCCGGCTGCGCTGAGGACCCATGGCTCGACGAAACAACCGGCGCGGCTTCTCGACTCGCGGCATTCATGCCGGCCAGGCGCCCGACCCCACCACCGGCGCCATCATGATGCCGATCTACGCCACCTCGACCTATGTCCAGCAGAGCCCGGGCGTGCACAAGGGCTACGAATATTCGCGCACGCAGAACCCGACGCGCATGGCCTATGAGCGCTGCATCGCCGATCTCGAGAGCGGCATGCACGGCTTCGCCTTCGCCTCGGGCATGGCGGCGACCGCGACGCTGCTCGAGCTGCTCGATCACGGCGCCCATATCGTCGCCTCGGACGATCTCTATGGCGGCACCTACCGCCTCTTCACCCGGGTGCGCGAGCGTTCCGCCGGGCTTCGCGTCAGCTATGTCGACATGCGCGACCGCGCCGCGCTCGACGCGGCGATCCGGCCGGAAACGCGCATGATCTGGATCGAGACGCCGTCGAACCCGATGCTGAAGCTGGTCGATCTCGCGGTGGTGGCGGAGATCGGCAAGCAGCGCGGCCTCCTCACCGTCGCCGACAACACCTTCGCCAGCCCTTACGTGCAACGGCCGCTCGAGCACGGCTTCAGCCTCGTCATGCATTCCGCCACCAAATACCTCAACGGCCATTCCGACATGGTGGGCGGCGTCGTCATCGCCGGCGACGACCAGGAGCTCGCCGAGCGTCTCGCCTTCCTGCACAACGCGGTCGGCGCCGTCGCCGGGCCGTTCGACAGTTTCCTCGCGCTGCGCGGGCTCAAGACCTTGGCCCTGCGCATGGAACGGCATTGCGCCAATGCCCTGGCGGTGGCGCAGCACCTCGAGCGCCACCCGCAGGTGGCGCGCGTCCACTACCCCGGCCTTCCCAGCCATCCGCAGCACGGGCTGGCGCGCCGCCAGATGCAGGCCTATGGCGGCATGGTGACGATCGAGCTCAAGGGCGACCTCGCCGCAGCAAAGCGCTTTCTCGAGCGTGTCGAGCTCTTCTCCCTCGCCGAGAGCCTCGGCGGGGTCGAGAGCCTCATCGAGCATCCCGCCATCATGACCCACGCCTCGCTGCCGCCCGAGCAGCGCCGGGCCCTCGGCATCGGCGACACGCTCATCCGCCTCTCCGTCGGCATCGAAGACCTCGACGACCTCATCACCGACCTCGACCAGGCCCTGGGACCTTGAGAAAAAGGATGAGAATTAGGGGATAAGGGGATGAGGGGAGATAAGAGGATGAGAGGAAAGACGACAGGCTCCTGTCGGCGAAAGCCCGTTATCGATGAGTCGGTTACCGCGAGGTTTGGATTCCCGCTTTCGCGGGAATGACAGAACGATTTGATTTACTTAGTTTTCCGTCACCCCCGCGAAAGCGGGGGTCCATTTCGCCGCCGCCGCGGCATCACTCCGCAACGCATTGTCCCCATCCCCCTCATCCCCCTTCATCCTCTTATCCCCTTTCACCTCTAGACTCACCCGAGCAACGATCTATAAAGTATTTATTATAAACGATTATCTGGCCGTAGCGGCGACCAACGCCACGCCACCCCAGATAGCGGAACACCCGGCGAACATCACCCTTGGGCAAGGGAATCTTAACGCAAATCCGGGACCTTAACCGGTCGCTAGCAAAGGCCGCTGCCCCTCATGTTCCTGATCGTCGGATCGGTCGTCGTCATCGCCTGCGTCCTCGGCGGCTACCTCCTCAATGGCGGCCACCTCATCGTGCTGTTCCAGCCTTTCGAGGTGATGATCATCATCGGCGCCGCGCTCGGCGCCTTCATCACCTCGAACCGCAAGCCCGTGCTATCGGGGACGATCGCGCAGATCACCGGCCTGTTGAAGCCCGAGCGCTACGACAAGGAGGCCTATCTCGAGCTGCTGAGCCTGCTCTACTCCATCTTCAAGCTGGCCAAGACCAAAGGCGCGCTGGCGCTCGAGCAGCATGTCGAGAACCCGAACGAGAGCACGCTCTTCCAGCGCTTTCCGAAATTCTACAGCGACCATCACGCGGTGGTGTTCGTCTGCGACTACCTCCGTCTCCTCACCCTCGGCACCGACAACCATCACGAGATGGAGACGCTGATGGACGAGGACATCGAGACGCATCACCAGGAGCATGCAGCGGTGGTGGGCGCGGTGCAGACCATGGCCGACGGCTTGCCGGCGCTCGGCATCGTCGCCGCCGTGCTCGGCGTCATCCACACCATGGGCTCGATCACCGAGCCGCCGGCGGTGCTCGGCCACCTCATCGGCGGCGCCCTCGTCGGCACCTTCATGGGCGTGCTGCTCTCCTATGGCTTCGTCGGCCCGATCGGCGCCGCGATCAAGAATCGCGGCGAGGCGGAGCAGCGCTATTTCCTCTGCATCAAAGCCGCGATCCTCGCCTATATGCAGGGCTACGCCCCGTCGGTCGCGGTCGAGTTCGCGCGCAAATCGCTCAACACCGACGTCCGGCCCACTTTCTACGAGGTCGAGGAAGCGGTCGAAGCTCTCCCGGCCGCGACCTGATCGGACGGCGCCATGGCGAAGCCGTCGCAAATCCCGGTCATCATCAAGAAGGTCAAGGGCCACGGCGAGCATCCGCATCACGGCGGCGCCTGGAAGGTCGCCTATGCCGATTTCGTCACCGCGATGATGGCGTTCTTCCTGCTGCTCTGGCTGCTCAACGTCACCACCGACGTGCAGAAGCGCGGCATCGCCGATTACTTCGAGCCGACGGTCGCGTCGAAATCGCAGAGCGGCGCCGGCGGCGTCCTCGGCGGCCAGACCATCGGCCAGCCCGGCGCCCAGGCGATCCCGACCTCGCTGCCCTCGATCGCCATCAACCGGCCGGCGCTGCGCCAGCCCAACGAGGGCGATGACGGCAACGAGGGCGGCACCCCCGGCCATGACGATAGCGACAATGCCGGCCAGCGCGCCAAGGACAAGGCCGCCGACCAGGATCAGGATCAGCAGGCCAAGCGCCTCACCGACAAGGATCTCGACGGCAGCGTCGCCGAGCGCGAGGAAAAGCGTTTTACCGCCGCCCAGTTCACGCTGCAGCAGGCGGTGAAGCAATTGCCCGAGCTCAAGGGGCTGGCCGACAATCTGATGGTCGACGAGACGCCCGAGGGGCTGCGCATCCAGCTCGTCGACCAGGACAAGAAGCCGATGTTCGCGCTCGGCTCCGCCGATCTCCTCGATTCCGCCAAGAAGCTGCTCGCCCTCATCAGCCAGGTGGTGGCGCGCATGCCCAACCCGGTGACGGTCACCGGCCACACCGATTCCATCCCTTATCCCGGCGGCGGCAAATACACCAATTGGGAGCTTTCCGCCGACCGCGCCAATTCGAGCCGGCGCGCCCTCGTCGGCGACGGCATTCCCGAGAGCCGTTTCGCCCGGGTGGTGGGGGTCGCCGATCGCGATCCGCTCCTGCCGGACCAGCCGGCCTCGCCGCGCAACCGGCGCATCACCATCGTTCTCCTGCGCCAGGCGAAGCCCCTTCCCTCCCAGGCGGCCGCGGCGGCGCCGGCAGCACCGGCCAACGCCGGCCCCGTCGCCTTCGACCGCATTCCTTAACCATCTCCCTTGCGCCATCCCCGTTAGCTGACACTGGCCGACCCGGCCCATCTCGGCCATAATTGTGCCAAAGCCGCCCTTGCCGAGTTCGAGCGGCCGCCAAGGATGGAAAGATGCCGGAAGGCCATAATCGCCTACCCCAGCCTGTAGCGGAGGCGCGCCGCCGCGCCATACCCGAACCGCTGGTCGTTCCACCTCAGCATTTCTATCGCACGGCGGCGCTGCCCTGCCCCTACATCCCCGGCCAAGTCGAACGCAAGCTGATCACCGAGCTCGCCGGCCAGGAGGCGATGGGGTTCTACAACGCGCTGTCGCGCGCCGGCTTCCGCCGCAGCCACCACCTCGCCTATCGCCCGGCCTGCAGCCATTGCGCCGCTTGCGTGCCGGTGCGGATTCCGGCGGCGGAGTTCGCCCCCTCGCGCTCGCTGCGCCGCATCCACAAAAGCAATGCCGACCTCGCGGTGCGCGTCGTCCGGCCGCAAGCCACCTTGGAGCAGTTCCGGCTCTTCGTCCGCTACCAGCGCTCGCGCCATGCCGATAGCGACATGGCGTCGATGACCTTCGGCGATTTCCGCGCCATGATCGAGGACAGCCCGGTGACCAGCCGCCTCATCGAGCTGCGCAACGGCAGCGGCGCTTTCCTCGGCGCCTGCCTCGTCGACCTGCTCGATGACGGGCTCTCCGCCGTTTATAGCTTCTTCGAGCCCGAGGAGCGGCGCCGCAGCCTCGGCACCTTCCTCGTCCTGGCGCTGGTCGAGGCGGCGCTGCAGCGCAACCTTCCCTATGCCTATCTCGGCTATTGGATCGCCGAGAGCCGCAAGATGGCCTACAAAGCCCGCTTCCGCCCCCTCGAAGCCCTGACCCGCGAAGGCTGGCGCCGCTTGGAGCTTTGAGCGCGCTTGCGCACATGCCGCGTCGCGATGGCCCCCACTTTCGCGGGGGCGAGGAAGAATACGAAGGGCAAAGTCAAACTATTCTATTCCGTCATTCCCGCGAAAGCGGGAATCCATACGGTCGCCAAAGCAGCGCCTTGCATCGAAACTTCTTCTTATGTTCGAAAGCGCGGGGCGCCGATACGCTATTCTCTAGCTCCCGTGAAACAGCCTTGCGTCTGCATCCTCGCCGGACGCCGCGTCTTCGAACGCAAGACCGGGGCACTTGGTGGATTTACGTCGCGATACGGCGTGTATCGTCTCGTCTATGCGGAAAGCCACGCGTCGATGGGCGACGCCATTGCGCGCGAGAAACAGATCAAGAAATGGCGCAGGGCATGGAAGATCGAAATGATCGAGCGCGGCAATCCAACTTGGCGTGATCTCTACGATCCTCAATCGTTGTGAGATGGACCCCCGCTTTCGCGGGGGTGACGGTTTATAAAGCAATATCAATATATTGCGTCACCCCCGCGAAAGCGGGGGCCCATGGTACCGCGTCCTACATGCGACGCGGCATCTTCTCGACGGAGACATCAACCGATGCTGACAGCTACCCCAACCCCAGCTCGCCGATCGAGCCGATGACCTTGTGCGCGAGGCCGTACTCGATCGCTTCGCTCGCCGACATCCAGTAGTTGCGGTCGGTGTCCTTGCGCACGCGCTCGATCGACTGGCCGGTCTCGGCGGCGATGATCTGGCTCAAACGCTCGCGCATCTTGATGATCTCGTGCGCTTCGATCTCGATATCGGTCGCCGGCCCCTGCACGCCGCCCATCGGCTGATGCAGCAGGAAGCGCGTGTTCGGCAGGCAGAAGCGCAGCTTCTTCTCGCCGGCGATGTAGATGTGCGCGCCGGCCGATGCGACCCAGCCGGTGCCGATCATGTAGACGGGCACGCTCGAGCGCACGAATTTGATGATGTCATGGATCGAATCGCCCGACTCGACATGGCCGCCCGGCGAGTTGAGATAGATCTGGATCGGCTTTGCCGAATCATCGGCGAGCGCCAGCATGCGCGCCACGACGTCGCGGGCGAGCTTGTCGGTGATCTGGCCGAAGATCATCACCTTGCGCCCCTTGAAGAGGCGCGATTCCAGCTCGTTCACCGGCGGCTCGGCGGCGGGCTTCTCCGGCCGCTCCGGCTGCTCGGGCTCGTCATCATCGGGATCGCGAAAGCGCGCGGGGTAATCCTTCATCTCTCATCCTTTGCACCAAACCCGCCGCTGTCGCGGCGGCACGGGACGCATTATCCCTCCCCGCGCCGCCGGATTCCAGCCCGCCCGCGCCGCGACTTTGCAGCCCCCGCGGCGAGGTGCTAGGAGCGCGCCACAGCATCAGGAGGCAACCCCTTGACCGAAGAGCTCCTCTACGAAATCCGCGACGGCATTGCGCGCGTCACCTTCAACCGGCCGCAGGCGCGCAACGCGCTGACCTTCGCCATGTATGAGCGCCTTGCCGAGATCTGCGGCGCCGTGAACCAGGACCGCTCGATCCGCGCCCTGATCCTGACCGGCGCCGGCGACAAGGCGTTTGCCGCCGGCACCGACATCTCGCAGTTCCGCGCCTTCAAGACGCCGCAGGACGCGCTCGACTACGAGGCGCGCATCGACCGCGTCGTCGGCTCGATCGAGGAATGCCGCGTGCCGGTCATCGCCGCCATTTCCGGCGCCTGCACCGGCGGCGGCGGCGGTATCGCCGCAGCCTGCGATCTGCGCATCGCCGCCGCCAATGCCCGCTTCGGCTTTCCGATCGCGCGCACGCTCGGCAACTGCCTCTCGATGGGCAATCTCTCGCGCCTTGCCGCGATCATCGGCTTCGCCCGCGCCAAGGAGATCATCCTCACCGCCCGCCTCGTCGAAGCCCCCGAAGCGCTGGCCGC
>Ga0335074_10017741_pt1 | contig 10041 bp, 8 predicted proteins | sample Lox_Sample_23_FD_206715 | JGI IMG/M metagenome (GOLD analysis project Ga0335074, IMG submission 206715) | Soil microbial communities from Loxahatchee National Wildlife Refuge, Florida, United States - Lox_Sample_2.3 | ecosystem: Environmental > Terrestrial > Soil > Wetlands | place: USA: Florida...
GGCAGAACTGCGGCAACATGCTGGCCGCGGTCGGCCCGTTCGCGATCGACCAGGGGCTGGTGCCGGCGGCCGGCGCGGTCACCCCGGTCCGGATCTGGATGCGCAACACGCAGACCCTGGCCACGGCGTCGGTGCAGACCCCGGGCGGGCAGGTCCGCTACGACGGCACCGCTCGGATCGACGGCGTGCCCGGCACCCACGCGCCGATCCCGATCGAGTTCGCCGACGTCGCCGGGTCCTCGTGCGGCGCGCTGCTGCCGACCGGCAACGTGACCGACGTCATCGAGGGGACCACGGTCACCTGCATCGACAACGGCATGCCGGTGGTGTGCCTGGCCGCCTCCGACTTCGGCCTCACCGGCCAGGAGTCCCCGGCCGAGCTTGAGGCCAACGCGGAGCTGACCAAGCGGGTCGAGGCGATCCGGCTGGCCGCCGGCCCGATGATGAACCTGGGCGACGTGGCCGACAACACGGTGCCGAAGATGAGCCTGCTGTCGCCGCCCGCGCTCCGCGATCGGGGGGGTTTGGGGGGGTCGTCCCCCCGGGACAACACTCGTGGTGCCGTATCGACCCGGACGTTCATCCCGCACCGGGTGCACGAGGCGATCGGGGTGCTGGGCGCGGTCTCGGTGGCCACCGCCTGCATGCTGCCCGGCTCGGTGGCCAGCGAGGTTGCGGTGCTCCCAGATCAAGCCGACGGAGCGGCCGAGATCGAGGTCGAGCATCCGACCGGCTTCTTCACGGTCACGATCGAGGTGCAGACCTCCGGCGGCGGGTTCGCCGTGACCAGATCCGCGCTGCTGCGCACGGCGCGTCTGCTGATGCGGGGTGAGGTGCTCGTGCCCGGATCGGTCTGGGACGGCCAGGGAGGCCCGCGATGATCATTGACTGCCACGGGCATTACACGACCGCTCCGCCCCAGCACGAGACGTGGCGTAAAGAACAGCTCGCTGCATTCGCCGAACGACGCCCGTCGCCCGCCTACCCGGCGATCACCGATGATGAGATCCGCGCATCGATCGAGCAGAACCAGCTTCGCCTGCTGCGCGAGCGCGGCGCGGACATGACGATCTTCTCGCCGCGGGCGTCGGCCATGGGCCACCACCTGGGCGACGAGCGGGTCAGCGGCGAATGGGCGCGGGCCTGCAACGACCTGATCGCGCGCGTGGCCGGGCTGTTCCCCGAGACGTTCATCGGCGTCTGCCAGATGCCGCAGTCGCCGGGCGCCGACCTGAAGGCGTCCGTGGCCGAGCTGGAGCGGTGCGTGCTCGAGCTGGGGTTCGTCGGCTGCAACCTCAACCCGGACCCGAGCGGGGGCATGTGGACCTCGCCGCCGCTCACCGACCGGTACTGGTACCCGGTGTACGAGAAGATGTGCGAGCTGGACGTGCCGGCCATGGTGCACGTGTCGGCCAGCGCCAACCCGAACTTCCACGCGACCGGCGCGCACTACATCAACGCCGACACCACGGCGTTCATGCAGTTCATCGCGGGCAATCTGTTCGGGGATTTCCCGGACCTGCGGCTGGTCATCCCGCACGGCGGCGGCGCGGTGCCCTACCACTGGGGCCGTTACCGCGGGCTGGCCGACATGCTCAAGAAGCCACCGCTGGCCGAGCACGTGATGCGCAACGTGTCCTTCGACACGTGCGTGTATCACCAGCCCGGGATCAACCTGCTGTTCGACGTCATCGACGGCGGCAACATCCTGTTCGGGTCGGAGATGGTCGGCGCGGTCCGCGGCATCGACCCGCAGACCGGCCACTACTTCGACGACACCAAGCGCTACGTCGACGCGCTCGGCCTGGACGAGGCCGGCGCGGCCGCGGTGTACTCCGGCAACGCGCGCCGGGTGTACCCGCGCCTGGACCAGGCGCTGCGCGCGCGAGGACTTTAGATGAGCGTGACGTTCCAGCCCGACGCCGACTGGCTCCCGTTCGACCCGGCCCCGAGCAAGCCCGGCTACCGGCCGCCGGCGGGCGCGGTGGACGCGCACTGCCACGTGTTCGGCCCCGGCGATGTGTTCCCCTACGCGCCGGAGCGCAAGTACACGCCGACCGACGCGCCCAAGGAGCAGCTGTTCGCGCTGCGCGGGTTCCTCGGCTTCGAGCGCAGCGTGATCGTGCAGGCCACCTGCCACGGCGCCGACAACCGGGCCCTGGTCGACGCGCTGCTCGCCGACGACGGCCGCTCCCGCGGCATCGCGACCGTCCGGCCCGGGGTCTCCGCTTCCGAGCTGGCCGACCTTGACGCCGCCGGGGTGCGCGGCATCCGGTTCAACTTCGTACGGCGGCTGGCCGACCCGAAGCCGGACGAGTACTACCGCGGCCTGGTCGACCGGGTGGCCGAGCTGGGCTGGCACATCGTGGTGTACTTCGAGGCGCCCGACCTGGCCGAGCGCTGGGACCTGTTCACCAGCCTGCCCACGCCGGTGGTGGTCGACCACATGGGCCGGCCGGACGTGACCCAGCCTTTGGATGGTCCTGGTTTCTCGCTGTTCCTTCGGTTTATGACCGAGCATGAGAACGTCTGGTGCAAGGTCAGCGGGCCGGAGCGGCTGTCGAAGTCCGGGCCGCCGCAGTACGCCGACGTGGCGCCGTTCGCGCGGCACCTGGTCGAGACGTTCCCCGGCCGGGTGCTGTGGGGGACCGACTGGCCGCACCCCAACATGAAGAGCCACATGCCCGACGACGGCGCGCTGGTCGACGTGATCCCGCGGATCGCCCGCACCGATGACCTGCGGCGCCGGCTGCTGGTGGATAATCCCTTGCGCCTGTACTGGGAGGGCTGACGATGACGGATTACACCTCGGAGTTCGATGACATCCCCGGCACGCGGGTGTTCACGGCACAGCGCGCGAAGCAGGGCTACAACCTGAACCAGTTCTGCATGAGCCTGATGAAGCCGGAGAACCGGGAGCGGTTCAAGGCCGGTGAGCGGGCCTACCTGGACGAGTGGCCGATGACCGAGGCCCAGAAGCAGGCCGTACTGGACCGCGACTACAACGCGATGCTGGACCAGGGCGGCAACATCTACTTCCTGGCCAAGATCTTCGCCACCGACGGGCTCAGCTACCTGCAAGCGGTGTCGACGATGACCGGCATGAACATCGACGACTACCAGAAGATGATGGTGTCGGGCGGCCGGTCGCCCGAGGGCTGGCGCTCGGTGAAGGACGGTACGTGACATGGCCCGGATCACGGCGGGGCTGACCACCAGCCACATCCCGGCCATCGGGGCGGCCATCGACCTGGGCAAGACGCAGGAGCCGTACTGGCAGCCCTTGTTCGCCGGGTACGAGTGGACCAAGGCCTGGGCCCGGGAGAACGTGCCCGACGTGGTGATCCTGGTCTACAACGACCACGCGTCGGCGTTCACGCCGGAGCTGGTCCCCACGTTCGCGCTCGGCTGCGCCGATGAGTTCCCGCCCGCCGACGAGGGGTACGGGCCGCGGCCGGTGCCGGTGGTCCAGGGTCACGCCGACCTGGCCGCCCATATGGCCCAGGCACTGATCCTGGACGAGTTCGACCTCACGCTGATGTACAAGCTCGACGTGGACCACGGGCTGACCGTCCCGCTGTCGCTGGTCTACGGCCAGCCCGAGGCGTGGCCGGTGCGGGTGATCCCGCTGGCCGTGAACGTGGTGCAGTACCCGCCGCCGACCGGGCACCGGTGCTACAAGCTGGGCCAGGCGATCCGGCGGGCCGTGGCCAGCTACGACGACGACCTGACCGTGCACGTCTGGGGCACCGGAGGGATGAGCCACCAGCTGCAGGGGCCGCGGGCGGGGTTCATCAACTCGGCGTTCGACAACGCGTTCTTCGACCGGCTGATTGGCTCGCCGGATGAGCTGGCGCTGGTGCCGCACATCGAGTACGTGCGCGAGGCCGGCTCAGAGGGAATCGAGCTGGTCATGCAGCTGATCATGCGGGGCGCGATGGGCGCGTCGGTTGAGGAGCTGTACCGGTTCTACCACGTCCCCGGATCAAACACCGCGGTCGGGCACCTCGTGGTCCGGCCCGTCGACCAGCCCGTTTAGGAGACCCATGCGGATCGCAGTCGCCGGGGCGGGGGCCTTCGGCATCAAGCATCTCGACGGGCTGGCGCTGATCGACGGCGTCGAGGTCACCGCCCTGGTCAGCCGGCGGCTGGAGCAGGCCGAGGAGGTCGCGCGCAAGTACGGCATCGGTCACGCCGCGACCGACCTGGACGAGGTCCTGGCCCGCGACGACGTCGACGCGGTGATCCTGTGCACTCCGACGCAGCTGCACGCCGCGCAGGCGATCGCGGCCATGCGCGCGGGCAAGCACGTCCAGATCGAGATCCCGCTCGCGGACAGCTGGGCGGACGCGGAACGCGTCGACCGGGTGCAGCGGGAGACGGGCCAGGTCTGCATGGTCGGGCACACCCGCCGGTTCAATCCGTCGCACCAGTGGATCCACCGGCGGATCACCGACGGCGAGCTGTCGATTCAGCAGATGGACGTGCAGACCTACTTCTTCCGGCGGACCAACATGAACGCGGCCGGTCAGCCGCGTTCATGGACCGACCACCTGCTCTGGCACCACGCGGCGCACACCGTGGACCTGTTCCAGTATCAGACCGGCGAGGACGTCGAGATCGCGCACGCCGTGCAGGGGCCTGTCCACCCCGAGCTGCGCATCGCCATGGACATGTCGATTCAGCTGCGCACGTTCTCCGGGCGAATCTGCACGCTGTCGCTGAGCTTCAACAACGACGGGCCGCTGGGGACGTTCTTCCGCTACATCTGCGACAACGGCACCTACATCGCCCGCTATGACGACCTGGTCACCGGGCGCGAGGAGCCGGTCGACGTGTCGCACGTCGACGTCTCGACGAACGGGATCGAGCTGCAGGACCGCGAGTTCGTCGCGGCGATCCTTGAGGGCCGCTCGCCCAATTCGAGCGTGGCCGACGTGCTGCCCTGCTACCGGGTGCTGCGCAGGCTGGAGATGGAGCTGGCCGGGCAGGACTAGGCGTCGGCCGCGTCGGCCGCGTCGGCCGCCGGACGTCGTACCCGCCGGGTCCCTCCAGCTTCCGCAGCAGCGCCTCGCGGGCGCCCTGGAGATAGATGCGTCTAGCGGCGGCGGACGCGCTGGAACAGGGCGTCCGCCCCCATCGGCCGGATCACGGCGTCCTGGCCGCGCCCGCCGAGCAGGGTCCTGGTCAGCCGGCTGCGGACGTCGAGCAGCTGGTCCAGCGCGGTCGACAGGTGCGCGTCGGTGACCCGCAGCGGGGCGGGGGAGTCGGGATCCTCCGATGGTGCGTCCTCGGCGGCGAGCAACGCGGCCCGGCGCAGCAGTTCCTTGAGGAAGGCGGCGGTCACGCCCTCGGTCCGCTTGATCACGTCCTCGGGGTCGGTGAGGTCGAGCTTCAGACCGCCCTGGTAGAGCGCGATGAGCTTGCGCCGCGCGTCGGCGTCGGGCACCGGGAGCTCGGCCGCGTGGTCGATCCGGCCGGGCCGGGCCGCGAGCGCCGCCTCGAGCAGGTCGGGGCGGTTGGTGGTGAGCAGGAACGTCACGTCGATGTCCTCGCCGAGCCCGTCCATCTCGTTGAGCAGCTGGAACAGCAGCGGATGCTGGCCGGTGCGCAGGCCCCGGTCCTCGGCGATCAGGTCGACGTCCTCAATCACCACCACCGAGGGCTGCAGGACCCGGGCCACCGAGCATGCCTCGGCGATCCAGCGCAGCCCGTAGCCCGACAGGACCACGACGGTCATGGCCGGCAGCCGCCCCAGCAAGTACCTGATCGTGTGCGTCTTGCCCGTGCCCGGGGCGCCGTGCAGCAGCACCCCGCGCTTGAGGTGCTGGCCGCTGGCCAGCAGCTGGCCGGCGTGCCGGGCCACGCCGACCACCTGACGCTCGATGTCGTCGAGCACGTCCGCCGGCAGCACCACCTCGTCGCGGCCGAGCCGCGGCCGGTCCAGGAACCGCAGCCCGCCGCCGCCCCGGCCGTGGCCGAACATCGGGTCGCCGAACGAGATCACGTGGCCGCGGAAGACGTTCCTGGCCACGGCCTGCCGCCGGATCTCGCCGACCACCGCCTGCGCCGTGGCCTGATCGGCGCAGGCCACCTCCAGGCTCGCGTCGGCCTCGGGGTCCCGCTCGTCCGGGCCGCGCAGCAGCACCGCCATCCGGACGCCGCCGTCGTTGACCAGGTACAGGCCGCCCTTGACGCACGCCCGGGTCAGGCCGTCCGGCCCGGCGGGCAACGCCGCCATGGCCACGCTGCCGACGCTCACGCCGGTGGCCTCCGCGCCGGGCTGCAGCAGGTCGGCCAGGCCAAGACCGGAGTTCCGGAGCCCGGCGAGCCCGGTGAGCCCGATCAGCTCGTGCTCGCGGATCGGGCCGGCCAGCCAGCCGTCCAGGCCGGCCTGCAGGTTCACGTGGTCGTAGCCCCGCCACGAGCCGCTCACCACCGGGAGGACCGGGGCGTCCGGGCCGAGGTGCTCGCGCAGCACGCGCTGCAGCGGCGCGTCGTCGGCCCGGGCCGCCGACACCGCCAGGCGCACCAGCCGCCGCGCCATCCTGGCGACATCGGCCAGTTCCGGGCGATCGTCTTGCGCACCGATGTCGGCGTGCTCGGTCACGGCTCCCCCTCCGCTTCCGCGACGGGCCACCGGGAGCAAAAGATCCCAGGTCAGACGCTTCCCACAGCGTAGCGGCCGGCGGCGGGGACGGCCCCTAGCTCAGCAGTTTCGCCGGGGTAATTGGCAGATCGCGGATCCTCCGCCCGGTGGCGTGGTACACGGCGTTGGCGATCGCCGCGGCGGTGCCGACGATGCCGATCTCGCCGATGCCCTTCGCGCCCATCGGGTTCAGGTGCGGGTCCTCCTCGTCCAGCCAGACGGCGTCGATGTCCTGGACGTCCGCGCACGCGGCGACGTGATACTGCGCGAGGTCGTGGTTGAGGAAGTCGCCCGTGGCGGCGTCGGTCACGGTCTCCTCCATCAGCGCCATGCCCAGGCCCATGGTCATGCCGCCGATGAGCTGCGAGCGGGCCAGCGTCGGGTCGATGATCCGGCCGGCCGCGAACACGCCGAGCATCCGGGGAACACGCACTTCGCCGGTGTCCATGTCCACCCGGACCTCGGCGAAGTGGGCACCGAACGCGTGCCGGGCGAAGCCCGTGTCGCCGCGGACATCCTCGGTGGTGTCCGCGACCCCCTCGGAGCCGTTCTTGCGCAGATCCTCGCACGCCTTGACCACGGCCGAGCCCCATGACGCGGTGCCCATGGAGCCGCCCGCGACCGACGCGCGCGGCAGCGAGCTGTCCCCGACCTCCAGTCGTACGCGGCCGGGCGGGGCGTCGAGCGCCTCGGCCGCGATCTCGGTCAGCGCGGTACGGGCGCCGGTGCCGATGTCGGCGGCGGCGATCCTGACCACGAAACCGCCGTTCTCGGCCGCGGCCGAGGCCTGCGACGGCGCCCGGCGGGCCGGGTAGGTCGCGGCGGCCACGCCGGTTCCGGTGAGCCACCGGCCGTCGCTGCGGATGCCCGGGCTCGGGTCGCGCCGGTCCCAGCCGAAGCGGCGCGCGCCCTCACGCAGGCACGCGACCAGGTTGCGGGAGCTGAACGGCAGGCCGCTGACCGGCTCGGTTCGCGGTTCGTTGATCACGCGCAGCTCGATCGGGTCGATGCCGGCCGCGATCGCGAGCTCGTCCATGGCCGATTCCAGGGCGAACATGCCCGGGCATTCGCCGGGCGCGCGCATCCAGGCCGGCGTGGGCACGTCGAGCCGGACCACCTGGTGTGAGGTCCGCAGGGCCGGGGCCGCGTACATGACGCGGGTCGGCGTCGCGGTCTGCTCGGCGAACTCGACCAGCGTCGACGTCTGCTCGGCCACGTCGTGGGCGATGGCGGTCAGCCGGCCGCTTCTGTCGGCGGCCAGGCGCATCCGCTGGATCGTCGGCGTCCGGTACCCGGTCATCGGGAACATCTGCTGCCGGGTCAGGGCCACCTTGACCGGCCGGCCGACGGCGCGGGCGGCGATCGCGGCCAGGACGGCGTGCGGCCGGGTGTAGCCCTTGCTCCCGAAGCCGCCGCCGACGTGGCGGGAGATCACCCGGACCCGGTCCCGCGGCAGGCCGAGCGTCGCGGCGATGGTGTCCCGGTCGGGCGTGGCCCCCTGGGTGGCATCGTAGATCGTGAGGCCGTTGTCTTCCCAGAGGGCGATCGCGGCGTGCGGCTCCATCGGGTTGTTGTGTTCGGCCGGTGTCGTGTAGGTGACGTCGATGCTCACCGCGGCGCCCGCCAGTCCGGCCGGCAGGTCGCCCTGCTCGGTGACCGACGGAAAGGCGGGGTTGACCTTCTCGGGTGTGTAGAGGCCAGGGTGATCGGGCCGAAGTTGTACGTCGTGCGGCTCCTCCCGGTAGCCGATCCGCACCTCGCGGGCGGCGGCGCGGGCGGTTTCCAGGCTGTCGGCCACCACCGCGGCCACGGCCTGGCCGTAGTAGGCCACCTGCCGGGTCTGGAACAGGGCCAGCTCGGGCTCGGCATCCGGGCTCAGCGCGGGCGGGTCGTCGCTGGACAGCACGGCCAGCACGCCCGGCATGGCCAGCGCTGGCGCGGCGTCGATCGACTCGATCCGGCCGCGGGCGATCACCGATTGGACCGGATAGGCGTAGGCGATGCTGTCGGCCGGGTCGGGCCGGTACTCGGCCGCATACCTGGCCCGGCCGGTGACCTTGTCGCGTCCCTCGATCCGGTTCATCGCGGCATCAGCTCCCGCAGCACGGCGACGATCAGGTTCCGGGCCAACGGGATCTTGTAACGGTTGCCGGGCAGCGGGCTTGCCTCGGCGAGCTCCGCGTCCGCGGCCCGGCGGAACTCGTCCTCACCCGCGCGCCCGCCGGTCAGCACCTCCTCGGCCCGCCGGGCCCGCCACGGCGCGTGCGCCACGCCGCCCAGGGCCAGCCGGCAGTCCCCGACGAGCCCGTCGCCGGTCACCTCCAGCGCGGCGGCCACCGATACCAGGGCGAAAGCGAACGAAGCCCGCTCGCGCACCTTCCGGTAGGCCGAGGCGCCGGGCGGCGGGGCCGGCAGCCGGATGGCGGTGATCAGCTCGCCGGGCCGCAGCACGGTGTCGCGGTCCGGCTCGGTGCCCGGCAGCCGGTGCAGGCCGGGCATCGCGATGACCCGTGCTCCTTCCGGGCCGGTTACGTGCACCCGCGCATCCAGGGCGGCCAGGGCGACCGCCATGTCCGACGGGTGGGTGGCCACGCAGTCGCTCGAGTGCCCGAGGATCGCCAGGTTGCGGTGATCGCCGTCGATCGCCGGGCAGCCCGAGCCAGGCCGCCGCTTGTTGCAGGCCTTGGTCACGTCCTGGAAGTAGGAGCATCTGGTGCGCTGCAGCAGGTTGCCGCCGACCGTGGCCATGTTGCGCACCTGGCCGGACGCTCCGGTCAGCACCGCGCGGGCCAGCATCGGGTACCGCTCCCGCAGGACTGGGTGCGCGGCCAGGTCGCTGTTGCGCACCGCGGCGCCGATCAGCACGCCATCGCCATCGGCCTCGATCGCGCGCAGCGGCAGCTTGCTCACGTCCACCAGGTACTCGGGCTCGGCCACGCCGAGCCGCATCAGGTCGACGAGGTTGGTCCCGCCGCCCAGGTACATGGTTCCCGGCCGGAACCCGGCGACGGCTCCGGCCACATCGCGCGCGCGATCGTACGCGAACGTCTTCATCTGGCCCCCTCCCCGGCCCCGGCGCTGCCTCTGGCTCCGGCCATATCCCTGGCCGCGGCGCTCACCCCATCCCCGGCCCGTGCCCCGGAGCCGGCGACGTCTTCGATCGCGGCGACGATGTTGACGTAAGCGCCGCAGCGGCAAAGATTGCCGCTCATCCGTTCCCTGATCTCCGCGCGCGTCAGCCGAGGGTCTTCGGCGAGGTCAGCGGTCACCGCGCTCGGCCCGCTCTCGGCCAGCATCCCGGTGGCCGAGCAGAGCTGCCCGGGCGTGCAGTAGCCGCACTGGAACGCGTCGCGCTCGATGAACGCGGCCTGCAACGGGTGTAGCTCGCCGTC
>Ga0335074_10017742_pt1 | contig 10041 bp, 7 predicted proteins | sample Lox_Sample_23_FD_206715 | JGI IMG/M metagenome (GOLD analysis project Ga0335074, IMG submission 206715) | Soil microbial communities from Loxahatchee National Wildlife Refuge, Florida, United States - Lox_Sample_2.3 | ecosystem: Environmental > Terrestrial > Soil > Wetlands | place: USA: Florida...
GATGCGCCTCATCGGCGGTCACCTGCACGCCTTTTCCGGATGCGCCGTAAGCGGCGGCAACGGCGAGGTTAGCAACCGCAGCCATTCCGCAAACCACACCAAGAGCCGCAGGCTTGATTGAAGCTGATCTCATTTTCTTTGTCCTTCAGTCATGCGGTTCCATGGTCCCATAGCTCCAAAGCCCTCGTTCCCTTGGTCACTCGTTCCCTGTCTTCAGGCGAAGACCTTGCCTCCTGCCATCACCTGCTGCGTCTTGTCGTCGAAGGTGACCTTGAGGCCGGTCTGGATGGCGGCAACATTCATGCACAGCGCGATGGAATGGGAGTAGCCGGCATCAATAGGCGCGTTGGGCGTTTTGCGCGAGCGCACGCACTCCATCCAGTTGCGCATGTTGGCAGCGGTCTCGGGATCGCCGTGGACGTTTGTGTTGGCGTCAGTGGACATGGTCTCGGCCTTGTCGAGCAACGCGAAGCTGGGCAGCAGGTTGGGCTGCATCTTCATCTCGGCCGCCTCCCTGGCAGTCATTCCGCCGGTCGGCGAAACGGTCTGCTTCGACATGTCGAGCATGCCGCCGTTGGAGTAATAGAGCTCCTTGACGCCCCCCGCGGAGTTGGTGAAGCGCGAGGTGTACTGCACCTGGAAGCCCTTGCTCGGGTCGTCGAGCGGACCGTAATCGAAGACTGCGGTCATCGTATCCCAGTTCGTCCGGCCGTCTTTCCAAAGGTAAATTCCGCCATTGGCCACGCAGGAACGCGGATGGGGCAGATCGGTGAACCAGTGTACGGTGTCGATCTGGTGCACCAGCCACTGGTCGGGGATTCCCGAAGAGAAAGGCCAGAAGAGACGGAACTCCAGATACTTGCGAGCGTCGAATGCTCCCATGCTCCTGCCCAGCGAGTAGCGCTTCCAATCGGTGTCTTCCTCCTTAAGAAGAGGCACCACATCGGGACGGCGCCATCGGCCGGGCTGGTTGACGTTCCACGTCATTTCCACCATCACAATGTCGCCGAATTTGCCTGACTTGATGTACTCATTGGCCTTGATATAGCTGGGAGTGGAACGGCGCTGCGTGCCGATCTGAACAATTTTGCCGGACTTTTTCACCGCGGCGCGGAACATGCGCGCATCGGCCATGGTGTGCGCGGTGGGCTTTTCCACGTAGGCGTCGCGGCCGGCATTCACGGCCTCGGTGCCGTGATACGCGTGCTGAAAATCGGCAGTGGCGATGATGACGGCATCGACGTCTTTGCGGGCGTAGAGCTCGTCGTTGTTGCGGACCGTGTCAGGCCGATTGCCGCAGAGCTTCTCGATGAAGGCAGCGCCTTCGTCGCGGCGGCGATTCCAAATATCGGAAACAGCGACAATCTGGAAGTTCATATCTTTGGCGCTGGCTTGAAATGCGGGCAAGTCGCCCCCCTTCATGCGATCGCCGCAGCCAACAATGCCCACCCCGACACGATCGTTCGAGCCCATGATTTGCGCGTAGCTTTTGGCATTCCATGAAACCGCGGTTGCGGCCAATGCCGCGCTGCCAGCTTTCAGAAATTCCCTGCGATTGTTCTCGTTCATCGTCATTTTCAGCTCCCCTGAAGGTCTCGATCATGGTCAGACCACGGGGTGTACGCCGTCAAGTGAAAGCTGAGGATGAGAGGGGCCGGTATCGACCGTTGATACGATTCGCTTGATATAGGACTATTTTGGTCGTAGATTGATCTAGGACTGAATAGATCGTATATCTGGGTCGGATGATGTGCAGGATGGCGAGCCGCCTCCTCGAGTGATCTGAATCACAGAAAGAGCACGACTTATTTGGTCGTATATAAGCACCGCACAGGCCGTCGCCTGGTGCGATTTGACCGGAGGAGCTCCCCTGAAACGCCGAATTTATTTCGTCTTCATTCTTTTTCTGGCGATTTTCGCGCCGCGAATAAGGGCCCAGGACGCGGCAAGTCTTTGCGTAGGCGGCCTGGTGCACGATGCGACGGGCGGGGTGATCCCGAGCGCAGAGGTCATGCTGCGGACAGCCGGTGCAGGCGCTGCACTTACGCAGCACACTGACGGGCAGGGCAGTTTTCAGATTGTGGTGCCAACTGCTGGCAGTTACGCGGTTGACATAAAGGCGGCGGGGTTTCAGATCTATCACGGCCAGGCAACGGTGAGCGCCTCTGCGCCGGTGGCGAACATCGACGTGACGCTGGAAGTAACCGGAAATGCGGAGACGGTGGAGGTATCGGCCAATGCTTTGGCGGCTGAAACGACGAGCACGCAACTGGGAGAGACGCTGGAGTCCAAAAGAATGGAGGCCGTACCGCTGAACGGGCGCAATTTTACTGATCTGATGGCGGTGCAGCCGGGAATTGTGCCTGTGAATACGGCGCAGCCGGGCGCGGTGATCATGTCGGGCGTTGCATCGACGCCGCCCTCGGGCGATGCCAATCCGGGGAACCTGTCGATCAGCGGGCAGCGAGAGGCGTCGAATGGGTTCCGGGTGAATGGCGCTGACGTGGAAGAGGACGTGAACATGGGCACGTCCATCGTTCCAAATCTCGATGCAATCGATAGCTTCCGCGTGCTGACCTCAAACTTCGACGCGGAGTACGGCAATTCGAGCGGTGGGCAGATTCTTGTCACAACCAAGTCGGGGACGGCGCAAGTGCATGGCAGCGCATTTGAGTTTCTGCGCAACACGGCGCTGGACGCGCGGAACTATTTTTCATCGGACCGGGCAGCCTACCGGCAGAATCAGTTTGGCGCCGCCGTGGGCGGTCCTGCCCCCTGGGCGGGAGTCCACTGGTTTGCCGACTACCAGGGAACCCGGCTGACGGAAGGCATCGACACTGGCGACATTGCGGTGCCGTCTGTGGCTGAGCGCGGGGGAGATTTCACTCAGGTCCCGCTGACTGGCAGCGTGAATGGGAGCGAATGGGCGGCGCAGTTGTCGTCGGAACTGGGGCAGGCCGTGACAGCGGGCGAGCCGTATGCGCAGGTATTTCCCACGGGGAAGATTCCGCAGTCGATCTGGTCAGTGCCGGCGAAGTACTTGCTGGTCTCGATTCCGCAGCCCAATGCGGGCGATGCGGTGTTTGAGACCGCGAACGCCGCGGAGACTTTACAGGACGATAAAGGCGGAGTGCGCGCGGACTGGACGCATGGGAAACAAACGCTCACTGGCTACTACTTCTTAGACAACTACGGGCTCGACAATCCGTACCCCACTGGGACGGGCGGAGCGAGTGTGCCGGGATTCGATGCGGCTAGCCAGGGACGGGCGCAGCTCTTAAACCTCGAGCACACAACGACATTGGGCGCGGCGATGCTGAATGTGGCGCACCTGAGCTACATGCGCAACGCGAACGCGGTGGGCCAGCCTCGCGGAGGAGTGGGGCCGACGCTGACTGAGCAGGGATTCAACGGCATTGTGCCGCTGCAGCCGTCAACCGAGGGCATCGAAAATATCGCGTTCAACGAGTTCATCACCGGCGTAGACACGACGGCGATGGTGCAGACCGAGAATATCTTCGAAGGAATGGATGCGTTCTCGCGCATCGTCGGCAAGCATGGGCTGAAATTTGGCGGCGAAATACACTCGAGCCAGATCAACACCCACCCCGATGTGTACTTTAACGGCAGCTTCAGCTTCAACGGCTCAGAGACGGGCGTGGATTTTGCCGATTTCCTGCTGGGTGTGGCATCGAGCTACACGCAGGGTCAGGCGGAGAGCTTTTATAACCGCAACCTCTACACGGCGGCGTTTGCGCAGGACAGTTGGAAGGCGATGAACCGGTTGGCGGTTAACTACGGCGTGCGCTGGGACCGCATTCGCCCGTGGCTGGAGAAGTATAACCAACTGCAAACGTTGGTCGAGGGCGAGCAGTCGCAGGTATTTCCTGGCGCGCCTCAGGGGTTGGTGTTTCCGGGCGATCCGGGGGTTCCAGACTCGCTTGCCGCCCCAAGGAATCATTTCTCGCCGCGCGCGGGCATCGCGTACACGCCTGCGGGGGGCAGACTTTTGGGGAAGATTTTTGGGCCAACGGGGAGCACCAGCATCCGGCTGGGATACGGAATGTATTACACGGCCTACGAGGGATTGTCGGCGGGAATCATGAGCGCGAATCCGCCCTACGGCTATACCTACACCAGCGCCGCGCCGCCGCTGTTCGCCTCGCCGTTTACTGTTGCCGCGAACGGCGCAAATGCGGGGCAACGGTTTCCCTTGCAGCATGTGGCGTATGGCGCCAGCCGGGCAAAGCCGAATTCCGCTGTGAATTGGTCCCAGTTCGAGCCACTGGTGGGAATCCCGGCCGTGGATCCAAACGACGTTACGCCCTACGCGCAGCATTGGATGCTGAGTGTTGAGCGGCAGTGGGGCGCCGGCACCCTGGCAACCGTGAGTTACGTGGGCACGTCGTCGCATCATTTGCTGGTGCTGGAAGAGGCAAATCCTGCGAATCCGGCATTGTGCCTGAGCTTGGGTTCGGCGTGCGGGCCGTTCAACGAGCAGGCGGCGCGGACGATCTTCGGGCCGGCGTTCGGCAGCGTGGAGCTGCAGAGGACAATCGCCAACGCCAACTACAATGCGCTTGAGGCTACGCTCAACCATCGCACGCACGGGTTCGATCTGCTGGCCAGCTACACTTATTCGAAATCGATCGATGAGTCGGCAGGATTGCCGGAGCCGGTGAATCCGGTCGATCCATCGTTAAGCCGCGGACTCTCGGCATTTGACTTGCGGCACAATTTTGCGGCGTCGTTCCACTACGAGATTCCGAAGTTCAAGAGCACGGAGCGCCTGGCTCAGGCCATCGGGAACGGATGGGCCGTTGCGGGAATTGCGCGGTCCACGACCGGATTGCCGGTTACGCTCTTGAACAACAACGACACCTCGCTGCTGGGGACCATTCCGAATGGCATCAACAACAATGGCGTGGATACGCCGGAGTGGAGCGGAGGTTCGTTGCATTTGAACATGAACCCTCGCGGCGGGGCAGCGGTTTTCGATGCCAGCCAATTCAGCTTGCCGGCGCTGGGAACCATCGGAAATACGCGGCGGCGGTTCTTTTCAGGGCCCGGAATGGAAAACCTAGACGCGACGGTTTCGCGCGAGTTTGCAATGAGCGAAAGCCGAAGCCTTGAGTTCCGTGCCGATGGGTTCAATGTCTTTAATCACGCACAGTTCTTCGGGCCGGCAACAGTGGAGGGGAATATATCGAGCGGAACCTTTGGCCAGGCGGTGAGCGCCATGCCGCCGCGGCTGATGCAGATGGCGGTGCGGTTCAGGTTCTAAAGACAACGGAGTTGGCGGGGTTAGCGGTGTCAGCCCGTCGCACCTTACGCCAGTTGCCTTGGTTTGCGCTTTGTCCCGGCGGCGATTTATGGTTATCTGGCTCATAAGACTTCGAGGGGAAGACCATGCGAGCCAGATTGATGACTGCTGCCGTCTTTGCCGCATTCACCGTGACCGCGGCAGCTCAGCAAAACACAATGGCGCGGCCCAAAATCACCGGCATCTCGCATATTGCCGTCTACACCTCCGACTCCGCTGCGACAGAGCGCTACTACACGACGGTTGTGGGTGCGGTGAAACTTTCGGATCCTGAAGGCGAGCAGGGCGTGCGCTACGCGCTCAGCACAACACAATATATTGAAGTGCTGCCGTTGCCGGCCAAGGCCGCCCCCCCCGGAACAAGTATCGTCCGCCTAGACCACATTGCCTTTATTACTGAGAGCGCCGGAGGCATGCGCAAATATCTTGCAGCCAAAGGCTGGAAGGTACCCGCGCGTGTGCAGCACGGCGCAGGCGGAATGACCTGGTTCGAGGTGCGCGATCCCGAAGGCAACAAGGTGCAGTTCGTCGAGACGCCCGCAAAACAATACGCGTTCGTGCTATCGGCGTTCGCGCCGGACGCCATCGGCCATCACATCATCCATGTGGGCTACATGGTGCATAGCCGCGAGGCCGAGGACAAGTTTTATCGCGATCTGCTTGGATTCAGGCCGTATTGGTGGGGTGGGCGCGGCGGAAAGGTGGAGTGGGTGAGCCAGCAGGTTCCTGATGGGCACGACTGGCTGGAATACATGATGGTGGCCGGCGCGGGCAATGGGATTCCTGCAGACATGTCGCAGAACACGCTTGGCGTGCTTGATCATTTCTCCATTGGCGTTGTTTCCGTGCCCGATGCGTATCAGAAACTGGTTGCCGCAAACCGACTCGGCGGACGGCACGATCCGGCGCCGAAGATCGGCCTCGACGGCAAATACCAGTTCAATATGTACGATCCCGACGGTATCCGGACGGAAGTGATGAACTTCCACGCTACCGAGAAGCCGTGCTGCTCGCCGTTCACGGCAGAAGATCCGGTGGAGTGAGGGCTACAACGGAGCCGGCGCCAATTGGCCGCGAGCGGCCGTTCCTGTATACTGTTATTGGCCTTGAGAGGCAGGGGAGTCCCTGTCTTTGAGGTGGACGGCCGGGCGATCACGCCAGGCCAAAACCAGAAATGCGGGCCGAACAGCGGGCCGCAAAAAATGAGACAAAATGCCTAAGTTGAAGACCCATTCGGGCGCAGCTAAGCGCTTCAGCAAGACTGGCACGGGAAAGATCAAGCGTGGCCAGACGAAGACGCGGCACATCCTCACTTCGAAATCGCCGAAAGTGAAACGCAAGCTGGGGCGGACCCTGCTGGTTTCGGATGGCGACTACAAGAAGGTAGCGCGCATGATTCCCTACGCCTGACCATTGCATGGAGCAGCCCTTTGGTTGAGGGCTGTGCCAGTGTAAACGGGCCGATTTGCTGGCCCCCGCCGGTTGCGGAATGCCTTCGCAGTGGCGAGAGATCAGGCTTGAAATGAGCGAGTGAAGAGGCTTACAGCCGTTGATGACGGCCTCCTGCCTCCAGCCGCGTAATTGAGAACCCAAAAGGAGATGAAACATGCCTCGCGTAAAACGTGGCACTAAACGGAATGACCGGCGCAAGAAGATTCTGAAGCGCGCCAGCGGCTATTTCCTCACCAAATCGAAACTCTATCAGGCGGCCCAGGAAGCCGTAGAGCGCGGCCTGAAGTTTGCATACACGGGCCGGCGGCTCAAGAAGCGCCAGTTTCGCTCGCTGTGGATCGTGCGCATTGCAGCCGCGTGCAAGCTGAACGGGACAAGCTACTCGCAGTTCATCAGCGGATTGAAGAAGGCAGGCATCGAGCTCGACCGTAAAGTTCTGGCCGACATTGCCGTGAAGGACGCGGCAGGATTTGGCAAGCTCGTGGAGCAGGCCAAGGCGGCGCAGGCAGCCAAAGCGAAGGCGGCGTAGGTCACTGCGGTTCGCTGGTGTTTGTGACTTCCCACCCTTTCCACATTTTTTCCACGAAAAATGTGGAAAGGATAGGGCAACCCCAAGGGATATGACTGGCGGAAAAGAGACGGCCCGGAGTCCGAAAGGATCCCGGGCCGTTGTGCGTTTGCGCAGGAGCTAGTCGCTTAAAAATCCCCCGACCGCTTTCTGCCACATCTCTGGCTGATCTACAAAATTCATGTGGCCGGAGTTGGGCAGGATGACGAGCTTCGATCCGGCGATCTTGTCGTGCATCTCCTTGCTCAGGGTGGGGTCGCACTCGTCGTGATCGCCGACGACGATCAGCGTAGGCACGTGGATGGTGGGCAGGCGGTCGACCCACTCGACGGATTTGAGGTTACCGTCAATGATGAACTCGCCGTCGGAGCCCCACATCTCGCGGTAGAGCTCCCAGTTGGTGGGCGCGTTGCCTGTTGCAGGGTCGTAGTTTGCGTCGGGCCGCGCGCCATAGAGAAATGGGAAGTAGCCGTCGCCCCAGGCGAGGGTTTCGTACTCAGCTGGATAGCGGCCGTGCTCCCAGATGGCGCCCTTGCCGAAGAGGCCGGCGGCTTCAAGCTGGTTCAGGCGGGCGAGTCTGTCAGCCGGCATTTGCGCCTTTTCGCGCGCCAGCACCTCGTTCATCTCGCGAGTGGATGCAAAGGTGCTGTTCAGGATCAGGCGGCTCAAATTCTGCTGGTACTTGAGCGCGTAAGCCTCGGCCAGCACGCCACCGCAGCTGTGGCCGAGAAGGTCGATTTTGCCTAGTCCGAGGGCGACGCGGACGGCCTCGACGTCGTCGGCCATATTTTCAATGGTGTACTTCGAGACGTCTTGCAGGCGTTCTGATTGGCCGGAGCCGCGCTCGTCGATGAAAATGAGGCGATGGGTGCGGGCCAGTGGCAACAGCCAGGGCAGGAAATATGTGTGGTCGGCGCCAGGACCGCCGTGGAGCACGACGAGCGGCGAGCCTTTGCCGAATTCGACATAGTAAATGAGCACTCCGTGGGCGTCGACGAAGCCGGACTGCTGTGGGTAGACGGCCGAGGCCGGTTGGGCAGCACAAAACGAAGACGCGCCAAAGACGGAGAGGCACAGGGCGATTGAAGCTGTGGCAACTGAGGTTCTCATGGTCCCCATGCTACGACAAGAGTTCGGTGTCTGGACCAAAATCGCCAATAAGAACGCGCTCAGCCCTGCGCGAAGGCGCGCGCGTCTGCCGCATGCGATGCTTTATTCTGGTGTTATTAATGGCGAATGAAGCGATACCGAATCTGACGGCATTTGACGAGGCCGCGCTGGACCATGCGTTTGCAGCGCTGGAGGCGCAGGCCCGCGCAGACGCTGCGGCGCTCGACGCGAAGGCGTTTCGGCTCAAGTGGCTGGGGCGCAAGCAGGGTCTGCTCAATGAAGTTTCTGACCGTTGGCTTAAAGCAGCGCCTGGGCCGGCGAAGAAAGCGGTGGGCCAGCGCTTCAAAGTGCTCAAGGAGCTAGCGGAAGCGTTGGCTGAAGGCAATGCTAGCGCCCACCCCACCGATGACACGCTCAAGGCCGAGGCCATCGACATAACGCTGCCCGGAACGCGGCAACTGACCGGGGCCGAGCATCCCATTACGCGTACGCTGAATGAAATTGTCGCCGTTTTTGCCGCGCTGGGCTACTCGGTGGGCGTTGGGCCGGAGGTTGAGACCGACTACTACAACTTCGAGAGCATGAATTTTCCGCCCGGGCATCCCGCGCGCGACACGCAGGACACGCTTGTGATTGCGAATCAGGACCGCAGGCCGCTGCGCGACCGGCTGCTGTTGCGCACGCATACGTCTCCAGTTCAGATGCGGACCATGGAACAGCAGCCTCCGCCGGTGCGCATCGTGATTCCCGGCAAAGTGCACCGCAACGACGCGGCGGACGCGACGCACTCGCCCATCTTTCATCAAGTTGAAGGTTTGTGCGTGGACAGCAATATCACCTTCAGCGACCTGAAGGGCACGCTGGACCACGCCATGAAGGCGCTGTTCGGCTCGGCGGTAAAAACGCGCTTTTATCCGTCCTTTTTTCCGTTCACAGAGCCGAGCGCCGACGTACAAATCAGTTGCATTTTTTGTGGAGGAAAAGGCTGCCGCAAATGCAAGGACTCAGGGTGGATTGAGCTGTTGGGCTGCGGCATGGTCGATCCGGCGGTGTTCGCGTTTGCGGCGGAAAAGCAGCCGGCATACGATCCGAAAAAGATTTCCGGATTCGCGTTTGGCATGGGTGTGGAGCGGTTCGCAATGATGAAGTACGGCATCAGCGAGATCGGCAGCTTTTACGCGGGAGACATGCGGTTCCTGGGGCAGTTTGTGTGAAGCGCGCGAAACGTTTGATTATTAGGGTCATTTTTGGTTTGTTCGTCTACTTCACCTCGCTATGGATCGTCGGGAGAGCGATCTCCGCGCTTGCATACTTGACCGCAGAAGCTGGAACTCCTGGTTTCTGGCAGATTCTCCACGAGCACCCCTTCGGCCGGGCGTTCGTCGAAGGACTTCTGGCGGGACTCATCCCCTTCCGGCTTTGGATGTCCGCGTGCGGCTACTTGAATCCCGATCTTCCGGGCTTTCTCAAGAGGCTTGAGCTCGATTCCATAAAGCGCTGGATCGCCTTAATGATTAGCCCAATCATGGTGTTGGCGGTCGTGTCATGGTGTTGGCGGTCGTGCAGTGGCTTGTGAGTTGGACCGCTA
>Ga0335074_10017743_pt1 | contig 10040 bp, 10 predicted proteins | sample Lox_Sample_23_FD_206715 | JGI IMG/M metagenome (GOLD analysis project Ga0335074, IMG submission 206715) | Soil microbial communities from Loxahatchee National Wildlife Refuge, Florida, United States - Lox_Sample_2.3 | ecosystem: Environmental > Terrestrial > Soil > Wetlands | place: USA...
AGCGTTATTGTTGTTCAAGCAGACCGGACGTGTAGGCATTTGCCTCTCTTCTATGAAGGTAATCATTTAACTCCTAGAATAGAGAAGAACATTACGCCAATAACAAATGCCGCAAGAAAAGAGCGGGGGGTGGCTTGCATCTTCTATGAAAGCCGATACGTGCCTTTCATGGAACGGCACATAGGGCTAGCAGCAATAAAAGAAGAAATCCTTAATCAAAGCCGAGTAGTTCTAATATTGGGAGCTATTAGGGAAGAAGCGCGATTAATGATGCTATAGTTTGATAATTAGTTCTGGGCATGATTGACACTTCACCTTCGACTCTGTGGCATCTTCAAATATAGGATTTGGGATCCAATGATCCTTCACCTCATCTCTAGGAAGTAGCTGACGTAATGCTTCCAATCTAGTCTCTATATCCTCAAACTCATCTACCTAAATTACGATAGACAGCAATTTTTATGCTCATCTCTCCTGGAGTACAAGTAAACCCTTGTCCAAGCGATGCCACAGTTGAGAAGCATCAATAATGAGACCTTATTCACTGATGGTATATGCTTCAAAACTCATAATACCAAATTGTCTGCAACCTAGGATGCAACTTAACACCCACACTTACAAAAGTTTGCAGATAGTTAAAAAGTGACTGTCAACAAATGACAGTCTGGAGACATGCCGAAGTGACTGAAAAGGCACTCACGAAGTTATACCAAAGCGAATCAACTTTGGCACTTGTGAAAAGTTGATGTGACTCAAAAAGAGAACTTCCACTATAGGGACAAGTGGTTGGAAAGAATCAAATAATGGTAGCCAAAACGAAACCTCCACCAAGGGAACCGATAAGGCCCTCAAGATAAAAACGAAGAGAGAAAGAGAGAAGGACAGAGAAAAAGGACACTAGCGTCAAAGCCGAAGTCAACTTGCTGCTCTTGAAGAGTGCTCCTCCTTCTCTTCCACATCGTCATTATCCAAGGACTAAACGCCGCATTAAAGTTACTACGTAGCCCCCATGAAGTTAAAGTAACCCAAAATTGCGACTTAGGACTCTTACCTCCTATTCCTATAAAGGTAGTCTGTGAGCAGCTAGCAATGTAACAGTTGCTGCTTCAATCTGAGCAACGAGTTCTACTATTAACAGTAGATACCAAGGAAGCGACACCGAAAAAAAGCCGACACCAAATTTCAGCGACGTCAAGAAAGAGCGACACCCCCAAAAAGAGAGACACCAAATAATAAGGTACTGCCCAGATAGCCCATCGCAGCAAACATCTATATTTTATAAAGGAATAAAAGCTTTTAATGGGTCTTAGGACCATCTTTTACTGCGGAGGAGGTAGATACTTGGAGATAGAGGCGGGCTGGCTGCGGCGCTTGGCTCATCCCTTGTCGCCGACTCGGCTCCGTCGCGGAAAATCCCACATTTCTTTATCCCGACGACATGTCTCGTCCATTCCTCAAAGACATTCCAGAAAACAACGCAAGGAAATTCTGGAAGGGCCTCGGCCCACGCTGCTATTACGATCACAGAGCACGAGCATGAAAGGAATTTTTTTTGTTGGTGCATGAAAGGCATCAGTTTCATTGCACGCCTTTTTCTAATTTAGTCCTAGCTACTTTCGAGAAAACCTTTCAAGGTAATTCGTTGGTTCGAGCTAGGTGATTCGTTGTTTCCATGGTTGGTAAGCCTAGTGGGCTGCATGCTGCTTGCTCTCTTCTCTGCTTAGAGACAGTGGGGGTATGGGTGCTGAATGTGCTCGGTTTGGAAAACAAATGAAATGTGCTGGTGCTGGGGAGCAGGTGCGAGACCTGGAAGAACGAGTCATGCCAAGTTGGATGTTGGCGTCTGTGGGGTGATCCGTGTGTGAGATTCTGGGTACAATGACTAGTGCTTGACAGTGGTTGTGGTGTGATGAGGGGTGGGAAAAGAACAGAAATACATGAATGGCGGGAGCAAAATATTAAGAGTGGATGGAAAGAAACAAATGAAAGGGTTGCCGAAACGAAACCTCCACCACGCGGCCGTTGTGCCACTGTAATCGGGACGAATAGACGCAATATGTTCGGGCTCTTCAAGAAGGGGTTTTGCTCGAATGATGTCGCTGATTAGAATGAGTCGGCGAAGTTGAACATCAAGGTGGGCTCGTCGAGCTCTAAGAATGGTTAGCAAGCTTCGTTTGTAAGGACGCAAAGACTTACGGCCAAGGAAGAGGTCATCGGGATTGTAACCGCCGACAGTCTCTAGAAAGTTATCCATGTCGACTGGATTGCTGATATCAGCGACCATCCACTCGTCCATTTCCATAATAGCCTCAAGGTCGAAATAAATTTCATTGTGCTTATACAGCTCGGACATACTCCCAGTCTACGGATATGGGGCCATCATTTGTTGTGGTTGCTTGGGAGCGCTGGCTTGGTATTGGCCAAGATTGGTAGCTGATATGGACGAGTATCTGCGCCTGGAAATGTGTTGGAGGAGATCTCGAGGAACATGTGGTTAACGTCCAGTCCAAAAAAAATATGCGCAGAGACAGCCTCTGGATCTTTACTGATGGCAGCCGAGAAAGCCTCTTTGGCGGTATCGGAGTCATTGTCGGATCACAAACTAACATATGAGTAGTGTTATGTTGAATGTTTTGGATAACGCTATTAACTTCATGCAAGTATTTACTATCAAGGATAAACTGCAAGAGTTCGATATGGTCCAGAGGGATATGCGATCAAAAGCTAGATTAGGCCGTCCAACTTTATTGATGTTCAGATCTCCGTTTCATAGGTCACGACCCGGTTGAGCATCTCGAGGTAGCCGCCCACGGAGATGATACCCATTTTCGGGCAGGTGAGATGCAGAAAAGTATCCAACGGTGCCACACGCTTGCCAACTTTATCCTTGATCATGGTATTGGTCTTTGCCACGACTGCCCACTTGGCTTTGAAAGGATCTTGCTGCCAGAGGATGTTGAGATAGGTCGAGGCATGCTTTTGCTGAACATCTTTGAACAGTCCCCGGTGGAAAGCTGTTTAGCGTTAGTATAGAGCTCATCGCCGCTCACAGAATGCATTTACATCGAAATGCTATCCAAGAGTTCAGTGTGCTCTAATGTGCATCAAAATTAACCGTCTCTGTTTGAATTTGCGCAGTGCTTTCTGAATATCACACAACAAGTCGACACCGTTATTCTCAGATTCTGACCATTTGTTATCCAAGCTTACGGATTGATTTCGTCAGAGAGAACCTCAAATATGGCGTGAAGGTATATCGGGATGTTCTAACGATTTGAACTCAGGCTTTGATCTTACGCATTCTCAGCACATAGTCCAGATTCTGCAGAGGTGGTAACAAGTTTCCTTTATTGCTAGATCTTTGAGCGCGTGAAGGCTTCACATGTCGCGAAGGACGATTCCTATCTAAGAGCTCTATGCAGTTTTACAATCCTAATTTCCAGTCCGTGTCTAGCAAAATGGCTAGAGTCATATTCGCGATGCTATCTAACTTAGTCCTCCGCCCTTAGTGTATCGGTGTGCGCCGCTGTACCGAGATGTCAGCTGAGTTGTTCAGCAATTGCCAGCATCTCTTCTGCTTACCTATTGCTGTAAGAAATTCGAGATTTGCCATCAGCGCACGACTGGCACGGAGTTTTATGGCCTTTAGATAAACTGCATTCTGGTCAGTTTCATCTCGGCAAGATGGGTGGAAATTATTAATCTTACAGAACAGCAGAATATCTGCCGGTCCAGCCAACGATAGTACGTCTGGGAGCAGCGCTATGTTGTTCATATAGAGGATGAGCCGGGCCTCGGGTGCATTGATTCTCCTTGTCACGTCGTAAAACTCTTCCAACAACTGTCGAATCTCGGGAATGAATTTGTCGTCCTTTTTCAAATCAGCGAAACCGGCTTTTGGCAGCCATTTTCCGAGATATCTGAGAGTGGCTCTGGATCATATGTTAGTTAGCTTTTGCCCAGGTTGAAGTGGAACCAGATGTAAACTAACTCATGTACCGCTTCGCTGATACCGTTGCGTAAAAGAGTTGGTAGCCACGTGATCTTAGCATTAGGGCTGGTACGATTGGCCATGGAGTGAACATCAGCGATGATGGTGAGAAATTTCAACAATGCACTCGAGATCACCTGCTCGCGTTTGATCACCTCTATGAAGAATCGCAAGCTTTCTGGCTCGAGAACCTGCTTAGGCTTGAGATCAATACGATATTGATACCGGAGCTGGTAGTTCTCTGTCTCAATACATGTGATCGTTCCGTCGATTCTTGTGTGCACGATGAATGAGATAGGATCGCTAAAGATCTCAGACGATGCAGCGGAGAATTTGATGGGGCGCGCGGGGGGTGACAACGATGTCTGAGAAGATGATGCTGAAACTTTACTGAGAGAATCCGTTTCATCCATAGCTGGCGCCGCTACATCGACCTGTGAGGCTGTTCTAGATAAGGCAGATTCGTCCAGCTCCGACTCTATGTCCTCTAATTCGGCGTATACTAAGGCCATTTCGTCCAAGGATGAAGTTGAGCCTTCGGATGATGACTCTGATTCGTCGGAGCATGAGCACGTCTCACTCAAGAACGAGGCTGGGTTGTCGACACCGACTACCTCAGACTCCGCAACCTTCTCAGAGACTTCAGGATTATCCAGGTACTCGGAGTTCTCAGAATACTCAAAATTCTCGAAATCCTGAGCAAACGCGCCGAAAACGTCAAGCACCTCCCCCAGTGTTAGCCCCGGTGGTCTGATAGCATCTCTCTGTGCTTGAGCTTTGGCTCCATTGTAGCCATCATCGGGATCCATGGCTGGTCGCCTTGTAACAAAAAGGATACTGAGGTGAGGCAGATGGGATGGAGCAAACGTTCTGCATGCAAAATGTGACGGTGGAAGTATACGCGTAAATTTGTCATACGAGACAATAAAAATACTCCAAGCGTGGAATGGAATTTTGCTGCTTTAAACTTTTCTCGAGGGTGCTTTAAGCCCCGAATTTGGCTTGTACTCTTCTTTGTTTGCTTCACGAACAAAGGAGCTTCTCACGTGTTCGTAAATTTTGGTACCAACTCCTCATTTTTCGCGCGCATAAATCTCACTCTCGTCAAATTGCAATATCACGCTCAACTTCCTCCAATATCTCACGTTTCTTCAGATCATAAAAAGAGTCTCATTTCGGTACCTCCAAAACTCAATCTATTCACCGTCTCCTCGCTGCCAAGCTGGTGGTTGCTTACTCGTCAATCACAACATCAGTCAACTTGTAAACATGAGTATCGCTGTCGGAAGCAATCTTGCAGCGATGCAGACTGTATCACAAGATACTCGCGCGATCTGGGATACGCTACGGCTTCAGATCTCACCTTTCACAAGTGTCGTGACTATTGATGGCTATGTTTTCAACTCCTGGAATGCCGCTGAGAAGCAATGGATCTCTGCTCAGTACAGGTTAGTGCAAACTATCGCTTCTATATGCTTTAATTAATGTATTTCCACAGTGCAATCGTCAATGTGAACGTCATTTATGTCCAGGACACTCAGATGTTTCGGGTATTTCTGGCTCGAGCAGATATATTTCCACCAGGCTCTCTCCTCCCAGTGGCTCCTGGCAATGTAACAATTCTTCTGCACCCCACAATGTTGGGTAACGCCCTTCCTGCAGTTGAACCCCCTCGTCCAGATCCTCGCCCTGCTAAAGTGGAGAGAAGCAACACGGCGAAGTCTTCCAAGATTCTTCGGCCTCCAAATGCATTCATCCTTTACCGCAAAGCCCACCACGAGGCTGTGAAAGCTGCACATCCTGGCATTCACAACAACCAAATTTGTAAGTTTCTGTTCCTCACTTCAGTAATACATGTTAATATCTCCATAGCTGTCATTCTCGGTACTCAGTGGCAGCAAGAGGACGCAGCAGTGAGAGCACAGTACAAAGCTCAGGCAGTTCAACTCAAGCAGGAGCATATGATGAAGTACCCTGATTATCAGTACCAGCCTCGTAAGACCTCAGAACTGAAGCGTCGCATGACAAAGAAGAAGGCTGCAGCTCTGAATCAGAACGAGGCTCCGAACCAGAACATCTTTGGCATTGGTAGTTTGCCTTCTGACCATGACTTTTCTAGAGTTTCTGGAAAGTGGAGCGATTCCAATGGTGCCGATGATACCAACCCTCCCAATGTAATGCCCGGCTACAATACAGCTGCTCTCTTTGACCAGGTTCATTTGCACAATTCCCAGCAGGAGCTTAATCAAGACCTCGAAGAATCCCTCCCTGAAGTGTTCGCTGGTGACAATCAGTACGCCGAGCTGGTGTCTCCTGAGGACTATAACATTCCTTGGCAGGCGATCGAGAAGCACTATCTGGGAAGTGGAAACGATGATGTCTTCGAAGAGTTTATTAATTCTGGAATTTGGGCTGGAACCGGCACATCTACCTGAATTGTGGTAAGAAGTCGACTCTACTGCAGACATCGCTGCATCAAATCCTTTCACTCCAGCTTGGCTCAACATGGAAATTACCTCGATCTGACACGTTTCAAAGGAATACACTTAATGGACATACACAATCCCACTTTTCTTGCACATTTGACTTTCAGATATCATTTCCCTGTACATGTTCTACGCCATCATGAAGGCGAGGCATACTTGACACGATTTCCTTTTTTTATTAATGTTCTGTCACGAAGATCACCCTGGGGATTGTCTCTCATCATCCCACAGAGAAGGCGCACACACAATGATACCTTCGCAATCCTCGAGCAATACACTAGTTAGGAAGACACATTGGTTTCATGCTGGATCATTTACGACACTTGACGACTTGATGGATACACCGAACTACTTGGTTGGCAAAGGAAGAACGAGGAGGGGGTCACCAAAACTGCTCACGGCATGCTTTTAGTTCTGTTTTTCCTTTTTCAATGTATTTCCTTGCAAAAATCAAAAAATGGCCACGCTTGAGTGCCAACCAAAAACGATTCAGGTGACGACATGAGTTTGGGGAGCGAATATTGTTAGTGGAGAGATTGGCTTAAAGGTAGTGAACTCGCCCACAAAAGAAGTCTCTCGTCAGATGTTTCTATGGTTGATATGTGATGTGAGGTGAAAATCAGACCAGAAGAGGGCGGTGATGACGCGAAATAAGCTGCAATTCTCTGAATTCAGTATCATCTATATAACAAGTTGTAGTTTGTGCAATGATAATATCCGCCGTACGATGCTCCCAATGCTCCTATAATGAAGATTTCACCTCATATCTTTCTGATAAGATTATGAAACTGTATCGACTTCCTTAATGCCTGAGGCAAAGAACGATGCCGGTTTTGGAAGACGATTGATATTGCTAGTTTCATGATTTCCACAGCCATAAATTCGAATCACTCACAAAAGCATAAGGTAAGAACACTTGGGTGGAATTTTGACACCTCCTTCTACGGACGTACAGAACCTCGGCGCCGGAGTCAACACAGAGAATGTCACCTCTGGAAGGAAGCTTGCAATCGCCGCAAGGGGAGGTTAAAAACGACGAAGACTTACACAATGACAAGAATACGGAGACCGACGAGAATAGAGAAGGCGACAAGAGCTTCAAAAACGACTGGAGAAGTCAGGTCAATAGTTTCAAGAACGACTTTCGACATCTGCACCACTCGGCCCTTCACCAAATCGACAAAGCCGCCTTTACAACCGATTTAGGTGAAGTCCGACCGGAATGGATGTTAAAGCAGCAACAGACCAGTTACGTGCTTTAGCAACTGCAGGACCCACGAACCAAGATTTATCATATTTCTCTCAGCCGCCCCTTGCCAAGGCATGCACGATCGACGAATGAACGGCCGGGAAGAACCGACACTAGCGCGCGTGGGCTTACCAACACGAACGACCGACGCTAACGAGTGCGTGAACCAACACCACGAAGGATCGAGGCTATTGGAGGATAGATAAGTCTTGGTGGGGATGGCGTTAGAAGGGAATGGTTGGTATCAATGATTACTATCCCATCCTCCATACTCCTTGCATCTTACTGGCTCGTATCTTCGCGGGACAGAAATGACAGAATTGACGGAAAAGATGGTGAGCGATGAGAGCTGAATGTTTAGGACCCTTCTTGCATACAAGCCTCACACCCCCTTCATACGACCCTCCACACCCTTCCTAATACTCAATGTTTGAAAGTGTAACACGTAGGAAATTCGAACCGATCGCGAATCATCATCAACCCGCCTTTTCCTGCGTAGTATATCCAACCCTTCCTAATACCAAATGTTTGAACGCTTGAGACGTAGGAAATTGGAATCGATCGCGATCATCATGCGCTGCCTGTGTGATATAATCCCATGTCGGCTTCAGAAGCTCCACCTTCTATCTTCATCGTATATTCGCCCGTCAACTCGCGAATCAAATCCCATTCATTGAGACACGGAGCAGGAAAAGACGATGGTCCATCTACATTGCGAACGAGCCTAGGCTCGAAGTCACTGAGATCCAAGATTGAAGGAGGTGGACTAATCAGATCGACAAATTCGACTTTCTCCTGGAGCGGGAGCTGTTCAATGGCCTTGCCCCTGCCTTTCGGGTCCTTCGAAGGAGGGCCTCTTCTGGCCTTGGCTTTGATGCGAACGACCTTTTTAGGTTTCAGCGCCGTCGGAGGAGGGCCTCCTCTAGATTGGATGCGAACGGCGTTGGCATTCAGGTCGCGGGGAGAAGGAGGAGGAGCAGGGGGAGGACCTCTGGGGGAATTATCATTTGAGCCGCTCGAAGGGGCAGAAGGATGTCCTCTGGATGGAAGCGGCAGAGGAGATTGTTTGTGGCCATGAATTACGAGGTCGGCGGTGAATCCGCGCCGCTGTAGAATTTCGACCATCTTGCTCGCCACCAACTCTGAGTGGAAAGTCACGGTTGCGGAACCTTGGCACTTGTACCGCCTGCGGGTGGGCTTCTTACCAGCGGGGATCTTGCGCATGACGAGATCGATGTTCTTGAGGGAATCGTACACCGATCTGCCATATGTGTCAATTGTTGCGAAGTAACTGCCATTGAATCAGCCCATATCTGATGGAGTTTATAATACAACGCATTACCTTGGCATCAAATCTTCAATAAGCTGTCGAAAGGTTTCTGGGACGAACCACTCTGGGATTTTCTCAATATTTATTTTCCAACTTCTGACCTTTTGCACTCCTGGAGGTGCTAGCAGTGGACATTTCTCAGGCTTTGTAATGAAATGGCCTTGCGTTGGGGATGCTGATGATTGATATATGTCAGGTTTTGCCAGGAAATCGCATTCACTGTTCAGTACATCCTCTGCGAAAGTGATCTCACTGTTCAGTTGGTCTTCTTCGAAAGTAGTCCCTGCAATGAAATAGCCTTCACTGTTCAGTGCCTCGACTGTGAAAGCGGCCGCTTTCGGATCCTTGAAGGTAAGAATCGCATATCCTTCAAAGTTGCCATTGGCAATTCGTGGATTTTCAATATTCTCGATTTGGCATCCAAATGTGGACAGTACGCCATCATTATTGATCTTTCTATTATCATGATCAGTCATGCTGTTCCAGATAATATTCTTCTGCGGACAACCTTGCGATGCAACACATTACCATGGAATGAAGATGCGAAGTGGAAAAATCCCAGGAGCATTTTGCCGGTCTCGAAATCAGTACTTTTCGGGATGGGGTCATGAAGCTCGAATTGGAAGATAGTACGGGGGTAGTTTGGGTCATGAAAGACGTCTGGAGATATTGGGTATTGTCGAATACACAACTATTGTAGTTTGAGTTTATGTCGGGCGTATTTTGGAGTTGTTGTGGTGACCACTGCATTGAGGATACTGGTTCTGCTGAGCTCCAAGGGATCTGAAGGTGATCTTGTTGAACGGCATACGGATTTGATTGATAGTGGTTGGGGTAGTACATAGCTGCAGTGTCATATATTGCGTATGGAGCTTGACTGGTTGGATTCGCGCCATAGCCGCCATTGAATGGGACAGCAGGCCCGGGGGAACACATGAGATTCTCCAGATCTTTTTCTTGATATGTCGTCATTGCTGCTAATTG